>Ga0123519_10002321_pt1 | contig 32274 bp, 30 predicted proteins | sample YelNatPaOPRAMG02_FD_87396 | JGI IMG/M metagenome (GOLD analysis project Ga0123519, IMG submission 87396) | Hot spring microbial communities from Yellowstone National Park - Yellowstone National Park OP-RAMG-02 (version 2) | ecosystem: Environmental > Aquatic > Thermal springs > Hot (42-90C) ... | reverse complement strand
GACGATTTAGTGGTAAGGCGCGGGAATTTTGTTTGGTCATTGTATTGGCGATTTTGTAATAGTCACTTCCTGGACTTTTTTGAACATTTGTTCAACTTTTTCCAAGGGGCAGTTTGGGCTAAAGAAAATTTTTTCTATTTAAAATGGTCGGGGAGACAGGACTTGAACCTGCGGCCCCTCGCACCCCAAGCGAGTGCTCTAGCCCCTGAGCTACTCCCCGACCTACTTTGTTTATTATACCATTTTTAAGAGATGATTGGAAGAAAATAAATTTTTTTAAAGAAAACTGCCGAAATAACTAAAAAGGAGCACCGAAAAGAAAATACCAGATCTCCGGGCCTTCTTCCAGTGGCCGGGCATAGCGCAGTTCCAGGACAAAGGGAAAGGTCTGGAGGATAAATGTATAACATCTTAAGTTCAGTCCCCAGTCACCGTGCCAGTCACTGGCTTGCGGGAATAGTCGATCAGCGGGTGGGGCAGTGCCGATGTCGGTAAAAATTCCCGCGCTGAGGGTCTTAAAGAAAAAGTCCGGAAAGAGATACCACATATAGTAGTTGATGTTTGCCAACAATATCTGGCGGTATTCCAAGCCGAAAATATAAATCCGCTCGGAAGATATTTTATCCGTCGGTATTCCCGAAATTTTTTCATATCCGCCTAAAGAAATCAGCGGGGCATCCCGGTCGCAGTTTAACTTAAAATAATTTCGGAGGATTAGGACATTCTGGAACGAGAGTGGCTGGTATTTTTGCCAGTTGAGGGAATAACTCTGATAGCGATAATTTCCCCCGAAGTTTTCCAGAGAAAAATAACTACTTAGACGCAACTGGTTGCCGGAGTTAATTTCCAGATACTGGCGAATGGTTGTATCCAGGACATAACCTATTCCCAGAACATCCTGACGGGTGTCACGGAAAATCTGGTCGGATAAAGTTTCTTTTTCCCAGATAGCCCCGACGATAAATTCCAGTCGCTGATAGCGGTTAAGTGGATAGGCGCTATATAGTTGGGCAAGGATGTTTTGATATTGGTCAGTCATAGTCCAGTCGCGAAAATATCTCTGAGCGGCAACCGTGAGATAGACCGGGGTGCGCCAGGAAAGAATGGCGTATTGAACCTGAGCATTGAGATAATCACTGCCGCTGGCATAGGCCAGATAGGTACTTAACTGGTGATTGCCGAGCAAGTCCGAGCCCTGCCAGTAACTGGCCAGCAACAATCCGTCCAGTGAAGAATAATAAAAAAATGGAAAGAACAAATCAGTACTGAAACGAAAGCGGTAGGGATAACCACTTTTTTGTGGATAAATAAGTTCGTCAACTGAAGATATTCGGCTGGTGAGTGTGGCTGGCTGAATTTGCTGATTTAGTTTTTCCCACTCAATCCGGTAGATATTTTTCTCGCCGTTAGCGAATATAGAAAGAGCCAGCCACCGACCGTCTGCCGAAAAGGCCGGCTCAAAAATTCCTCCACGAACATTGGTCAACACCGATAGATTTTTAGTGGCCAGATTATAGGCATAGAGGTTACGAATTTTTTTCTGGTTTGGGGCAACAAAAATAAGCATTTGACCGTCGGGCGAAAAGGCCGGGAAATTCTGGTCGCCCGCCAGTTCCCCAATCTTTTCCGGCTGGTGATTGCCGGTTAAGTTTAACTGATAGAGTTGATAAAAATAATTGCCAGAGCCATCCGGCCGCTCGGAGGCATAGACGAGGGTCTGACCATCTGGCGATATTGCCGGCTGAATGTTGTCATAGTCATCGCCAACCAGACAGGTCAATGTTTGGTCGCGGAGGTTGTATTTATAGATGTTGTGACCAATCCGGGACATAGCCGAGAAGATAAGGGAATGACCGTCGGGCGTAAAAATCGGATTGCGCAGAGAATAGAATTGCTGGGCCAGATTTATCTTCTCTAAGTTTTTGGTTCGCCGGTTATAGAGAAAGATGAAGTCCTGCTGGTTTTCCTGGGCGACAAAGGTCAGGTAATTACCGTCGCCGGATACCGCCAGGTTGGGATAATCACGATTGATAGAGGTTAATTGGCAGAGATTTTTTCGTCCGACAATCGGCTGGACCTGTTTGCTGATAAAATCATATTCGTAAATTTCGTTTATTCCCGAGACATCGCTCAGGAAATAAAGTTTCTGGCCGTCGGGCGAAAAGACCGGGGATTCGGAAAATTGCGGGTACCGGTTCTTAAAATTGAGCAGCCGCTGATAATTTTGAAGTGAGTCAAAAACATCGTTCTGGGAATTGTATTTTTCCTGTAAAAACTCCCGGAACTTAAATTCCAGGGTTTCCAGGTCCAGCCCGAGGGTTGCCCGAAGAACAGTATTGCTGTCAAAGGCCGCGCGCCAGTTCTGGAGAAGCCGAAAAAGTGCTTCTTCACCGTATTCACTGGCAATAAACCGAATCAGCATTTCACTTTCTTTATAGGCCGGGGTAATCTGATGGGGCAAAAGATGACTAAAATTATGCAGATGGGTGAGTGGAATAATCCGGTTATTGGCCACCATATCCCGTAGATACATTTCCCGGTCGTAGGGGTCAATTTCTCCGGCGCTGTATTCGGCCAGGCCCTCCATCAGCCAGTTGGGATAAAGATATAATTTTAAAAGACGGGCCGACCGCCAGAAACCGCTCAGGAGAACACTGAACTCAAACTCATGGGTCAATTCGTGAGTTAAGACATAGCGCAGGTGACGCCGGGAGCCCTGGTGGCCAACTACCAGACGATTTTTTATTCCTTCGGTTACTCCGGCAGTTCCTTCCCCGATATCGGCGATATTGGTTTGTTCAAAATCATTGGGTCCAAAATAAAGAAAAACCGGAAAGGTTTCCGCGCGATTAATTGGCAGGTAGCGATAGATATTTTCATAACTTTCCTGTAGATATTTTTGGGCCAGGGGCGGGATATTTTCGGCGGCGGGATAATAATAAATCTGAAAATGCGAACTGACCGCAACCTGCCAGGAAAACTGCTGATTGATTATTTTGTTTTGACCGAAAGTTTCGCCGCTAAGATTTTGATTTAAGACCAGGATAAGTATTCCGGCGCCGGTAAATTTCAAAAAAGAGGCGCGCATAAAAAATGCCGATTACTTCTCCTGGAGGATTTCTCCCAGAGAGGGTTTAACCGGTGCAGAATATTTTTTCAATAATTCTTTTTCCCGTTGCATTTCCAGACGTTTCACCGAAACCTCAATCCGCCGGGAACTTTCGTCGGAAATTGTTACCTTGGCTTCCAGTTCATCCCCGGGCTTTATCGCCTTGGCCAGGTCCTCAATTTTCTGTCGGCTATATTCATTTCTTTTTAGAACTGCCTCCACCCCCGGAGCAATTTCCCCGCTGGCACTGGAAGGATTGACCTTGTTCACCCGGAATTTGACCACCGTGCCGACCCGGTATTTTTCAAAAGGATTTTCGGTAAGATGTTTATGGGAGAGGATTATTTGTTTTTTAGCCGGGGATACTTTTATCACCACCGCAGCAATTTTATCTCCGACCTTAAAATTGTTGTTCAGATTAAATGTCTTCTTGAACCAGGAGATATCGCCGACATTTAAGACCCCGTAAAGGTTCGGCTCCAGTTCGACCGATAAGCCGAATGGCAGGATCTGGGCAATTTTTCCTTCAACCTTTGCGCCCGCTGGATATTTGGTTTCAATGTTTGCCCAGGGATTCGGCAGGAGGGCTTTGCGGGAGAGAGAAATTTTTTTCTTTTGCTGGTCAGTACTGAGTATCTGACATTTTATTATCTCGCCGATTTTAAAAATATTTTTTAAGTCCGGTGAGTTGGTTTCCCAGTTGACTTCGTTGCTGTGGAGGAGACCTTCCAGGCCCGGTTCCAGTTCGACAAACACCCCAAAATTGGTAATGGCGTTAATCCGCCCCTGAACTACCGAGCCGACCGGATATTTGCTTTCAATGTTTTCCCAGGGGTTGGGCAGTAATTCCTTTAAACTCAGCGAGACCTTTTTCTCTTCGGGTATAATTTTGATAACTTTTGCCCGGACCACATCGTTTACTTTCAGGATATCTTCCGCCCGGCCTACTTTTTGCCAGGACATTTCACTTATCGGCAGCAGGGCTTCAATTGCCTCCAGGTCAATAAACGCTCCGAACCTGGTCAGGGAGACCACCCGGCCTTCAACTATATCGCCAATTTTCAGGTTAGCAAAGAATTTTTCCTGTTTAGCTTTCTTTTCCTGTTCCAGATACTTTCTCTGGGAAACCACCAGGTCTTTTTTCGGGTGAATTTCAATAACCAGTACTTTTATTGTTGAACCGATAAACTCCGGCCGGTCCAGAAAGTTTTTGCCCACCTGACTTTTTGGCAGAAAACCACGAATCGGTCCAATCGCCACACTGTATCCCCCTTTGTTTTTTTCCTGGACTATTGCCTCCACCGGCTCTTTTTGCTGCTGGGCATTTTTTAGTTTATTCCACCAGTTGTCCAGCATAACCCGGCGATAGGAAAGTAATGGCTGCTCGCCAGTTTTGAGAATCAATACCTCTATCTTTTGTCCCACCTGCAGCGATGGGTCACCTTCTTCCTTCGCCAGAAATCCTTCGGACTTTAGACCGATGTCCACAAACCAGCCGGTTTCGGTGGCATTGACGATTGTTCCGACAACAGTTTGGTGCCGGTGAATCGCCGGAGATGCATTTTCACCCAGTAAATCAGACATTGATAATTCAGCGTCATCTCGGATACTATTTTCCGACATTGTATTTACCTCCAATCAGTTATCCCAATTTGGCGACGGGAATTATTTTAGTATTTTTTATCTTGTTTTGCAAGTGCTGGATTAAGTTATGGATAATTTTTTTCGGAGTTGAGGCCCCGCTGATTATTCCTAAGGTCTGAATATTTTTTAACCATTTATCCTTTAACTCCCGGTAATTCTCTATTTGTTTGACCGGTCCGAAACGACTGGCGACTCTTACCAGGCGGCGGGTATTGGCCGAGTTTTTTCCACCGACTACCAGCAGCAAATCAACATTTCTGGCAATCTTTACGGCTTCTTCCTGGCGATTGGCACTGCTCTGACAGATAGTATTAAAAATTTTTACTCCGGGATTTTTTTTCTTTAGATATCTGGCTATTTGCTCAAATAATTGACGCGATTGGGTGGTCTGACTTAAAAAAGCCAGTTTTTTGCCGGGGGATATTTTTTTTACCTCAGCCAGTGAATTAACTACCAGGGTCTGCCTGTTCCCATAAGAGACCAGAGATTCCACCTCGGGATGTTTTTTGTCTCCCAGAAGTATTATCTGATATTTTTCCCGGGATAATTTTTTAACGATTTCCTGAGCCCGACAGACAAAAGGACAGGTGGTATCAACTAAATTGACCGGTGCCCGGGATAATTTCTGCTGCAGTTGGGCGGTCAGTCCGTGAGTGCGGAGAATAATTGTGGTATTGCGGTCAAATTTTTCTGGCAGTTGTTTTAATAGTTTCAGACCTTTTCGGGAAAGTTCATCTACCGCCTGAGGATTGTGAATTATCGGGCCAAGCGAGTAAACATTATTTTTGCTGGCCAGGGTGCTTTCGGCAATTTTTATCGCCCGACTTACTCCAAAACAAAATCCGATGTTATTGGCCACAATTATTTTCATAATGTCTGATTATAGATAATTTTTAGTATTTTTTCGGCAATAATTCGGACATCGGTCTCGTCCCGGAACCGGGGGTCGGTGAGGAAAAATGGTTGACCGAAAATAACCTGGATAGGGTTAAAGGGCCAGAAACGGTTGGTGTTGATGATTTTTATCGGGACAATCGGACAGCCGGATTCCCGGGCCAGCCAGCCAATGCCTGGATGAGCCCGACCCGGCCCGTGTTTTTGCCGATGGCCCTCCGGAAATATCAGGACAATTTTTCCGGATTTCAGTAAATTTAAAGCGGTCCGCATACTCCGCAAATCACCGGTGCCGCGTTTAACCGGAAAGGCATTGACCTGCTGAAGTATCCAGCCCAGAAGCGGGATATGAAACAGTTCCTGTTTGGCCATAAAATATACCGGCCGGGAAATCGTGCTGCCAATAAGTGGCGGGTCAAAAAAACTAAGATGATTGGCCGCAAGAATTACTCCACCTTCTTCTGGCAGATTGGCCAGATGATAAGTTTTTTGTCGGCCGAGAAGCTGATAAAGGAGTCGGAAAAAAATCCAGCCGCCGCGATATAAAATTAAAGACATTTTTTCACTGTGGCGATGATAAAATTAGCCACCTCTTTCAGAGTCATATTGGTTGAATCAATAGGTATCGCATCGGGCGCCTGGCGCAGCGGGTTTATTCCCCGGTGTTTATCCTTCCAATCACGAATCCGAATGGACTCTTTGATTTTTTCCAGTTTGACTTTCTGGCCGCGGGCCAGTAGTTCTTTATACCGCCGACGGGCCCGCTCGTCAATGGAAGCATCCAGATAAAATTTATAACGGGCATCGGGAAAGACCGCGGTGGTAATATCGCGACCCTCCATCACCACTTTCCCGTTTTTGCCGATAGCGCGTTGTTTTTGTCGTAAAATTTTTCGCACCCCTTGAATGGAAGCCAGGGTATTGGTATGCCGGGAGATATATTCCCGACGAATTTCCCGGGAGACATCCTGATTATCCAGAATTATCTTTAAACCCTTTGCCGGATGATATTTTAATTGCAAATCGGTATTTCTGGCCATCCGGACAACGGCCTTTTCATCACTCAGGTTAATTTTATTTTTCAGGGCTTTGTAGGTCAGGGCCCGATACATTGCTCCGGTATCAATGTAAATAAACTTCAACCTTTTAGCCACCAGTTTGGCTACGGTTGATTTCCCGGCCCCGGCTGGTCCGTCAATGGCGACAAGCAATTTTTTCTTCATCGGTTGACTACTTTTTTAATAATAGAAAAAAACTCGGGAAAAGATATATTGACGCAGTCCGGTTCAGAAATTTTCGTTTCCCCTTCGGCCACCAGCCCGGCAATTGCCAGAGCCATAGCAATCCGGTGATCCTGATAAGAGTTAACATCGGTGCCGGAAAGTCTGGTCGGTCCGGTTATCACCAAGCCGTCCTTCAATTCTTCTATTCTGGCTCCCATTTTTTTCAGTTCGCTGGCGATGGTCTTGAGTCGGTCACTTTCTTTAACCCGGAGTTCTTCGGCTCCGGTTATCCGGCTAATCCCATTGGCCTGGGTTGCGGCCACAGTCAGAATCGGAATCTCATCAATCAATCGGGGTATTTCCTCTTTTCTTACCTCAGTGGCTTTCAATTCCGAATATCTAACGACGATATCGGCTACCGGCTCCTGATTGAACTCTTTCTGGTTTTCAATTTTGATATCAGCATTCATTCGTTTTAAGACCTCAAGAAGTCCGGTGCGGGTGGGATTGACTCCGACATTTTTTATTAATAACTCGGAGCCGGGTAAGATACTGGCCGCCACGATAAAAAAAGCCGCTGATGAGAAATCCGCCGGGACAGATATTTCCGAGGCCTGAGGAGTTTTCCCTCCGCTTACCGCAACGGTGTTTCCTTTAACCTCTATTTCTATCCCAAAATTTTTTAACATCCTTTCCGTGTGGTCACGCGATTTTTCCGGTTCAGTAAAACTGGTAATGCCGGTGGCATAGAGTCCGGCCATCAGGATGCCAGATTTTACCTGAGCGGAGGCAACCGGTGAGAGATAGTTTATCGGCTTCAGTTTTCCTCCAGTGATTTCCAGAGGCAGCAATCCATTGTTTGAGTTTATTTTTGCTCCCATCTGCCGGAGCGGTTCAATTATCCTCTGCATTGGCCGTCGGGAAAGGGAGGCATCGCCGATAATCCGCGAGGTAAAATTTTGTCCGGCCAGAATCCCGGCCAGCAGTCGGGCAGTGGTTCCGGAGTTACCGGCATCAAGGTCACAGGTTGGTTGGTCTAATTGTAAACTTTTTCCTCTGACCATAATCTCTCCAGAAATATTTTTTTCTATATCCACCCCTAATTTTTTTAGACATTGTTGGGTGGAAAGACAATCGGCCGAGTACAGAAAATTTTTTATCCGGGAAGTCCCGCGGGCAATTGCCGAAATCAAAAGTGCCCGATGGGAGATGGATTTATCCGGAGAGACATTTATTGTTCCGGTAATTCTATTTTTGTTCATACAATCTATCGCGAATATTTTTGGCCCGCTGACAGATTTTTTGCAACTGGATAATATGGCGGGCGTTTTTAATCTTCAATAATTCTTTTTGAAAACGAGAAAGAGCCGCGGAGATGTTTTTCCGGTTTTGCCAGATGATTTCCGACCAGATTTTTGAATCGGCGGAAGCAATTCGGGTGGTATCGCGAAATCCCGGACCAACCAGAGAGAAATCATTGATACTATTGATTAAGGCAAAGGCCAGGATGTGGGGCAAGTGGCTGGTGAAGGCAATTAAACGGTCATGGGTGGTCGCCGGCATAGTGATGATGGTGCGGGCATTCATTATTTTCCAGAGTTTTTTTATGGTTGCCAGGGCCGCTGGCGATGTCTGGCTGGTTGGGGTTAAGACAACAGTTGCTCCGGAAAAAAGATTTGCCGAGGCATACTGGACTGAGGTTTTTTCCGAACCGGCGATTGGATGGCCACCGACGAAGTTGGCGGTTTTGATTTTTTTGACGATTGGTTCTTTGATGCTTCCGACATCAGTAATAATTGTTTTTTTCTGACAATAAGGGATAATCTTTTTGACGGTCGGTGCGATCAAATCTATTGGCAGGCAGACGAAAACCACCTCGGCATTTTTCACTCCCTCTTTCAGATCAAGAGTAATTTCATCTACCGCTTTTAATTTTTTGGCCAGTTGCAATCGCCGGATATTTCTTCCTACCCCGGTGATTTTTACCTTTACCCCTTTTGACTTTTTCAGAGCCAGACCGATTGAGCCGCCGATAAGTCCTACTCCGATGATGGTGATATTTTTTATTGATTTAATCTTCATCCGATATCTCGGCCAACTGCCCGGGCAATCAGGCGCAATTCGTTGACCAGACGCAGGAAACTTTCGGGCAATAAACTCTGTGGTCCGTCGGAAAGTGCTTCTTCTGGTCGGGGATGGACTTCAATAATCAATCCATCAGCGCCACTGGCGATAGCGGCTTTGGCCATTGCCGGGATAAACTCTCGCACGCCCACTCCGTGTGAGGGATCGACGAAAACTGGCAAGTGGGTTAGTTTTTTCAACACGGGCACAGCATTCAGGTCCAGGGTAAATCGGGTGGCTGTTTCAAAAGTCCGGATGCCCCGCTCACAGAGAATAACCCGGTAATTTCCCTGACTCATTATATATTCAGCCGACAGCAACAACTCATTAATAGTAGTAGCCATTCCCCGTTTTAACAAAATTGTCCGGGAACAGCGCCCGGCCGCTTTAAGTAAATCATAGTTCTGGACATTGCGTGCCCCAATCTGGATAATGTCCACATAGTTCTGGAGCAATTTTATCTGCTCAATAGTCATGGCTTCACTGACCAGCAGCAGTCCGGTTTCCTTTTTTGCTTGCCGGAGATACTGAAGACCTTTTTCTCCCAGTCCCTGAAAGGTGTAAGGAGAGGTCCGGGGTTTGAAAGCACCACCGCGTAATAATTTTGCTCCGCTGGATTTTACCAGCCGGGCGATGTTCAAAAGCAGTTCTTTCTTTTCGACCGCGCAGGGGCCAGCCGCAATAATAATTTCTTTTCCCCCAATAGTTACTCCGTTAATTTTGATGACTGTGTTTTCCGGATGGAATTCCCGGCTGGCCAGTTTGTATGGCTTTTCTATTTCACTGATGTGGTCAACCACCTCCATTGACTCAAAAACTTCCCGATATCTCTCGGCCCGTTCCCCAATCATTCCAATAATGGTTTTGTCCACACCCCGGGAAATGTGCGGGATAAAACCGAGAGAGCGGATTTTTTTTACTACCTGTTTGATTTCGCTGTTGGTGGCTTTGCTTTTTAAAGTGATAATCATTTCCGTACCTCTTTCAATTCCTGGATTAATTTTTTGTTTTCCGCGGGTTTGCCGACGGTAATTCGGATGTATTGAGGCAATTTGTATTCATCCATTGCCCGGACAATTATTCCGCGCCGGAGCAGTCTCTGAAAAACTGTTTTTCCGGAAAGTGGGGTCGTCTTAACGAGAATAAAATTAGTGGCTGATGGCAGATAGAACATCCCCAGATTTTTTAAGTGGCGATAAAGTTTCCGCTTTTCGTCTTCGGTTATCCGGCATACTTTCTGGATATATTTTTGATTGCTCAGGGCAACTATCCCGGCGGTCTGGGCCAGGCGATTGACACTGAACGGCGGCCGAACCCGGTTGAGATAACTGGCGATGGTGCTGGCAGTCAGGAGGTAGCCCAGACGTATTCCCGCCAACCCGTAGGCCTTGGAGAATGTCCTTAAAATAATCAGGTAAGGATAAATTCTGAAGAAATTTTTTGCCGAGCAATAGTCCTTCTGCAGTCGGGCGTATTCGTAGTAGGCTTCATCTACAATCACCAGTGGGCGGGTATTTTTTTCTTTAAGAATGTTCAGAAATTTTTTTAGTTCGGATTTGGAATTATAAGTTCCCGTCGGATTGTTCGGATTGGCGATAAAGACGGCCTTGGTTTTTTTGTCCACGGCATTGGCCATTGCGACCAGATTATGCCGGTAGTTTTTCATTGGGACCGGTTTGACCTGGCTGCCCATTAAATCCCCGGCCATCTGGTAACGGATAAAAGCATGCTCAGAAACTATAATGTTATCATCCGGATTAAAAAATGTCTTGGCAATTATTTCAATGAGTTCGTCCGAGCCGGCGCCGACAATAATATTTTGGGCCGGTATTTTTTCTTTTCGGGCAATTGCCTGACGTAAAAAGAGTGAATCGCTATCCGGATAGAGATGGATATTTTTTAAATCGTTTTTTATCTGTCGCCGGACTTCCGGACACGGCCCATACGGACTTTCGTTGGAAGCAAGTTTATAAACCAGTTTTCGGTGAAGTTCTTTCTGAACCACTTCAATTGGTTTGCCGGCAATGTATGGCTGGAAATTTTTACACTCGGGGCGGATAAGTTTGGCGATTTTATTTTTCATAAATCTCCTTTTAAAAAATCAGTCGGCCCGGGGATAAGAACCGAGAATTTTCAAGAAAACACAATTCCGGCTCAGTTCGCTCAGGGCTTTTTTGATCCGGGCATTATTCATATGGCCGAGAAAGTCCAGAAAGAAGATATATTCCCAGGCCCGTTTTTTGGTCGGTCGGGATTCTATCTTGGTCAGATTGATATTATATTTTTTGAATGGCACCAGCATATCGTGGAGCGCTCCGACCCGGTCCTTGATAGAAAACATCACCGAGGTCTTGTCATAACCGGAGGGCCGGGTGTTGACATTTTTTCCAATGACCAGAAAGCGGGTGCGATTTTCCGGATTGTCTTCAATTCCCTGACGGACTATTTCCAGATTATACAAACTGGCGGCCAGCCGGGAGGCGATAGCCGCGGCGTGGCGGTCTTTGGCGGCGGTCAGGGCGGCTGCTGAGGTTGACGAACATTCAATTAACCGGGCATTGGGAAGATTTTCTCTTAACCAGTGAGAACACTGGGCAATGGCCTGAGGATGGGAATAAACCGTGGTAATTTGTTTCAGGTCGCTGGATTTGCTCAGCAGACATTGTTCAATTGTCAGATTGATTTCCGCACTGATTGTTAGCGGGCTGTCAATAAACATATCCAGGGTGTGGGTAACCACGCCTTCGGTGGTATTTTCTACTGGTACAACGCCAAAGTCAGCATGATTTTTTTCCACGGCCATAAATACATCCCGGATATCTTTTAGCGGTAAATAATTTGCCGGTGAGCCAAAAACTTTTCGGGCGGCCAGATGGGTAAAGGTCGCCTCCGGACCGAGATAAGCAACTTTTAAGATTTGTTCCAGCGCCCGGCAGGCATGAAAGATTTCCCGAAAGATATTTTCAATACTTTCGGTGCTCAAAGGTCCGGAGTTCAGTTTGTTCATTCGCTGCAGGATACTTTTTTCCCGGTAGGAAGCATAGAATGATTCATTCAGCCGGGATTTGATTTTTCCAATTGCCCGAACTACCTTTCCCCGCTGGTTGAGCAGATGTAAAATTTGTTCATCAATACGGTCAATTTTCTGACGAAGTTTGTTTAGTTTATCCATTTAGATAACTCCCTGGGCTGAAGTGGTATTAGACAATTCAACTGCCGGGCCGCGGTATTCTGGCGCCGGTAAGAAAAAAATTTTTTCTGATGGCCGGGGCAATCCGGATGTTCAATAATTCTTTTTACCTTCCATCCGGTTAATTCTTTTCGGGCAAAGCCGCCTAAATCCAGAAAGCCATTGTTAAAAAACTTTCCGAATTTTTCCCCAACCTCTGGCGATACCGCATAGCAACATTTATGGATATAGGGACCAAGGGAAATTATCAGGTCGGTTGGCCGGGAAAAATTTTTGAGAAAGCTGGAAATAATTTGCTGACTCAATCCCCGCCATCCGGCATGAACAATCCCGTATTCGCCGGTCGCCGGAGAAATAGCCGCGATACTGAGACAATCCGCAGTAAAGACAATCACCGCTGGATTAAAATCCACTGATTTTATCACTACGCCATCTTTGCCCGCCAGAGTTATCAAACCCCTGGCCCTTATCGGTTTTTTCACTACCATAATTTTATTTTGATGGACCTGTTCCAGAGCGATAATTTTTTGCCGGATTATTCCCAGGTGTCTGAAAAATTTATTGCGGACTTTTTCTTCCCGCATATTTCCGTTTTTGGCCGACGAATAGACATTCAACCAGCCGGCCGCCAGCATTTCGCTTTCCAGATAAAAATTTTTCCTTTCTATCCACATTATTATAGCAATTTTTACTTGGCAGTATCCTGGGCCCGGGTTTCCCGGATAACCGTAATTTTTATCTGTCCGGGATACTCAATTTCCTTTTCCACTTTTCGGGCAATGTCCCGGGCTAAAATGGTTGCTTCCTCATCGGTTACATCATCCGGTTCTACCAGAATCCGCAGTTCCCGCCCGGCCGAGATGGCATAAGCATTGAGTACACCGACGAACGAGGTGGCCAGTTTTTCCAGTTTTTCCAGTCGTTTCAGATAAAGTTCCACCGATTCCCTTCTGGCTCCGGGGCGGGCCGCCGAAATTGCGTCAGCCGCCGCGACAATAAAGGCTTCCACACTTTCCGGCTCAGCCAGACCTTCGTGGTGGGCCAGAATGGCATTAATCATTTTTGGTGATTCATTATACTTTTTTGCCAGGTCCGCCGATATCTGATGGTGCATACCTTCTACCTCGTGGTCAATCGCTTTACCGATATCATGCCAGATAGCCGCCCGTCGGCAAAAGGCCACATCCGCCCCGAGTTCGGCCGCCAGGGCGCCGGCCAGCCAGGCCACTTCCAGAGTATGCTGTAATTGATTTTGACCGTAGGACGAACGAAATTTCAATTTACCCAGAAGTTTTACCACCTCGGGGGGCATTCCAGTTACCCCGGCGTCCATCAGGGCTTTTTCTCCGATTTCTTTGATGATATTTTCCATTTCCTGTTTGGTTTTTTCCACCACCTCTTCAATCCGGGCCGGATGGATTCGGCCATCACTGATTAGTTTTTCCATCGCCATTCGGGCAATTTCCCGACGGACACCATCAAAAGCCGAGATAGTAATTGCCTCCGGGGTATCATCAATAATTAAATCAACCCCGGTGGCCTGTTCAAATGCCCGGATATTTCTTCCCTCCCGGCCGATAATCCTTCCCTTGATTTCATCATTGGGGAGAGATACCGAGGTTACGGTTACCTCAGCGGTATGTTCCGCGGCTACTTTTTGAATGGCTGTAGAGAGAATATTTTTGGCCTTTTTTTCGGCAGTCTCCTTGATTTCCTGTTCCATCTTTTGAATTAAGGCCGCTTTTTCCTGAGTGAGGGTCTCTTCCAGATTTTTTAATAAAATCTCCCGGGCCTGCTGGGCGTTGAGCTGGGCAATTTTTTCCAGTATCTGTTGTTGTTCCTGTTGTTTCTGACGAAGGAAGTTTTCTTTTTCGCCGATTTGCCGTTCGCGCAGTTGGAAATGTTTTTCCCGCTGGGCTAATTCGGCTTCTTTTCGTTCCAGCAGATTGGCCCGGCGCTCAATATTTTCTTCCCGTTGATTGAGCCGCCGCTCCTGGTTCTGGATATCCTGGCGCCACTGCCGGCTTTCCTTTTCCAGTTGTTGCCGCTGGTTCTCCAGAAATTCTTTGGCTTCCAGAAGAGCGGCTTTTTTCTCCATGGCAATCTGGTGCTGGGCATTAGCAATAATTTTTTTTGCTTCGGCTTCGGCTGAGTGGAGTTGCTTTTTAGCATAGACTAATCGTAAGAGATAGCCGAGTAATGCCGAGGCGATGGCTATAACAATAATAATTGCTAAACTCATAATTGTTCCTCCTTTTTTATTGTGATAATCTCTTTTTCGGTGACAATTTTGCTTACCGGTTGATCATGATGGTCAGGGAATTTTTGGCCGAACTTGAAAACTATAAGCCACCCCCAGACATTTTTTATGGTCAATTGATTTAAGTAGCCGGTCGTAAAATCCCCCCCCGCGACCGAGGCGATTTCCCCGGATATCATAACCCCGGGCCGGAACAATGATTAAATCCATATCTTTGGCCAGAATTTTTTGCCGGCGCCAGGATGGTTGAGGAAAAAAAATCTGTTTTTTTCGGGACCGCCGGATGAGATAACTCAGGGGAATTTCCGAAGGGAGAGATGAAAAAAGAAGAATTTTTTTTGCCCGCGAGAATTCCTCAAGGCCGGAGATATTTTCGGCCAGAAGTTTTCCGGCCAGTTCTCGTTGCGCGGCCGAAACCTGTCGGCACTGTTCATTTAGTATCCGACGCAATTGTTGTTTGATCTCTTTTAATCTTATCCCATTCCTGTAAGCGTTCTTTGATTTTCTTTTCATAACCCTGTTCGCTTCTTTCATAAAATTTTACCGGTTTCGGGAGATACTCCTGCTGGATGAAATGTCCGGGAAAGTCGTGGGGATATTTATAGCCCTGACCATGTCCGCGGGTTTCGGCATCCAGGTTGCTGTCTCGGAGATGCTCCGGGACATCCCGACGGGGCCCATGTTCTACTTCCTTTTCCGCCCGGAGCAGTGCCCGATAAGCCGAATTGCTTTTTGGAGCGGTTGCCAGATAAATTGTTGCTTCGGCCAGCGGGATTTTTGCTTCGGGCATTCCGACAAATTCTACTGCCTGAAGCGCGGCACTGGCCACCACGATTGCCAGCGGGTCAGCCAGGCCGATATCCTCAGCCGCACAGATTACCAGCCGCCGGGCAATAAATCGTGGATCTTCGCCGGCCATCAGCATTTTGGTCATCCAGTAAATTGCCGCATCCGGATCACTGCCCCGCATACTTTTGATATAAGCCGAGATGTGGTCGTAATGGGCATCGCTGGTTTTATCATAGAGAATAATTTTTTTCGGGCTGGACTCTTCAATGCTTTTTCTGGTGAGATTGATTTTTCCGGTGCGGTCGGCCGGAGTGGTGATTAAGGCGACTTCCAGAGCGTTGAGTAAGCGCCGGGCATCGCCATTGGCCTGATTGATCAGATACTTTCGGGCATCCTCGCTGAGATTAATTTTGTATTTTCCCAGACCATTTTTTTCGTCAGTTAAAGCCCGCTGTAAGATATTATTCAAATCGGTGTCGGTCAAAGGGAAAAATTCAAAAATTGCCGAACGGGAAAGAAGCGCGTTGTTGACATAGAAATAAGGATTTTCCGTCGTTAGACCGATTAAACTGATTACCCCGTCTTCTACCGCCGGTAACAAAACATCCTGCTGGGTCCGGTTAAAATGGTGGATTTCGTCCAGCAAAATTATGGTTCTTTTGCCCGAGAGTGAAAAAAGATTGCGGGAATCGGCGAGAATTTTCCGGATTTCGTTTAAGCCAATTTCGGCCGTGTTGGTTTTGATAAAGTTTGCTCGGGTGAGGCGGGAGATGAGATAAGCCAGAGCGGATTTGCCACAGCCTGGCGGGCCGAAAAAGATTGCTGAGCCAAGGTGGTCGGATTCAATAAGCCGGCGCAGGGTCTTACCCGGCCCGAGAAGATGGGACTGACCGAAAAAATTATCCAGTGTTTCCGGGAGTAACCGCGCTGCCAATAACTTATTCATAAAAAACCCCGCAATGCCGTGTCCTTAAGCCAATTAGAACCCTTAATTTAATTAAGGTGGAAACCTGTTGCCCGGCCCACGAGCACGGACAAACTTTATCCGGCTTCCTGATGGTTTAGTTGTCGGTCTTATTGGCCTTGAGGCGCACCAACATCGCAGGGCTTAAAATCTTCAAGCCAGCACATCATCACATATCTGAATAATATTTTGAATTTTATGCTTAAGATGTTGGTTTTTTTTCGCTAACTTATTTTTCATCTGTTCTAACTCGTCTAACGTCTCAACCGCTAACAAAACCATCAAAGCCGAGGTATCCGCAACCGAAGTACTTTTTTTTAAGTTGGCTACTTTTTCGTCAAGACGATTCTGGAGCGTGGAAATATACAACTGGTCAATTTCACTGGGTTCAGCGGCGATTGTATATTCTCGTCCATCAACAGTTAATTTATATCTTTGCTGGGCCATCAGTTAATCGCCGATAACTTTTCCGAAATTTTTTTCAACCGGTTTAATATCTGACTATTCAACTGACCGGAATTTTCCTGAGCCGCGAGAATTTTTTGGGCCCGTTTATTCTCCTGCTGCAATAACTCAAAGCGAGATTGTAAATCCGCATATTGGGTCCGGAGATTCACCAGTTCCTGAGCCAGTTTCTGGACTTTTTTCTCCAGAATTTCCACTAATCCGCTGAGGTCGGTTTCCATCTCTTCGGTCATTATAACTCTCCACAAAAATAATAATATCAAAAACTTATCGGTTTGTCAAGCCCGCCAGAATTTGCTATACTCTTTAGGAAAATTATGTGGCGATATCAGTGTCGTTATTTTTTATCAGACCGGCCCTGTAAAATCCGTAAAGACAAACCGCAGATAAATTGCCGGCGCTGTAAATATTTTTTTCCGTTTAAGGAAAAAATTTTGATTATTAAACTTGCCGCCCCGGGAGATGTTTTACGGACAACCTTTTTGCTTAATCCACTGAAGCACAAATTTCCTCACTCCCAAATCTACTGGTTGACCAGCCGGCCGTCGGACGAAATCCTTCAGTTAAATCCTCTGGTGGATAAAATTATTCTCTGGCCGGAAAATGCCCTGCTGTATCTATTGACCGAGAATTTTGATTTGGTGATTAATCTGGATTTGAGTGAACCAGCCCTGTTACTCGGCCGGCTCACCCGAAGCAAAAATATTTTAGGATTTTTCCGGGATAAAAACGGCCGGCTGGGCGGAAGTAATCCGGCGGCCGAATACTGGCTGCAAATGAGTCTGGACGACGGGTTAAAGAAAGCCAACCAGAAAACCTATCAGGAAATAATGAGCGAAATTCTAAATTTGCCGGCGGCGGCCCGGGCGCGACCACTGATACAATTGCCGGAAAGCAGTCGCCGGTTTGCCCGGCAGATGTTTCACAAATGGAAATTAGCCGGAAATAAAATCGTCGGGCTAAACCCCGGAGCCGGCCGACGCTGGCCATTAAAACAGTGGACCACTGAAGGTTATCTTGCTCTGATTAAAGGTTTGTTGAAAAAACCAGAGATAAAGATATTGTTATTGGGGGGTGAGGCCGAGCAGGAACTTCTTAATACCCTGGCCCGGAAATCTAAAAGTTCTCGGGTTATTCATACCGGCAACAATTCGTTGAAGGACTTTTTTGCCCTGATTGACCGACTCAATCTTCTGGTTACCACTGATTCTCTGGCTTTACACGCTGGCCTGGCTTTGGGAAAAAAGGTGGTGGCGATTTTTGGTCCGACCTCATCAACCGAAATAGAAATGTATAATCTGGGGCAGAAAGTTGTTACCCCGTTAAAATGCCGGGTTTGTTATCGGACCTCTTGCGATAAGCACCCGAACTGTATGGAAGCAATTGAGCCGAAGCAGGTGATCGCGGCGGTGGAGGCGCTTCTCTAAAAGTCCAATGAAATTAGTGGTGGTAATACCAACCTATAACGAAGTAGAAAATATTACTGCGCTCATCAGAGAAATTATGTCTCAGCCATTGCCGGTGGAGGTTCTGGTGGTGGATGATAATTCACCGGATGGAACTGCCGCGGAAGTGAAAAAGAATTTTTCGGATAATCCCCGGGTTCATTTGCTTGTCCGTTATACTGACCGGGGACGGGGGGCCGCTGGTCGGGAGGGATTTTACCGGGCGCTGGAATTTGGGGCGGACTATGTAGTGGAAATGGATGCGGATTTTTCCCACTCGCCCGACCATCTGGTTGATTTCTGGAAACAGCGGGGGTTGGCCTCGGTAATTATCGGTTCCCGTTATGTAGTCGGTGGCCGGGATATTGAGCGGAATTTTTGTCGTCGGCTGATAAGTGCTTTTGCCCGGAATTATTTAAATCTTCTTCTCGGAGTATCTCTGGCTGACCCGACTTCCGGATTCCGGATGTTTTCCCGACCGGTTCTGGAAAAAATTTTGCCTTACCTTCGGGCGCGCGACCAGTTTATGGTTGCCGAGATTATTTATTACCTGAAAAAATTCAATTTTACCATCAAAGAAATTCCGATTACTTTTCGTGACCGGCAAAAAGGTTCTTCCAAACTAAAATTTTTCACGCTCTTAAAATATCTTATTCGGGTGATATTTTTACCCTGGCGGAAAGACTAATGTTGAGAGAATATTTTCGGGAAACGATCCTGCTGGACCAGCGGATTTTTCTCTGGATTAATCAAAAAATTCTTTGCCCATTTGTTTCCCCGTTGCTTATCCTGATAACTGAACTGGGCAGCGGAGTCGGTACCTTATTAATCGGAACAGTTTTTTTACTGGTCGGCCGTCAGAATGACTGGAAAGAGGCCTTAAAGAAATTTTATTTTTCTCTGGCTTCGGCTGGTGTTCTGGCGCTTATCTTAAAAAAATTTTTTCATCGCCTGCGGCCGGTTACCTATTTTCATAATCTAAAAGTGCCGGTCCGCTGGATTGGCCTGGGGCTGGATGGACCGAGTTCTTTTCCGTCGGGACATTCCCTGGCAACCGGGGTTCTGGTGTTTGTTTTGAGTTATTACTTTCCCCGTGGTCGGATTTTTTTCTGGCTCTGGGGTTTACTGGTAATGTTTTCCCGGGTATATATCGGGGCGCATTTTCCTCTGGATGTATTGGGTGGGTTCTTTTCCGGGTTCGGACTGACCTGGCTCTTGTTTAGTTTTATTTTTCGGCGACAACAAAACGTTTTCCGAGACAGGCAAAATACTTTCCCCCGACATGATGAATAATCTTCGCCCGGTCGGTCAGCCAGTAATCATCATATAAACTTTTCGCAACTTTTGAGTGAAGGACCCTGACGATAAAAAGAACCACTCCCGCATATTCCCGGGAATCAATAATCCGCCCTTCAATAATTGCCGGACTGTCGGCCAGGCCCGGAACTTCGATCACTTCTGACGGGCAGGTTTTTATGGAAAATTTTTTTAACTTATCTATTTCTTTGCCAGAGACCTTACCGCATTTCCAGGCCAGAGGCAAAAGTTTTTTGTCTACCAGATTAATGGTTAACTGCGGATTTTTTTTCAGGGCCTGGGCAGCAAAATGATCAGCGGCAATCGCCAGAGTAATCAGCGGCGGCTCGTCATTAAGCGGGGATATCCAGGCAACTGGAGTAAAGTTGATTTGCTGTTCGGTTTTGGTCCCGACTAAAACCAGCGGTCCGGCATTAACTAAATGGTAATAGGTTTCATTGGCAATTTTTTTCCACATAAAGACACCTCTGAAGATTTCCGATATTTTTGTTTCCAGTATTATTATAGAATATTTACCGGGGAAAAACAAAAACTGAGCGTTATATTTTTTGCCTGTTTGCTAAGAAAATTTTCTATTTCATAAAAACTTCCAGTTGATTGAAGCCGAGAGAGTTTGACCTGGCAATGGGTATCCGGCCCGGTTTTGGTATTTTTTGTCCAGGATATTGTTTACAGTAAAACAGAGCCGGAGATTATCGGACAATGTTAAACCAATCCGGGTGTCCAGTAAGAAATATCCGGGCAACCAGGTGTCGTATTCAGTTAATTGCTGGTCAATGAAGTTGCCGGAAAGTTCTACATCTAATTTTTGTATTTCTGCCGAAATTGTGTATCCGAGACGATTCAATGGTTGATACACCAGAAGTTTTTTGGTTGTTTCGTCTAATGCCCAGGTGTAGGTGTAGTCCAGATGTTGCCGGGAATATTGATTTATTTTGTGGGTAATGGAACATTCTATTCCCTGGCTTGTTGTCCGGGCGATATTTTTTGGATAAGTGAGTATAGTGGTCGGGTCAGGGTATTCAGTGTAGTTCTGGATTTTGTTTTCGGTCTGATTGAAGTAATAATTAAGATTATAACTGATTGACCCTTGCCGGCTTATTCCAATATCTCCCCCGATACTTTTTTCCGGTTTAAGTTCAGAATTTCCTCTGGTTGTGTAATTGGTGCCAAACCAGGTGAATGTTTCCTCTGGCCAGTAAAGCTGGGTAAAAGTCGGAGCTCGCCAGGACTGTCCGCAGTTAAAAGACAATTTTTGGATAAGTGAAAAATTTTCCGGGGTTTTCCAGATAACTGATAACTGGGGTGAAAATGCCTCACCAAACGCCGAATTATTATCATAGCGCAGAGAGGGGCGAAAAGTAAGTTTTTCCGTTGCTATTTTTTGTTCGTAAAATACCGCAGTGTTGCTGCGCCAGTTATCCATTTTAGTTAAAAACGCTTGATTGTCTTTGTTAATGTATTTTTCCGGTTGAGTTTCTATTCCAATATTAATTAGATTTCGCCAGTTGTAAATAACCTGGGGTTTATAAACATATTCAAAGTAAGTATTATCGGTGAACCAATCCGGGTCGCGGTAGTTTTGTTCATTGTAGCGGTAAAATAAATTAAATGTTAAATCACCAGACTTGAAATATTTTTTATACTGGCTTTGCCAGATATTCCTTTCATCTTTTTGCCGGGCCCGGGGAGAGGCCGCTGAGTTTTCAATATTGCCGTCATATTCTTCAACAGTTAATGGTAGATTATTTAAGGAAAGTGGACCGGGACTTCCCGTTAAACTGGAAAAATATTGGCCAGATAAATTCAGACTGTATTCCGGAGACTCTACTCCAAACTTCGCCGCCACCCTGGTATTTTCGTAGTCCGAGTTTTGTCGTTGTCCGGAACTTTTAGTTTTACCGGCAGAAAAATTAAAGTAGTTGTTTCCCAGTTGTTTATTAACATTTATATTAGTATCAATTGTATTGAAAGAGCCGTAGTTAAAATCAACATTTAGTTTTTGGGTGGCTAATTTTTTGGTGATAAGATTAATTATTCCCCCGCTGGCCCCAAACCCATAAATTGCCGAAGCCGGGCCACGGATTATTTCTACTCGTTCAACACTGTTTAGGGGCAGGCTACTTAAATCGGCCATACCGACCGATATGCTGTTAAGTGGTTGTCCATCAATCAGTACCAGAACATCAGCTGACGACATGCCGCGCAGCGAAATTGATGATAAAGCACCCACTGTTCCCGTTTTGCTGGTATAAATCAGCGTCTCTTTTTGCAACAATTCGGCCAGATTGGTTGCGCCCGATTCACTAATTTCTTTTGTTCCGATGGTCAGAATATTATTGGGTAAACTTTCTAAATATTCCGGCTGACGACTTAAACTTAAAAATACCTCTTTCTGGTCTTGCGCTTGCAAAAAGTATCCACTAATACTGACAATAACAGTGGTAATGAGCAACATCTTTTTAAGAAACATTGTCCTGTCCTCCTTTTAATAGATTTTCCAGCCCGGCTTGAATTTCCTGGTTATGCTGGCGAAAATCATTCAGCCAGGCTGACGAAAAAACATTTTCTGGCTTTCCCTGAAACCGGACGCTTTGCTCATGGAGAAAAACAAAATTATCGCTGTGGTTGAGGGCTTCTTCAATATTGTGGGTGGTAAAGATAACGCTGATATCCGGTTTTTCCTTTTTTAACTGGTTAACAATAGAAAAGAGTTTATTTCGGCCCCAGATGTCCAGATGATTGGTTGGCTCATCCAGCAAAATAATTGGTGTATCCTGAACAAAGGTCTGGGCCAGAAAAACCATCTGCCGTTCTCCGGAAGAGAGGGTATTAATCGGTCGGTCCAGAAATTTTTTTAAATCGAACATCAGCAAAATATCTTGCCGGAGTTTTCCGGAATATCTGGCCGTCGGATACATCCCCATCGCAATTATTTCTTTGACGCTAAAATCATAAATAGAAGCAATATCTGCCGGCAGATAACTTAAAATTTTTGCCAGTTTTTTTAAAGAAAGTTTTTTTAAATTCAATTCCCGATACAATATTTCGCCGGAATATCTTAATAATTGAGCCAGACATTTTAATAAAGTAGTTTTTCCCGCCCCATTTTTTCCCAGAATTGCGGTAATTCCTGAAGAAATATCCAGATTAATTTTCTGTAAGATATCTTTTCCGTCGTAAGAAAAATACAAATCTTTTATTTTAATCATTGCTGTTTTCGCAAAAGATAAAGAAAATAAGGCACACCCAGCAAAGCCGTTACCACTCCCAGAGGTAATTCCTGGGGGGCGGCGACATTCCGGGCAAGCCAATCCGAGACCAGAAGCAGAATACTTCCTCCCAGGGCTGCGGCGGGAATAATCTGGCGGTTAGTGGAACCCATTTGCATTCGCAAAAGGTGCGGGGTAATCAGTCCGACAAAACCGATAATCCCACTTAAAGATACACTTATCGCCGTAAGTAATCCCACCACCACAAATATCTGTAATTTCAGATTTTCCGGAGAAATCCCCAGCGTGGCTGATTTGTCCTCACCCAGGGAAATAATATCCAGGTGTTTGCTCAGACGATAGAGCCAGAAAAATCCGCCAATACTCAATAGGAAAGATAGACCAATCAATTGCCAGTCGGTCTCGTTGAGATTACCAAACAAAAAAAACAATAATTGATAGAAGTCCCGGTGATAGGTTAAGAAAAATATGACAATTAAGGCATTGAGGAAAGTGTTAAGAGTAACGCCTGCCAGAACCAGTCGGGTGGGAGTGGTCCGGAAATTTTTGCGGGAGATTTGATAGGAAAAAAACAAACTCAAAAGGGAAAAAACTACTGCTCCGGGCAGGTCGGTAAAACCAAACCAGCGAGAAAGAATTATTCCCCAGGCGGCTCCGGCGCTGGCACTGGAAATATAGGGGTCAATTAAGGGGTTGGCAAAAACACTTTGCAGAGCGGTTCCGCTGATTGCCAGATTTGTTCCAATGATAAGAGCCAGGACTATTCGCGGCAGGCGCAGGGTTAAGATTATATTCCATTCGGGATTTTTTATTGGCCCGGTGTAAATCTCCAGAAATGAAAAAAACAACAAGAGGATAATAAGTACAAAAAATATTCGGCTATTCTTTTTCATAATCAATGATTATTTTTTGTAAAGATTCTATTCCGCTAAATATCCGCAGAGTCGGACGGACAAAAATATCCGGATTGATATTATCAATAACCAATTTTTGTCCAGTAAGCCTGCTGGATTTTCGGGGATAATTGGGAACAAGTACCAGAATTATTTCGGGCTTTCGTTTGATTATTTCTTCTGGACTAACCGAGAAATACGCCTGGTCCACATCGGAAAAGATATTTTCCCCTCCGGCCAGTTCTACCGCCTCATTTAAGAAAGAATTTTTTCCGCAGGTGAAATATGGCTGGTCAGACAAAAGAACAAAGATTTTGGGATGCTTCTTGATGCGCTGACGCTGCTGTTCTATTTTTTTTATTCGGGCAGAAATAGACCTTAGCAATTCTTGTCGTCGGGCTTCGGTTTCTTTCCGGGCAGATGGTTTTTGCCGCAAAGAGACCGTTTTGGAAATAAGGCTTAGCGAATGAAGAATATCGCCGAGGTTTTTGGGGTCAATAATTACTATTTCTATTCCCTGCTTTTTTAGGAAATTTTCCTGTTGTCTTAAAACATTAGTTGGCGGAGAAAAGATTATCTGGGCCCGAACCTGGAAAATCTTTTCCAGGTTTATACTATAGGCATCGCCGACCCGGGAAATTTTTTTTACCTCTGGCGGGAAATTATCCAGGTAACTTACTCCAACGATATATTTTTGAAGACCAAGAGAAAACAGTATCTCGGTGCTGGCCGGAGAAAGCGAAATAATCCTTGGCTCAACCGATGATAATATTGGTCTAACAACCAGAATAATTGCTAACAGAACTAAATATATTCGTTGTCTCATAACCTTCCACCTTTTTCTAATATTCTAATATTCTAATATTCTAATATTCTAATATTCTAATATAATAATATAACAGTATTATAATATTATAACATTATAATATAATAGATAAACAAAAAAACCTGCTTCGCTGGAAAAATAGAAAAAGCAGGTTTGAACTTTGCCTGTCCTTTCCTTCCCGCGAAGGCCGTTTGCCTGAATGTCGACCGGACTCCTCCCTGTGATATCAGGGAGTTTACCGTTGCGGGGCAGTATCCGGGATTTTTACCGGAATTTCCTCATTCAGACAATCTGTCCAGATTTTTCTCAATTTTCCAAACAGAGTTTTATAAAGAACTTGTTTGTTAGAATTTATTATAGAATATTTTTATTGGTTCTGTCAAGATTAAATTTATAACGCTTTAGTTCAGCCACGATATTATAAGGAATTTTAATTTTTCCCATCAACGGCTCATCATTCATTATTGGTCCATGACAATCCGAACCGCCGGTCTCCAGTAAATTCATTTCCCGGGCCAGTTGATGAAATCTCTGAGAAACCACATAGGGGTGTTTGCTGTGCCAGACCTCAATTCCGGCGAGTCCGGATTTTTTTAATGAACGGATTAACGACTTATTAGAATAATTGCCGTAATACGGATGAGCCAGAACCGGAATCCCACCGCAACGTAAAATCATTTTGATTGCTTCTACTGGATTGAGACGGATTTTCGGGACATAAGCCGGTTGACCGAATCCCAGATAACGGTGAAAGGCCTCAGCCACATTATTGACATATTTTTCGCTAATCAGTTGTTTGGCAAAATGGAGACGGCCAATTACTCCAATATCGTTCTGGGATAACAGATGTTTTTCATCCAGATGAATGTTGAGTTTTTTTAATTTTTCCAGAATAAGATTGGCGCGTTGCCGTCTGGCCTGACGAAAAATTTTTAATTTTTGTTGAAGATAGCGGTCTTCCCAGTTGATGAAATATCCCAGAATATGCATTTCCCCGTCGGCATTATTTTGCAGTTCGGCCGAAAGTTCAATTCCCGGAATAATTTCCACCCCGCGCTTGGCCCCTTCAGTTATTGCCGCAGCAATCCCGTCAGTAATATCGTGGTCGGTTATGGCAATGGTTCCCAGCCCAACCTGCTGGGCGTAGCGGACAACCTCAGAGGGCGGATAACTGCCGTCGGAAAAGTGGGTATGAACATGCAGGTCAACAAAAAGTTTTTCGGTCATAATAATTCAGCGGCCAGAGCGGCCAGTTCGCTTCTTTCACTTTTAGTAAATGTAAAATGACCGTAGATGGCCTGCCCTTTAAATCTTTCCACGATGTAAGAAAGACCGTTGGAAGAAGCATCCAGATACGGATTGTCAATTTGATATGGGTCGCCGGTTAAAACAATTTTTGTCCCCTCGCCAGCCCGGGAGATTATAGTTTTTATCTCGTGTGGCGTAAGGTTCTGGGCATCGTCAATGATGATGTATTGCTGTGGCAAACTTCTTCCGCGAATATAGGTCAGAGCCTCAATCTCAATTTTTCCACTGTCAAAAAGATAAGCCAGTTTATCTTCTATCTGGGATTGGGAATCAGTGAAATGGTGATTTTCCGGTTTGTCCAGGAGAAATTCCAGATTATCATATATTGCTCCCATCCAGGAACTCAATTTTTCTTCTTTGCTTCCCGGCAGATATCCGATGTCGCGTCCCATTGGAATTATCGGGCGGGCGACAAATAACCGGCGATATACCTTTTCCTCCACCACTTTTTGCAGACCGCAAGCCAGCGCCAGCAGGGTCTTGCCTGCGCCCGGAACCCCAATTAAAGTTACCAGAGATATCTCGTTGCTCATCAATAATTCCAGAGCCAGGCGTTGTTCCACATTTAATGGTTTTATTCCCCACGGATAGATGTTTTGGTGATAAAGAGCAAGAATACATTTTTCTTTTGCCGAGAATTTTCCCAAAGCACTTTTTTTCGGATTGCCGGAGTCCCGCAGGATTATTCCCTCATTCGGGAAAAAATTGTTTCCACTTACCGATAATTTCTTTTTCTGATAGAACTCGTCAATCTGGTTTCCAGCAACACTCAGTTCTCTCCAGCCGTTGTATAATTCTTCAATAGCAACTTTTTCTTTTTCATAATCTTCGGCGACAATTCCGAGGGCTTCCGCTTTAAGTCGCAAGTTTATGTCTTTGGTGATAAAAACAACCGCGTGGCCCTTTTGTTTCAAATTCAAAGCGGTTCCGAGAATTCGGTGATCGGCTTTGTTGGTGACAAAATTGTAAGCAAGAGAGGTTGGCTCATCTAGGGTGATGGTTAAGGTTGAACCATTGGGTAGTTTTATCCCCTCGGTAATTTTCCCCTGGTGTCGCAGCTGGTCAAGTTTGCGACTGATTAACCGGGTATTGCGGCCGCGCTCATCATTGATACGCTTAAAACTGTCCAGTTCCTCAATGACCGTCATTGGAATAATTACCTGACTGTTCTTAAAGTTGAGATAGGCCTCCGGATCATGAATCAAGACATTGGTATCCAGAATAAAAGTTTTCATTTTTTTTCCTCTTATTAAAACCAGACCGCGGCAAATAGTCCCAATTTAGAACTGACTTCCGAGTTAAGTCCGATGTTCAGGGCGAGTTTAACCGGATAGTTGTTCGCCTTCCCGGCTATTCCCAGAGATAGGTATAGTTCATTATAGGCGCTGCCAGCGATTTCTTGCCCGGCCAGGTAACTGCTAAAATGGTTCCAGCCCTTTAATTCGGCTGTTCCGGCGACATCTTTCAGAAACATCTTTTCCATCCGGGTTGCTAAATTCCGGGTTAGTCCCAGCCGCCAGAAGAAAATATCGCCAAACTTTAGCCGCTCAGGATTTTCCGAGTTGGATTGAAAGCCAAAACCAAAATGGGCAGTTCCCACTGGAAATTTTTGGGCCACCAGCCAGTCTAATAAAATCCCCAGGCCACCGCTGCCAAGAGAATTTTTATAATCGCCGGTTGGAAGAGATAGCGCCAGTTCCCCGGCAAAATTGGCCGAAGACGATGTCTTTCTGTTAGCAGTATATTTTATTCCAAAAATAATATCTCCGATGCCGAATTTCCCTTCCGATAAAAGGAGCGGGAGTTTGCCGGTAATTTCACTGTTGTATCCCAGGCCGTAAGTGAGGTTGCCGCTAATTTCCAGATTATGTTCGGCCACTACCAGGTCAAGACTGGTATTGTAAGTATTGGCTGGAGAGATGCTTAAGTCAAGCCCGCTGGCCCACGGCTCACCTAGATTGACATAGCCGAGAAGCGCCGGAGAAAAAAACGATCCGATTAACAAAAGGATAAGAAAAATTTTCTGATGCATAACTTACCTCTCCTCCAGAGTTTTAGTGTAGTCCGGTACGAATAACCAGAACTACCGCAATTAGACTCAACCAGGGAAATATGGTGCTGATAAATTCATTGGTTCCGGCTAAAGGTTTTTTGGGAACATAGATTGTGTCACCGGGATTGAGGGCTATATCCGGCTCCCGGCCATTGAGGATATTTTGCAAGTTGATATTTGATGATTGGGTCTGATTATTTTGTTTGCGCACCAGATTTATTTTAGTGATATTGGCATCCTCATTAAATCCGCCGGCCGAGGAAACCAGTTCCACCAGTTTCAGGTTTTCTTTCCACTCGTAATATCCGGGATTGCGCACTTCTCCCAGCAGCGAAATTTTTCTTTCACTCACTGATTGGGAACTATCGGGCGAGGAAACTTTGGCCGGAGCGGCCGGAACTTCGGCCGGTTTAAAACTGGCCGCGACCTCTTCGGCTGATGGAATTGGAGTTGCCGGATTTTTATAGACCAGAAGTAAGAGATATTGTTTATCCCGGACAATCTGATAGGGCTTTTTACTGAACACCGTGACCACTGCCCGGACAGTTTTGTTGGGATAAGTTTCAAATTGCCCGAGACGAATTTCGGAAATTTCTCCAGTTTCGGGAGTCAGGGTGCGTTCTTTTTCCGGTATTGCCAGAACCGAGTTGTAGAGATCAATCACAATTTTTGGCGGTGCGGTTGGATCGGGATCGGTCAGGAGAAAGTAGTTATATTTTTCCAGATTGGGAGCGAAAATTGCTGCCTGAGAAAAATCCGGAGTATCAGCAGCAAAAACTTTTGTAATTAGGACTGGTGCGGCCGGGGAATCTTTTTGGGAAACTTTAACCGGAGGGCTGATTTTGTTATTTTTATTCTTCTGTTCATTTTCCCAGAGGTTAATTTCTTTTTTTAATTTTGCGGTGTAGTTGGAATTATTCTGATATTTTTCCAGGAGCCGGTAGAGAATAAAAAGTCGGTCGTTGGGAGTCAGGTTTCGTTGCCGGACGGTTTTCTGATAGTAATTCCAGTCTTCCAGAAAAGTGGAAGCGCCGAAAGAAAAACTTATCCCAACCACCAGTAATACCGGAAGCAACCAGGACCGACCGAAATGCGCTCTCATCTCAGTTTATCAGCGGGTAAAGGGAATCGAACCCTCATCTTCAGCTTGGGAAGCTGACGTTCTACCATTGAACTATACCCGCTCTATCGGGATGCCACTGAATTATGCTCGCATCTTTTTTGTCCATTATTCCTCAAAATTACTATTATATCAAATTATTCTTTTTTTTCGGATGTAGTCAATTGCTTCAGCAGTAGTCCGGATTTTTCCAGTGGCCTGGGCCTCGGCGACCATCCGCAAGATTTTGCCGACCATCGGTCCAGGGGATAGATTGAATTTTCGCATCACCAGATAGCCGTCAACCAGTTTCGGCTGGGCCGGAGCCGTAAATTTTTTATAGTAATTGAGCAACTGGTGGATTGTCGTCAGTTGTTGGTGGAACTGTTCCGGTTGAAATACCGGCAGGTGGCGGTAAGAGTAGCAATCGGCCAGGGCCAGAAGCAGAAGGAGCGGAAAGGCCGGGCCGGTATCGTGGTAAAGTCGCCAGGCCGCCCGGGCGGTAATCGCTCCACTGCTGGAAAGATTTATCGGTCGCATGTGGTAGCGAATAAGTTTTTGGACAAGATGAATAACTTGCTTGCTGAAACGCAGTGATTGCAGGGTCGCTCCGGCCAGTTTTTCTCCATACTTTTCATGCCCCAGAAAACGGACTCGTCCGGTAATAACCTTTCTGGTTAATGGCTTTCCGACATCGTGGAGCAAAGCGGCCAGTTTCAGGGCCAATAATTCGGTTGGAGAAATTTCCGGGAAGTTCATTTTTTTTCGTTTCAGGAGAAAGTATTCCAGAGATTCCAGGGTTTGATAAGTATGCTGCCACAGACCCCGGGGATGAAAATAATAACGCCGGGCGGATTTTTTCATTGTCCGAACCTCGGGGATGATTTCTTCCAGCAGCCCGGCTTCATAGATAAGTTCAATAATTGGTGCCGAGTGATTGCTGCTCAATATCCGGCAAAATTCCTCAGTAATTCTTTCGGCGGCACTTTCTTTAATCCGCCGGGCATATTTTTTTATTTTCTGGTAAGTATTTTTTTCCAGACGATAGTTTAGTTGAGCAACGAAGCGAAATGCCCGCAACATTCTTACCGGATCAGCGACAAATCCTTGCGGACTAATCAGCCGGATAATTCCCCGGTTAATATCATTGACCCCATTATTAAAATCAATTAAGGAAGAGCCGGCTGGTGCTATTTTTAAGGCCAGAGCGTTAACCGAAAAATCCCGCCGGGCCAGGTCATCTTTAATATTTTTTCCTTTGGCCTGGCTGATGTCAATTTGTTGTCGGTTATTTTTGTCTATTAAAATCAGGCGATATATCTGGTTAAAATCGTCAAGTTTTATTATCCTGGCCCGGAGGATTCGGGCCAGTTTTTCCGCGAACTTATTGGCTGGATAGTTAAAAATTATTAGATCCAGGTCCGGACTGATTTTCCCCCGCAGTTTGTCCCGCAGCCAGCCACCGACGATATAAATGGCGATATGGCGATTCAGAAAAGATAGTTTGGGCAAGGCCTTAGCAATTTTTTCTGGTAGCGGTGGACTTAATTTGATTGGTCTCATAGAGAAATGTTTGCGGCCAGAAGTTTGCGGGTATAAGGATGTTGGGGATACTGAAAAATCTTCTGGCAATCTCCTTTCTCCACAACCGTACCTTCGCTCATAACCAGAATTTGCTCGGCGATATAGCGAGTGGTAAGCAGGTCGTGGCTGATGAAAATCAGGTTAATCTTATGTTGCTGGAGTAGTTGCTGGAATAATAAAATTATCTGGGCCTGAGTGACAACATCCAGGGCACTTAAAGGTTCGTCGGCGATAATAATTTTTGCCGATTTTAATAATACCCGGGCAATGGCTACCCGCTGGGCCTGACCGCCGGAAATTTCCCCGGGATAGAGACGCAAAATATTTTCCTGGAGACCTACTTCTTTTAATACCTGAGAGATTTTTCCCGCGCTATCCGCTGAGCCGGCCACCGCCTCCGATAAAATTGTTTGGACCGAGAGTTTGGGATTTAAACTGCTTAAGGGATTTTGAAAAATCAACTGGATGGTCTGGGATAATTCTTTTGGGCAATACTCGCGGATATCTTTCCCCAGCAGATGAATTATTCCGGCATCGGGCTGGAGTAGACCGGTCAAAAGCCGGGCCAGGGTGGTTTTGCCGCTTCCGGATTCACCGATAATCCCCAGACACTTTTCCGAATCCAGGCTGAAAGAGACATTTCGTAAAACATATTTGTAGCCCTGGAACTCGGCAAACTTTCCGTATACCGGAAACTTTTTAGTTAGATTATTTACCTGAATTATCTCCATAAAGAAAACAGCGGACTAAAGAATTTTTTATTCGGTAAAGCCCCGGCTTTTTTTGGTAGCATTTGGGCCTAACCTCCGGGCAGCGATTGGCGAAACTGCAACCGATTATCTCTTCTTCCAGCGGTGGAATATTTCCATAAATAGTTGTTATTGGCTGTTCTTTGCTCATCGGGATGGCTGCCAGCAAAAGCCGGGCATAGGGATGCAGTGGCTCGGAAAAAAATTCTTCTTTTGGACTATCACTGACAATTTCTCCGGCATAAAGCAGGATTATCCGGTTGGTGTAGTTTTTCGCAATGGCTAAATTGTGGGTCACCAGAACATAAGTAAGATTAAAAGTATTTACTTTCTCCAGCAGTAAATCCAGAATTTCTTTCTGGGTGGTAACATCCAGATTGGTGGTTGGCTCATCAGCCAGCAGGAGTTTGGGATTTAGTAAAAGGGCCAGGGCGATTACCACCCGCTGGGCCTGACCGCCGGAAATTTCCCCGGGATAGAGTTGTAAAAACTCAGCGGTAGCCGGAAGACGAACCTCGGAAAGAGCATTTAAGCATCTGGCCAGAATGGTTTTATCGGAAAGCCCCTGACCCCGGATAGTTTCCCGGAGCATTTTGCCAATCGGACTCAGCGGGTTGAGTGAGCCGTGGGGATCCTGAAAAATTGCGGCAATTTCTTTGCCACGAATTCGGGAGATTTGTTCTTCCGGCAACGAAACCAGATTCAGCGACTGTTCACCGGGATAATAAATTATCTCGCCACTAATTTTACTCTGCCGTCGGGGTAAGATATTTAAGATGGACATAATCAGCGATGTCTTGCCGCTTCCCGATTCGCCAACTATCGCCAGGCGCTCTCCAGAGGTAATTAGCAGATTTAAGTTTTTTAATACCGGTAAAAATTTTTTATTCCGGCGATAAAAGACCGAAAGATTATTTATGGCCAGTAAGGGATTCATCGCTGGGTTACCTCCCGGGGATTAAAAGCCCGTTGTAAGGCCTCGGCCAGAAGGTTAAAATTTAACACCAGAAATAAGAGAGCAAAGCCGGGAAAAATTACCAGCCACCAGGCGAAGTGAATATAGTCCTTGCCGGCAGTCAGGATATTGCCCCAGGATGGGGTCGGT
>Ga0123519_10002318_pt1 | contig 32292 bp, 35 predicted proteins | sample YelNatPaOPRAMG02_FD_87396 | JGI IMG/M metagenome (GOLD analysis project Ga0123519, IMG submission 87396) | Hot spring microbial communities from Yellowstone National Park - Yellowstone National Park OP-RAMG-02 (version 2) | ecosystem: Environmental > Aquatic > Thermal springs > Hot (42-90C) ... | reverse complement strand
AACTGCTTGATTTCATCTCAGTCCTCGGTGAAACACCTGTTGTTCAAGAAGAAAAATTAGAAGGGTATGCTGTGATAACAGGTATGGGTCCGACATATTTCTGGTTCCAGTTTGAAGAATTAAAGGAGATTGCCAGAAATTTTGGATTTACCACACAGGAAGCAGAAACAGGTATTGAAAAAATGATTACTGGTGCGATAAAAACTTTATTTGAATCAGGTTTAACACCAACACAGGTAATAGATTTAATACCATTTAGACCATTGCAGGATTATGAATAGCAGATAAAGGATGCCTACCATTCAAAACTTGAACCATTATACAAAAAACTGAAAGGGATTTCCTGAGTGACAACTAAACAATGAAATTCCTTATAATCTTTACCGCGGTCTGTCTGATAATCTCTTTCTTTTCTGACAAAAAGAAGACTGTTTCTGGAATCAAAAAGGGCTTAAAGATGTTTCTTAACTTATTGCCAATCGTGCTCAATGTTTTGATTCTGGTTAGTGTTTTTTTATATCTTGTTCCTAAGGAAACATTGAGCAATTTATTGGGAAAAAATTCTGGCGTTTTTGGTTTTGCAATTGCTGCGATTTTAGGTTCTGTTTCGCTTATCCCAATGTTTATCACCTACCCATTAGCAGCGATACTTCTAAAAAGTGGTGTATCATACGATGTGCTGGCAGTTTTCATTACGACTTTATTGATGGTTGGGGTTTTAACTTTACCTCTGGAAGCAAAATATTTCGGAATAAAAGTCAGTATAATAAGAAATGCCTTAAGTTTCATCGGTGCGTTAATCATTGGATTTATTATAGGAATATTCCTATGAAGAAGATTATTAAACAGATTTCCGAAACTGAATATATATTAGTAATTGTTTTCGGTGTATTCATCCTTGTTTCACGGATTTTCAACTTTGCTCCGGCAAAGATTATTCAGGGAAATTTTTGGTTATTCTTTGTTGAGATGATAACCTTTCTGCCATTTATGTTTATTCTTGTTGGACTTTTTGATGTCTGGTTTCTAAAGGAAAAAGTGGAAAGGCATATCGGTAAGGAATCTGGAATTAAAGGAACAATCTGGTGTATACTTCTTGCAATGCTTCAGGAAGGACCACTATATGGCGCATTTCCGGTTGCATATTTATTATGGAAAAAAGGATGCAGTATCAAAAATATCTTTATCTATCTTGGTGCATTCTCAACCCTAAAAATTCCGATGCTCACTTTTGAAATTGGTTTTTTAGGATTGAAATTTTCCCTTTTGCGAACCGCGGTGACGCTTCCAGTATTCATTCTCATCGGTGTAATTATGGAAATTTATTTGAAAGATAAAAACTTTGAAGTAAGACAGCCAGAGTTAAACAAGAAAGAAGGTATTTCAGAATGAAAATAATTAATATAAAAGGAGGAAGTTATGGATACTGATAAAATCCTTAAGACAAAATCTGAAGAAATGATGGAGAGATTTAATCAACCTGGAACCTGTCTTGTATGGAGATTAGTAAACCTTAAAAAGGATTAAGATATGGAATTAAGACACATAATGGTCAGGGGTAACAAAACTGGAATAATTGGGCTTGACGAGATATTTCAGGAAGTGAAAGGTTTAAATCTGAATAATGAAGATGAAATAAAAAATATCTTGCTGGAAAAGGTGAAGATGAAAAATTATGTCCCGTCAAGTGTTGAGAATGATTATAAGATTGCGATTTATAGGGAATTTAAGAAATATCTTGGTGAAAATATAGAGGAAGAAAAAACAGAGGGTCTTTCTATAAAGATACTTGGGCAAAGTTGTCCAAATTGTGATAGGCTATATATGGAAACGATGGGAGTTCTTCAGGAACTTAATATTTCAGCAGATATTGAGCATATTCAGGATTTAAAAGAGATTTCAAAATATGGTATGATAGCAACACCAGGGCTTGTTATAAATGGAAAGGTCTATTCAATGGGAAGGATACCATCAAAAGAGAAGATAAAAGAATGGATTTTGAATAATTGGAAGGAACAAAAGTCTCAGTGATAATCTCACATACCTATTAGAAAAACAGAAAAGGCTATATAAACAAAAAGAATGAACTTGACATTGATAATATATTAGTATAAAATTAAAAAAAGATGAGAAATTTTAATTTTAGGTTTTTTATTTTAAATATTTCTCTTTTTTGCGAATCTCTTATAGCAAGTCCTAATACTTTGTGGACAAAAACATTTGGTGGAACAGGTAATGATTATGCTTATTCAGTCCTTCAAACATTTGATGGTAGTTATATCATCGCTGGATACACTGAATCTTTTGGTGCTGTAAATACAGATATTTATCTTATAAAAACAGATATTAATGGTAATCTTATATGGCAAAAAACATTTGGTGGTTATGGTAGTGATTATGCCCATTTTATTGAACAATCAAACGATAGTTGTTACATTATTTTAGGTTCAACAACTTCCTATGGTTCTGGAGGTTCTGACATTTATCTTATAAAAACAGATACTGCGGGAAATCTGATATGGGGGAAGACATTTGGTGGAGAAAATGATGATGGTGGATGGAGTGTTCAGAAAACAAGCGATGGAGGATACATTATCGCAGGTTCAACAAATTCTTTTGGTGCAGGTGATGTTGATATGTATCTTTTAAAGACAGATGAATATGGGAATTTTTTATGGGATAAAACATTTGGAGATACTTCAAGAAGTGATTATGCTCGTTCAGTCGTTCAGACAGCAGATGGGGGTTACATAATTGCAGGATTAACAATCTCTTTTGGAACAGGTACTTATGATGTCTATCTTGTAAAAACAGATGAATATGGGAATCTTTTATGGGAAAAAACATTTGGTGGAAGCAATACCGATATGGGTTTTTCTGTTAAACAGACAAAAGATGGAGGATATATCATAGGTGGAAATTCACTTTCGTTTGGAAGTGGCGATTACGATTTTTATCTTATAAAGACTGATTCGTTTGGTAATCTTGTATGGCAAAGAAATTTAGGTGGAACAAAGAATGATTTTGGTCGTGCAGTTATTGAAGATGCTAATGGTGATTATATTATCGCTGGATTCACAAATTCCTTTGGAAATGGTGAATATGATATTTATATCTGTAAATATGATACTGCTGGTAATATTATATGGGAGAAAACTTATGGTATGTCAGGTGGTGATTGGTGTTATTCAATTCAGAAAACTGATGATAATGGTTTCATCCTTGCTGGATTCACAAATTCAACTGGAGCAGGTGAAGCAGATGTTTATCTTGTAAAGACCGAACCAGATGTAGGGGTAGAGGAAAAATAGACTTTGAAAAATTTATAAATGTGTATCCCATTCCTGCAAAAAGTTTTTTAACGATAGAGTATAAACTAAATCATTCAGATTGGATTAAATTTTACATTTATGATATTATGGGAAGAATGGTTAAGAAGATTGAAAGAACAGGGGATAAGGGAATTTTAATGTTAGATCTAAAGGAGTTTGATTCGGGTATATATTTCTTGGCATTTAGTTCAACTGAAGGTGAATTCTTTAAGAAGGTTGTGATATGTAAATAAATTTTCATACATTTATTCTAAGGATGTGAACTTACATTATTGTGGTCAAAATACAAATTGAAAAGCAGGGTCATTCAGAGGAGAAAAAGCAAAGGGAATAAATGTGTCAGTTGATCACGGAAAATCTCTATGAAATCTTATTATTGAAAAATTATCAAAGTAAAATTTTGAAAGTTTTTTAATTTTAACATTTGCTAATTATTTAATTAATTTTTTCACTATCTTTTTGCTAATTTCATTATATTTTTATTTTTCCAGCATCACCAATATCAGAAAGACCACCTTTTGTAATCTTCCCAACTATTTTTGCATTTTTCTACAATTGTGTTTCTTGCAGTAATCACATCCCTGACAACTATCTCTCCTTGAACAATCTAAATATGCTGTTAATATAAATCTTGAATATTTCTTTAATAAGATACCACTCATACTTCTTTAATATAAAATTTACATCCTAATTGTTAAATCTTTTATGTATCTTCTTGAACCATATATTTTGTCCGCTTTTTAAGTTAATTAACAAAATGCAAAAAACGGCTTGACAAGTTAAAGAAATTTCTTAATATTTAGATATGCCAAAAGAATCTCTCAATTTGGGATATAATGAAATTATGGAATTAAAAATAAAAATTCTGAATATAAAGAAGGGGTTATCCAAAATGAAAAAGTATTTTCCGTTCGTCTATACCACTAATTTTGGAAGGATATCCGAACCTACTTCGGATATGAACGAGTTAGGTGAAATGCCAAATTTTTTATGGAGGCAATAGATGGAGATTAAAAAGGAGTTCCCTACTGTTGCGGATATTTGCATTGAGAGATTAAGAAGGGTATCAGAAAAGTATAAAAAAGAAAATAGCAGTCAGGATTTTGGATTTAAAGTTTTCAGATTAGATAAGTCAAACTTTAATCTTAAAGATGAGTTTGAATTTGAGCCAAGTGAAGATAAAGAAGAGCTAAAAAAGAAATATCTTGAGTGGCTTGGTTTGTGGGTTAACCAACCATTAGTTCCTGGATGGAAAGAGATAGATGTTATTTATGAGGTTATGCTAAAGAAAGGATTAAATTTAAACTCTAAGATTGAGAAAGTGAAGATTAAAGACGATGAATTTTACTATGTAAAAGATGAAGAGCAAAACCTTGAATTTTATATTTCACTTAAAGATAAATTCAGTCAAGATACAATTGAGGAGATAAGGACTTCAAAATATAAAGGTAAAATGTTTGTCTTTTTATACAAAGCATTAACGGATAGTGATAAAATAAACTTAAGTGCTTTTGTGAGATTGAAGGTGATATAGGAGGTTATATTATGAATAAGCAAGAGATTTTTGAAAAAATTATAGAGTTTCTTAAAAACGAGGGTGCAAAGAGGATATCTGTTTTTGGTTCTTATGTAAGAGGTGAAGAAAAAAAAGAAAGTGATATAGATATTATTGTAGAATTTTCAGAAAGAAAGAGTCTCCTTGAACTTGTAAGAATAGAAAGGGAACTATCAGAGTTTTTAGGAATAAAAGTAGATTTGTTGACAGAGCAATCAATAAGCCCTTATTTAATTGATTCCATAAGAAAAGAAATGGAGGTAATTTACGCATGAAAAAAGATGATGCGGTATATTTAAAACATATTTTAGATGCTATAAATAGAATAGAGGAATATACTCAGAATATAAAGCATAGAGATTTTATTAAGAATCATCTTATTCAAGATGGAGTGATAAGACAGATTGAAATAATAGGAGAAGCAGCAAAAAGGGTATCTAATGGAATCAAAGAAAAATATAAAGATATTCCCTGGAAAGACATCGTAGGGATGAGGAACAAATTAATACATGATTATTTTGGTGTAGACATAGATGCTGTTTGGGAGACGGTAAAAAAGGATATTCCTGTATTGAAAAGGAAATTAATGGATATTAAAACGGAATAAAACAATGTTAAAATTAAAATTTGATCCAAAGTTAGATTTTCAGGTTGATGCAATAAATTTTGTTGAAGATATATTTAAAGATTATACACCTGACTGGGCGATTGTAGTAGAAAGAGTGCAGGATAGTAAGAAAGAAGAAAAAATTTACTTTGTGGTTGAAACCAAAGGAACAAATAATATTTATGAATTGAAACCTGAAGAAAAGATTAAGATAAAAAGTGCAAAAAGAAGATTTGAACTTATAAGAGATTCAAAGTTTGTGGCTCCTGTTAAGGATTTTGATACCTTTGAAAGTCAATGGTAAAATATAAATATAAAACTAATATGGATTCGCCACTTATGAAACACCGCACCTGCCTTCTTGTCAGCCTTCGGCACAGGCATGCAAATTTTTACTTTGCAAAAACTTCTTTTATGCTGGAACCTTTATATGAAATAGTGCCTGTAAGGAGTAAGTGTAATTTTTAATTATGAAAAAGGTATTGAGGGAAGAAACAGTATTATTTATCAGCATTCTTAAATGGGTTATTCTCGCTACATTTATTGGGATAATTGTTGGTTTATCAACAGCGTTATTTTTAAAGATACTTAACTTAAGTATAAGGATAACTACCTCTTGTCCTTACTATTATCTTATTCTACCTTTTGCATTATTTATCAACTCTCTATTTTTGAACAAAATTTTTGCTACTCATAATGTTTGTTCAACTGATAAAGTAATAGAGGTTATTCATAAAAGAGAGAGTATTTCTATAATTTCTGTTTTAAAATCTTTCTTTTTACCTATTCTAACTATCGCCAGCGGAGGTTCAGCAGGAAAAGAAGCACCCTGTGCAGATGTTGGTGCTGGATTAGGTTCTGTGATTGCGAGGGCTCTCAAACTTACTGATGAAGATCAAACCAAGTTGGTTATCTGTGGTATTAGCGCAGGTTTTGCCTCCGTCTTTGGAACACCCATAGCAGGAGCTATCTTTGGAGTTGAAGTTCTTTATGTAGGAAGTATTTTATATGAGGTTCTTCTACCATCATTTATTGCGGGGATTATAAGTTATCATGTTACCTCGTTTTTGGGAATAACTTATTTTTATCATCCCATAAAATTTATTCCTGTTTTTAGTGGATTATTCCTAATAAAGGTAATCCTTGGAGGAATTTTCTTTGGAATCTGCTCCCGTCTTCTTATTGAAATTATGAGACTATTGAAAAAATTTGATGAAGGCCTTTATCTGTGGAAGCCCTGGAAAGCCCTCATTGGAGGGTTTATTCTTATTATCTTAACTATTATTTTTTCAGACCAATATTTAGGATTGGGCATTGAAACAATTCAGAATGTCCTTGAAGGAGGAGAGGTTATCTGGTATGCATTTATCCTGAAAATTATTTTTACCTCTATCACTCTGAATTTTGGCGGAAGTGGTGGCATTGTAACTCCCATATTCTTTATCGGTGCTACATCAGGTGTTCTGTATGCAAAACTATTGGGGCTTGACAGTTCAACCTTTTCAGCAATCGGTCTTGTGGCACTCCTTGCAGGAGCAGCAAATACACCGATTGCCGCATCCATTATGGGAGTAGAATTGTTTGGGGCAAGCATAGCACCATATGCAAGTATAGCATGTGTTATAAGTTTTATTATGACTGGGCATAGAAGTGTGTATCCTTCTCAAATACTTGCTATTAGAAAATCTACATCAATTGAAGCGGAAATAGGGCATAAAATAGAATCAGTAACACCAATAGTGAAACCAAGAAGGAAAAGTTTAACCTACATAGGCTTAAAAATTGCTGAAAAAGTTCGAAAAATGGTAAATAAAGAAAAATGATGGCACTACTTCATATAACACAGCACCTGCCCTCCGCTTCCTGTCTGCATGCGGACACGCACAGGCAGGCAAATTTTTTCTTCGCAAAGACTTCTTTTATGCTGAGGCTGTTAAATAAATTTTATTTGAGGGTTTGTCCAAAGATGTAAAAAAAGCAAAATATTTCATCATTCCATATCTTTATGTGATAATGCAAATGCACTAAGAATTCTTTTTAGAGAAAAAAACCTTTGCAGGAAAGAATAAAAATTGAATTGTTAAAAATTTCCAAACAATTTCGGACAAACCCTTGACAGAGATTAAAAAAGATGATATACTTTAAAAAAGGAGTATATATGGAAAGTCCTGAATACTTGAGAACAAGCCTTGCGGCTGCAATAACAATGGGATTTAAAAATGGTAGATTTTTCAGGGATGCAGAACTTTATTGTATGAACCTTCTTATAACATATAAGGATGGATGCACTGCAAATTGTGCATATTGCGGACTTTCAAAGATAAGACCAGGTGAATATGAAGATAAGTCATTTATAAGGGTTTCCTGGCCATTGTATAAGACAGATGAAATAATAGAAAGGATTAAAGAAAATGAGAGGATAAAAAGGGTATGCATATCTATGATAACAAGGAGAAAGGCAGTAGAAGATACGATTGAGATTGCGAAGAGAATAAGAAAAAAGAGCGATGTTCCTATATCTTTTTTAATTTCACCAACAGTGGTTATTGAAGATGATTTTAAATTATTCAAAGAGGCAGGTGCTGATAAGATAGGTATAGCAATAGATGCGGCAACAGAAGAATTGTTTGAAAAATACAGGGGAAAAGGTGTTAATGGACCTCACAAATGGAAAAGATACTGGGAATGTTTCAGAGAGGCAGTGAAATATTTTGGAAAAGGTAATGTTGGAAGCCATTTTATTGTCGGTCTTGGAGAGAGAGAATATGAGATGTTGAAAGCAATTCAGGATATAAAAGATTTAGGTGGTGAGACACATCTCTTTTCTTTCTTCCCTGAAGAAGGTTCTATCCTTGAAAACCATAATAGACCTCCAATCCCTCAATACAGAAGGATCCAGATGGGAAGATATTTGATTGACAACGATATATCTCATCTTAAGTATATGAAATTTGACGGGAATGGGAGGGTTTTAGATTTTGGAATTAAAATAGATGATTTTGTTTTAAAAGGTGAACCATTTATGACATCAGGATGCAAGGGAAAGGATGGAAGAGTTGCCTGTAATAGACCATTTGCAAATGAGAAACCATCGGAAGAATTGAGAAATTTTCCCTTCCTTCCTGAAAAAGAAGATATTGAAAAGATAATGGAAGAAATGTGGAAATATACGATGTAATAATAGTAGGTGCAGGCCCTGCTGGCCTTTCCTGTGCAATCTCTCTTCAAGGCTTAAAAGTTCTCTTGATTGAAAAGAAAAGAATACCATATGAAAGGATTGCATGCGGTGAGTGGGTTCCTCTAAATTTTGATGCTGATACAATTGTTAAAACAGAATCTATGAGAACTATATATCCAGGAGGTGAGGTTTTAAGTCCATTTAAAGGTAAAATAATCGACCGGAATAGATGGCAGAAAAAAATGCTTGAGGAACTTCATTGTGAAATCCATCTTGGAGAAAGGGTTCTTGGAGTTAAAAAAAATTTTGTATGGACAGATAGAAATGAATATAAGTGTGATTGGATTGTTGGTGCTGATGGTCCTGATTCTGTTGTAAGAAAATATGTTGGTGGGAATATGGAATTTCTTCCAGCATTGAATATAAAATTTGAAACCTGTCAGAAAATCGAAGAGACAATTGTATATTTTTGTAAGGATATATTCTTCGGATATGGATGGTGTTTCCCAAGAGGGGATATGGTTAATGTGGGAATTGGTATGATAGGAGATATGAGGAGACCTTTAAATAACTGGATAGAATTTTTGAAGAATAGAGGGATAATAAAAGATAAGATTTACCAGTATGCAGGTGGACTTATACCTATTTCAGGTATTCAAAGAATAATAAAAGATAATGTTATTTTAATAGGTGATGCTGGAGGATTTGTTGACCCTTTAACCGGCGCAGGAATTATCTATGCTTATGATACAGGGAGATATGCTTCAGAACTTATAAAAGGTAATATTGATATCTTTTCATTTGAAAAAATGATTAAAAAAATTTATGGAAATTTTCTCTCACGCAGGCTTAAAAGAAGAAAATTTATGGAGGAAAATTGGAACGATTTGGTGAAAGCAGTGGAGAATTCCTGGATTGCTTTTATCCGGGAATGATACATTGTCATAATGAAAAGGGGAAATTTCCCGCAATTTCAATAACAGGGAATTTGTGTGAACTTATGTGTTTACATTGTAAAGGTTCATTGTTGATAAATATGATAGATGGTTCGAACCCTGAAAAACTGATCAGTATTTTAAGAGATTTAGAGAAGGATAATTTAGGTGCGCTAATATCAGGAGGTTGTGATGTTGAGGGCAAACTCCCCTGGGAAAAATTCTTACCATATCTTAAAGATTTTGAAACACGACTTTACCTTACAGCGCATACAGGAATGAATGTTGACAAAGAAACAGCAAAGGATTTAGGTTCTGTGTTCAAACAAGGATTGATAGATATAATAGGCGATAAAGAGACATTGATGGAGATTTATAACATTGGAGATTTTAATCTATATCTTAAAACACTTGACAATCTTTTTACATATGGTCCTCAGATCGTTCCCCATATTGTTGCAGGTATCCACTATGGTAAAATTAAAGGAGAATATGATGCGATAAAACTGCTTGAAAAATATAATCCTCAGATTGTTGTAATAGTTGTTATAATGCCATATAATTTTAAAACATCACCTCCTCCTATTGATGATGTTATTGATATTTTTTACAGGGCAAAAGAAAGGTTTAAGATTGTATCTCTTGGATGTGCAAAACCAAGGGGGAAATATAGATTTGAACTTGAAGAAAAACTTGTTAATCTAAAACTTATTGACAGGATAGCAATTCCATCAGATAGATGCATTCAGGCTGCAATTAAAAACGGGCTGAAGATAAGGAAACACTATATGTGTTGTTCAGTCATTATTTAGTTCAATCTCAACCAATTTTATTTGTTCAATTCTTTCTTTCTTCAATATTTTATCTTTTTTTGCAATTTCTATTGTGCTTTTAACAATATCTTTTTTTTCTTCTATCTTTACTGGAATACCATATTTATCTTTCCATATATTTAAAGTCTTCTTTATTTCTGTTTTTAATAATTGATTCCCATTGGCCATAAGAGATGTAGAATCATCTTTGTATGTGTATCTCGTTGTTGAGTAAGATTTATTCTTTATTTTTATTACTTCTTCCTTTTTTGATGTTAGTTTTCCCTCTTCCCCTTTTTTTAACCTTTCAAGATTAATCTCTCTCCTCCTACCACCTATGAAATAAAAACCAGTTATAGGATTTTCGTGATCATCAACAATAACTTCCATCTCTAATTTACCATTCCTCTCAAGTTGTATTAACCTTCCTTCACTTTGCTTAATTATTCTTACCACAAGATGTTCAATTTTTTTTAAATCTCCATTCTGTATTTCTTTAAGTACAAATTTCTTCTCTCCAGTATATTTTGCAGAAAAGAAATCACTTAACTCGAATGCATTTAAAAAAAATCCATATAAAATTAAAATAAACGCTCTTTTCATATTGACCTCCCTTTTTACAATCCAATTAAATTTAATTTATTTAATAATGTTTTAATTGTCAAGTTCAAAAATAAAAAATTTGAAAAATGAGATTAATTGATTCAAAAATCTTTATTTAACTAAAAATTAAAAACGGGGAGCCAAAGGCTCCCCTTATATTTTAAAAGGAGGCTTTATGTTGTCAATTGTAAAGACTTTATAACTGAATAATATGTTCCAGGAATTTTTAAAATTTATTAAAAGATTTTTCCAATTGTGAAATATAAAATTTTATTAATGTAAAACAGTCTTAGATAAAATGGGTATATTTCAATCGCAGGTATTATCTTTAAAGGAAGGAAGTTATAATCAGTTTGTGTTAATACAAATTTAAGAGATAGACCAATGTTCATATTTATACCTAAAATATCCCTGTCAAAAATGAGATATCCTGATTTTATGAATAAGTAAAATACCTTTCTATAATCATCTTTTAAATCCCTTTCAGGATAAAATTCATAAAGAAATATCTTATCTTCAACAGGTATTTTTCCAGACTTATAAAATAGTGAAATGCCTGAAGTTAAATAGAATTCATTAAATCTTTCAGTAAAATTGAAACATCCTTTAAATCTCTGGAAATAATCTTCCGAAAAATCCCTGAGACTTGATTTGAAAGAAAGATTATATTTTTTACCTTCACTGAATGGACTTCTGTCAATTTCTATTTTCTTCAAACCAATTTCATACTCAATATTTCTTATATTAAATTTTTTTATAATAGATAAAAAGAGGTAATCATTATTCAATAAATTAGAAACCATTGAGCCTTCTAAATAAAATGAATGGTAAGGCTCAAAATAAGAATAGTCTTTATAAAAAACGGAGAGAGATATAGATATACTTTTTTTATAAATATCTTCAATTGAACCTGTAACGAATAATGAATTTATACTTCCAAAAGAACCCCCAAAACTGAATCCTTTGTAAAGGATACCTGTGTTTCTCAAGCCATAAGAGAATGTGAAAAGACTTTTACCAGATGTCTCATAACTTATACCTGTTTTTAAAAAGAAAGGTGCTGTCTCATAAAATTTGTAGAGAATATTAATACTATCATTTTCAATCTCTGTATTTAATTCAATCCCTTTATATATTCCTTTTGAATAAAAATTTTCAATAGACTGAATAAGTTCATTTTTATCAATGGAATTATTAACCTTCACATTATTCCATCTTTCAAGCAGACTCCTATTTATAAAGGTATTTTTGTAAGTAATTTCCCTTACAGGATATTTTTCCTTAAATTTACTTTTGAAAATCTTTCTCCTTTTTTCAAGTATCTCTTTGTTTATTAAATCCTCATTTTTCTCTTTTAATTTAGTGATTAAATCGTTTATCTTTTCTTCGGAAGATTTCTCACCTTCTTTTATATATTCATCCAGATATCTAAAATCTGTTGAAGTTAATGGATCAAGGTAAACAGGTATAACGATATCAGCGCCTTCGGTAAGTTTCAGATTTTCCCAGTTATGTGATATTATGTATGATTCTGCTATCTCATCAATGGGTGAATTAATGTTTTCAATGTGTTTGTATAGAAGTATTACAGCGATAACAAAATCTACCCTTTTCTTCATCTCTTTAACAGGACAATTATCTATTATCATTCCATCAACAAGGACAGAATCACCAATCTTATATGGTGAAAAAACACCAGGAACTGACATAGATGACCTTATTGCACCAATCAAATCACCTTTCCTGAATATTACTTCTTTTTTTGTTTTTATATCAACAGCATTACAATAGAATGGAATGAAAAGGCTATCAAAATTATTGATTGTGTTGTAAGGAAAAAATATATAAGATAAAAAGACCTGAACCTTATATCCTTCATTTATTCCAGAAGGTAATTCGGGTTTTAAAAATTTCATAGAAATTGAATATTCTTTTATGTTTTCAGAGAACCCCCTTTTCTCAAAAAAAGGTATATATCTTTTCTCATTTTGAAAAACATCGTCAAAATTAAAACTATGTGCAATACTCTCAATCTCAGATGGAGAATAACCACAGGCATATAATCCTCCAATTATAGCACCCATACTTGTTCCACCAATTTCATCTATTGGTATATTATTTTTTTCAAGGACTTTCAAAACACCAATATGTGAGAGACCATGGGCAAATCCACCGCTTAATACAAGACCAACCCTGAATATTATTATTAGTATCATATTATATTCATTACAAACGCAGGTAATAAAATTCCACTGATATTATCATCAATCTTCAAAGGTAATATCTCTGTTATTGTTGCTATCAAAGCGCCTGTTATACCTCTTGAGAGATCAAAATGAACTATTGTTGAATATAGATAAATCGCAGAAATAGAAAATGCAAGATATGATAAAGTCCCTTCTAATGTTTTATTAAAAATTTTATTCCTTCCGAATTCAAGACCAATAAGTTTTGCAAACATATCGCCAAAGATGGGGAATAAGATAGATGCACAGGCAACATTCCTTGGAAAAATAATAAAAGAAATAAAGGATGTTATTGTAAAATGTGTCATTGATGAAAAGGTTTTTTCCTCTTTCTCTTTTAGAAAAAACTTCAATGTTTTCATAATAACAACATTTATTCCACTTTTAGACAATCTAATTAAATCAAATAAAAAGAATAGAGAAGCAACAATCCCTGTTATATAAATAATTACTTTTTTTGATGTGAGAAAATATATTATAATGTACAGAATGCCAAAAGGTCTTGCAAAAAATCTTCCCCAGACTATTGATTTCCTTGTTGATTCTTTTAATCTATATCCTTTTCTCTTCAAATTCATAATAACAATCCATAACATATGCAAAAGATAAAATGATATTGCAATTCCCTTTAGAATATCTTTTGAGAAAAATGTGATAAAGAGTATTAGAACGGGTATAACAAAGATACCAAGTATCTCATAATCTTTTATAGAATAAAATATTAAGATGGTGAAAACAGATAGTATTAACATTCCATTTATATCAAATGAATTCCTTAATATCTCCATAACAAGGAAATAAAAAAGTACCCCAACAGAAGTTGCCTGTCCTTGACCACCCTTGAATTTTAAATAGAAAGGATAAATATGGCCTAAAACAGATGAGTATGCTAAAATCATATCAAGCGGATAAAATATCCCAATTTTATGAGAGATGAAAATGGTTAAGACACCTTTTGAAAGGTCAAAAATTGCTGTGATTAAAGCAGGGATAAAACCGAGAACCTTAAATGTATTTACTGTTCCCGCATTCTTATCACCTTTTTCCCTTATATCTATACCTTTTAATAATCTACCTAAAATGAAAGAAGGTGAGATAGAACCTATGAGATAACCCACCATAATTGTAATGAAGCATTTATAAGTCAACGATGGTAACACCATCACCTCCAAGTTCAGGTTTTTCAGAAAAATATCCTTTCACCCTTTTATCCCTTGAAAGGAATTCTCTTATCGCTTGTCTTAATATTCCTGAGCCTTTTCCGTGAATGATTCTAATCCTTGAGAGATTTTTATAAAAAGCCTCGTCAATGAATTTATCAACCCTGTCAATTGCATCATCTTTTAATAATCCTCTCACATCTATTTCAATCTTTGCTGGTTTTTCCAATACCTCATCATCAATAGAAATTTTCACCTTTGAATTATCACCTATTTTTATTTCCTTTTTTTCTTCATTCCTATTTAATTCTGATAATATCTCATCAAAACTTCTTTTATATTTTTTAACAGATTCCTTATCAGCATTTTTTTCCTTGATCTCTTTTATAGTCATCTCAACAAGAGAGCGAGCACCTTTTATTATATTTAAAGCCTCTTCCCTTGCCCTTTTCCTCATCTCTTCTTCTTCGTTTTTTAAATTTTTAACCCTTTCCTCAATTAATCTTTTATTCTCTTCAATATAACTTTTAATCTTTTCAATCTCTTCTTTTTCCTTTTCTATCAATCTCATTTTTTCCTGTAATCTGTTTATGAATGAAGAGATTTCAACCTCATCAGTTTTTATATATTTTTTAGCATTTTCAATGATCTCTTTTGGAAGATTTAATTCTTCCGCAATTTCAAGAGCCCTTGAGAATCCGGGGATACCAATTATCAATTTATATGTAGGTTTTTTATCATAACCCATAGCGCCATTTATCATTTTCTTATTATTGTAAACAAGATATTTCAGGTTAGGAAAATGTGTTGTTGCAATGGTTATACATCCTCTTTTTGTCAACTCTTCAAGTATGGAATATCCAAGAGCAGTTCCTTCAACAGGGTCTGTTCCACCACCTATTTCATCAATCAGAACGATGTCATTTTCCTTTGCATCTTTAAGAATATTTTTTATCCTCAATATGTGTGATGAAAAAGTTGAAAGGTTTTCATCAATAGATTGCTCATCCTCAATGACAGCAAATATCCTTTCTATCCTTCCTATAATTGTTCCCTCATTAGCAGGAACAGGGATACCATTTAAAACACATAAAATTGAAAGGCCAATCGTCTTTAGAAGAACAGTTTTCCCACCTGCATTTGGTCCGCTAACAACAAGTGTTTTGTAATCTTTACCTATCTCAATGTCCTGTGGAACAACATCCTTATTAAATATCATTATAGGATGTCTTATTCCTATCAACTTTATATACTCTTCATCAGTGAATTCAGGTATTATACATTCAAATCTTTTTATAAATCTGCTCTTTGCCCTTAGTGAGTCAAAAAAAATGAGTGTTTTAAGGGAAGATATTATTTCAAATTTAAATTTCTTTATTTCATCTGTTAATTCTTTCAGTATCCTTGTAATCTCATTTGATATTTCTATCTCTATCTCCGTTAGAAGATTATCGTAATAAACAACCTCTTCGGGTTCAACAAATGCAGTTTCACCTGTTCTTGAAATATCAACAACAATCCCTCTTGTATTCCTGACATTTTCTTTTTTTACAGGGACAACCTTTCTTCCTTTCCTTTCAGTTATCACTTCTTCCTGAAGGAATTCCCTATTTAAATTCACAAAATTTATAAGTGAATTTTTTATTTTATCTTCTGTCTTTCTTTTTTCGCTTATCAGTCTTTTAAGTTCGGACGAAGCATCCTCTTTCACATTCCCTTCGTCATCTATCACTTTTTTTATCTTATTTTCAAGTTCTTCAAGGGGAAAAATATTCCGATTCTCTTCTTCAAAAATTTTTTTATTTGATAGAAATTCCTTAACATCTTTTGAGATAGAAATATTTCTTAAAATAAGAGAGATTTTTTCAACACTAAAGAAATCTTCATTTATAAATCTATCAACTGGATAGAGTCTTGAGATATCAGGAAATTCGTTTTCTATCTTTAAGAATATCTTCAGTTTCTCAAATTCAGATTTTGCCTTCTCTAAATTATCAAAACTGAATAATTCACTTGCCCTCTCACTTCCTGCTTGTGAGGAGAAAAAAGAAGAAATATTAACTAAAAGTTTATTATATTCGAGCGACTCATAGGTTGTCCTCATTAAATCTTCATTTTTTTATTCTGAACTTGATTCAAGATAATATTAGTTATGTATGGTTTAATCTTATTTATCATTTTCATACTATAACTTTCCTGAATACTTTTAGATTTCACAGGAAAAAATGATATTATTAAGAGTATAAGTGAACATATCACAATACCTTTTAAGAATCCAAATACCATACCAAGTAATCTGTCAATAAATCCAAGAGGTGTCTTTCTTAAAAAGTGCGAAATAAGAATAAAAATAATGTATATTACCAGAAAATAAATGATGAAACTTAAAATATAAGAAGGTAATTGTTCCTTGAATTTTATAAACCTATGAATAGGGTAGAGGTAAGAGAGTATTATAGCAATGATACTACCCAAAATACCTGCTATCTCAAGAAGAAAGCCATTTTTAAAACCATAAGCAAGGAAGATTAGAGAAAAAAGTAAAACTATTACATCAATATAATTCATTCACTTTTTACTTCCTCATCAATCTATTTCTTTTCGCATTCAGTTTTTTTCTTTTCCTTTTCTCGCTTGGTTTTTCGTATCTCTGGTGTTTTTTTATCTCACTCAATATTTTTTCCTGCTCACATAACCTTTTGAATCTTTTAAATGCGAGTTCAAAAGGTTCACCATCTTTTACTTTTACTATCGGCACTTATTTCACCTCCTCTTTTTTCCATAAAAATAAAAAAAATTTTCCATTTGTCAAGATGTTTTTTTAATTTGTTATTAAAAAGTTTAAAATTCAAGATAAAATTTGCATCTTTCAATTTGAAATCTACAATTTGCATTAAGATGGGTATCATCTATTTGGTTTAAAGTTTATGACTGACCCCAAGTATTCTTATTGCTGCGTAAACTGCGTTTTCTATCCCATCTATCCCAACACTCAAGACCGGAACACCCTTAGGCATTTGAACTATTGATAATAAAGAATCTATACCACCCAGAGTTGATTTTGCTAATGGGACACCTATCACAGGAAGGTCAGTTAGAGAAGATATAAATCCTGGTAAAGCAGCTGAGAGACCTGCTGCTGCTATTATAACTTTATACCCCTTCTTTTTTGCGCTTTTCGCAATCAACCTTGTCCTCTCAGGCTCTCTGTGTGCAGATGAAACAACTATATCATAACTGATTTTATTCTTTTTCAATATCTCTTCACCTTTCTTTAAAATTTCAATATCTCTTTCACTTCCACATATCAATAATATATCTGCCATTTTCCTCCTTAATCCTGTATTTTTTTCCAAACTTATCATTCACAATATAAATCCTTTCCCTTAACCCTGTTTTGAAATCTTCACAAAACATTTCCTGAAAAAGGTATACTTCAATTTCCTCATCATCTTTTATTATCTTTCTTGGTGTTTGATCTAATCTGCAACCAGAATAGAAAAGAACTTTATTCATCAGGTGTTATCTTTGTTATATCTGCAACAGAATCACCTTCCTGTAATCTTATTATTTTTACACCAGAAGAAGACCTGTGCAGGAGTTTAATCTCTTCCCCTTTCAGCCTTAATACTATTCCAGATTTTGTTATAATTATAATCTCATCCTTATCACCAATTGTTATTGCACCAGCAAGTTTCCCTGTCTTTTCATTCAATTTTATACCTATAACACCTTTTCCACCTCTTGATATCTTTCTTATCTCATCTATTGGTGTCTTCTTTCCAATACCATTTTCAGTTACAAAAAGGACATTAGGTTCATCCCTTTTTATCATAACTGAAACAATGTGATCATCTTTTTTTAACCTTGCACCTATCACACCTGTTGCCTGACGACCCATTTCCCTTAATTCATCTTCGCAGAATCTTATAACCATACCATTTCTTGTTGAAAGTAATATATCTTCTTTTTCCCTTATAATCTCTGCATCTATCAACTCATCGTTCTCTTTTAGATTTATAGCAATAATTCCATTTCTTCCAGCATTCTTAAAATTTTCACCTTTCACTTTTTTTATCACGCCTGATTTTGTTACAAGGACAATATTTGCTGTTGTTATATCCTTTTCAAAGACGATGGCATTTATCTTCTCATCCTCTTTTATTTTCACAAGGTTCACTATTGCCCTTCCCCTTGATACCCTGCTTCCCTCTGGTATATCATAAACATTTAATCCATAACAATTCCCTCTATTTGTAAATATGAGCATTCTATCATGAGTTGAAGCGACAAAAATCTTTTTAACAAAATCATCCTCACCCTGTTCTATCCCAAGTATTCCTCTCCCACCTTTCTTCTGAGCCCTGTAAACAGAGACAGGCATTCTCTTTATCCATCCTTTGTGTGTTGTTAAAACAACAACATCCTCTTCAACGATAAGGTCAATCTCATCAAATTCCTCAGGACCTTTTTTCATAATCTTTGTCTTTCTTTCATCACCAAACTCTTCTTTTATTTTCAGGAGTTCTTCCTTTAAAAGAGCATCAAGTAGTTTACTTGACGACAATATTGATTTAAGTTTTTCTATTTTTTTTATCAATTCTTTATATTCTTCTTCAAGTTCTTTTCTTTCAAGCCCTGTTAGTTTTGAAAGTTTCATATCAAGTATCGCCTGAGACTGAATTTCTGTTAATTTGAATCTTTCCATCAGTGCTTTCTTTGCAGTATTTGTATCTTTTGAATTTTTTATAATCTTCACAATTTCATCTATGTTATCTATTGCGATCTTAAGCCCTTCTATTATGTGAGCCCTATCCTGCGCTTTCTTAAGTAAGAACCTGCTTCTTCTCTCTATTATAGTTCTTCTATGCTGGATGTAATGTTTTAATATCTCAATAAGTGAGAGTTTCATCGGCACACCATCAACAAGTGCAAGGAGTATAATACCGAAACCTGTTCTCAACTTTGTATGTTTAAGGAGTTTATTTATAATAACCTTTTCCTGTGCCCCCTGTTTTAATTCAAGGACAATCCTTATTCCATCCCTGTTTGATTCATCCCTTATATCACTTATCCCTTCTATTTTTCCATCCCTTACGAGTTCAGCAATCTCTGAGATTAAAGCAGATTTATTCACCTGATAGGGTATTTCCTGTATTATTATGTTATCCTTACCCCTTTTCCCTTCCTCAATAACATACTTTGCCTCAACAACGATGTTTCCACTCCCTGTTTCATAAGCATTCTTTATACTATCAATACCGAGTATTATTCCACCTGTTGGAAAATCAGGTCCTTTTATAAAATTCATTATATCATCAAGTGTTGCATCAGGATGGTCTACAATGTAAACAATAGCATCTATTACCTCATTAAGATTATGAGGTGGAATATTTGTTGCCATACCAACCGCTATTCCAGATGAACCATTCACAAGAAGATTCGGGAATCCAGAAGGGAGAACAAGAGGTTCTTTCAACTTTCCATCAAAGTTTGGTCCGAAGTCAACAGTATCTTTATCAATATCCTTCAGTAATTCCTCGGCTATTTTTGATAGCCTTGCCTCTGTGTACCTGTATGCTGCTGCTGCATCACCATCAATTGAACCAAAATTTCCCTGACCATCTATCAATGGATATCTCATTGAGAAATCCTGTGCCATTCTCACAAGTGCATCGTATACAGCCATATCGCCATGTGGGTGGTATTTACCAAGAACCTCTCCAACAACACTTGCAGACTTTTTATATGCCTTATCATGCAAAAGTCCCATTTCATACATTGCGTAGAGGATTCTTCTATGAACAGGTTTTAGACCATCCCTTACATCAGGGAGAGCCCTTCCCACTATAACACTCATAGCATAATCCAGATAACTGGATTTCATTTCTTCTTCTATTGGAATTGAAGTAATTTTTGGGTCTTTCATTTATTTAGTCTCTCCTTTAATTTTTTCTTTAAAACAGGTATAACATCAAATAAATCACCAACAATTCCTATATCTGCAACTTTAAATATTGGCGCTTCTTTATCTTTGTTTATTGCAATTATAACATCTGAGGTTTGCATACCTGCAAGATGCTGAATTGCCCCGCTTATCCCGAATGCAATATATACCTTTGGTGCGACTGTTTTACCTGTTTGTCCAACCTGATGTATGTAAGAAATCCAGTTTTCATCAACTGCAACCCTTGATGCACCAACAGCACCTTGAACGAGTTCTGCAAGTTCAAAAAGATGCTGGAAATTCTCTGCGCATTTCATTCCCCTTCCCCCAGAGAATATGATTTCAGCATCCTCTAATTTCACCTTTGAGGTCTCATCCTTTATAAATTTCAAATATTCAATCTTTGTTTCAAACAATCCTTCTTCCACTGCATATTCTATTATCTCTCCATTCTTTGATTTGTCCATTTCAGGTTTTTTAAAAACCCTTGGTCTTACAGTTGCCATCTGGGGTCTTGCTTCGGGTGTTTTTATCATAGCCATTATTGAACCACCCCAGGCAGGTCTTATCTGTATAAGATTCCCTTCATCGTCAATATCAAGTTCTGTGCAATCAGCAGTAAGACCTGTTTTTAACATAACTGCAAGCCTCGGGAGTAATGTTCTACCGAGAGTTGTTGCACTTGCAAGAAGTATTGAAGGTTTGAAATCATCAACAATCTTCTTTAATATCCTTGACCATACTTCATTCACAAAGTTTGAAAGTTTTGGATGTTCAACAACAATCACTCTGTCGCAACCAGAATATATCAAATCTTTCGCCTTCTCTTTTATCCCATAACCTAAAACCACTCCAATAAGTTCGCATTTCAATTTATCAGCAAGTTCCCTTCCCTTCCCAACCATTTCAAATGAATGTGGTTCTATCTCATTCTCCCTTGTTTCACCGAATACCATAACACCTTTGTACTCTTCCTTCCTTTCAAATTTCATTTCTTCCCTTAAAAGAACAATTGCGTTGAAAGGACAAGCGGAAACACAGGAACCTTCAAACTGGCATACATTTTTATCAATCACAGCAAGTCTTAATGCAAACTTTGCCCTCAATCCTTCTTCAAGGTTATGTCTTTCATCCACAAGTTTTATAGCACCATAACTGCAAGATTGGATACATAGATTACATCCAACACATCTTTCTTTTATAACATATATATCCATCATATTATCCCCATTTTTTCTAAAACTTCAATCACCTTATCCACACCTTTCTCTATCTCATTCTCAAATATGATACCCTCTTTCTTCAATTCTGGAGAAAATACCTTTACTACCTGAGTTGGTGAACCTTTTTCTCCAATCCTGTTTTCATCAACATTAAGTTCTTTCTCTGTAAGGATGGGTATCACTGCCTTCTTTGCATTTATTTTCCCTTTCAAAGATGGGAGTCTTGGAATATTTATTTCCTTAACAACAGAGATGAGGCAGGGGAGAGGTGCTTTTAAAATCTCATATCCACCTTCAACAAGCCTTTCAGCAACAATATATGAATCTGTTATCTCATCTATCTTTCTCACAAATGTTATTTCAGGGATATTAAGATGTGCTGCTATACCAGGCCCAACCTGTGCTGTATCACCATCTATTGCCTGTTTACCGCATATTATTAGATCAAATTTCCCAATATATTTTATACCCATTGAAAGGGTGTATGAAGTTGCGAGTGTATCAGCACCAGCAAAAGCCCTTGATGATATAAGAAAAGCCCTATCAGCGCCCATAGCAATTGCTTCCCTCAATGCCTCTTCAGCCTGTGGTGGTCCCATTGAGATAACAGTGACAGTCCCTCCCATCTTCTCCTTTATCCTTAAACTTTCTTCAATAGCGTAAAGGTCAAATGGATTTATGATATTTTTCACACCTTCCCTTAAAACCCTTCCTGTTTCAAAATCCATCTTTGCATTTTCAGGGTCTGGAACCTGTTTTACACAAACTATTATATCCATAGTTTATTCCTTGTATTTTTTAAAAACAATTGCTACATTATGTCCACCAAAACCGAATGAATTGGAAATAGCAGCATTCACTTCCATATCCCTTCCTTTATTAGGAACATAATCAAGGTCACATTCAGGGTCAGGATTCTCATAGTTTATAGTTGGGTGAACATAGTTATTATAAATACTCAAAACAGTTGCAACTGCCTCAACAGCAGAAGCAGCGCCAAGAAGATGACCAGTCATAGATTTTGTTGATGAAATTGGAATCTTCTTTGCATATTCACCAAAAGTTTTTTTAATAGCCTTTGTTTCTATCTTATCATTCAGTTCAGTTGAAGTTCCATGTGCATTTATATATTCTATCTCTTCGGGGTTGATACCAGCATCATCAAGCGCATTTTTCATAGCAATTGATGGACCTTCTGCAGACTCATCAGGTGCGGTGATATGATAAGCATCATCAGAAGCACCGTATCCTGCTATTTCAGCGTAAATCCTTGCACCCCTTTTCTTTGCATGTTCAATCTCTTCAAGAATAAGTATACCACATCCTTCAGCCATCACAAAACCATCCCTATCTCTATCAAAAGGTCTTGATGCCTTTTCAGGTTCATCATTTCTCTTAGAAAGTGCCCTGAGAACAGAAAATCCTGCAAGTGCAAGTGGTGTCAAAGGTGCTTCAGCACCACCTGTTATTACAACATCTGCTTCCCCATACTGTATCTTTCTCATACTCTCGCCTATCGCATGACCGCTTGAAGCACATGCAGAAACAACTGAAAAATTAGGACCTCGAAAACCATAGTGGATAGCGATGGTTCCAGGAGCAGTATTTATTATAAGCATAGGAATAAACATTGGATTCACCCTTGACGCACCCATATTAAGAAGTCTTTTATGCTGTTCTTCCCAGACATTAACACCACCTATTCCAGATGCAATAATCACACCAACCCTGTCTTTGTTTATCTTATCAACCTCAATTTTTGCATCAGCAATCGCTTCCATCGTCGCATATAGTGTGTACTGAGTGAAAAGGTCCATTCTCTTTAAAGACCTTGATTCTATCCTTTCCTCTGGTTTAAAATTCTTTATCTCACCAGCAATCTTCACAGGGAATTCATCAGATGAAACATCAAACTTTGTTATCCTTCCTATCCCACTTCTACCTTCTTTTAAAGCATTCCAAAAATCTTTAACATTATTACCAATAGGTGTTAATACACCTAATCCTGTAATAACGACTCTTCTCTTCATATATTTCCTCTTGAAAGATTGGAATTAACTTTTTTTCTTCTTAATATATTCTATTGCCTTTCCCACAGTTGTAAGTTCTTTCATATCCTCATCAGGTATCTTTAGGTCAAATTCTTCTTCCAGTTTCATAATAAGTTCATAAATTGCGATTGAATCTGCTTTAAGGTCCTCAATGAACCGTGCATCATCTTTAACCTCTGTTTCTCCGACTTCAAATTGTTCCATAATGATTTGTTTTACTTTTTTTTCAATGTCCATCTTACCTCCCTTTTTGTTTTTAAGTTAACAATCCACCATCAACCTGAATAACCTGCCCTGTGATGTAATCAGATTCAGATGATGCAAGAAACAGGGCGAGATTTGCAACATCTTCAACCTCTCCAAATCTTCCAAGAGGTATAGCCTTAAAATATTCTTCTTTTACATTATCAGGCAATCTCTCTGTCATAGGTGTCTTTATGAATCCAGGTGCAATAGCATTTACCTGTATATTCCTTTTTCCGAATTCTTTTGCAATGGATTTTGTAAAGCCTATGATACCTGCTTTTGAAGCAGCATAATTTGATTGCCCTGCATTCCCCATAATTCCTATTATTGATGAAATATTTATAATCTTACCATATTTTGCCTTTGACATATACTTTAGAACAGACTTTGTGAAATTGAAAGTCCCTTTAAGATTCACATCAATCACCTTATCAAAATCTTCTTCTGTCATTCTTAATATTATATTATCCCTTGTTATACCAGCATTATTAACAAGTATATCTATCTTTCCATATATCTTATAAATCTCATCAACTGTTTTTTCTACTTCCTGTAGATTTGATACATCACATTTAAAGAAAATAATTTCATAACCTTTTTCCTTTGCTTCTTTCACAAAGTTTTCACCATCTTCAACAATTATATCAGTTATAGCAATCTTTGCTCCTTCCTCTAAAAATCTGATGGCAATGGTTTTCCCAATACCTCTTGCACCACCTGTTATTATGCCTACCTTATCTTTTAGCCTCATCTATAAACCTCCTTACTTCTTCAGAATTTCCAATGTTCAATGTTTCAACATCGTTATTCATAGATTTTATCAGTTTTGATACCACATTTCCCGAACCTATTTCTATAAATCTTCTTATACCATCCCTTATCATATTTTCAACAATCAAATCCCATCTCACAGGACTTGTAATCTGTTCACCCAGAGCTTCTCTTATTTTGTCTGTGTTTTTTAATTTATCACCTGTGACATTAAAATATATATCACATTTTGGTGTATTAAATTCAATCTTTGTTAAAACCTTTTTGAAAGGAACTGATGCATCATCCATTAAAGGAGAATGAAAAGCACCACTCACTTTCAGTGGTATGCATTTTCCACCTTTTTCTTTACATAAATTTGATGCTTTATCAATCATTTCGGGTTCGCCTGATAAAACAAATTGTTCATAAGAATTATAATTTGCAATTGTTATAATCCCTTTATCCTTTAAGGATTTTACAACATCTTCAACAATATCTTTTTTCAAACCTATCACTGCGAGCATCTTCCCTTTTCTCTTTTCACCTGCACTTGACATCAATTCACCTCTGAAACGGACTATGTGAAGTGCATCATCATAGCAAATAACATCTCCGCATAGTAAAGCAGAGTATTCACCAAGAGAATGTCCGGCGAGTGCATCGTATTTAACATAATCTTTTATAATTGAAAATACAGCATAAGAATGAATCAATAATGCAACCTGAGCATTCCTGGATTCTTTAAGTGTCTCTTCAGGTCCATTAAACATAATATCTTTTATATCAAAACCAAGTTTCACAACCGCTTCATCAATAATATTCCTTGATTTCTCAAAATCGTTGTATATATCCAGACACATCCCAACCTTTTGTGAACCCTGACCTGGAAAAACAAGCGCTGTCTTCATATTTCCAGTTCCTCTTTCACTATCTCATTAACCTTCTCTTTATAAAACTTATATGTGAGAGTTATAGCACTTTTTACAGCAGGTGCTTTTGATTTTCCATGGCATTTTACAGATATCCCATCTACACCAAGAACAACAGCACCACCATACTCCTCATAATTCACCTTTTTTAATAGATCTTTAAGAACGGGTTTCATAATTGCAGCACCTATCATCACCTTAAAAGATTTTGAAGCCTCTTCCTTTAAAAAACTTGTTATGAATTCAACAAGTGATTCACCGAATTTTAATATTGCATTACCTGTAAAACCATCCATAACACAGATATCTGTAACACCTTCAAGTATGTCATGCCCTTCTATATTACCATAAAAGTTCAAAAGTCCTTTATTTTTACCTTCTTCAAGTAATCTATGTGCTTCCTGGATCAATCCTGAACCTTTCATTTTCTCTTCACCCATGGATAAAAGACCAACGGATGGGTTTTCTATCCCGTAAACCTTGTTCATGTAAACCGAACCCATAATAGCGAATTGATAAAGGAATTCAGGTTTTGTGTCAGAATTTGCCCCTACATCAAGAACGAGTGTATGTCCTTTCTTTGTTGGGAAGAATGTTGCAAGTGCTGGTCTTTTAACACCTTTTAATCTCCCAAGTGTGAACAAAGAGAAAGCAACAAGAGCACCTGTATTTCCTGCTGAAAGGAATGCATCCGCTTTTCCTTCTTTTTGAAGTGTAAGCCCTATCCCCATGGGTGAGTTCTTCTTATTCTTGAATGCTTCCATAGGTGGCTCATGCATCTCTATCTTTTCATCAGTGTGAATAATCTCCGCATTCTTTGGTATTTCAAAATTTTTTATATCATTTTCATTACCTATCAATATAAATTTAACATCTTCATTCGTCTTAGCAAAATCATTTATACCTTTTATAATCTCTAAAGGTGCGTAATCACCGCTTAAAACATCTATTGCAAGTCTCATCAGATCTCTTTCACCTCTTTTACAACGAGTTTTCCATTATAGTATCCACAATGTGGACAAACCCTATGAGGTTGCATCAACTCATGGCACTTTGGGCACTCAACGAGTGTGGGTGCCTTTAATGTGTAATGTGTTCTTCTCTTTTTTGCTCTTGTTCTTGATACTCTTTTTTTTGGAACTCCCATCTTTTCCTCCTATCATTTCATAAAGTTTTTCCCATCTTGGGTCAATTTCTTCTTTTTCTTTATGTCCACAATCTATCTTGTTAAGGTTTGCACCGCAAACCGCACATATACCTTTACATTCATCAGAACATAAAGGCTTCATTGGTATAGATAATATTATATAGTCTCTTATAATTTGTGTCAAGTCAATAAATTCATAAGAAGTAAAAATTGTATTTATATCTTCTTCTGTAAGTTCAATCTCTTTTTCTATCTTTTCTATTCCTCTTCTCACTATCACCTCAAAATTTTCTTTATAATCCTTTACAAAATCCTCAAGGCATCTTGAACATTTCAATTTCAGTCTGAAATTTATAACCCCTTTTACTTCATATAAACTTGAGGATTTGTAAATTTCAATATGAGTTTTAGCCTTATCAACCAATTCTTCAATATCAATATCTTTACCTTCAAACTCTATCTCCTTTTCAAATTTTGGAGATACTATTTCTGAAAAATATATTGTAAACATAGGTTGAATATAACAACATTTTACTTAATGTCAAGTATAATTTCTTAAAAAATATCTTGACAAGAAATTTTTTTCATCTATACATAGAAAATATGATAGGTTTTATAATTATTTTTGTATCATTTGAAGATAAATTCTGGATATTTTTTAAGGATAAAGGGGAAATAGATAAAAATTCCCTTATCAAATACGAAGAAAATATCCCTGAAATAACAAAAGAGAGAAGAAAAAATTCTATGGGTAAAACGATTGATTATGGAGACATTCCAGTTTTTGAAGAGTACATAAAAAAAATAAAGAATTACAATGTTAAGATTGTTTACAGGTCAAAATGGCTTAATGCAATTTCTGTTCTATGTGGAGATAAAACGATTGAATCCATAAAGACTTTTCCGTTTGTAAAAAATGTTCAACCTGTGAAAATAATGAGAATGCTGATAGATCTTAATTCGCTAAAACTTGATTATGGTGATAACAATTCAAATATGAGAATCTTAAGATTAGATACACTCCATTCACTCGGATACACAGGGAAAGGGATAAGGATAGGTATCCTTGATACAGGTTTTGAATTTGGTGAGAATAAACACAATGCACTTTTAAATGTGAATGTAATAGGGAAGGCAGATTTTGTATTCCCTGACACAATTGTTATCAATGGTGATACGATTTTATCACCTGATACAATTGTTGGATATGAACCACAGGAGGACTGGAGGGATGAGAACTACCCTCTATGTTTCTGGGGATTTTGTTCACAGACCGATCATGGAACAGAGATATTATCAATTCTTGCAGGTTATTCAAAAGGGAACATTATAGGTGTTGCTTTTAACGCTGATTACATACTTGCTAAGACAGAACTTGTCTATGATAGAGGAGGGAATTTTATTGAGATAAGGAGGGAAGAAGATAACTGGATTGCTGCCTGCGAATGGGCTGAATCACTTGGGGCACACATTATTACAAGTTCACTTGGTTATAAGTTTTTTGATGATGGAACAGGTTATACCTATTCTGAACTTGATGGTGAACATGCCTTGATAACGATTGCTGCTGATAGTGCGGTGAGAAGGGGTGTATTTGTTGTGAATGCTATGGGGAATGTTCAGTTAAATGCCTCACCTGATACTTCAATCGTTGCCCCTGCTGATGGGAAATATGTTTTTTCAATAGGTGGAATTGACACTTCAGGGAAATGGTCAAATATTTCTGCAAAAGGTCCTACAATTGATGGAAGGATTAAACCTGATTTTGTTGCCCCAGTTACTGCAAAGGTTGTGAACCCTGAATATAGCAAAGAGATAGAGAATATACCTGGTTTTGACACTATTTACATCCCGAAATATATAAATGCTTCTGGAACATCTATAAGCACACCTTATGTTTCAGGACTGATTGCATTACTCCTTGAAGCACATCCATCCTGGATAGGAAATGTATCAAAGGTAAAAAATATACTGATTTTATCAGCATCAAAGAATGGAATTCCTGATGATTCAATGGGATATGGATACATAGATGCATTGAAGGCTTTGAGATACGAAAATGTTGAGGTGGACTATTCAAGTAAGATTGGTAGATTGATTGTTTTCCCGAATCCTTTGATAAAGAAAGATAGAAGTATACTGAACATATCCTATTTTTTGAGCAATGAAGGTCTTATTGATTTAAAGATATTCGATGCTTCAGGAAAGAATGTTTACAGGAAGAATCTTGGTCTTAAACTTCCAGGTGAATGTATTGAAAAGATAGATGTGAAAAATTTTCTCCCTGGATTATATATTGCAGTAATTTCAACTGAAAAATTTAAAATTTATGGTAAATTTGTTATCATTTAATAAAGGAGGTAGAATATTATGAGAAAAGTAGCAGTTTTTGTAGATGTTCAAAATTTACAGGAGATTTTTGAGAAACAGGGCGCAGAAGTCCGTTATGATAGGATTAAGAGTTGGCTCTATAACAAGTACAAGATGAAGAATATTGAGTTTGTGAAATTCGTTGCCTTTGTTCCTTCAAAGAAGGATGATGACAAGAGAACAAAATTGATAGATGCTATCTCACTTATGGGTTACAGAATTGTTTCAAAGCCTGCGAAGATAAGACCTGATGGTTCAATAAAGGCAAACATGGATGTTGAGATCACGATTGAAGCAGTTTCTATGTCGGACAGGATAGACGAACTTGTTCTTGTAACAGGTGATAGCGATTATGAGCCATTAATAAATTATTTGAGTAAGAAAGGAGTGAAGGTTATTATCCTCGGACCAGGGAGAGGACCAACTGCTGTTGAGATAATAAGGGCTGCTGATGAGTTTGAGAATCTTACAGAGATAGAAGGTGCGATTATTAAATAAAATTATTAAATAAAATTGTAAAAAAAATATTGACAAAATAAAAAAAATTTTTATATATATAATTGTTCCAGCGTAGCTCAGTCGGTAGAGCGCCTGACTGTTAATCAGGTGGTCGCAGGTTCGAGTCCTGTCGCTGGAGCAATTTTTGAATGATTTTTCGAACCCAAATAGGAAGGAACAAAAGAGGGGAATAACCGCTCACTGCCAGCAGTTGCCCTCGCAATTCCACTGCTCAGGCGTTTTGCTATCAGTTCCGCTTTCGGCTCATTTTGTTCGCCGTAAAGTGCATCAACGACGCACTTAAATCTATTCCCACCTACCACCTTCTGTATAATTTTACCAACAAAGTAAAAATATTTTCTTCTTACACCAAAGATCATATCTCTCACTACATCATAATATTGTGAGACAAAAAACAAACCAACAAACTTTTTATTTGCGTTTTTATTCCCAACTGTTTTTTTAAACTCGACTTGATTTTATTTTGAAGTTTGATATAATATTATTGAAATACCAGAATGGTCACAAAATTGGGAGTATTATAAAAGTTGTGTATGAAACACTTGAAAAGAACTAAAAAATGAGTATAAAAAGAGAAAATTAAAAAGGAGGAATTATGGAAAAGAAAGAAGGATATGAAAATAAGGTTGACAGGATGACAAAAGAAGAGATTAAAGAGAATAGTGCGGTGTTGGAGAAAAAGTGGTGGGTAGTAACCTGCAAGGCAAGGGTTGGATTGATAATTGCAACAATGAATTTAAAAATGAAAAAAGCAAAAAGTTTAGTTGTAATTTTGGTGTTTGCACTTTTTAGTATATTAACCGGATGTAGCCACGGTCCCGAGACTAAGAAAAAACAACAACTAAAATTTTTAATTAAAGCAGCTGACTTACTGCACCAAGCGGACGTTTATCGTGATAAAAAAGAATATAAAAAAGCAATAGATACATATAAAGAATATCTTGATTTATACGAAAATAAACTTAAACATATTAAACGCGAAGAACTTCCAACAAACTATGTGCAATACCCCATTGGGGACAGGATTGAAAATTTATTTATACCATTAAATGTGCATTGGCAAGTAAAAATAAAGATAACAGAATGTGAGATTGAAATGTTAAATCCTAAAACAATTGTAGATTGGTTAACAATTAGTAAAAAATATGGCAAAGAGGAGTGGTTAATTTCCAATAAATTACCCGAAAAATATGAACCTAAGATATTTTTTAAAATAAAATCAGAAAGTGATAATGGTCAAACAGGCATATATATGATGGAAGTGGATAGAAATAACAATATTTACATTTTTGACCGATATAATTGGAAAGTATTAGTATTCACTGATAAGGGTGAATATAAAGAAACTATAGTTCTTCGGCAGGTACCAAAGGAAATAATAGATTACTATAACGAAGATTTTTATGATGAGATACGAGGTGAAGGAGATGATATGCCTAGTGATATACGCGTTGATTTAGAGGGTAATATATCCATTTTCTTTTGGGGGAGGTCAGATATTATCTATAGGTTTAGTCCAAAAGGAGAACTTAAAAAAGTATTTGTACGACCATATTATTTCCAACATTGTCTTATGAAAAGTACTTATGCACCCTTTTTTTATAAATATTTTGATCAATTGGAGAAACAAGGTAAATTGTTAAAATCAAATTATCTTGATTGGAAAGATTTAATTCCTAGCAGATATATCTTAGTTGGAGGATATACTGATGATGGAGGATGTCCTTTCTTGTCATATAACCTTTCAAATAGGAATGTTAAGTTCTATATATTTGTGGACTTAGGAATAGAGGGTTTGCTTCCTGATAAAATAGAAGTCGTAATAAAAAACAAGTCTGAAAAAATTAAATATGCGATTATTAAAGCTGATGGAAATGATGAAATATTAGCAACTTACATAATAGACAATAAAAATTGTTGCTATTTCTGGCCACTTGTTGAAGATGTAAACGGTAATATGTTTATTTATGGTTGGTCAAGGGGAGAAAACTATTATAAAGACTGGATATATAAATACAATTTGAACGGCGAATTAGTATCAATGATTGAAGTAAAAGGAATACCTTTTATTGATTGGCAAGGTAATATATATAAAATCGGTAGAGATGCGGAGACCAATGAATATTATGTTGTAAAATGGGAAAAAACAAAGTAATGATTGGAAGGAAAAATTAGCTCTTTCTAATCTGTTGGGAAGAATACTCGCAGTGGCTGTAGCAATTTTTCTTTTGCTACTTTTCTTTTTGTTAATATTGGTAGTTTTGTAAATAACTGGTTCTTTGACCCTAAAATCCCGCCTTTTATAACTATGTTTTAATAATATAAATATCTTACGGAAAATAAATAATTTTTAATTTTTTTATTGACTTTTTTTATAATGTTAATAAAGCGAGTTTTTGAAATTGAGAAAAAAAATAAAAATGAATAAAAAGAAGCAAAGAGAAATTTTTAAGGCATTAGATATCAAATTTCCCACATAGTTATAACTTACGGGATTTTAGGTATAAACTCTTAATTTTTTAATTTTTTCTTTGTATATTTGCTGGACAAGATTAAATAATCGGTTTATGAATTCCTTGATATATATCTCCTCCATATTTGAGTTTTCCGGCATAGACAATATTTCTCAAAATATAATAAATAGCACCTTTTGAAAAAATTTTACCTTGCCTGTCTTTT
>Ga0123519_10002313_pt1 | contig 32346 bp, 35 predicted proteins | sample YelNatPaOPRAMG02_FD_87396 | JGI IMG/M metagenome (GOLD analysis project Ga0123519, IMG submission 87396) | Hot spring microbial communities from Yellowstone National Park - Yellowstone National Park OP-RAMG-02 (version 2) | ecosystem: Environmental > Aquatic > Thermal springs > Hot (42-90C) ... | reverse complement strand
GTGAACTTTGAAAGGAGGCAGGCGTACATACGCTACAAGCGTTTCGAGTGGTATCCTAAGCACCTCTATGAAAAATACGCTCCGCTGATTGGCTCGGCAACAGCCCAGCAAATCATAAACAAGAACAATGAGGCTTGGAGGAGCTTCCTAGCGCTAAAGAGGCTTGAGGCTGAAGGAAAGCTTCCAGAGCACATAACAAGAGTTTCAATGCCAAGGTACTGGAAAAAGAACGGCAGGAGGGAGCTGAGGATAATCATTAGAAACGACTGCTACAGGATTAACGATGAACACCTATACTTGCCTAAATGGCTTAAGCTGAAGTATAAGGGCAAGCTGAAGTGGAAAGGCAAGCCTAGAAGGCTAGAGATAGTCTACGATAAAGTGGATGAAGGGTGGAGGAGCTTTATGACAGTTAAAGTTGAGAAGCCTCCGCTAATGGGAGGCAAAAAGCCCATCTACATAGACCTTGGCGTGATAAACCTTGCAACGGTATGGTATGAAGGCTTAAGGCAACCCATAGCCTTCTCAGGTAGAACAGTTCTATCGGACAATATCCCTAATTATTTTTCCCTTTTCTTCGCTATTGACGAGGCAATTAAAGGGGGATGTTAATGGAACTATGCCTTTCATACGTAGCCTTTTTTGGCGGCTAATTCCGCGCTTAGAAGACCTGCACCTGCGGCTCCTCTTATTGTGTTATGGCCTAAGCATAGATATTTAATCGTTAAAACGCTGTCTTCTCTGATTCTTCCGACAACTACGCTCATGCCTTTTCCTTCATCTCTGTCAAACCTTGGCTGAGGTCTGTCTATCTCCTCCCTAACAATTATGGGGTTTTCCGGGGCTGATGGAAGCTTCAATTTTTGCGGCTCACCCTTAAAGTTTTTGAAGGTCTCTTTAACCTCCTCAATTGACGGTTTTCTCTCAAGCTCAACGAAGACGCATTCTAGATGGCCTTCTTTAACGTTGACGCGGTTGCAACTTGCACTAATTTGAATGTTTGATGGAAGAACCTTTCCTTCATGCAGTTTGCCCAAAATTTTTAGGGTTTCCTGCTCGATTTTCTCCTCTTCTCTGGGGATGTATGGCAAAACATTGTCGATGATGCTTAAGGATGACACGCCTGGAAAACCTGCCCCGCTGAGGGCTTGCATTGTTGATACTATAACTTTCTTTAGGCCAAATTGCATTAACGGTTTTAGGGTGATTGCCAACTGAATGGTTGAACAGTTAGGGTCGTTGGATATGAAACCCCTCCAACCTCTTCGTTTCCTCTGAACTTCCACAAGTTCCAAGTGTTCTGGGTTTACCTCAGGTATTAGGACGGGCACGTCTTCTTCAAGTCTATGAGCGCTTGCCTTGCTGAAAACCGGATAAGTTTTAGCAAATTCCCCCTCCACTGGGCCCGCAACATCCGATGGCAGTGCTGAAAAAACAAAGTGAACGTTTCCGGCTTTTTCAACAGACTTAACATCAATGTTCACCACAGGCATATCTGCTATTTCACTGGGCATCTCACATTCCAGTATCCAATTGCAAGCTTTGCCGTATGATTTTCCCGCCGACTTTTCCGAAGCCGCAAGCACCTCAATTTCAAACCATGGATGATTCTGGAGCAACTGAATAAACCTTTGACCTACAGCACCAGTTGCTCCTAGAATGGCTACTTTCCGCTTCACCTTAGGCTCACCTCTTATGGGTGTTCGTTATACTCAATCCCCTAGCTTATTTCTACTATTTTAACCTTGACAGAACCATCTTTTCACCAGCTCCTCAAAATGATCATGGTGTTCGTTTTGATGACGCCGTCTATTCTGCGGATTTTCTCAATACATTCGTTAACTTCAGTTATGCTCATGGCTGATATTATGATCGTAATATCATACTCGCCCGTAACCTCATAGACAGTGTCAACGTAGGGTATTTTCAACAATTTAGCCGAAATTTCAGAAGTGGGGATTGAAGGATTCACAGAAACCAACGCTATGGCTTCGGCTCCTTCAGAAAGCGAAAGCTTCAATGTAAACCTCTTGATTACGCCGGAGCTAACAAGATCCTTGATTCTTTTCCTGACGGCGCCTTCTGATAAACCAACAGCCTTACCAATTTCGCCGTAAGTGGCTCTTCCGTTTTGTTTAAGAATTTGGATTATTTTCCTATCAATTTCATCCATTTATATCCCTTGTTACGATCTTCGTACCTTTTTTGAATATTCTTTACTATATATTTAAAAATTTCTCCGAAATTCTTATAAGCTTGACTGTTTTTACACCAAAAGTCAATGTTTGGAAAGGTCATTTGAAAAACATGTTTAAAGGTTGTTATACCGCGTTAATAACTCCCATGCTTAAAGACGGAACAATAGACGTTGAAGGCCTCAAGAAGCTAGTGAAGTTTCAGATATCTCAAGGTGTTAGCGGCATTCTTGCTGTTGGAACCACAGGCGAAAGCCCAACATTAGACCCAGAGGAACTACTACTTGTTATTGAGAAAGTTTACGAGCATGGTTCTGGAAGATTGTTAACAATAGCTGGAACGGGATGCAACTGCACCAACAAAACCTTAGAGAATACTAGAAAAGCCTACGAAGTTGGTGTTCGAGCTTTTCTGCTGGTAGATCCATACTACAACGGACCAAGCTCCCTCGAAATTAGGCGCGAATACATTGCTCCAGTAGCTGAACGTTTCCCAGACGCCCAAATAATCCCATATGTTATTCCGGGAAGGACGGGAACACAGTTGTTGCCGCATGACTTGGCTATCCTTCATAGAAAATATGCAAGCGTTAAAGCTGTAAAGGAGGCTACAGGGGATTTTGAAAACATGAGGTTAACGAGAAAATTATGCGGAGAAGACTTTGACATACTGTCCGGCGACGACGATAAAACCTTTAGAATGATGACGGATGGCATGATTAAGGCTTCTGGCGTGATCTCCGTAGTATCAAACATAGCTCCTGCCGCTGTCCAAAGGATGACGGAGCTGTTATTAGAGAAGAGAGTGGATGAAGCTGCTGAAATCTGTCAAAAATTGACCCCCCTATTCCAGATAGTAACTGTGAAAACAATCGAGGAAACAGCTTTTGGCGAAGTTGTTGTCAAGGCGAGAAATCCGTTGCCATGCAAAACTTTAATGAATGCTCTTGGGATGCCCGCTGGCTCATTGAGGCCACCTCTTGGAAAGATGACGCGGAAAGGCTTGGACATAGTTCTGAAAGAGGCAAGGGAAGTCTACGAAAAAAGCCCCGAAATTTTGGCTCCGATTGAAAGTTTCTTTGATGTTGATTTGTCTGAAAGGCTATATAACGAAAAGTACCGGAAAGGATTAGCCTATGATTAAAATCTGCGTGGTTGGCGCCACTGGAAGGATGGGGCGGACAGTTATCTCAGAAACCATGAAAAGAAACTTTGAAATCGTCGGAGCTGTAGCTTCCCCGAACAATCCTGGGCTGGGTAAAACACTGCGCAAGTTGGGGATATGCGATTTAGACGTACCACTTCATGGGCGTTCAAGGCTTAGGGAAGCCTTAGAAAGAGCTGACGTCTATCTAAGTTTTACCACACCGGAGGCTGAGGCTGCTAACGTTCCCGAGGCAGCAGACATGGGCAAAAGAATAGTTATGGGCACGACTGGTTTCGCCGAAGACCAGTTAAACAAGCTTAAGATGCTGGTTTCGTCGAGGGTTCCGGCCGTTTTTGCTTCCAACTTTTCCTTAGGCGTAAACTTCGTGTTTAAAGTGCTTCATCAGCTGGCTTACTTGCCCAGTGAATATGAAATCAGCATTGTGGAAGCCCATCACTCCCAAAAAAGGGATGCGCCGAGTGGAACAGCGTTGTCTATGGCAAAGATAGTTTCTGCTACTAGGGGGTATAGCAAAATAGTGCATGGACGGGAAAGGTCGGCTTTGCGGGCATGCGAGGAACTTGAGGTTCTGTCGGTGAGGGCTGGAGGGATACCGGGAACCCATGAGGTTATAGTGGCCGGACCCTACGATATGATATCCATAAAACACATGGCTTTTTCCAGAAACGCCTTTGCATTGGGTGCGCTCCGCGCCGTGGAATGGGTGATGAAGCAAGATCAGCCCGGAGTATACTCAATGGAAAATGTGTTAGGCGATTTTGAAAGCTGAAACTTTCAAGCGGGGCGGAGTTCTTGGTTAGGAAAAGGGTTGTTGTAAAGTTTGGTGGAGCAGAACTACGTTCCGGAGAGTCTTTCAAACAGGCGGCGGAGATGGTTAAGACGGGTTTTGAAGAGGTTGTCGTGGTTGTCTCTGCCATGGAGAAAACAACAGACAACCTAATCAACCATGTCAAGGCGATTGAAAGAATCACCGATGCAGACTATGCAGACATCGTGTCGATGGGTGAAAGGATCAGTGCCCGAATATTCAGCTTAGCTCTTAAGGCTGTTGGTTTAAACTCCACACACTTCGACCCGCAAAGTCATGACTGGCCCATAATAACTAACTCAAACTTTCTCGAGGCTGAGCCAAACATTGAGGAAACCAGAAGGAGGATTAAAACTTACATTGAGCCGCTTATAGGCCGCTGTATTCCAGTCGTATGCGGTTTTATCGGCAAGGATATGGATGGACGCTTAACGCTTTTAGGCAGAGGCGGAAGCGACATAACTGCAACCCTGCTTGGCAATTGTTTAAATGCTGATGAAGTAGTTCTCGTGAAAAACACTGAAGGCGTTTTGTCCGCTGACCCAGAGCTTGTTCCAGATGCTAAGCCTATGCGAGAGGTGTCCGTTGAGGAAATGTTTTCGCTAGCCCAAGGTGGAGCAAAAATAGTTCATCCAAAAGCCCTCAAATACAAGCTACCCCATCAAAAATTGAAGGTTGTCAGTTTTCAAAACGGGCTGTCCTCCCATGAAACAGAGATTACAGGCGCCTTTTCTAATCCTTTCAATGTTAGACATTATGATGGCTTATGCGCCATAACCCTTGTCGGGAAACTTAACGCTTCAGGTCTTGGAAAAGCATTGGCTGCTTTTGCACATGAGAAAATCGTTGGCTTAGGCACAGGCATAAGCTCCATAACGGTATTTGCAAAAATTAGCGACAAAAAAGCCTTGCTTTCGCAGCTATGCCAAATAGAAGGGGTTAAGGGTGTAAGCCTAAAAGAAAATGTTGGTGCCATAGAGGTTTTAAGCCCAGAATTTATTGAATCTCTGGGATGGGTTGCAAAAATATCCAGCGCCTTAGCTGAAAAAGGGATAAATATTGTGGAGATTTCTTCAAGCAAAGCCACAATAGCTGTTTTTCTGGAGGAAAAAGACTTGAAAAAGGCTCTAGAAGCCATCAAAGCCCTAAACAATTAGGAGGTTTTCAATGGAAATTTTAAAAAGCCCGTTGGAAAATGTTGACGGTGAACTCTACATAGACGGTGCTTCAGCAGTTAAGCTAGCGGAAACTTTCGGAACTCCGCTCTACGTACTCAGTGAGAATAAGATAAGAGAAAACTACAGAAAATTGTATGAAGCGTTTTCGAAAAGGTATAACAAGTTTAAGATTTTATATTCTGCGAAGGCAAACACCAATATTTCAGTTTTAAAAATTCTCCGCAGCGAAGGAGCATACGTTGAAACAGTAAGTGCAGGCGAAGTCTACATAGCCCTAACAGCCGGATTTAAACCCAAAGAAATTCTGTACACGGGGATAAATGTTGGAGATGAAGAACTCAAATATGCTTTAGACAAAGGGGTTATGGTCAACATTGACTCCCCCTCTCAGCTCAACAAGCTTCTTCGACTTGGACTTCCGGAAACTTTGTCTTTCAGAATCAACCCAGAATACGGCGCTGGACACCACGAGTATGTTGTGACAGCAAGCAAATACGCAAAGTTTGGGATGGAAAAGAACTCCGCCCTTAAAGCCTATGACACCGCGAAAAAAGTTGGCGTAAAAAAATTTGGCATTCACATGCACATAGGCTCGGGAATTATGGATGTCGTTCCATACCTCAAATCCGGCGAACGTCTCCTTGAAGTAGCTTGGGAAATCAACACCAAGCTCGGGATAAACCTCGACTTCATCGACTTAGGAGGGGGAATGGGAGTCCCATATAAACCAGAGGACAAAGAACTCGATTTAGATGATTTCTGCAGTAAACTAGTCGAAATGTTCAATCGCAAGCTAAGTGAATACACTTTGGGGCAACCGGAGCTTTGGATAGAACCTGGAAGATTCATAGTTGCCGAGGCCGGCGTCCTCATAACAAAAGTTAATGCTGTGAAGCAGGTTTTCAATAAAAAGTTTGTCGGAGTCGATGCTGGCTTCAACATCCTTATCAGGCCCACCATGTATGGAGCATACCACCATGTCCTTGTCGCGAACAAACTGGATGAGCAACCGACGGAAGTTTACCATGTAGTTGGTCCAATTTGTGAGTCAGGCGATGTTCTTGCGAAGGACCGCCTGTTACCCAAGATATGTGAAGGCGACTTAATTGCGGTTTTGAATGTGGGCGCGTATGGCTTTTCCATGAGCTCACAGTACAATTCTAGACCTAGACCCGCCGAAGTGCTCGTTAAAAATGGCAAATACACCTTGATAAGGGAGGCTGAAACCTTCGAAGATTTAATTAGGAGGCAGAGGGTTGTTGAATGGTTAGAAGAGTAAGTTTTTGGAAAATGAATGGACTTGGAAACGATTACATAGTGATAGATAACAGAGGCGGAGCGTTAAGCGAGGATGAACTGCCCAGCATCGCTATAAAATTGTGCAAGAGAAGGTTTGGGGTAGGCGCAGACGGCTTGTTGCTTATTCAACCCTCTCAAAAAGCAGACGTGAAAATGAGAATTTTAAACCCAGATGGTTCAGAGGCTGAAATGTGCGGTAACGGCATCAGGTGCCTTGCCAAATACTGTTTTGAGAGCGGTCTTGTGCGGAAAACCTCATTTCTTGTTGAAACATTGGCTGGCACAAAAACGCTAGACCTCAAGGTAGAAGATGCCATCGTAAAGTCCGTGAGGGTTAACATGGGTTCTCCAAGCTTTGAGGCTGAGGAAATACCAATGAAATGGAACGGAACATTTATAGACAAGCCCGTCCAAGCTGGCGGAACAACAATGAAAGCAACAGCCCTCTCTATGGGGAACCCTCACTGTGTTGTGTTTGTTGAAAATGTTGAGGGCTATCCGGTCGAAACTATCGGATCCCTTTTGGAGAATCAAGAGCTTTTTCCAAAGAGAACCAACGTCGAGTTCGTTCAAATAGTTTCAAGGGACAAATTAAGGGTTAGAGTTTGGGAGAGAGGCGTGGGCGAAACTTTGGCTTGTGGAACTGGCGCATGTGCGAGCGTTGTTGCAGCGAAAATTCTTGGGAAGGTGAATGAAAAAGTCACCGTTGAACTCTTGGGAGGTGAGGTGACTGTTGAATATAGCAGCAGCGGTTCCGTTTTCATGGAGGGACCTGCTGAAAAAGTTTTCGAGGGCGTAATAAACCTTTGAGGAGGATAAGCCCATTGGATTTTGAGCTGTCAAGAAAGGTTAAGGCTCTTCCACCCTATCTGTTCGCCGAATTAGAAAAGATTGTTAAACAAAAAAGGCAAGAGGGTGCGGATCTAATTTCCCTCAGCGTAGGAGACCCTGACCTTCCGCCGCCGAAGGTTGTGATGGACGCCTTAAAAGAGGAAATAAGCAAACCCGAAAACCATGGCTACTCATCCAGCGAGGGAGAATACGAATTTCGATTAGCTGTTTCTAGATGGTATAAAAGAAGGTTCAATGTAGATTTGGACCCGAATCGAGAGATCGTCGTATTAATCGGGTCAAAGGAAGGGTTATGCAACATTGCAAGGGCTTTCCTCAACGAAGGCGACCGCGTGTTGCTGCCAGACCCAGCCTACCCAGTGTACGCTAACGGATGCACCGTTCTAAACGGAGGCACGCCGATCTACTTCCCCTTACGCGAAGAAGGCTGTTATCTTCCAAACCTTGAAGAAGCATATGTTAAGGGCGCTAAAATGATGTTTGTTAACTACCCAAACAACCCCACAGGCGCCATTATCTCTCTTGAAGAGTTGAGAGAACTTGTGGACTTCGCATTCGAAAACAAGGTAATTCTATGCTATGACAATGCTTACTCGGAAATATCCTTCGGCGATTATAGGGCTCCATGCGTTTTGCAAATAGATGAGGCACGAGAGGTTGCTGTTGAATTTCATTCATGTTCAAAAACGTTTAACATGACTGGAAGCAGAATAGGCTTTGCTGTTGGAAACGAAAGTTTGATCGCTGGGCTTAAGAAGGTTAAAGCACAAGTAGATTCTGGGCCTCCCAAATATATACAGTTTGCAGCTGCAAAAGCCCTGGAAATGTATGTGAAGGAAAATCCTCCAAGCTTTGTGCGAGAAGCCTGCCAAACATACTACAGGCGAATGAAAATCCTCGTGGAGGAGCTGAACTCGATGAGGTTAAGGTGTCAAATGCCAAAAGCCACATTTTACGTCTGGGCTAAATGTGGCAAAAGTTCCGTAGACTTTGTTAAGAAAATGCTGGAAGTTAATGTTGTTGCCACACCGGGAGTGGGATTCGGCGGTCAAGGCGAGGGATACATACGTTTTTCGGCAACATGCCACGAAGAAAGAATAAAAGAGGCCTGCGAAAGGTTGAGGAAAATTATCTCCTAACTTTACTTCATAATTGTCGAGAGGTTTCGATGCTTTTCTGAAGGCTTATTAGTTTGGGAACATTTCCAGCCAAAGCAACTTTCCCCTTGTACATTATGAAGACACCTTCTACACCTTCAATACGCAAGGCGTTTCTCACAGCCCATCTTATGGCTTGGTCGGGATCGTTTCCCCGCACGACGTTACACACTGCTGTGGCAGCTGCGTCTGCGAGACTTGCATTTTCGGCAAAGACGGTTACAGATTCAGCCTTTCCAAAACTTAAAGCATGCCCGTAGACGCCAGAACTAGTGGCTATGCCTACTGGAAACTTTTCAATTCTAAAACCAAGCCTTCCGGATAAAGGAGAGTCGCCCGCTAAAAGAGCAACATCCGCAGGAGTTTCAGATACTGCTGCCACTTCTCCACCGTTTTCGATTATTGCTGTTTTAGCTCCTACTGCAAGCATAGCTTCAACAGCTAGGTCGGCTAGGGCGCCCGCAACAGAAGCCATCGGCCCAACTCCAGCCTTCGCTGAAGCGGAAGCCATCAGTCGAACGATTTTCGGCCCGTTAACAACCTTTAAAGGCTTTAGCGAATACAGGAATTTTTCATGCATTTTAATGTAGGATTCTAACTGCTTGCGGTGGTAAGCGATGGCATATTCAGCCGCTTTAACGGCTTCGTGTTTGTCAGCTATTACTTTGCAGACGGTCTCTTTAATGCTAAACCTCTTTTTAACTAAGGCCCTTGCTGAGCTTATCATCAACTTATCGCCCTTCTTGGACAGCCTATGCTTGGCAAACATTCCTCGCAGTTTACACACTTTTCAGTGTCCACTTGAATTCTTCCGTTCACTTTTTTGAAAACCTCATAGGGGCAAAGAGCAACGCACAGCGAACAGAAAACACATTTATCCTCCATCCACTTTTTTGGCATTTAGCGTCACTCCATTTTCATGTGGTGAAACTCTACATCCAAAGGAAGTCTCTCAACAGGTTCTGTTAGGAAAAATATGCCTTCGCTGATCCATTCCTTAAGCTCAACCATTATTTTTCTAGCAATTTCAATGCTGGAAGTGCAAGCCGTTTTTACTGTTCGGCCTCTAATCTCAACTTTTCCAGACTTTAGCTCTGCATAGCTGACCATCCGAACTACTGGTCTATCTCGGCTTGGTACTCCATAGTCCACGACTTTTACAAAAATTTCCCTATCTCTAATTGCAACATTTTTGGCTATCTCCTCGTCGAGAATCGGTATTGGAATCCCTATGCCTACGTAAAGTGTTACGCCATATTTGTGGAAGGTTGCGCCTCGCAGATATTCAGGTTTCATCTCTTTCATATCGCCTTTAACCATGATGGTTCCAGATCCATTTTTGGGGTCGTGCTGGGTTCCTTCGCCGATCACGTAGCCAACTCCGCCGCCGAGGAAGATTCTGGTTCCCACGCCTATCGTTCTATATGTTGGATCATTAATTAGCGGGTTTAGCTCGCTGCACCCGGCATAATTCACATTGCCATGGTTTGGAAGAAGGGTTCCCATATACGTGTAAAGTGTTCGGTCGGTGCTGTTTGTTGCAGCATTGTACTTTTGATAACAGTTCCTTGGATTGCAAAGTATTGCTTGATTCAATTCGTGAATTGTGAACTTTTTCTCTAAAACCTTTCTTGGATAACAGTCCGTCCCATACGCCACCGCTTTAAGCTCTATCTCTTTGCCAGCAACCAAATCCTCAATCACATGCCCACCGCCATATTCAAATCCTCTGGTGATGCTCATTTTTGTGGCACCGATGTAACAGTCCACAGCTGCGTTTCCATGGTAAGCTTCAACATCGTTAAGCCAAACTTTCTCCATTTTGATCGGGGGATCACTATGTCCGAAGTTCAGAAACGCCCCTGAAGAACACATGGGACCAATGGTAGCGGTGGTTACTACATCTACTTCCTCAAAAGCCTTCTTTATACCGCTGCTTTCAATGAACGCTTTCATTTCCTCAACTGTTAGAACTTGTACGTCTCCATGCTTGATTTTCTCGTTGATTTCTGCAATAGTTCTTTGCTTGAGTCCCGTAACCTCCAGACCTTCTGAGAAAAATGAATTCCAATTAAAATACTTTTTTGAAAAAAATATTCCAAAAAGAATATATGGCCCATGTCACAGTGTGAGGGTATGCTGCCACCCTTGGATGAGATAGCGAAAAAGAGAAGAATGTTGGGCTTAAGCCAAAAACAACTAGCAAGAATTGCAGGTGTAAGCCAATCATTTATTGCTAAAATTGAATCAGAGAAAATTGACCCGTCATACAGCAAAGTGAAGGCTATTTTTGACGTTTTAGAAAGGATAGAAGCTGGAGAAAACAACGCTGCAAAAACCATTTACCACGAAGGCGTTATAGGCGTTGAGAGGACCGACAAGGTCGCAAAGGCGATAAGCCTAATGAGGGAACACGGCTTTTCACAATTGCCAGTCTTTGAAAACGGAAAATGCGTCGGATGCGTATCAGAGAAAACATTTTTAAGTCAAATAATGGTTGCTGAAGACCCCTCTAAAGTCTCTCAAAAACGTGTGGAAGAAATCATGGAGGAAGCACTACCCCAAATTGATGAAAACGCCCCATTACCGCTAGTTTCAAGCCTATTGCATTTCTACCCAGCGGTTCTTGTGGCCAAGAAAGGAAAAGTAGTAGGCATAATAACAAAAGCAGACCTCTTTAAGGTAATAAGGTAACGATCTTCTGAAACACTGCTCTTTTGATCAAACCTCAAGGTGAGTTTCATTCTTAAGCTGTACAACTTCATTTTGTTGCTCAATTAACTTTTCAACCAAGTCGTCCAAGTTTTTGATGGCATCTCTTATACTCGTATCCATTTTAGCCACCAGCCTTCTTGTCTTGGCAAGCATTTTTCGACGGGAATTAATCATTCTCTTTACTTCCATGGGAGCCGGTCCTCCCTTAACATTATGCATCTTAACGAAGTTTGCCACGTCAACTGATGTTTTGACGTCATCTTCTGCGACTGCTAAAGATAGTCCCGAAACCTCCTCGGCAACTTTTCTTAACATTTCAGCTGTTACATCTTTGGGGTTTATTTTATTCTCAACAATTTTTCTAACGAGACCACCTACAATTTTATGAGCAGTTCTGAATGGAACGTTATATTTTTGAAACAAGACTCTTACAAGCTCTGTGAAGGTGGAAAAAGCTAAGTTTGGATTTTCTAGGTCTTGAATCGGCTCGGATGCAACGGCCAACTCGGATAGGATTCTAAGTGCTTCTTTAACTTTGGCACATGACTCCCAAAGCTTTGGGGTAGCCTCTTGAAAATCCAAGTTGTAGCCTGACGGCAGAGACTTCAAGATTAAGGCGCATGTCGTAAAATTGCCTATAACGTGACTCATCCTCGCCCGGATTACTTCAAGAACGTCTGGGTTCTTTTTCTGCGGCATTATACTGCTGGTTGAGCAGAACTCGTCCGGAATTTCGATCAAATTGAACTCAGGCGCGCTCCAAATTATCAAGTCTTCGGTGAGGCGACTTATGTCGATGGCTACCATCGCCAAGGTGGCAAGCGTCTCCATTACGAAGTCGCGGCTACTCACAGCATCAATCGAGTTTTCCAGAACATCAGCAAAGCCTAGAAGCTCCGCCACCATCTCCCTACTTATGGGGAAACTGGTTGTAGCTAGGGCTGCAGCGCCCATAGGGCAAACGTTAACTCTGTTATAACATTCAACAAGCCTTTCGACATGTCTTTGGAAAACGTCAAAATGGTATAGTAAGTAATGGGCGAAGGTTATCGGTTGAGCTGGTCTAAGGTGAGTATACCCTTGCATGACTGTTTGGACATATTTTTCAGCTTTAGACAAAAGTCCTTCCTGAAAGTCGATCACGGTCTCCATCAAATTTATTAGCTGTTCCCGCAACTCCATTCGAATGGCCGTTGCAACTTGGTCGTTTCTACTTTTTGCAATATGGAGGTTTTCTCCAGCTTGCCCCTTCGTCCCCTTAATGACTGCTTCTTCAACGTAAACATGTATGTCTTCAAGATATCGCCTCATCTTTGGTTTGTCAAGTTTTTTTAACGCCTTTAGAATTTCAACGCCATCTTGGCTACTTATCCCATGTTTCATCATCATTACTGTGTGGGCTCTGTTTATGTCTATAACATGTTTTAAAAGTTTCACATCGTCCTCTATTGATGATGTGAAACATACGATCTTTCTTTTAGTGGATTTTATTCTACCACCTTTAAACAGTAGGCTCACAGTGGGTTTCCTTCTCTGACTCTAAATTGTTTTTGAGAATGTGAAAGGTTTTCGACTGCAACCCCCAGAGTTCAATGAAGCCTGGAGCAAAGGACTGGTTAAAGGTGGTTCCGACATCGTAGGTTGCCAATTTCAAATCGTACAGCGAATACTTTGATGAGCGCCCCACAACCATTAAGTTTCCTTTGTAAAGCTTCAACCTAACCTTGCCGCAGACTCGTTCCTGCATTTTGTTTATGAATGCTTCTAAATCGTTTCTTAATGGGTCCATCCATAAACCAGAGTAAACCAGAAAAGCCCACTGGGCGTCTACATATTTTTTAAATGCTAATTCGTGATGTGTCAAAACCATTTTTTCCAGATCTCTGTGTGCCTCCAACAGTATTGTAGCAGCGGGGCATTCATAAACCTCCCTTGACTTTATGCCCACAACTCTATCTTCAATATGGTCAATACGTCCAATTCCATGCATACCTCCAATTTGGTTCAACCCTGTAATTAATGAAACCGGATCCATGGATTCGTTGTTAATTGCGCATGGAACACCTTCTTCAAAGTTTATAGTTACATAGTCTGTTTTGTCTGGACATTTTTCAGGCGGCAAGATCCACTCAAAAACTTCTTCTGGCGGTTCGTTGTACGGATTCTCCAACACACCGCATTCGATTGAGCGTCCCCAAAGATTTTGGTCAATACTGTAAGGGTTCCGCCCACTTAATGGAATTGGAAGGTTTCTCTCCTTTGCAAACTCTATTTCCTTATCCCTCGATAACTGCCAGTCTCTCACTGGGGCTATGACCTTTAAATTGGGAGCAAGTGCTTTAATGGTTATGTCAAATCGAACTTGATCATTTCCCTTACCACTGCATCCATGGGCGAGAATTGTTGCTCCCTCTTTTTTGGCAACCTCAACCATTTTCATGGCTATTAAAGGCCTTGAGAGAGCGCTGCTCAACGGGTATCTATCCTCATAGAGAGCATTCGCTTTTATGGCTGGAAAAATGTGGTTGACAACAAACTCCTCTTTCGCTTCTATGGTATAGTGTTTGGAGGCGCCTAACGCTAATGCTTTTTCCTCGATCTTTTCGGGGTTTAAACCTTGTCCTACATCAACTGTAAGAGTTATTACATCTGCTCCATATTTTTCTTGAATCCATCTTATCATAACAGATGTGTCAAGACCGCCGGAGTATGCAAGTACAACTTTGTCTTTTGGCATGTTTTGTGCGATACCCGGCAAGTCTTATATATTTTTTGGTCAAAATATACCATATAAGAAAAATAGTGACCAAAAATGGCTTCAAGTATATCGAGAACAGTTCAAGAGTTGATAGATAAGGATATTTCAATTCAGCATGCTCTTGAAAAGGGGTATGGAAACTACAGCGCGATTGCAAGAATGTTGAAGCCTATGGTTGAAGAAATGTTAGGTAAGAAAGTCAAACTTGAAAGCGTAATAACCGCCGTAAAGAGAACCCGCATAACCTATAAACCAGCATACTATCTCGATGTAACCAGCGTTGTCGCTGACAGCATGATAAACTTAAGAACGGATGTGGCAAAAATTTCCATCGAAAAAACCCGAAGAAACATGAACATAGTGAGGAAAATGTTGACCAGTTTCTCTCAAGATGAATATATCCAGATAGTTGAGGGAATGAGGACAACAACTCTGCTTCTTGATCAAAAGTTGGTTGAAAGAATTAAATCAAATTTCTCGCTGGAAAATATTCTTGAGGAAAAAAGCAACCTCGTAGCCATAATCATAACAAGCCCTCAAAAATTAGTTGAAACCCCGGGTTGCATAACCTCTTTTTATAACGCCCTTTCCAGGGTTCACATAAACATTGAGGAGACACTAAGCTGTTCCACAGAAACAATTCTGGTTTTACAGTTAAAAGATGTGGGCAAAGCATTGGCTGCCTTAACAAACATAATATCGGAAGCGAGAAAAATGATGGAAAAAGCTGATTTCAAGTCGAAACTCAAGACTGCAAGTTAAAAGTGATGACTAATTTTAACCAAGAAGGTTCAAATCAGTATCATTTTCAGCCAGAAAAAATTTAAGTCTCCAAGTAATCATCCGAAGCTCAAACGCAGATCATTGAGTGGACGTGAATAACGTGGATAAGTGGAGGAACAAAATATTCGTTAGCCCATATTGTAGACATGACTATTTGGAGGGCTCAATTTGTAAAACGGGTGACCCCCTCGTACACGACTCAACATTAAGAGGGGGGGAGCAGACGTCAAGTGTTGTATTTGCGGCAGAAGATAGAATAAAAATCGCCCAACTCCTATCTGATATAAAAGTGGAATGCGTTGAGGCTGGGTTTCCGGCTTCATCTGAAAGCGAAAAAAATGAAGTCAGCCAAGTTGTAAAACTTGGATCGGGTATGACTGTTTATGGTTTTGCAAGGGCTGTGAAAGGCGACATAGATGCTGTCATTGAATGTGACTGTGACGGCGTAGTAATCTCATATCCTCCATCAGACTTTCACTTGACATATAAACTTAGGATAACTCGAGAGGAATACTTGAAGAAGGCAGTTGAGTTGTGGAGTATAGTAAAAGTCATGGATTAGACGTCATATATAGTGCAGAGGACTCAACGAGATGCGACTTACCATGGTTAAAGAAAGTCTTTAAAGAGGTTATGCGCGCGCGAAAAAAAGTTAAAGATGGTGTGCGATTGATTGTTCAACCTGCATCCAGAAAAATTTATTTAAAAGCCCTGAAGGAAGGAATAATAGAAAAATTATTGGCTGCTGGTGCTGTAATAAATCCACCGGGCTGTGGTCCATGTGTCGGAAGACACATGAGCATTCTTGGCGATGACGAGGTATGTTTAAGTACGCAAAATAGGAATTTCATTGGAAGAATGGGTAATCCAAAAGCCAAAATATATCTGGCTTCCCCGGCTGTGGCCGCTACCTCTGCAATTAAGGGCGCCATAACCAGTCCAACGGAGGTTTGAAGGTGATAATTGAGGGAAAAGTTTGGAAATTTGGAGATAACATAAACACCGATTTGATAATAGCCGGAAAATACAAATTTGACACTTTGAATATGATGGAACTGGCAAAACACACATTTGAAGCTATACGCCCAGATTTTGCCGAGAAAGTTAAGGAAGGAGACATAATAGTTGCAGGAAGAAATTTCGGCTGCGGCTCAAGCAAGGAGCAAGCGCCTCAAGTTCTCAAAGCATTAGGCTTAAAAGTTATTGTAGCAGAAAGCTTCGCAAGAATATTCTTCAGAAACGCTTTAAACTCCGGCATACTTGCCCTCGAATGCGAAGGCATATCAAAAGCGGTGGAAGAGGGCGAAATTCTCAAAGTGACATTGGACAAAGGGGTGGCGGAAAACGCTAACAAAGGCATTGTGCTTCGATTCAAGCCCCTTCCAAAGTTTCTCGAGGAAATTTTCATGGAAGGCGGCCTGATACCCTATGTGAAAAAGAATAAGGGGATAAAGATTGAATAAGAGAGTTGCCGTGATACCGGGCGATGGCATAGGCCCGGAAATATTCGCGGCAACATTGAAAGTTTTGAACTTTATGAACTTGCCAATAGAATTTGTAAGGGTTGAATGTGGAAAAAAAGTTTGGGAAAAATTTGGAAAACCATTACTTAGAGAGGATTTGGACATCATAAGAGAATGCGACGCACTACTTAAGGGCCCTATTGAAACTCCTGTTGGTAGCGGAACATATGAAAGCGTGAACGTTACCTTGCGGAAAGAGCTTGACTTGTATGCCAATGTGAGACCTTTTAAAAGTGTGCCTGAGCTTGCTCTCATCCCAAACGTTGACATGGTCATTGTGAGAGAAAACATGGAAGGAATGTATAGCGGGTTAGAGTATAAATTGGCAGAAGATGTTGCCATAGGCATAAGGGTTATCACCGAGACGAAAAGCGAGAGAGTCCTAAGATTCGCTTTTGAGTACGCCTTAAAGAGAAAGAAAAGAAAGGCAACCGTTGTGCATAAAGGCAACATACTCAAAGAAACATGCGGGCTCTTCATTAAAACTGCACGAAACATCGCCACGAACTATCCTACTGTGAGGTATGAGGAGATGCATGTTGATGCAGCAGCCTACAAAATAGTTAATTCTCCTCAAGACCTAGACGTAGTTGTTACGACAAATCTTTTTGGAGATATATTAAGCGATGAAGCAGCCGGGATTACCGGGGGGTTAGGCATAGCAGCCTCGGTAAATGTTGGAGAAAAACATGCCATGTTCGAGGCTGTTCACGGCACAGCCCCAGATATCGCTGGAAAGGGAATTGCAAACCCAACAGGACTGCTTAGAGCATCTGCCATGATGCTTGAACATTTTGGCTTTAAGAATGAGGCGGAAAAACTCAACATAGCCATAGTGGAGGCTTTAAAGAATAAGGAGGCACGGACACCCGACCTTGGAGGGCTTGGAAACACGGAGACCTTTGTCAACGAAATCTTAAAAAATCTTCAAAAAACTGATGTATAAGTTCAAGACAGGTTCAACAGTTTTTTCAAAACTTCTCGGATCACTTGTATGCTGAATAGATACTCTTCTATGCTTACATGCTCGTTAGGCGTATGGTCCAAACTGGAGTCTCCGGAACCATAAGCCACTACTGGTATTTTCAGCGTCCTTCCCAACAAGTTCATGTCGCTAGTCCCCGTTTTCTTCAAAAGCTTTGGGGTTTTTCCCGTCACCTTTCTTATGGCAGCCGAAAAAGCGCGTGTGAGGTTGCTGTTTTTGTCCGCTTCAAAAGGCTCAACGGAATCAACAACTTCCACATCAACCTGTACTCGATGATTTTCTTTTCTATATTGCGTGATACATTCAATTATCTTAGCGTACGCTTGTGTGCATGTCAGTTGAGGTGGGACCCTTATGTCTATTAGGGCTTTGCATTTTGAAGGAACATTTGAAGCATAACCGCCACCTTCTAAATGCGTTAAACATGACGAAACATTGTAGAAGAAACCACTTGGAGGGTTTCCTTGAAACTCTGCATCCTTTATTCTTCCCCAGAGCTCGAACATTTTTTCAATTGCATTTTCGAAAATCCAAGGAGTGGAAGAGTGTCCGGCTGCTGTTTTGCACGTCAACTTAATTTTTAAACTCCCCCTATATCCAATGATTATATTTTCCGTACCGCTAGGCTCTCCAAAAATCGCATAATCGGCTGATACGCCCTCCCTAATTAGGTTTTTGATGCCCATGCCTGATTTTTCCTCTTCTACAACACAAGCAACTAAGATTTTTCCTTCTTCGATAACTTTCCCAGCTAGATGGGCGGCCATTATCATTGAGGCTAGGGGTGACTTTGCATCCACAGCGCCCCTTCCATAAATTTTGCCGTCAACAATCTTTACTGGAATATACCCGAGAACAGTGTCCATATGCCCGCAAAGCAGAATTACGGGTTTTCCCTGTCCAATTTCACCAATAACGTTTCCAACATTATCAACTCTAACCTTAAAGTTTAGTTTCTCCAATTCGTCGGCGATGAAGGTGCCAATTTTACGCTCTCTTCCAGATGGACTGTAGGTTTTAAGAAGTCTCGTTAAGAACTGGACAGCGTATTCTTCCGGTTTCTCCATTTAAGATTTCATCCAGCACCATTATAACTTCATCAACTTCTTTTTCCGTGACTATGAAGGGTGGCAGGAAGCGCAACACGTTTCTGCCGGCATCAAGCAATAGAACCCCTTTTTGAATAGCCTCCAATATGGCATTTAAGACTTCAACCCTTAACTCTAAACCCAACATTAGGCCTAAGCCGCGGGCCTCCCTAACAATTCTATGTCTTGATTGCAGCTCCTTTAATCTTTCCAAGAAGTACTTCCCAACTTTCTCCACGTGTGCCAAAAGATTTTCTCTCAAAATAACATCGACGGTGGCGGCGGCCGCGGTGCAGGCCACCGGATTTCCGCCGAGGGTGCTTGTGTGCTCGCCTACTTCAAGTTTTGAAGCGATTTCCTCTGTAGTTAGGGTTGCCCCTAGGGGTAGCCCCCCAGCAATCGACTTTGCAATGCATAGTATGTCCGGAGTTGTTTCCCAATGCTCGCAGGCAAACATTTTTCCGGTTCTGCCCATCCCCGTTTGAACTTCATCCATTATCAATAGAACCCCTGTTTTGTCGCATAAGTCTCTCAACGATGGGTGAAAATCCCATGGAGGAACCATTATGCCGCTTTCTCCTTGTATTGGCTCCACGATAACCGCGGCTGTCTTCTCTGTAATGGCCTCTTTAACCTTTTGAATGTTGTATCTTGGAACGTGCTTAAAGCCTGGAACAAGAGGTTCAAAAGGCCCCTTATATTTTTCCTTCCATGTTGCAGACAGCGCCCCCATGGTTTTTCCATGGTAGCCGCCCATCATCGCGATTATTTCGGGTTTTCCAGTGTACTTACGGGCTATTTTTATGGCGCACTCAACAGCTTCAGCTCCGCTGTTTCCAAGAAAAGCTTTTTTCAAGCCTTTTGGCGCAATCTTAACAAGCTTTTCCAGAAATATTGCCCTCGTTTCGTTATAGAATGATCCATGGCACGCAGTTAACTTCTCCACTTGGCTTTTTATTGCTTGGATTATTTCCGGATGGGAATATCCAAGGATGCAAACCCCGTAATTTCCTGTGAAATCTAGGTATTTTTTGCCGTTTATGTCCCATAGGTAAACTCCTTCGCCTTTATGGAGCACAACAGGTCTTTTGGCATAGGCCTTGATCATATAGTCGTCTTCTATTTTCATAACGATTTTTTCATCCATGAACTATCACTGTCCCATTTTCATGTTGAAGTGCTGATAAAATTGGAGATTTACAAAGCCCTGAAGCGATTATTGCTTCTTTCACTCCCATGTTTAGGGCTTCTAGAGCTGCATGAACCTTTGTGCTCATTCCCGCACCTATTTTAGGCAAAACCTTCTGAATTTCAGAAACTTTTATTTCACGCACGAGCTTTCCATCGAGAATAACACCGTTCACATCGGTCAAAAAAATTAGTCCGTCTGCTTTCAACGCACCAGCGATGTTAGCAGCAGCACGGTCCCCGTCCACATTTAAAAGCTCAAATTCTTCGCCTATGGCTACGGGGGATATTACTGGCACATACCCGCTCTCCACGAGAAGCTTAACTAGTTCGCTGTTTACTTGGCATATTTTTCCAGAAAAACCAGCACCTAAGACCCTTTTTCTACCCCTCTCGTCAACCACTATCATTTTTTCTTTTTTCTTCGCTTTAAGTAGGCAGCCATCTACACCCGAGAGCCCGACGCTTCGCGCTCCTTGACTTTGGAAGGCTGATACGACTCTTTTGTTGATTTTGCCTGACATAACCATGTTTAGAATTTCCACGGTTTCCATGTCTGTGTAGCGGCTTCTGAACCCTTCAGGAGAAATTACAAGACTCTGTTTTTTGCCCAGTTTCTCCGCGATGATGGTTACTTCCGCTCCCCCTCCATGGACAAAAATTAGGTTGCTTCCTCCATCTACAATTTCTTTGGAGTCTTTGGCGATTTCTGGAAGACCGTTTTTAACGACGGTTCCTCCGGCTTTTGCAACAATCAGCATTTTTCACACCGGATGAAAGCCTACATTCTCTAAACCGGTTTTTTCGTTAAGTCGCAGCATTATGTTTAAACATTGAACTGCTTGGCCCGCTGCCCCTTTCATGAGATTGTCTATGGCTGAGAAAACGACAAGTCTGTTCAGCCTCTGGTCTAGTTCAAAGCCTACGTCGCAGAAGTTGGATCCAACAACTATTTTTGGATCCGGATACTGGTAAAGGCCCTTTTTGTATCTATAAAATCGCACGAAAGGTTCACCTTCATAGACCGAACGAAAAGCCGTCCAAACATCTTTAAGCGTTACTTCTTCTGCTGTAAAAGTGTGAATTGTGGAAAGTATGCCCCGCACCATGTTAACAGCATGGGGTGTAAGTGCAACATGCACAGATTTTCCAGAAAGCAAACTCAGCTCCTGTTCTATTTCCGGTATATGCCTATGATCAACCGGTTTATACGGTCTTGTGCCACCAGCGCTTTCCGGGTGATGGGATGCTATGGATGGGTTGCTGCCCCCTCCAGACGAACCTATTTTCGCGTCGACAATTATCCTTTCGTTATCAATGAAAGCTGACTTAACTAGAGGAGTTAAAGCTAGAATGGCGGAAGTTGCAATACAGCCGGGGCAAGCAATCAGTTTGGCCTCCTTTATCTCGTCTCTGTGAACTTCTGGAAGCCCGTAAACAGCTTCCCTTAACAGTTCTGGAGCGGGGTGGCTCCATCCATACCATTCAACATAATTTTCGGGACCCCTGAGGCGAAAATCAGCGCTCATGTCGATAACTTTTAAGCCAGCCTCCAATAGTTCAGGAACAAATTTAACAGCTGTTCCATGAGGTAAAGCTGTAAAAACCAATTCGCAGTTCTTCTTGATTTCAGACAACTCATAGCGAGTGAACTTAAGCTGTGTTACTCCTCTTAAGTTTGGATGAACAGTGTGAACGTATTCACCGGCATATTTTTGCGAAGTAACTAGGGTTACTTCTAGCTTTGGATGGAAGAGCAGCAGCCTCAAAAGCTCTCCGCCAACGTACCCTGAGCCACCGATTATCCCAACTTTCATTACATCACCATGGTTAAATGTAGGCGATGGCTTGGGCCTTATCAATAAGGCTTTCTGCACACGTCAAAAGGTGCTCTGCTAAGTTTATTCCGGTGGCGAGTCTTGTCTGCTCCCAGAAGTCTGGGCAAGAGTTGGCCTCATGAAACACTATGTTATTTTCCATGCTTTTGATAGATTCTTCTATTACTTCTTGAATGTCCCGGTATGCTTCAGAACTCGCATAATTATTAAAAGCTTCCTCTAACTTTTCATTCCAATAAGTGAAGTTTTCCTTCGTGATTTTTTCACTTTTAACCTTCCGTATTCCATCAAATAGGGGCTTCAATTTTTCAAAATTCTTTTGGACACACTCATTTAGGTCTTTTTCTCTCCCAAAGTTTAGCATTGCGTCAAGAGCTAACACCCAAGCATCGCAATTTTTCCCGATGGATTCAGCGCATAGTGCGGCTTTTTCTCTTATTTTTTGAGGTAGGTTTACACCGAAAACCATGTTGCCCCGATACGCATTTGTTCTAAAGTCTTTAAGTCCAGCTCTAGCCATGGCTCTCGAGTGGCAGTATGCGGGTTTACCTCTCTCCTTTGTAACAATTATCCTCAGATCGAAGAACCATTTGTTAATGAACTCTTGCGCTAAAACACCTATCGGATTTATGATTGAAGGCTCCATTTTCCTCAGCAAACTTATAAGGTCTTGACATCCAACAGCCAAACTAATGTCTTTCCCATGAGAACCCGCATCTGGTTTAAGCACGACAGGTTTGTTTCCTAAGGCTTGCAGAATTAAGTTTACAATTTCATACTCATTTGTAATTTCACGTTCATCTATGGTTTTCTCCCTTGGATCACATGGAACATAAACTGTTGCGGGTATGCTCACTTTCATTTTCCAAAAATGCAGTATTGTTCTAAGCTTGCTAAAGCATATGTACTCAACTTCTAAGGGATTTAGAAGCTTTTTACCCAACGTTTCAAGTATAGTTCCTAAAGCTAATCTGCGGTTTCTGCTCTGGACCCTGTTCAATACGACGGAGACATTTTTGAGGGTTTCTGAAAAGTCTTTACTTAAGCTTTTGACCTTGAACCCGTGATTTGTGAATAGGAAAAAAATTTTGCGAGCTGGCAGAGAGGTTAAGTCTATCCCGAGTTTTTCAGCTGTTAATTGTATGCCCATTTCGTCTGTTCCTGCTTGTTCGTAGAGGATGGCTATGCTCATGTTTGACCCGCTGACAATCATTGGAAAAGGGCTATTCGCCCCAGTCTTCACCTTCTATCCACAGTTCCTCCACGATCACAGAGTTGGAGTTCACTTCCTTCACTTCAAGCTCAAGTCCACAGTCTGGACAAGTGATTACGTCACCTTTTAAGACGTCGTTTGGCACTTCGATTTTTGCACCGCATTCAGGGCATTTCACAGGCTCCATTTGTATCACGCTTCACGGAATCATCCAAGCGACCTTTATATATTTTTTGGTCGTTTCAATCTATTTTAAACCAAAAAGACCAAAAATGGTCAAATGAATTTAAACAACGACAACACGTATATGATGTGGACTGCCAATTTTAGGAAACTCTATATATATGGCTTGCTTCGAGTATTCCGCGTTCAAAGCTTGAAAATGGTTGGTGACTGTTTGGAAAGCATAGCAGTCATAGGAGCTGGCGTGATCGGCGGAGCCATAGTCAAAAGTTTGTTAAAAAAGCGGTATGAGGGTGAAGTTATCGTTACAAGGCGCGACATAGTAAAACTCAAAGAGCTCGAAGCAATAGGAGCGAAAACAACCACGAACAACAGGGAAGCAGCAAACAAAGCTGACATCATCTTTTTATGCGTGAAACCCGGCGAATGTTGAAAAGGTTGTCAAGGAAATAAGCGGCGAAATTAAAGGGAAACTTGTAATATCAACGGCAGCCACGATTCCTCTAAAGTTTTACAAGAAAATTGCTCCTCAGGCAAAGTTTGTCAGAACAATGCCAAACATTGCCGCTTTAGTTCAAGAATCTTTCACAGCCTACTGCTGCGACGAAGACATGACTGAAAGCGACAAGAAAAAGGTTGAAAAACTCTTAAGCCTTATAGGGGTCTCCCTAGAAGTTGAGGAAAAATACATGGACGCCATCACAGCCCTAAGCGGCAGCGGACCAGCCTACGTATCCATAATTATTGAGGCTTTAATGTATGCTGGATTAAGGGTGGGCTTGCCGCGAGACTTGGCTCTCTATAGTGCAGCTCAGACAGTTCTGGGAACTGGAAAACTGGTATTAGAGACACAGGAGCACCCGGCTAAAATAAAGGATATGGTGACAACGCCTGGCGGAACAACCATTGAGGCCGTTTATGAGCTGGAAGGAAGCCAAATCAGACAAGCCTTAATGAGGGCTATAAAAGAGGCGACTGAAAAATGTCAAAGAATTAGAAATGAAATAATTCGAGATATAGGCTGACATGGGCTTCTCAATGTTTGTTAGAACCCTCGATTTTTATTTGGTTATGGAAGCATGTCCTTTGTCCAGTGTGGCAAGCATTTCCCTTCTGCTCCACTAGAAAAAGCAATGCGTCATAGTCGCAATCTACCAAAATTTCTTTAACTCTTTGAACGTTTCCGGAGGTTTCACCCTTCATCCATAGTTTCTTTCTAGATCTGCTCCAGTAATGGGCGTAACCCGTCTCCATGGTCTTTTTTAGGGCTTCGAGGTTTGTGTAGGCGAGCATTAAAACCTCCTTGGCATTTATGTCTTGCACTATCACCGGGATTAAGCCGTCTCCTTTCTGAAAATTCAACTGTTGAATTTCAATCTTTTTAAAGTTCAAAGTCGAACCTCAACCCTCTTGTCTTTTAAAAACCTCTTGATAAACTGTATTGAATACTTGTTGTAGTGAAATATTGAGGCAGCTAGAGCGGCGTCGGCTTTTCCAATAGAAAATACTTCCAAAAAATGTTCAGGTCGGCCTGCCCCTCCGCTTGCGATAACGGGGATTTTCACGTTTTCGGAAATGCTTTTTGTTAATTCTAAATCGAACCCTTTTTCAGTGCCGTCCCTATCCATAGACGTGAGAAGAATTTCGCCAGCGCCTAGTTTCTCAACTTTTGCTGCCCATTGCACTGCATTCAGCCCTGTTGGTTTACGCCCGCCGTATGTGTATACTTCGAACCAGCACTTCCCCTCTTTTGTTTCAACAGTGAATTTTCCCTCTTTTTCCTCGTATCGTCTTTTAGCGTCGACAGCGACGACGACGCATTGTCTCCCGAAGGTTTCCGCAAGCTTCGTGACTAGCCTAGGTCGTTCAACAGCCGCTGTGTTAATTGACACTTTATCCGCGCCGCTGCAGAGAACAGTCCTCGCGTCTGAAAGGCTGTGGATTCCACCGCCAACGGTGAAGGGAATGTCTATTTCCGCAGCAACCCTTTCAACAGTGTCCCTTAGTATTTTCCGTTTTTCAGGTGAAGCCGTTATATCTAAGAAAACCAGTTCGTCAGCGCCTTCCTCAGAGTATCTTTTGGCCAATTCCACGGGGTCTCCGGCGTCCTTCAGGTTTAAGAAATGTACGCCCTTGACTACTCTTCCATAATCCACATCTAGGCATGGTATGATTCGTTTAGCTAGAGGCATTAGAGCTACACCACCTGTTCCCTTGCAATTTTTAAAGCGTCTTTTAACGAAAAAGCTCCTTCATATAGCGCCTTCCCAATAACCACACCATAAACACCTACATTTTTTAGAAGCATTAGATCCTTTAAACTGCTTACTCCGCCCGCTGCTATCACATTTATACCTTCATAAGCGCAAGCCTTCTTCACAGTGTCAACGTTCACCCCTCTGAGGGTTCCATCTCTGCTCACTGAGGTCAACAGGAAGTTTTTAATCTTAAGTTTCAGAAACCTTTGTATGGCGTCCTCCACATCAACTTGAACGGTTTTTCTCCATCCCTCAATCATAACTTTACCATTTTCTTCATAGTCCAAAGCTACAATGATACGGTCGCCGAATTTTTCCACAAACTTTGCTAAGATCTTCGGCCTTTTAAAAGCCAGTGTTCCAATCATAATTTTTTCCACTCCCATATTGAGGAATTTTTCAGCTGTTTCCTTGCTTCTTATTCCCCCTCCAACATGCGCTGGTGTTTTCACAGCTTGAACTATCTCAAAAATTGTGGCAGAGTTGTCCCCCCTACGGAGAGCAGCGTCCAAGTCTACAACGTGTAAGCCGTCGGCTCCTTCATCTTCCCATTTTTTAGCCACTGCCACTGGATCCCCTAAACTAGTGTATGTTTTGGCTGTTTCCGGACAGCCCATAAAAAGCCTCACAACCCTTCCACCCATAATGTCGATGGCTGGAAAAACTTTCACCGACATCTTACCTCCTGACGAAGTTGAAGAAGTTCTCGAGAAATCTTAAGCCGGGGTGTCCGGACTTTTCTGGGTGAAACTGTGTACCCAAAATGTTATGTTTAGCAACGATGGAAGCGAACTTTACGCCATAGGTGGTTTCAGCATAAACAATGCTTCTATCGGTTGGAACCGGGTAGTATGAGTGGGCAAAATAACAGTAAAATGGATTTTTCATGTTGTTGAACAGCACGGTTGGCTTCACTATTCTGACAGTGTTCCATCCCATGTGTGGAACCTTAACGAAATATGGCAACAGAACATTTTCGCCCTCAAGAAGCGCTAAACCCTCGCCAAGTCCCTCTTCACTTCTTTGGAACAAGAGTTGCATTCCTAGACATATGCCCAAAAACGGGGTTCCGCTTTTAGCCAAATCAACCAAGCATTCCTTTACGGTGGTTAACCTTTTAGAGGCTGCTGAAAAGTTTCCCACACCGGGAAGGATCACTGCCTCAGCTTGTTTAAGAAGAGTCTTGGAAAGCCCGATTAAGGGGGTGAAACCAACCTTGCTTAATGCACATTTGAGGCTGTAGAGGTTCCCCACACCGTAATCCACGATGACTGCTTTGGGCATTAAATCACTCCTTTGACGCTTGGGGCGCTTTTCCTTCGAGGGTCAATGGTAACTGCCTGTCTTAGTGAAAGGGCCAGGGCCTTGATGGCTGCTTCGGCTTTATGGTGGCCGTTGGCTCCATACTGAGTCCAAATGTGGATGTTAGCTTGCATGGACATGGCTAGGGTTTCTAGGAAATGGTGGATGTCCTCGCAAGGCATGTCCTCGATTTTCTCGCCTCTAAGTTTTAAATCAATTTTGGCGTAGGGACGCTTCGCTAAATCAACGGCAGAAAAAGCAAGAGAACAGTCCATTGGAACAGCTGCAAACCCAAATCGTGCTATTCCATCACCATCCCCTAGAGCTTTTCTTATCGCTTGTCCTAGGCATATCGCCACATCCTCGGCTATGTGGTGTTTAAGATCCCCCTTAACAGAGAGTTCAACGTCGACTAAGCTGTGGAAGGCTAGTGTGGCTATCAAGTGATCGAGAAAAGCTATTCCAGTATGTACGTCAGCCTTTCCAACAGAATCCAAGTTTACTTTGACGTAAACTTCTGTTTCAAGCGTCTTCCTGTTAACTTCGGCGGTCCGCATAATTACACCTCCTGCTAAGAGCTTACCTCCTTGAGTGCATCGAGAAGTTTCGCATTCATCCAAGGCAAGCCGACGGTGGCTCTGAAACAGTTTTGAAAACCCAAAACAGTTCCTATCTTTCTAACGAGAACGCCTTTTTGCAGCAGGCTGTTGTAGACATGGTCTAAAGGCTTTTCTGTTTTAAAAAGCACAAAGTTTGCCTTTGAATTGAAGGCTTCCACTCCATCAATACCGTTTAAAGCCTTCACCATTTTTTCACGTTCTGCTCTAACCTTTCGGATAGCATGCTCCACAATCCTTATGTTTTCCAAAATTTTTGCACCAGCCTTTAAAGAAACCGTGTTAACGGAAAAGGGTAGACTGGCACATTCAGAAATCGCCTTAGCAATCTCGACGTCTGCTACACAGTATCCAAGCCTCAACCCGGCAAGGCCGAAGGCTTTAGAAAACGTTCTAACCACTATTAGGTTTTCATACTTTTTGATTAAGGATGTAACAGAGTAGTCGGCAAACTCTACATAAGCCTCATCAACAATAACAACTCCCGGAAAACTTTCAACCAAGGAGTTAATTTCATCGATTACAAACTGGTTTGCCGTCGGATTGTTCGGAGAGCACAAAAACAGCACCTTTGTCTTTGATGTCACATTAGATAACAAACGGTCAACATCCAAAGAAAAATCCTTCTTCAGTGAAACTTCGATAAGCTTTGATTTTTGAAGATTAACCGCAAAACGGTACATCGAAAATGTTGGCGAAATTGTTATGGCTTGTTCTCCCTTTTCAAGGAGTAGGTGAGAAATCCTCTCTAATATTTCGTCACCTCCATTGCCAATAACTATGTTATTGGCCGGAAGCCCCAAATATTCACCGATTTTCTCTCGTAGCCTGTCTTCCTCATCTTGTGGGTAAAGTCGAGGGTCTAAATCCTCCAAAGCTTCGACGATAAGTTCGAGAAGCTTTTTGCGGGGAATGAAGAAGTTCTCGTTTATATTTAGTTTCGCTATTTTTTGGTCTTCAAAATTGAGGCTACGCTTAATGCATTTGTAGGATTTTTTAAAGTTGTAGCTAAGCTGCGTCGTTTCCAGTTTTCGCTTAATCCACAGTCTAACCTGACTTTTCAATGGTAAAACGCCCCTCCACAGCCTTAAAGTGACCCGGCAAATTCTCTGCTTCAGACAAAATTCTGATGTGCTCGCAGGCCTTAAACAACCCTTTCCTTGAACATTTTAAAACAGCAACCCTTTTCACAAAATCTAGGCAAGAGAGGGCCGAGAAGAATTTTCCATATCCCCCTGTTGGAAGAACATGATTAGTTCCACCGTAATAGTCGCTTAAAGACGCTGGACTGTGCGGACCCACCAAAATGAGGCCTGCCGCAAATATCCTTTCAATCGCTTCTTCAGGGTTTTCCAGCATTAACTCAACATGTTCAGGGCCAAAATCATTCGTTAGTTCAATCATTTCTTCCAATGCTTTACATACGGCTATAAAGCCATTGTCCGACAACGCCCTTGTAATGATTTCGTGCCGAGGGAATAATTTCAAGATTTCTTCTATTTTCCGAAGAGTCTTTTCGGCAAGGCTTTTTGAAGTTGTAATTAAACCCACGACCGTGTCTGGTCCATGTTCAGCTTGGGCACACATGTCAAGGGCTACGTATCGGGGGTTGGCTGTTTCATCAGCTAGAACCAAAAGCTCGCTTGGGCCAGCTGGAAAGTCGATGGCGACGTCACGGGAAACCAGCATTTTCGCCATGGCTACGTAAATGTTTCCAGGCCCAACAATTTTGTCTACAGGCTTTATAGTTTGGGTGCCATAAGCCATTGCAGCTATGGCTTGAGGGCCTCCCACCCTGTATATTTCGTCGACCCCGCAGATGTCCGCTGCAACTAAAGTTAAAGGGTTTGGCAAGCCAGTTTCGTCGGGAGGAGAGCAAACTACAATGTTTGGAACACGAGCAACAAGGGCTGGAACCACAGTCATCAGTAACGTGCTTGGATATGCAGCTTTCCCTCTCGGAACGTAACACCCAACCCTTTGGAAAGGATGTGTACGGATGTCGACTTGAACCCCGTCAACCTTCACCGTTAAATTTACTCCTTCTAAAACCTTCCTTTCAACGACTTCTAAACGCTCCTTCATGGACTTTAGGGCATGGATCTGGTCTTCCGTGACTTTTGCATAGGCTTCGCTTATTTCTTCCCGGCTGACTTTGAGGCCTCCAGCGTCTAAAGAAACTTTGTCAAACTTTTTCGTGAACCCTACTAGGGCGATGTCACCCTCCGTTTGAACTTTCTTGATTATTTCCCTCACGTAGGCTTCCAACATGCCATTTCTTTTCTGAAGTCTTTTACGTAGCAATTCTTGCTTCATGGACGCGATGTTGGATGCGTCTATTATTTTCATCTGTTGTTAACCCTCTTCTAAGGCTAAGACTTGCCTTGGTTCATGGACCACAAGCCCTTGAGCCAGCCTTCGTATTGTTGGAAGAACTGTGAAGAGGGAGTCCTTATCGATGACCGTGTTGACCGCGTACCAGCCTTCGTCAGCCAACGGAGATACGGTTGGCCTTTTCAAGGCTGGCAGCTTTTTTAGAAGCAGCTCTAAATTTTCTTTTTTAACGTTTACAAATATGTGGATCCTCTTTGAGCCGTCAACAACGCCCTTCAACATTGCTTTTATGTCAAAAATTTTCTCCCGTCTTTCAGACTGTAAGGATTTTTTGTTCGCTATTAAAAACGCTGTGGACTCCAATAAGACTTCAATAACCTTCAAGTTGTTTTGTTCAAGGCTTGTTCCAGTCTCGGTGACGTCAACTATCGCATCTGCAACCTCAGGAGGCTTAGCCTCAGTCGCCCCAAACGACAAGAATATGGCGACCTTGGAATTTTGACCCTTTCTCCACCAAGGCGTAACGGTTAGCGGCTCTAGATCACCGAAAAACTTGCGGTACACGGGATTATTTTGAATATAACGCGCTGTGATGTTCAAGTATTCCGTGGATATTCTAATGCCTTTCCCGTTTGCAAGAAACCTTTCCAGTAGTCTGGAAAACGAGTCTATGTCAGTCCAGCCTTTTGGTACAGCAGCCACGAGCCTTACTCTGCCATACTCGAGATTTTGGAGCAACCCAACGTCTGCGCTGGTTTCCTGCACCCAATCACAACCGGAAATTCCAATGTCGTATAACCCTTCGTTTACAAGTATCGGAATCTCTTGAGGTCTTGAAATTCTCAATTCTATTTCAGGGTCGTTGATCATAGGTCTATAGCTTCTCTCCTGTCCCGACACGCGGTACCCAGCTTTCTCCAAGACCTCAAATGTTGCTTTTTGCAAGGAGCCGGCTGGAATGGCGAATTTCACCTTCAAAATGTCACAAACCTCCTATTGTTTGAGGAGGGTTGGACGAATAATATCGTGTTTATTAACCTTAGAGCTGAAACGTTGGATCTTAACAGTAGACTGCGGCAATATTTAGAAGTGAACGCAATCGCCTTTTATGAACGCAATCCCTCACTTGCACCACTCCTGCATAGGAGGAGCTTTTTCAGTATATAAGTTTTGTTGTCTAATTTTGGATAGCAATGCCCGCAGTTTTCATTCAGAGGTCACAGCTTTTAGGAAGGAACCTAAAACTTTTACAAACAAAGTTTTATCTTGGAGTTCTCTTAGGGCGTCGGAACATTTCGGTTCGTTTCTGTGGCCTTCAAAGTCAAGGTAGAATATGTACTCCCACGGTTTTTTCCTTGTCGGTCTAGACTCTATTTTTGTCAAGTTGATTCCCCTTTTGGCAAAAACACCTAGAGCATCGTAAAGGGTTCCGGGGGCGTGTATGACTGAAAAAATTATTAATGTTTTGTCGTTGCCGCTTGGCGGAGCATCAATTTTTGATATCGTCACAAATCGGGTGTAGTTGTCTGGATAGTTGGATATGTCCCTTGCAAGAATTTTCATTCCATAAATTTCACTGGCTTTCTCGCTGGCTATTGCAGCCTCGTCTATAAGTCCTCTTTCTTTAACGATTTTGACGCTACCGGCGGTGTCGTAGGTTGGTATTATTTCACACTTTAGTCTTTCCAAAAATTCGGAACATTGGGCTAAGGCTTGTGGATGCGAATAAACTCTTTTTACGCGGTTTAAATTGGAGTTTGGGTTTCCTATTAGGCAATGTTCTACCTTAACTACAACTTCTCCGCAAATCATGAGGTCATGCGTCAAAAGTAGGTCGTAGACTTGGTTTACGCTGCCTTCAATCGAGTTTTCTATTGGGAGAACACCATAGTCCACTAGCCCAGAATCAACCTTACTAAAAACCTCTTGGAAACTTTTGCATGGAATGGGTTGAACCTTAGCGTCAAAATACCTGTAAACAGCTACTTCACTATAAGCTCCGATTTCTCCCTGAAAAGCGACTTTTAGGGGTCTTTCTTCCATAAATATCACTCAACATGGCTTTTCCTTAAAAACCGCTCCTTCGTCAGCCGATCCGACTAAACATATGTACCTCTGAATGTATCCCAAACAGATTTTTGGTGGTTTAGGTTTCAAGCGGATAAGGCGTTCTCTAATAACTTTGTCACTTAACTTCACATTTATCTTCCTCTCAGGTAAATTAATTTCGATAATGTCTCCGTTCTCTAGCACTGCTATTGGCCCCCCATCAGCAGCTTCTGGCGAAACATGACCTATACACAGCCCTCTACTAGCTCCAGAAAATCTTCCGTCAGTAACTAAGGCGACGGATTCAACCAAACCCATGCCAACTATTGTCGCTGTAGGTGAAAGCATTTCCCTCATCCCAGGCCCTCCCTTTGGACCTTCATATCTGATCACAACAACGTCGCCTTCAACTATTTTACCGTCTAAAATGGCTGTAACAGCCTCCTCCTCCGAATCATAAACTTTAGCTGGACCAGCATGACGGAACATTTTGCGTGGAACAGCGCTCAGCTTTACAACAGCTCCTCTGGGAGCCAAGTTTCCATACAATATTGCAAGTCCGCCCTCGCTGTGAACCGGACCGTTAAGCGGCCTAATCACCTCGCGGTTGTAAACTGTTGCATCTTTAATGTTTTCCCAAACCGTTTTTCCAGTAACCGTTATCGCGTTTAGATGTAGGAACTGCTTTAACTCCTTCATCAAAGATGGAATTCCACCAGCCTCGTCTAATTCTTGAAGGTCATGGGGACCTGCTGGTCTCATGTCGCATAAATGTGGAACTTTCCTACCATAATCGTCAAATACGCTTAAGGGAAGGTCTGCTCCAGCCTCTTTGCATATGGCCTTCAAATGTAG
>Ga0123519_10002309_pt1 | contig 32373 bp, 27 predicted proteins | sample YelNatPaOPRAMG02_FD_87396 | JGI IMG/M metagenome (GOLD analysis project Ga0123519, IMG submission 87396) | Hot spring microbial communities from Yellowstone National Park - Yellowstone National Park OP-RAMG-02 (version 2) | ecosystem: Environmental > Aquatic > Thermal springs > Hot (42-90C) ... | reverse complement strand
CCCCTCCTCGCACGTTACATGGATTAGGCTTGCTTGTCGTTTGGGCCTAAAGGAGTTCAGCGCCTAATTTTCATTGCCCTACCTGTTCGGCCCTGTAAAGCGCCCATGGTGTTTTTTTGATCTGTAGGTTCCATGATGGCATGTGATGCCTGATGCCTGAAACTTCGCGGTTTTTTCTGCTCTGGTAGCGAATAGACCGTTCAAAAGATCCTGACTTCTGCGCCTAACCTATTAACTCTAAAGAGGTCTTTTCGGGGAACATGATGGAAATGCCCGTTTCCGAAGAGGCGTAGGGGCCCGTTGCAACGTACCCCTACGAAGTACTACCAGCCCTACCGGTTTGCTCTATGTCATTTGAAAACGAGGGCCCCCCTCCGGCTGTCCACATCCACGGTCACCGTATCCCCTTCCTTGAACTTCCCCTCAAGGAGGTTCATGGCCAGCCGGTCTTGGATCTCCTTCTGGATGACCCGCTTCAGGGGCCTGGCGCCGTAGGCAGGATCAAAGCCTTCCTTTGCGAGCCACTCCTTGGCCTTTTCCGTCAGTCTCAGTTCGATCTTCCGCTCTCGGAGTCGCTCCGTGAGCTTTCGGACCTGAATCTCGACGATCGCCTTGATCTCTTCGATTCCCAGGCCGTGGAAGATGATGAGATCGTCGACGCGATTGAGGAACTCGGGCTTGAAATGGGCCCTCACGGCCTCCATGACGCGCCGTTTCATCTCCTCGTAGTCCTTTTCGCCCAGATCGACGATCCATTGGCTTCCGATGTTCGAGGTCATGATGATGACCGTGTTCTTGAAATCGACGGTGCGGCCGTGACCGTCGGTCAGCCTTCCGTCATCGAGGATCTGAAGAAGAACGTTAAAGACCTCGGGATGAGCCTTTTCGATCTCGTCGAGAAGGACGATCGAATAGGGCCTTCTTCTCACGGCCTCCGTGAGATAGCCTCCCTCTTCATAGCCGACATAGCCGGGAGGCGCTCCGATAAGGCGAGCCACGGAGTGTTTTTCCATGAACTCCGACATATCGATTCGAACCATGGCCTGTTCGTCATCGAAGAGGAATTCCGCCAGCGCCCGGGCCAGCTCCGTTTTCCCTACGCCAGTGGGCCCCATGAAGATGAAGGAACCAATGGGACGATTCGGATCCTGAAGCCCGGCCCGTGCCCTTCTCACGGCATTGGAGACGGCAACAATCGCATCGTCCTGGCCCACAACCCGCTGCCTGAGCCTTTCCTCCATGTGGATCAGTTTCTCAACCTCACCTTCGAGCATCTTCGCCACAGGGATGCCGGTCCACTTGGACACGACCTCGGCCACGTCCTCTTCGTCGACCTCTTCTTTGAGCATCTTGCCGCTCTTCTGAAGCTCGGCCAGCTTCGCCTCTTCCTCTTTCAGCTCCTTTTCGAGACGCGTCATCTCACCGTATTGGAGCTCGGCCAAACGGGTGTAGTTGAGCTCGCGCTCGGCCTCTTTCATCTCCTGTCGTGCCTTTTCGATCCGCTCCTTGATCTCGCGGATTCTCGAAATAGCCTTCTTCTCGTTCTCCCACCGGATGGTTTTCTCCCTCACCTCTTCTTTCAGATCGGCGAGCTCCTCCTCGAGCTTCTTGAGCCGCTCAACGGAGGCCTCGTCCTTTTCCTTCATCAGGGCCTGGCGCTCGATCTCGAGCTGCATGACCTTTCGCTGAACCTCGTCGATTTCCATGGGGACGCTGTCGATCTCGATCCGTAACCTCGAGGCCGCTTCGTCGATCAGATCGACGGCCTTGTCGGGCAGGAACCGGTCCGAGATATATCGGTTCGAAAGGACCGCCGCGGCGATGATGGCCGAGTCCTTGATCTTCACGCCGTGGTGGACCTCGTAACGTTCCTTCAAACCGCGCAGAATGGCGATCGTATCCTCCACCGTGGGCTGCCCAACGTAGATGGGCTGAAACCGTCGCTCGAGGGCCGCATCCTTTTCCACGTACTTCCGATACTCGTTGAGGGTTGTTGCACCCACGCAGCGAAGCTCACCCCGTGCCAGGGCCGGCTTCAGCATGTTGGAGGCGTCGATTGCCCCTTCGGCAGCCCCTGCTCCCACCAGCGTGTGAAGCTCGTCGATGAAAAGAATGATGTTCCCGGCTGCGTTCGAGATCTCTTTGAGGACGGCCTTGAGGCGCTCCTCGAACTCTCCTCGGAACTTCGCTCCGGCAATCAACGCACCCAGATCGAGAGCCACGAGCCTCTTGTTCTTGAGCGATTCGGGAACATCGCCTTTGACGATGCGCTGGGCCAGGCCCTCGACGATTGCCGTCTTTCCAACCCCGGGTTCACCGATCAGAACCGGGTTGTTCTTCGTTCGCCTCGAAAGGACCTGAATGACCCTTCGGATCTCGTCGTCGCGGCCGATGACCGGATCGAGCTTTCCCTTTCGAGCCTCCTCGGTGAGATCACGGCTGTAACGTTTAAGGGCTTGATATTTCTCCTCGGGCGTCTGGTCCGTGACCCGATGGGCCCCTCGGATCTCTTCGAGGACCCTGAAAATGGCCTCCCGCGTGATTCCGTGCCGCTGGAGAATCCCGTAAGAGGGCCCCTTCTTCTCGTCCGCAATGGCGATGAAAAGATGTTCCGTCGAAAGGTACTCGTCGGTCAGCCTTTCCGCCTCTTTCCAGGCGGCGTTGAGGATCTCGTTGAGCCGGCTCGAAAGGTAGACCTGGCTTGCACCACTTCCCGTTACCTGAGGAAGTCGGTTCAGTTCATAATCCACCTGGGCGATGATCCGTTCCGGGCTCACACCAAGCTTCTGGACGATCGGAACGACCACCCCGTCCTTCTGATTGAGAAGGGCGAAGAGGAGGTGCTCCACGTCGAGCTGTTGATGATGTTTCTTTTCAGCAAGGCTCCTTGCCTCTTCCAAGGCTTCCTGAGCCTTCAATGTGAGTTTATCTAAACGCATCTTTGCGCTCCCCTTTTTCCGTTTTTATTGCAAAGATAATCATCCCTCCCCTATTTTGCAAATCGTTTCCCGCTTATGTTCTGCCTATGTTGGCTTACCTGTTCACCTTCCCCCACCCCCAACGAACCCCTGTTTTCCCTTTTGCCTTTTTTCTTTTGCCTTTTGCTTTTGCTTTTCCCCTTACTCCTTACTGCTTACTCCTTACTCCTCACTCCTTACTCCTCACTCCTTACTGCCCTTAAGCGTTTGCGCAAGCCTCAAGAACTCCTCGAGGGACAAGGTTCCGGGCCTTCTTTGTGGATCGATCCCGGCTCCCGCAAGGGCTCCCTCACTTGCCTCCCGACGGGAGAGGCCCGAGTATTTCAAGGCGTTGATGAGGGTTTTCCGGCGATAACCCATGACCTTTTTCACGACGTTCTTAAACCACTGCTCGTCTTCGACGGCCACGGGAGGGCTCTCTTTCCATCGGATCCGAATCACCGAGGACTCGACCTTGGGACGAGGATAGAAGGCAGAGGGCTTCACGTGGAAGCAGATCGACACCTCCGAAAACATCTGGACAAGGAGCGACAGCGGACCGTACTCTTTGCCCCCGGGAGGCGAGACGATCCTTTCAGCCACCTCTTTCTGGAGCATCAACGTAAGCTCCGAGAAAATCTTTCGGGCCTCGATCAGGCGAAAAAGAAGCGGTGTCGAAATCTGGTAAGGAAGATTGGCCACCACTTTGATCTGCTGTCGCTCCGCCTCCGCGAGTTTCAGGAGGTCGAGTTTCAAAATATCCTCTTCGATCACCTCCACATTCTGAAAGGGAAGCATCTTGGTCTTGAGGATCGCCGCGAGCCTGGGATCGATCTCAACGCAGATCACCTTCCGGGCCTGACGCGCCAGGAGCGCGGTCATCTCTCCGAGGCCGGGTCCCACTTCGAGAACGACATCGTCCGCCCTAAGCCGGGCGACCTCGACGATCTTGTGGATGATGTTTCGATCCACCAGGAAGTGCTGCCCCAACCCCTTCCGTGCTACAACCCCGTATTGTGCCAATTCTCTCTTCACAGACATCGGATATGTTCCGCTTTTTTGTCTTCCTTTACCCCTAACTCCCCCCTCCCCGCATCTTAATTCTAATGTTGCAAAGCCCCTGCACAAAGGGCAACGCAACTGGCAGCTTATTAATCTTCTCAAAGTGGAAATGACAAACATCTCCCTCTCCCGCCTTGGCGGGAGAGGGCTGGGGTGAGGGTGTTCCCTTGGAATTGCCCCCTCACCTCAATCCCCTCCCCAAGGGGAGAGGAAGATTCTTTTTCCCTTTGGTCATCCAATCTAATATGAGCATAGGAATAACTCTTCACTCCTTACCCCTTATGGTTTTTTTCCTTCCTGGTTCGAATAAGCATTGAGCGTAAGGGGCGATCGCTTCCCTTGCTTCAAGTACTCGTATCCCACCACACCGATCATGGCGGCGTTATCCGTGCAAAACATGGGAGAGGGAATGAAGACTTCCATCCCCTCTTCGGAGGCCTCCTCTCTCATCCTTTGCCGGAGCAGACGATTCGAGGCAACCCCCCCACAGACGACGATCCTTTCGAGTTTCTCGGAGCGGGCGGCTTGAATCGTTTTCTTGACCAATACCTCAACAACCGCCTCCTGAAAGCTCGAAACGAGATCCCGAACCCACGCTCTCGGGTAGCCTTCCGCGGGTTCGGGGTGGGCGTTTACGTAGTTTACCACGGCTGTCTTAAGGCCGCTGAAGCTGAAATCGAGAGACCTCTTGCTCAGCCGAGCACGAGGAAACGGAATCGCCCCTGGATTGCCGGTCCTCGAAAGCTCATCGATGATCGGGCCTCCCGGAAAGCCAAGTTTCAGAAGCTTTGCAACCTTGTCGTAGGCCTCGCCTGCCGCGTCGTCGAGGGTCTGACCAAGCTTCTTCAGAGCACCAAATTCATCCATGCGAATGAGGGAGGTATGGCCTCCTGAAACCACGAGCCCCACAAAAGGGAACGAGGGCTGTTTCTCTTCGAGAAAGATCGCCGAAAGGTGACCTTCGACATGGTCGATACCGATCAACGGGAGCCCTCTGGCAAAGGCGAGGGATTTGGCGAAAGAAAGGCCAACGAGGAGCGAGCCGATAAGTCCCGGCCCCTGGGTGACCGCGACGGCAGCGATCTCGTCGAGCTTGATTTGGGCCACCTCCAAGGCTTCTGTAACAAGGGGGACGATCGCCTCCATGTGCTTTCTCGAAGCAAGCTCCGGAACGACCCCTCCGTATTTTCCGTGAACAGAAACCTGCGACGAAACAACGTTCGACAGAATTTTTCGTCCATCCTGAACGACAGCAACAGCCGTATCGTCACAAGACGTTTCAATGGCCAGGATCTTCATTATTTTATACCTTCCGTTTTCTTCCTTCCTAACATACCCCACTTCCCTCCTAAATGCAAAAAGCATGGAATCTACGATGGCCCCTCATTGCCCCGAAATGAGAACGATCCTTTTCCGCCATGGAGGCTACAACAACCCCGCTTTTTTTGCCGAAAAGCGCCTGGGAACGGCTCAGATCTCATCATTGACACCATCCCCCTGAAATGGTATCTTTATGCAAAAACAAGCGGGGGGCCTTTATGCCGTCCGACGAGCTCAGGATAATTCTTGAAGACGTAAAGGAAAAGTTCGATATCGTGATCGAGGCTGTCAAAATGACCAACGAGCGGCTGGACCGTCATGAAAAGGCCGAAGAGGAAAGGTTTGAAAGGCTCGAATCGGCAATTCTGATAATGAATAAGGAAATCGGCGGGATAAAGGGCGAAGTCCGCGAGCTGAAAGTCGAAATGAACCAGGTTAAGGGTGAAGTGCGCGAGTTAAAAGAGGAAGTGAATCAGGTAAAAGGCGAAGTCCATGAGCTGAAAGTCGAAATGAATCAGGTAAAAGGCGAAGTCCATGAACTAAAAGAGGAAATGAACCAGGTTAAGGGTGAAGTGCGCGAGCTGAAAGTCGAAATGAACCAGGTTAAGGGCGAAGTTCATGAGCTGAAAGAGGAAATGAATCAGACGAAGGTTGAAATTCGTGGCCTGCATCAGGACCTGAATGATCATCGCGCCAATACTGAACTTCATGCCGTTCGGAGAACCAGAAAGTCTTCGTAGGGCGAGGGCTTGCCCTACGAAAGGCCATCCCCCGCCACAATCCTCCTGCCGAGGGGAGCGGAAGTCAGGGACAAGAAATGCTTTCGTCGCCCTGGGAAAAACCCCTTTCGTGGTATTTCGAAAGCCTTCATTTCATGATTTCCCCTGCGATTCGGGCGGGGACGATCATGCCGAAAAAAGGAAACATATAGATTGCGGCCAGCGCCGGAGCGAGGGGACCGAAATGCTCCGAGGTGAAGGCTGCCACGAGGATGCTGTTGACATAGGCAAAAGAGACTGCGCCCGCAAGACGTTCTTCCCTTTTTCTTCTCCAGGCCACGGCAAAACCGATCCCGTGGCAAAAGATCGAAACCAGAAAAGCAACCACAAGGGTTCCGGCCAACTCCATCGGGTTTTGACGGAAGAAGGAAGAGTACTTCGAGAAGATCCCGATGTTGATCAGGGCGAAAAAGCTCACCGATACCGGATAGCGAACTTTCTCCAGTTTCTCGAGGGCCGCAGGTACGAAGCGGCGCATCAAGCTCACGGCCACCGTAGGCGTGAAGATGACCATCGACAGGATCTCCACCATCGAAAGGAAGGAGATCTCCAGGGTTTGACCCGCAAGAAGAGAAACCAGCGCCGGCAGGGTGAAGGGCGCGAAGAGAGACGTGACGACAACCATGACAAGAACCGGAACCATCGAGGCCTCGAGAAGATCGGCGATAAAAGGTGCCACCACCCCCGTCGATATCCCGGAAAGGAGAAGCACGGGAAGGGCGTAAGAAGGCCAAAAGGCTTGGGCCATGAGAAAGAGGATCACGGGCGCGACGATGAGCTTGAAAAAAGCCATGAGCAGAAGAAACGGGGCGTCTCGTCCGAGATTCCTCAACACCTGGCTGAAATCGATCTTGATGAAGCTCAGGAAGAGCTGCGTCATCATCATGTAAAGAGGATAAGGCTGAAGGAAACTGGTCTCTTCAGGAAAGGCGATCCCTATGCCGATCGAGACAAAGACCATGAGAATCAGGATCAGATCGTTTCTTTGAATCAATTGAAACCTCCGGCAGTCCCTCAACGACCAATCGATTTGTAAGAAGGTTTTATACCCTATTTGAAATGATATTACCAATGACGGGCTCAAGCCCCCCTCACCTCGATTCCTTCCCGACAGCAGAGGAAGGGAATCCTTGAAGGAACCGAAAAGGCCTTGACGCCGTTTGCCTGCTGTATTATATCCACAACCGTTCTCAATGTTATCTGAACCCGGATGTTACAATGAATCCCCCTCAAGGGCTCCGTTATGCAACGGAGGGGTGAAGAGAACCACGATCGGTGACGCGTCGAGTTCTTCGTTTGAAGGAGGAAACATGGCTATCATCGTCCAATTCGACTTCAAATACCAGGGCCCCTGGGGAAAGGAGAAAGCGCGAAACCTCCAGGCCCATGCCGAATCCATCACCCGCGAGCCAGGGTTCATCTGGAAGATCTGGACCGAAAACCCCGAGACCGAGGAAGCAGGAGGCATCTATCTCTTCGCCGATGTAGCGTCGGCCCGTGCCTATCTCGAAAAGCACAAGGCCCGACTGAAGCAGTTTGGAGCCGCCGACGTGACGGCCCGCCTTTACGAAATCAATGAGGATTTGACAGCCATCACCAAAGGCCCGATTCGCTGAGGGGCCCCTCTAAAGGGCTGGCCCCGGGTAAGGCAACCCTTTCCAAATGTCACGGCCTCCTCCACAAGGCCGCCAGGGCATCCTCTCCGGGGCTACGCGACGAACCAAGGGGAAACCCTTCTCTCCCCTCGGGAAGAGGATCGGGGCATAGGGGCTTCCCGCTCATTTGACAAAACCCAACAAAGCAGCTACTTTGGGATGGATGAAAGAAGTCGTTGAGGTGGCTCCAGGCCTCCCTGTCTTCAAGACCTTCCACTATCGAATTCCGGAGTCGATGAAAGATCATCTCGAACTGGGGATGAGGGTTGTCGTTCCGTTTCGGGGGAGGAAGGTGACCGGGTTTAGCGTGGGATTCCTTGACTCCCCTCCCCGAGAGGTGGAAGAGAAGCTGAAGGAGGTGGTAGAGCTTCTCGACGAAGCCCCTCTCATCGATCCCCAGATGCTCAGGTTTTACCGCTGGGTTTCGGACTACTACGTATACCCCCTGGGCGAGGTCATCAAGACAGGGCTTCCTCCGGGCCTACACCTAAAGAGCGAATGGTGGGTTTCGCTCACGGCCAAAGGCCTCGACCGGCTGAACCAGGGGCTTCTCGAACCGTCCCAAGAAAGGATCTTTCGGACCCTCGAAAACTCGGGGAAAATCCCCTTGAAGCGCATCCTGAACCTTTTCCCGGCCGAAGCTTCGACGGCCCGGGTCTTTTCCTGGAGACGTCAGGGTCTTCTTTCCATGGAATCGGAGATGACGGCCCCAGGAGTCAAACCGAGGGTCGAGAAGATCATCGAATACCGGGGAAACGTGCCTCTCCCCGAAGGTCTTTCAAAAAGAAGGCAAGAGTTCTTGGAATGGCTCAAAGAGAGGCGATCGGTTTCTTATTCGGAGCTCAGACAACGGATCGCATCTCCGTCCCGGGAGCTTCGGTGGCTCCAATCGAACCACTTCGTCTCCGTTTCATATCGAGAAATTCCCCGAGACATTTCAAGCCCCGTCGAGATGAAACCCTACCCCAAGCCCAACCTGACACCCGACCAAGAGGCCGCCCTCGAGGCGATTCTGAGAGGGATCGAGTCGAATCGCTTCAGCCCCTTTCTCATCCACGGTGTCACCGGTAGCGGGAAGACGGAGCTCTATCTCCGGGCGATCGAAGCCATCTTGCCCTTGGGCAAGACCGCAATCGTCCTGGTCCCGGAGATCTCCCTCACCCCTCAGCTTCTGTCGAGGTTCAAGGACCGCTTCGGTGAGAGCCTGGCCCTTCTTCACAGCGGTCTTGGCCAAGGAGAGCGCCAGGATCAATGGAAAAGGGTCCTGAAAGGAGAGGTCAAGATCGCCCTGGGTGCCCGATCTGCTATCTTTGCGCCCTTCAAGAAGCTTGGGCTCATCGTGGTGGACGAAGAGCACGACCCCTCATACAAACAGGAGGAGAAACTGAAGTACCACGCAAGGGATCTGGCTGTGGTCCGGGCGAAGATGGCAGAGGCTACCCTCATTCTCGGCTCGGCCACCCCCTCCCTCGAATCCTTCTACAACGCCCAAAGGGGAAAATTTCGTCTCCTGACCCTTCCAAAAAGGATTGAGGGGAGGCCTCTACCTCATGTTGAGGTTGTCGATCTCAGGAAGGAGAAGGGGCTTCTCTCGGAGAGGATGAAGGCTTCGCTGGAGAAGAATCTGAGCGAAAAAAAGCAGAGCCTTCTCTTTCTTAACCGTCGAGGGTTTGCCCACTTCATCCTCTGCCCCGAGTGCGGTTTCACCTTCAAGTGTCCAAACTGCAGCGTCACCCTCACCTATCACTTCCACGATCGTTCCCTTCGGTGTCATTACTGCGAGTACCATAACCCTGCACCCGGGGATTGTCCCAACTGCCAGGGGCATCAACTTCAGGGGGTGGGAGTGGGAACGGAGCGTCTCGAAGAAGAGATCCGTTCCCTCTTTCCGGGGTCGAGGGTGGGCCGGATGGATCGCGACACAACCTCCCGCAAGTGGGCCCACGAGCGGATTCTCGCGAAGCTCGAATCGGGCGATCTCGATATCCTCGTGGGAACCCAGATGATCGTCAAGGGACACGACTATCCCAACGTAACGTTTGTAGGGGTGATCGCAGCCGACACCTCCCTTCATTTTCCTGATTTCCGAGCGAGCGAGAGGACCTTTCAGCTTTTGACCCAGGTGGCCGGCCGTGCGGGAAGAGGGGATGATCCCGGCGAGGTGATCATTCAGACCTTCAATCCTGACCACTACAGCATCCAGCGGGCCAGAGAACACGATTTCCTTGGGTTCTTCGAAGAGGAGATCCGCTTTCGGAGAGACCTCGAATACCCGCCCATCTCCCGCCTGATCAATTTCAGGCTGACGGGGAACAGTCAAAAGAGAACCGAAGTCATGGCCACGGAGATGGGAAGGATCGGCCGATCCTTGTTGACCCAGGGCTACGGAAAGAGCATCGCCCTTCTGGGGCCGAGCCTCGCCCCTTTTGCCAAGATGAGGGGGAAGTTTCGCTGGCAGATGCTTGCCAAGGGAAGGAATTCGAAAACCCTCCACCAGTTCGCTCAAGAGCTACGGGTACGCATGGAAACGATAACAAAGGGCCAAGGGGTGGGGCTCGATATTGATGTCGATCCCGTATTCGTTCTATAATGGCAGGTACATCCCATCCATCGGTCTCTGAACCGAGAGGAGTTCGCAAATATCCGTTGCTCGTTTTTGGCAAAGGGTTTCGTCAAGCTCTCCACGAGGTGGTCCATGGAAAACGCTCTCTTGCGATTGGCAGAACAGATTCTCGCCTTTGACGAGGCCTCCCTTGCGATGCTCAGGGAGAAGTACCGCCAGCGGATCGAACGATTCGATGGTTCCAAGGAGTGGGAAAAGGCCGTCATCGTTTACTGTATTATCAATGCGGTCAGCATGAAGAACGCATTGTTCAACGAGAACGTCCTCAAGAAGAAAGGGACCGCTCACCCCCCTTCTCCTTCAAAATCCGGTCCCAGCCCAAAACGCCCCGTGCTCAGACGAGTCAAGTAGATGCGCCTTCTTCCACTCTTCGTCTTCTGGTGCCTCTGGTTTCTCAACTTTTCAAGCCGCACCTGTTTCTCCCCCTTGCTTCCTCTCATTGAAGACAACCTTCTTCTTTCCCATGGTCAGGCCGGAGGACTCTTTACTTCTTACGCTTTTGGATACGGCCTCGCCCTTCTTGTCACCGGCCGATTTGTCTCGATCTGGGGATACCGAAGGACGGTGGTGATGGGGTTTCTGGGGCTGACCTCTCTTCTCGTCCTCCTTCAGTGGACCGAAAGCTATGTTATGTTCCATCTCGTCATGTTCGGCCTCGGCCTCAGCGCCGGGACCTATATGCCCTCGATCCTTTCCATCATCACCGAGACCTACGATCCGAAGGATTGGGGCAAGGCCATCGGCATCCACGACTCGGCGGCCAGCTTCTCCATCTTCTCTATGCCCGTCCTGGTGACCCTGGGCCTCGGATTCCTTCCTTGGCGAAGCCTCCTCCTGTTCCTGGCCGGAGGGTGCCTTCTTCTTCCTTTCCTCTTCTGGAAGGTCTCAAAAGAACCCCGAGGTGATGGCAGAAAGGGAGCGGTTCGCTACCGAGACATTCTGACGAAAAGAACCACCTGGGTCATTGGCCTCCTCTGGGTCTTTTCAGCGGCCTGTAACATGGGCGTATACTCCATCCTCCCCCTCTACCTGATAAAGGAGAGGGGGATGGACTTCGTCCTGGCCAATACCTTCTTTGGAATATCCCGCGCAGGAGGCATCTTCGTTTCGATCCTGGCTGGAGTTCTTACGGACCGCTTTGGCTACCCAAGGATGCTCCGTTGGAGTCTGGCCACGACCGGGCTCAGCACGATCGGTCTTGCCCTCTCGTCAAACCCCACCCAAATCCTCATTGCTCTGATCTTTCAGGCGACCTGTTCCCTCGCCTTCTTCCCCGTGGGCCTGGCCGCAATCTCAAGGCTTACGCCCCTTGCCGAGAGGTCCCTCACCCTGGCGATCGGTATTGCGATGGGAATGGTTTTTGGGACTGGAGGTTCGCCTTTTGTCCTGGGTCTCGTGGCCGATCACGCGAGCTTCCAGATCGGGATCCTCTTTCTTGGCATACTCACAACCCTTTGCGTCTTCTCAATCCGCTTCCTCGAACAACCCCTTCACCCCGGGCCCGGAATCTCCCCTCCCTCGTAAGCCTTGACAAAGGGAAGGCGGGTGTATTAAGATGTGAAATCGTTTCACAAGGAGGGTACGCCATGGAAACAACCGAGATTCAATTAAGGTTGGATCCTCCCCCCCGTTTTCGTAGGCTGAAAGTTCTGAGGTTTTTCCGATTGGGGTTAAGGGTTCTTTGCGCCCTTTTACTCGTCTTCGCCTTTTCCCACCTCGACTTTATCGAAAGGGGGATTCACCAGGTGGGTCAGAGGGTTCACGAAGCAAGCGAGCGTCTGGTTGAAAATCCAGCCCTCAAGGATCTGGTTCTCATGATCAACCCAGCCTTACAGAAAAGGGAGGAAGCGATCCGGGAGATCGTCGAGCTTCTCGATAAGTATCCCACCGATCTCGCCTCGGTGACAAAGGAGGAACTTGCAGAGGTCATCTATGAGGAAGCCCTCCGCTATAACTACGATCCCAAGTTTATCGTGGCCATGATCGGCATCGAAAGTTCCTTTCAGAACTGGTCGGTCTCCGAAAGGGGGGCGAAGGGGCTGATGCAGATCATGCCCTATGTGGCTCAATCCCTGGTCAAAGATCTCGATATCGAGTGGAATGGCGATAGCACCCTCTTTAACCCCTTTCTCAATGTCAAGATCGGGACCCATTATCTCGCCCGCCTTTGGTCGGACTTTAATGACCTCGGTCTTGCCCTCGAGGCCTACAACCACGGCCCTACAAAAGTGAAGGCCCTCGTCGACGAGAAGAAAAAGGTCTCTCGCCGCTTCTATCAAAAGATCCTCGATGCCTACGAGAACCTTTGACCCGCCCCTTCCGTTACGAAGCCCCGGGGAGGCCAGGGCTTCTCCGGAGGAAAAAGAGCCGCAGACCCCCCGCAAAGGGTCTTTTCTGATTCCTCGGTTCTGCTTTATAATGAAAAAAGAAACAGGAAGCAAAGAGGGCAGAGGAACCCATGGCGTTTGTGCCTTCCTACATCCCGCTTCACGAGAAGGGGGAACTCGCCAAACGCATCACGTCTCTTCTTGAGATCCTTGCGTCATGTCGTCTTTGCCCGAGGCAGTGTGGCGTGGACCGATTAAAGGGCGAGATCGGATACTGCAAGGCCGGAGCCTCGTTGCGAGTCTCGAGCGTCTTCCCCCACTTCGGTGAAGAGGCCCCTCTCGTGGGATTCCACGGATCGGGAACGATCTTTCTCACCCACTGTAACCTCCGGTGCGTTTTCTGCCAGAACTACGATATCAGCCACCAGGGAGCAGGCGAAGAGGTCACGTCTTCGGCGATGGCCAAAGCTATGGTCAGACTTCAGGAGCTCGGGTGCCATAACATCAACTTCGTCACCCCGACCCACTATGCCCCTCAGATCGTGGCTTCCCTGCCCGAGGCGATCGAAAGGGGGCTCCGCCTGCCCATCGTCTATAACTGTTCGGGGTATGAATCCCTCGAAGTCATTCGTCTTCTCGATGGAATTGTCGATATCTACATGCCCGACGCCAAGTTCATGGACGAGGCTTACTCCAAACGGTTCTGTAACGCTCCAGATTACCCTACCGTCTTGAAAGGGGTACTGAAGGAGATGCACCGCCAGGTAGGAGAACTTAAGCTTGACTCTCAAGGAATTGCTCAGCGGGGGGTTCTGGTTCGCCACTTGGTCATGCCCGGGGGTGTCGCCTCGTCCAAGAAGGTCTTTGAGTTCCTCGCCCGTGAGCTCTCGGTCCACACCTACGTCAACGTCATGGACCAATACCGGCCTCTTTATCGAGCGGACGAGTTTCCGGAGATCAATCGAAGGATCACCCACAGAGAATATGTGGAAGCGGTGACCTTGGCCAAGGAAGCGGGCCTTTATCGAGGGTTCTGATCGAAAATCGAAAGGGGTGGGTTCAAACCCGAGCTCGAAGGCATCGTCTCAGGCAACAGACTCATCGAGGCCTTTTTGCGGAACATGATGACCAATCAGGAGCTCCTCCGAGAGATACGCCTCCTCCGAAGAAGGGTCGATAGGCTTTCCAGGGAGCTCGAGGCCCTCAAGGCTCGTTCCCTCGAAGACCCCACCCTGGTCGAGCACCTTCTGAAGGTGCGAGGGCTTCAGGTCTTTCGCTGTAACCCATCGGAAAGGCTCTTCTTTCCTTCGGATCTGACGCCCTTGCAGCGCGACCGTTTCTACGAGTTGATGAAGAGGTACTCTTTTCGCCTCGTTCTCAGAGACATAATGAAATGCTCGGAATCTTTTCGCCCCCGGGATCTCACCCACTATTGTTCGGAAAACGTCTGCCGGCGCTATTGTGACGCCCTCTTCGAGATGGGGGTGATCGTGAAGGAGGGCCGGGGCAAGTACCGAGTCCAAACAACTCACCCGGCCAACTTCGGACCGACCCTCGAGTGGTTCGTTGCTGAAATGTTCAAGAGGGAGTTTGCCTCTTCGGCCCTCTACGGGATTAAGCTCAGGGACACCCCTACGGGCGGAGATTATGACGTCATCGCTTCATGGAACGGCAAACTGGTCTATGTGGAGGTCAAATCGTCTCCTCCTCGTGGGATCGAGCTCAACGAAATCCATACGTTCTTTTCCCGCTTGGATACTCTTCTTCCCGACGTAGCCATCCTTTTTAACGATACGCAACTGCGGATGAAGGATAAGCTGGTCGTTATGTTTGAGGAGGCCCTCGCGAGAAGACACGGCGAGGACCCGTCGGAGACCCCTCGGGTAGAACGGCTCGTGGAGGAACTCTTTCATATGGACCATAGAATCTACATCGTCAACAGCAAGAAAGACGTTCTTCAAAACTTCCGCCTTTGCCTCCATGACGCCCTGAAGAAGCAGAACAGCCTCTATCCTCTCCGGGGTTCCTCGAGGATGGGAGCGGAAAATGCAAAACCTTCTCCACAAGGAATCGGGGAAAAACCATGAAGAACAAGGAACTGGCCGATCTCTTCGGCAAAATGGCGGATATTCTTGAGTTCAAAGGTGAAAACCCATTCAAGATCGGCGCCTATCGGAAGGCCTCACGGGTGATCGGCGATCTGACCCAGGATGTTCGGGAGCTTGCAGAGTCCGGGAAACTCAGACAGATCCCGGGAATCGGAGAGTCCATTGCCCAGAAGATCGAGGAATATCTTCAAACCGGAAGAGTCTCGAAGTACGACGAGATCAAGAAAGGGGTCTCTGACGAACTCGTTTCCCTGATGGATATCCCGGGCGTAGGCCCCAAGACCGTCGCCCTCCTCTACAAAGAAAAAGGGATTGAGAGCCTTTCCCAGTTGGAGAAGGTCTTGGAGGAAGGTTCCCTCAGCGAACTGTTTGGAATGGGCGAGAAGAAGATCGAAAACATCAAACGGGGCATTCAGCTTCTCAAGCAGAGCAAAGGCAGGATGAATCTGGGAACCGCCTTTCCTATCGCCCGAAGGGTTGTGGAGGCCTTACGAAGGGAAACGGGATCCCAAAGGATCGAGTGGGCAGGCTCCCTTAGGAGGATGAAAGAGAGCATCGGCGACATCGATATCCTCGCCACCGGCCCTCGCAGAGAGGAGATCCTTCGTACCTTCACCCAACTTCCAGAGGTGCGAGAGGTTCTCGCCTCGGGCGAAACCAAGGCCTCGGTCATCGTGGAGGGGGGTGTGCAGATCGACCTTCGGGTTGTGGAAGAGGATTCCTATGGGGCAGCCCTTCAGTATTTCACGGGGTCGAAGGACCATAATATCCGGCTCCGGGGGATCGCAAAGACAAAGGGGATCAAGATCAACGAGTACGGGGTTTTCAAGGGTCCCAAGAAGATCGGAGGAAGAGAGGAACGGGACGTTTATGCGTCCCTGGGGTTGGAGTGGATCGAACCGGAGCTTCGTGAAGACCGAGGAGAGATCGACGCTGCCATGGCCGGAAAACTCCCTCGGCTCATCCAGGAATCTGAGATTCGGGGAGATCTCCATGTCCACTCCAAGTGGAGCGACGGGACCTGCTCCATCGAGGAGATCGCCCAGGCCAGCCAGAGGAAGGGTTACGAGTATGTGGCCATCTGTGACCACTCCAAATCCCTCAAGATCGCCCACGGTCTCGACGAATCGAGGCTCATGAAGCAGATGGAGGAAATCGATCGACTGAACGAGAGGCTCAGGGGTTTTCGGATTCTCAAGGGGATCGAAGTCGACATCCTCGCCGACGGAAGGCTCGATCTCTCCGAGAAGGTCTTGGAAAAGCTGGACCTGGTCATCGCCTCGGTTCACAGTGGATTCAAACAGGATCGTAAGAAGATGACCAAGAGGATCATCCGGGCTCTGGAGAACCCTTGTGTGACAATCCTTGGCCATCCAACCGGCAGGCTCCTGGGCGCAAGAGAGCCCTACGAGGTGGAGATGGACGAGATCATGGAGGCAGCGAGCCGCTTGGGTAAAGCTCTCGAGATCAATGCCTATTTCGAGAGGCTTGACCTCAACGACGTCTACTGTCGTAGGGCGAAGGAGATGGGGATCAAGATGGCCATTGGAACGGACGCCCACCATGTGGATCAGATGTGGATGATGACGTTGGGTGTGGCCGTGGCAAGACGAGGCTGGCTCGAACGAGACGACCTTCTCAATCTCAGAAAAGCTGCCGAAGTTCGTCTGCGACCTCGGGCAGAGGTGCAGGGGTAAAGGAGAGAAAAAGGATGACGAGCATCATCGCTCCTAGAATTCTCCTTTTCCCATCCAGGGGGGTCCCGTCGTCAAGAGGCGCAGGATGGCGGAGGCCAAAGAGGACAAACAGCACGAGCAGAATCATCCATCCCGGATAGTAAAAAATGGTGATAAAGGCCATCACCGCGATGGCGATCACGTAGACGAGTCGGCTGCGCCTGCCGAAAAGGGCATAGGTAATGTGGCCTCCATCAAGCTGCCCCACGGGAAGAAGGTTGAGGGCCGTCACAAAGAGACCGGCCCACCCTGCAAAGCCGAGGGGATGAAGAAGGACATCCGAGCTATCCGGAACCTCGCCTAATACCCAACCCTGGACCAACGTGAAAAGGAGCGGCGTCCCCAGACGGTTCGCCTCGGGTCCCACCTCAGATGCCGGAATGACGTGCGAAAGCTTCAAGCCGATGACAATGGCCGGCACGCTCAGGACGAAACTGACGAGGGGGCCTGCCACCCCCACATCGAAAAGGGCCCTTCGAGAGGGAATGGAACTCTTCATGCGGATGACCGCGCCCAAGGTTCCAAAGGGCGAAAAGGGAAAGGGCAGGAAAAAGGGCAACGTGGCCCGAATTCCGTAGCGACGGGACATGAGATAGTGGCCCATCTCGTGGCCCAGAAGGATAAGGATCACCGGGACCGAATAACTCATCCCCTCTTCGAGGGAGAGGATAAGCCTTCCCCCTTCGCCCCTCTTCAACCCTCCCGCAACAAAGGTGGAGGCCAAAGTGAGGACAAAAAGCAGAACAGGGGTTCTGTTTCGCCGAAGGAAACCGATCATTTCTTCTTCTTATGACGATCGCGGTCGAGCTGCTTCTTGTGTTTGTGTTTGCGCATCTTCTTACGCCGTCTCTTGACGACACTTCCCATGCGATGCCTTCCTCCTCCACATGAAATCTGTTCAACCCTTCTTCATAACCGATGAACCCCTCTTTGGCAACTCCCTACCCGAACTTTCTCGAAACGGGCCCGAGCGTGAAGCGTTTAGCCGACAGTTTCATCGCAGAGCCCCGGGCCATCCTCTCCGGGGTTCCGTTAGGTAACGGGCAGGCAAACCCTCCGCAAACGCCTAATCGACGACTACGTTGGTCTGGGTCCTCAGGACTCCGCTCAGAGCCTGAATCTTGCTCACGATGACATCGCCAAGGACGTTGATATCCGGAGCCTCTACCAGGGCGATCACGTCATAAGGCCCTGTTGTGGAATTCGCAAGTTTAACACCCTGGATCTTGAGGACCTCCTTCACCACTTCCTTGGCCGCTCCCGCTGTACACTCGATGAAGACATAGGCAGAGATAGGCATCTTTTTTCACCCCCTTTCTGAAGAAAGGATACCGCAAAGCCGCTCAAGTTGCAACTTCCCCCGTCCGTTGCATGACGAAGCCCCGGGAAGGACGCCTCAGAGGCCTTGTCAAGGGGGTTTGGTTGACACCTGAGCGGTTCGCCACCAAGGGTGAAGTCCACCAGAGGTAACAGGACTTGGTACGAACCCCCCTTCAGGTGCCGCTACAAACCCTCTCCGCCGCCCTAACCGGGGCCCTTGAGCAGGATTTGTGGCAACGTTTGGGTTTCTTGCCTCTTCGAGCGTGGCAAGAGGGCTTACGATCGTTCTGGCTTAAGGTAGGCAAGGGTCGCTCCCCACGATCCCGCCTCAGGGGGAGCGGTCTCGAAGGATTCGACAAGAGGACTTCTTTTCAGGAAGGAATGAACGATGGCCCGTTGGACGCCCATTCCCTTTCCGTGGATGATCCGTACACTTCGAAACCCCCTCTTTTGACATTCGAGGAGGTATTCTTCCAAGAGCGATGGAATCTCTCTGGGAGAAAACGTGTGCAGGTCGATCCAGTCTTCGATGGGAACACGAATTGCTTCAGGCTCGCTCACGAAATCGGACATCTCAGCTTGAACGGGTCCCCCTATGCCATCTTCACCTTCTCTGCCGCAGAATCTCCTCATGGAGGGTCTTGAAATCTTTTGGCGGAAGGGCCTTCGATTTTCGGACCAGCCGCACAGCCGCTGAAGGGCAAACCACGGCACAAACACCACATCCAATGCACCATGCCTTATCGACCTTAGGGAAGTCGCCCTCCATTTCGACTGCACCCACAGGGCAGATCTCTGCGCAGCGGCCACAGCCACTGCATTCCTCTCGAAGGGTTTCCCGGATAAAGTAGGTCGCCATCAGCACATCGCGAGGGATCCTTCTTCGCCGAATCGTTCCGACAGACCAGCAACAACACCCACAACAGTTGCATGTGTGTTTGATGCCCTCGCGGGCGTTATCTACCAGGTGGACCAAGCCCGCTTCCTCCGATCTCTTGATCACATCGATGGCTTCGCCTTGAGTGACCTTCCTCCCGATCCCCTTTTCGATAACGTATTCTGCAAGATCGTCGTATTTGATGCAGTTCTCCAAGGTGTGGTCGCATCTTTTCTTGCCCAAGAGCTTCGCGGTGGCTCTGCAAGCACAGTGAACGAGGGCGATGAGTTCCGCCCTCTGGACCACCTCTTCCATCATCTCGAACGGAAAGACCGCATGAGATTCCGGTTCGAAAGGGGCCGAGGCGGGCAAGTATCGAAAGGCCTTCGTGGTGGTCCTTGCATAAGCCTCCTCAAGCTGTTCTGTTCGAACGTATCGGGCCATCAACTCGGCCATCCGGCGTGCCTCTGGCGTATCCACACCCCGCCAGAAGAAGGTCTGGGGAAAACCGTATCCGAACTGGTGAAGGGCATATCCTACCTCTCCATTCGGTAGTTTCCGTGAAAAGAGGAGCCCTCGATGGGCGAGATGGGACAAGGTCGCCTCGAGCTCCGCTTCGGGAAGATCGATGTGACGACCTATCTCGGTAACCGACACAGGTTCCAACGGGATCACGCGGGTTGGAATGGCCAGGGCTACCCTCGCTTCGAGAGGCGTCAAACTCGCCTGGAGAATCTCAAGGAGTTCATCCTTTTCCGGATAGCCCATGCCCAGCGAAGCCAGATGCTTTGCCAGCTCTCGATAGGTTTCTTCAACCACTGGTTCGGCCTCCTTAGATCGTTTCCCCTTTGTCCTTCCTTCAAACTCGGTCTTCTTTCTTCGCCGACACTCTGTTGAATTCGAGCCAGATCACGTAGACGATCATGAAGACCGTCGAAACCGTGGCGGGTAAGGCCGTTCGCTCATTGAACAGGGCGAGGGCCAGCCCTCCGGCAAGACCGTAGTTTTTCAACGTTCCGAGAAGGACCATGCTGATCCGTATCTGAGAATTCACTTGAAGCGATCTTGCCACAGCCCCGATGACCCATCCCAAGAGAAAGGTACTCGCCACAGCAATGGAGGCAATCGGCACGAGAAAGAGCGGTTCCCGGATAAAGACCTCACGGTTGAGTCCCACAATGGTATAGGTGAGAAGAAAAAAGCTCCAGTTCGTCACCGTTCCCTTCACCCTTTCCAGCCGCGGCGCAAGGCCGATCCTTATCAACACGCGAGAGAAAAGGAGCGGAGCGATGATGAGCTCGGCCATGATCGTCAGAACCCTAAGGGGGCTCACGAAGCCTGAGCCGAAGAAAACCCATCCCATCAATGGAGCCAGAACGAGGGCTGCAAGATAGGCTCCCATGGTTCCCATGAATGAATAGGTATTGTCGCCATCAAGGAAGAAAGTATAGGGAACGACCGCCACTGCCGGAGGCACAGCAGCCAGAAGGACGAATCCATCCCGAACCGCCTTGTCACGGATGAAGATGGCGTTGAGGATGAGGATCGCCCCTCCTAATACGAGGTAGTTCAATCCGATCCCGACAAGAGCGGGCCGAAGGAGGTTTCGGGCCGAACGGAAGGCCGAACCCGAAACGCCCAGGGTCGAAAGGGTCATTACCACTGCAAGAGCCGGCAACGTCAGTCCCTGGGTATCACGCGAAGCTTCGGGCAAGAAAAGTCCGAGAACAAGGGCCAAGATCAGGATGAAGTTTCTGTTCCGAAAAAGAGCGACGATCTTCTTCATCCCTAAACGACTCATCCTTTCTCTCGATCTCGTGGCCTCTCCTCTTCGGGAAGGCATACCCGTTTTTTATAACCCGCTCTGTCCGAGATTACAACGAACGGATCGGACCAGCCTCTCGGTCCTTCAATTGACAAACGGAGGCTCAACCTTTACACTGAAATGAGCGAACAAGCCCCGTGCCGGGGCGAAAGGAGAAAAAAAGATGATCTATGTGTCGGAGAAGGCCCAAGTTGTTATTGCTGACTACTTCAAGGAGAAGGGCGAGACGAGCCCCATCCGGGTCTATTTGGCTGAGGGAGGCTGATCGGGACCGTCCCTTCAGTTGGCTCTGGATGAGCCCAAGGAAACGGATCAGGTCTTTACGATCAACGACGTGAAATACATTGTGGACCAAGAGCTCATGGAAAAAGCCGAGGACATCACCATCGACTTTATCGATACGCCTTGGCAGCAGGGGCTTTTCGTCACTTCGGGTCGCCCTGTTGTGGAAGGATCCTCTTGCGGCGGATCGTGTAGCTGTTGACTCCCGAAAGACCTCACGGAACAATGATCTATCTCGACAATTCTGCCACATCCTGGCCAAAACCCAGAGAGGTGAAGGAGGCCATGGTCCGGTTCATGGACAAGGTCGGAGCGAATCCAGGCCGTTCCGGCCATCTTCTCTCCTTGGAGGCGGCCAGGATCATCTATGACGCCCGCGAGGCCATCGCCACCCTCTTCGGCGTACGGGATCCTTCCCGGGTGATCTTCACCCTCAATGCCACAGAGGCCTTGAACCTAGCCCTCAAGGGATTGCTCCGACCGGGCCACCACGTGATCACGAGCTCCATGGAACATAACTCGGTGATGAGGCCCCTGAGGGCTCTGGAAAAAGAGGGCGTCGAAATCGACATCATCCCCTGTTCGGCGACGGGAGGCCTCGATCCCCACGAAATCCTTCTTAGGGTTCGACCCCAGACCCGGATGATCGTTCTGACCCATGCCTCTAATGTGACTGGAGCCATCCTTCCCATTCGGGAGGCAGGGTTCGTCGCAAGGGAGCATGACCTCCTTTTTTTGGTCGACGCAGCCCAGACAGCAGGGGCCTATCCCATCGATATGGAACGGGACGGCATCGATCTTCTGGCCTTCACAGGCCACAAGAGCCTCTATGGGCCCCAAGGAACAGGCGGCTTGGTCATTGGAGAAAGGGTCCCGGTCAACGAGATGGTTCCCCTCAAACAGGGAGGAACGGGAAGCCGCTCGGAATCCGAAGAACATCCTCCCTTCCTTCCGGACCGCTTTGAGAGCGGGACTCCGAACGGCGTGGGCATTGCGGGGCTCCACGCAGGGGTACGGTTTGTCTTGGAAAAGGGCGTTCAAAACCTCAGAAGCCACGAAATGGCCTTGCTCGGAAAACTTCTCACTCGGTTAAAGGCGATGCGTGGCGTGATCTGCTACGGCCCTGAGGATCTGAACCGACGGATTGCTACCCTTTCGTTCAACGTCGCAGGCCTCACACCATCGGAGGTGTCTTTCAGGCTCGAAAGGGAATATGGCATCCTCTGCCGGCCGGGCCTTCACTGCGCGCCCGCTGCTCATCGAACCCTCGGCACAATCCCTCAGGGAACGGTGCGCTTAAGCCTCGGGGCATTTAACACGGAGGAGGAGATCGAAACGTGCCTCCGAGCCATCTCGGCTATCTCCGAACGCCCTTCCTCAGCCTCCATCGAAAGTGAATCTTAATCCCCCAGTTGCATTACGGAACCCCGGAGAGGACGCCCTTTGTGGAGGTTTTTTTCGCAACGTCAGGGGTAACATTTCGTAAAAATTCTCCGTTATGCAAGGGGCTTATGAACCGATCCCTTCGAGGCGGGTTTGGCCCTCAGGCCCTGGTGCGAATTCTTCTTCGCTTCAGAAAGAGAAAAAGACCCACACCTCCCAGCATCATCAGGAAACAGAGAATCTGCCCCATGGTGAAGGGCCCCAGAACGAAGCCGAGCTGGGGATCGGGTTCCCGGAAAAACTCCACAAAGAACCGAAACGATCCGTAGAGGAAGAGGAAAAGGGCCAGGAGCCCTCCTTCGGGCCACTTCTTGTTTCGAACGGACCAGAGGATCCCAAAGAGCACCCACCCTTCCAGAAGGCTTTCATAAAGCTGCGACGGGTGTCTTGGAAGGGGCCCTCCTCGGGGGAAGATCATGCCCCAGGGCAGATCCGTGACCCGGCCGAAGAGCTCTCCGTTGATGAAATTCCCGATCCTTCCCAATCCCAAACCAATGGGAGCGGTCACGATGATGAGATCCGCGATCTTCCAGAACGACTTCTTGTGCCTCCAGGAGAAGTAGATCCCAACGAGGAGAAGGCCGATCAGGCCTCCGTGAAAGGACATGCCGCCATGCCAGAAGGCGAAGATCTCAAGGGGGTCGGAAAGATAGACCTTCAAATCGTAGAAGAAAACGTATCCAAGGCGGGCTCCGATCATGAGGCCGAGGATAAGGTAAAAGTAGAGATCGTCCACTTCGGGCTTCGAAAGGCCGAAATCCTTTCGTTTCATCTGATAGCGAACCAGGAGATAGGACGCCACAAAGCCCAGAACATACATGAGGCCATACCAGGTCACTTTGACCAAACCCAAATCGATGAGGATGGGATTGAGATCCACTTTCATGCTTTTCGTCCTTCCCGAGAGATCTTCTCCCTCGATCATTTTATACGACCCTGCCTTTCATTTCAACCGGGGGTTGACAAAGGAAGGATTTTGAAATAAAGGTGTCTATACAGGCGGACAGGAAAGAGGCGTGGTCCTCTTTTCGGACATCTTGATTGAACACGGGAAGGAGTAAAGCATGAAAGATGGAGCAAGGGTGGTCATTATCGGAGGAGGTATTACAGGCTGTAGCATTGCTTACCATCTCACCGCCATGGGATGGAAGGACGTGATCCTTCTCGACAAAGGCGAGCTGACCAGCGGGGCCACCTTCCACGCCGCTGGCCTTGTGGGCCAGCTCCGTTCCTCGGTCAACATCACAAAGATGCTCAAATACAGCGTCGATCTTTACAGCCGTCTCGAAGAGGAGACGGGCCAGCACACGGGGTGGAACCCTGTGGGAGGATTGCGGATCGCCTCGTCCCGCGATCGTCTCGAAGAGCTCCGACGTTCGGCGGCCATGGCCAAATCCTTCGGTCTTCCCATGGAGCTGATAAGCCCGGAGGAGGCTTGCAAACTGTTTCCCGTCATGGAGAGGAAGGGAATCGTTGGAGCGGCCTTTCTTCCCACGGACGGACAGATCGATCCAAGCGGCGTGACCTATGCCCTGGCCGCAGGTGCGAGGAATCGGGGAGCCGCCATCTACACCGACACCCGGGTCATAGCGATCCACGTGCGAAACGCCGCCGTCGACACTGTGGTCACCGAGAAAGGAGCGATCAAGACCGAGATCGTCGTCGATGCAGCGGGGATCTGGGCCCCCGAGATCGCCCGGATGGTCGGGATCGCCCTGCCGATCATCCCCATGGAACATCAGTACCTCATCACAAAGCCCATCGAAGGGGTCAAAAGAGGAATGCCCACCATGCGCGACCCGGATCTTCTCGTCTACTTCCGGGAGGAGCTGGGAGGCCTCATCATGGGAGGCTATGAACACAACCCCATCCCTTGGGCCCTTGACGGCATCCCAAGAGACTTCACAAAGAAGCTCCTTCCATCGAACTATGACCACTTCGAACCCCTCTCCCGTCTTGCTATGAAGCGGGTTCCGGCCATCGGGAAAGCGGAAATCATCACCCTCCTCAATGGCCCAGAGGCCTTCACCTCGGACGGAGACTTCATCCTGGGAGAGTCGGCCGAAGTGAAGAATTTCTTTGTGGCCGCTGGATTCTGTGCCCACGGTATCGCAGCCGGAGGCGGGGTCGGAAAGATGATGGCCGAATGGATCGTCGAAGGGGAACCCAGCCTTGACCTCTGGCGCCTCGACATCCGGCGCTTCAGCGACCATCATGGCAGCCAATCCTATGCCCTTCAAAGATCGATCGAGGTTTACAGCCATCATTACGCCATGAGCTGGCCCTTCGAAGAGATGAAATCGGCGAGGCCTCTGAGAACAAGTCCTCTTTACCCACGGCTGAAGGCCCTGAGAGCGGTCTTTGGTGAGAAGTCCGGGTGGGAGCGTCCGAACTGGTTCGCGCCGGAAGGTGTCGCCCGTCGTGAAAAGCTCGGATGGGGGCTTCCGAACTGGTTTCCCATCGTCGCCAAGGAGCACGAGGCCATCCGGAGCCGAGCGGGCATCATCGACCAGAGCTCTTTTGGAAAGATGGAGATCAAAGGTCCTGGTGCTACGGAGTTCCTTCAAAGGATGACGGACAACGATATGGCAAGGCCGGTCGGATCGATCACCTACACCCAGATGTTGAATGAGAAAGGAGGGATCGAGTGTGACCTGACCGTGAGCCGCATCGGAGAAGACCACTTCTACCTGGTCACCGGAACGGCTTTCATCAAACATGATCTCGACTGGATCAGGAGACATCTTCCCGAAAAGGGATCGATTACGGTGACGGATGTGACCTCTTCAAGGGCCTGCGTTACCCTCTGCGGGCCGGAGGCTCGAAACATCCTGAAACGGGTCACCCGCGATGACGTTTCACCGGAAGGGTTTCCGTATATGAGCTGCCGGCCGATCTCTGTGGGCTGGGCTCCGGTCCTCGCTCTTCGCGTGTCCTACGTTGGAGAGCTTGGATGGGAGCTTCACGTTCCCACCGAGTATGCCCTCCATGTCTTTGACACGATCTGGGAAGCAGGAAAACCCTTCGGCCTTGTGAATGTGGGATACCGCGCCATCGACTCGCTGAGGCTTGAAAAAGGATATCGTTACTGGAGCACGGACCTCTCGACGGAGCATACGCCCCTCGAGGCTGGGCTCGATTTCTGTGTCAAATGGGACAAAGGCGATTTTCTGGGCCGTGGGGCCCTTCGCGAACAGAAGGCAAAAGGCCTAAGCCAGCGCCTTTGCTGCATGACCCTCGAAACCGAACCCCTCCTGCCCATAGGGAAAGAAGCCATCCTGAATGGAGATCGGGTGATCGGCCTTGTTACGAGCGGCGGATTCGGCTATACGATCGGAAAGCCGATTGTCTACGGATACATCCCGATCGCCTATTCGGAGCCTGGGACGAAACTCCAGATCGAGGTGGCAGCCCGAAGATACGAAGCCACGGTTCAAAAAGAACCCCTTTACGACCCTCGAAACGAAAGGGTTCGGATGTGAAAGGGAAACCCTAAATGAAACAGGTTGTAGCGGCTTTCAACCTTCTCCGTTGCCGAGCCCCGGAGAGAATACCTTTTGTGGAGGGATTCTTGGAACATCTCTGTTTCGTTACACCACGACTTGCCCGATCCGAAGGTTAATGGTCGATGGACGTTCTCATTTTCGATATGGATGGGGTCTTGGTGGACGTTTCGGGGTCCTACCGAAAAACCATTCAGAAAACGGTCTCCCTCTATCTGGCCTTCTGTTTTGGGTTTCCTGAGGGAAAGGGGACGCAGGTCACCGAAGAAGAGATCTCTCTCTTCAAGGCTGCAGGAGGTTTCAATAACGATTGGGATCTCACATCGGGCCTCCTTCTTTACCTGATATCGATTTCCGGCCTTCCGAAGCGCCAAACCTTGAAACATTGTTCGTCGATCGATGAAACCCTTTCCTTTCTCAAGAGAGAGACGAAAGCCCATCGACTTTCTCGAAAAAACCTCTTGGAGCGAAAGGACATCCCAGCCTTTACGAACAAGGTTCGATCGGCCGGAGGGGGGGTATCCGGAGTCCGAAAGGTTTTGGGTTCCTCATGGGATGGCTGGTTATATGGATCCGGAGATCTCAAGGGAGAGAACCTTGTGAAGCGGATCTTTCAAGAGGTCTACCTGGGCCGCCGATTCCGGAGGTGTTATGGCCTTGAACGTCGCTTCTACCGGGGAAAGGGTTTTTACCTCTATGAAAAGCTCCTCATACCCAGAAGAATGCTCGCCACACTCCGAAAGAGGTTCTGGATGGGCATTGCCAGTGGGCGTCCCCGATACGAGGCCGAGCTGGCGCTGAGGCGGTTCCATTTGACTTCTTACTTTCAAAGGGTGGTCACCCTCGACGAATGCCTCGAGGAGGAAGAGCGCCTTTTCCATCTCACGGGAAGGCGGTTCAGACGAACCAAGCCTCATCCCTATCCCCTTCTCCGTGTGATTGAAGCCTCGAAATTTCCGGAGCCTCGATGCGCCTACGTGGGCGATGTGGTGGACGACATGAAGGCAGCCACAAGGGCCGGAGCGAAGCTCCCGATCGTGGCCATCGGGTTTCTCCCTGGAAAGCATGACGATCCCCGGATGAAGCAAGCGCTGTTTCAGGCCGGCGCCCAGCGGGTGGTCACAGGCCCGGCTGAACTGCTCGAGACGATTATGTCCTTGGACCTGCAGACCTAACGGCCCAATCCAGCCTATCGAGACAGGCTCCCTTCGCCCTGTATCGGAGTGGGACGTCGCTCTTCTCGTAACCGGTTTGTCCTTCAAAAATTGTGGAAAAAGCGGTTGCGGACGCGGCCGGCAGCCAGGGCTGCGATCTCCCTCAGTGCCCGGTTCTTGTTCGATTCGCTCAGGGCCGTCACATTCGATACGCGGTAGGTCTTCGTTTCGCTGAGATCGTTCTCTTTCCAGATGACCTCTCCGCTCCTCTTGCGGAGGGTGAGATCGATGAGGGCTGTCGCTCGATACTCCGATGCCAGTCCCGAACGGTCGTAGGCAACGGAGTAGTACTCGTACGATTTGATGACGCCCTCGAGGATCGCATCGGCCTCTTCGCGGCCCACGACCTTCACCCTCTGGTCTCGGAGAAATTCCCTGAGGAAGGCCTGGGTGAAAAGGATTTCGATCCCCGGCTCCAGCGTGCGGTTCTTGAAGGTGGGAATCGCAATGGAAGCGACGCCTTGAGGAAGGTGTGTTTCCCTTCCTACCAGCTTATAGCCGCAGGCTGTGCCAAGGAGCATGACCAAAAGAAGCAGATAAACGGCCCTCCATCCCTTCATTGGAAACCCTCCTTCAAGAACCCCCTTGCCCTTTCTGAAAAGAGAATCGCTCTCGACACGGCATCAGCAAACAATGTTCACGAGTTTCCGCGGAACCAGGATCACCTTACGAATCTCCTTACCCGCGACCAGGTTTCGAATCCTCTCGCTCTTGAGGGCCCACGCCTTGATCTCCTCTTCCCCATATGAGGCGGGAACCATGAGGCGATCCCGCAGCTTCCCGTTCACCTGGACGACGATAAGGATTTCCTCCTCCTGGATTGCTTTGGGGTCGTAGGAAGGCCAAGGCGTGAGGAGGATCGACTCCTCCTTTCCAAGGGCCTCCCAAAGCTCGTCTGCAAAGTGGGGAACGAAGGGAGAGAGGAGGATCACCACGGTCTCGATGGCCTCGCGCATCACCTTTCTGGCCACCGGGTCTTCGCGCTCCTTGACAGGGGTCGTATAAAGCTCGTTCACAAGCTCCATCACTGCGCTGATGGCCGTATTGAAATGGAACCGCTCGATGTCGTCGGTCACCTTCTTGATCGTTTTATGGGTTTTCTGTCTCAAGGCGCTCAGATCGCCCTCGAAGACCTCTTCCCCTGAAGGGAAAACGACTCCCTGCAGGCGATCCTTTTGGTCGAAGACGAGGCGCCAGACCCGGTTCAAAAAACGAAACGATCCTTCCACGCCCTGATCGCTCCAGTCGAGGTCCTTCTCGGGAGGTGACGCGAAGAGACAGAACATGCGGGCCGTATCGGCACCGTATTTCTCAACCAGGTATTCCGGGTCAACCACGTTCTTCTTCGATTTGGACATCTTTTCGAGACGGCCCACCATGATCTTGGAGCCACACTTTCGGCACAAGAATCCCTCGTCTTGCGCCTCCACCTCCTCAGGAAAGAGATAGCCATCGCGAGGGCACTCGTAAACCTCCTTACAGACCATCCCCTGGGTGAGAAGGTTCGTGAAAGGCTCCTTCACGCTGAGATAGCCCATTTCCTTCAGGACCCGTGTGAAAAAGCGTGAATAGAGAAGATGGAGGATCGCGTGCTCAATGCCTCCGATGTATTGGTCCACGGGCATCCAATAATCGACCCGCTTCCGATCGAGGGGGCCCTCGTCGTAATCCGGACAGGCAAAACGATCGAAATACCAGGAGGACTCAACGAAGGTGTCCATCGTATCGGTTTCCCTCCTTCCGGGACCTCCGCACTTTGGACACGTCGTTTCGACGAATTCCCTGAGCGCCGCCAGGGGAGACTCGCCCATACCTGTCACTTCCACGTTGTAGGGTAAGACGACCGGCAGATCCTTCTCGGGAACGGGCACAATCCCGCAGCGGTCACAGTAGATAATGGGGATGGGCGCGCCCCAGTAACGTTGTCGCGAGATCCCCCAATCGCGGAGACGATAGCTCACCCGCTTGCCACCCAAACCTCGCCTTTCGAGATGCTCCGCAATAGCCTCCCGGGCCTCTTCGCTCTTCATTCCGCTGAAGGCCCCTGAATTGACCAAGATGCCGTCACCCTCGTATGCCGAGGTCATGGTCTGGGCCTCCAATCCCCCTTCCGGGGGCTGAACGACCACGATAAGCTTCAGACCGTACTTCTTGGCGAATTCGAAGTCCCGTTGATCATGAGTGGGAACCCCCATGACGGCTCCTGTTCCATATTCCATCAGGACAAAATTACCCAAGAAGATGGGCATTCTCGCCCCTGTCATGGGGTTCAGGCAGTAACGGCCGGTGAAAACACCCTCTTTCTCCGCCGTTTCTGCCGTTCTCTTGATCTTGTCTTGCCTTCTCGTCCGATCGATAAAGGCTCGCACCTCTTCCTCCTGCGCAGTCCCTTGAGCGAGCGGTAGGGCCAAGGGGTGCTCCGGAGCAAGGGTCATAAAGGTCGCTCCAAAAACCGTGTCTTGCCGCGTCGTAAAGACCTTGATCACCTCGTTGGAGCCCTCGACGGCAAAATGAATCTCTGCTCCCACCGATTTCCCGATCCAGTTTCGCTGCATCGTGAGCACCCGCTCGGGCCAGCCAGGAAGCTTGTCGCACCATTCGAGCAACTCCTCGGCATAATCCGTGATCTTGAAGAACCACTGTTCGAGCTCTTTTTGCGTCACGCCCGGATCGTCGGCATGGCCCCGCCAGCACGTCCCGTCGGCCATGACCTGCTCGTTGGCCAAGACGGTCTTACAGACCTCGCACCAGTTCACGTAGGACTTCTTCCGATAGACCAGACCCTTCTCGTACATCTTGATGAAGAAGAGCTGCTCCCATCGATAGTAAGACACGTCGCAAGTGGCCAGCTCGCGATCCCAATCATAGCTGAAACCCATGCGTTTGAGCTGGTTCCGCATGTAGTCGATGTTCTCGTAGGTCCACTTGGCAGGATGGGCACCGTGGGCGATGGCCGCATTCTCCGCAGGCATTCCAAAGGCATCCCATCCCATGGGATGAAGGACATTGAAACCCTGCATCCGTTTGTATCGAGCTAAGACATCGCCGATCGAATAGTTCCGGACGTGGCCCATATGGATCTTTCCCGAGGGATACGGAAACATCTCCAGGAGGTAGAACTTCGGTCTGTTTGCATCTTCCCTCACCTTAAACAGCTTTTTCTCTTCCCAGATCCTCTGCCATTTCGCTTCGATGGCCTTTGGGTTATAACGCGCTTCCATGCCTATCCTCGCCTACTCCCTGAAAGTCGTGATGAAGGAACGACAAGGGACAAGCCCCTGCCCTCCGAATCTTCCAAAATCGTCTAACCACCGGCGGACCAATAAGGCCCGATCGCCTTTCTCAGCCCCGCATCATCCTTCGAATCCTCAGCCGTAAGGCATTGAGTCGAATGAACCCTTCCGCATCCTTCTGATTGTAGACCGTGTCGCGCTCGAAGGTCGCAAAGGCACCGTGATAAAGCGACTTCTCCGACTTTCGGCCGATAACGGTGCAATTGCCCTTGTAGAGCTTGAGACGAACCGTCCCCGTAACGTCTTTCTGTGTCTCGTCGATCATCTTTCGCAAAAGCTCCATCTCGGGCGAAAACCAATAACCGTAATAGATCATCTCCGATATCTTGGGGATGAGGCTGTCTCGAAAATGCATAACCTCCCTGTCCATGGTGATCGACTCCATGGCTCGATGGGCCACGTGAAGAATCGTCCCGCCGGGGGTTTCATAGACCCCTCTCGATTTCATTCCCACGTAGCGATTTTCGACCATATCGACCCGACCGATGCCGTTTTGTCCTCCGAGCTCGTTCAGGCGGGTCAGGAGCGCGGCGGGGCTGTATTCTTTCCCGTCGATTCTTTTCGGCACACCATCCTCAAAATCGATTTCAACGATCGTCGGCCGATCCGGTGCTTTCTCGGGTGCGACGGTCAGAAGAAACATATCGGCCGGAGGCTCTGCCCAGGGATCTTCGAGGATCCCCCCTTCAAAGCTGATATGGAGAAGGTTTCGGTCGGTCGAATAGGGCTTGGCCTTCGAGACCGGGACAGGAATTCCGTTCTCTTTGGCATATGCCAGCAAGTCCTCCCGTGATTTGAAATGCCATTCTCTCCACGGCGCGATGACCCGAATATAGGGGTTGAGGGCGTAGCAGGTGAGCTCGAAGCGAACCTGATCGTTCCCCTTTCCTGTAGCGCCATGGGCAACGGCATCCGCACCTTCGATCTGAGCGATCTCCACCTGTCTTTTCGCGATCAAAGGCCGCGCAATGGAGGTGCCGAGGAGATAGGTGCCCTCGTAAATTGCATTCGCTTTCAGGGCGGTGAAGACAAAATCGCGGACAAACTCCTCTCTCAAATCTTCGATATAAACCTTGCTTGCACCCGTGTTTCGCGCCTTCTCTTCCAGGTGATCCAGTTCTTCGGCCTGACCGATGTCTGCTGTGAAGGTGACCACCTCGCAGCCGTATTCGTTTCTCAGCCATTTGAGGATCACAGAGGTATCGAGACCTCCGGAGTATGCGAGAACCACTTTCTTGACCTGACCCTTCATAAGCCCACCTCCCATATGAGATTTGATTATCCTTCGAGTTGAACTCCTTAACCCATCTTCCTCAAAACGTCCCTCAGGGCTTCGATCAATCGATCGACCTCTTGCCGGGTCACGATCAAGGGGGGTAAAAACCTCAACACGTTCCCCATCGTGCAGTTGATCAGAAACCCCTTCTCAAGCATCTCTTTGACCACGGAGGCCCCTTCCTTTTTCAGCTCCATCCCGAGGATCAATCCCTTTCCTCGAACCTCTTGGACCAACTCGAGCTCTCGAGCGATCTCCTGGAGCCTCGATAGGAAATAGGCCCCCACCTCCCGGCTGTTCTCCACCATTCCCTCTTCGAGGATCGCCTGCACAGCCGCCACTCCGGCTGCGGTGGCCAGGGGATTGCCACCAAAGGTCGAGGCGTGATCCCCCGGTTTGAACCCTTCAGCCACGGCCTCCTTCATGAGAAGGGCACCGATCGGAACCCCCCCTGCCAAGGACTTGGCAAGGGTCATGATGTCGGGTTCGACACCGTAGTGTTCGTAAGCAAAGAGTTTCCCTGTCCGGCCCATGCCCACCTGAACCTCGTCGAAGATGAGGAGCAGCCCCTTTTCATCACAGATTTTTCGAAGCCCTTCGAGATACCCCGGGCCAGGGCAGTTCACCCCACCCTCTCCCTGGATGGGTTCGACGAGGATGGCACACGTTTTCCCATCGACGGCTTTTCTTACCGCCTCCAGATCGTTGAAAGGAACATACTTGAATCCGGGCATGAGGGGTGAGAAGCCCTTATGGAACTTTTCCTGTGCCGT
>Ga0123519_10002308_pt1 | contig 32384 bp, 23 predicted proteins | sample YelNatPaOPRAMG02_FD_87396 | JGI IMG/M metagenome (GOLD analysis project Ga0123519, IMG submission 87396) | Hot spring microbial communities from Yellowstone National Park - Yellowstone National Park OP-RAMG-02 (version 2) | ecosystem: Environmental > Aquatic > Thermal springs > Hot (42-90C) ... | reverse complement strand
TGGGAGGCAATCAAGATGGGTAAGCAGCGGTTTGAGAGGACGAAGCCGCACGTAAACATTGGCACGATTGGTCACGTAGACCATGGCAAGACGACGTTAACTGCAGCGATAACTGCTGCTTTGGCGACAAAGGGTCTGGCGAAGTATACTCCTTACGACCAGATAGACTGTGCTCCTGAAGAGAGAGAGCGCGGCGTAACGATCAACATCTTCCATGCGGAGTATGAGACGGAAAAGCGCCACTACGCTCACGTAGACTGCCCGGGCCACGCCGACTACATCAAGAACATGATCACAGGAGCCGCCCAGATGGACGGAGCGGTGCTTGTTGTATCGGCAGCTGATGGTCCTATGCCTCAGACCCGCGAGCACATTCTTCTCGCCAGGCAGGTTAACGTCCCTTACATCGTGGTGTTCCTTAATAAGAGTGATATGGTAGATGATCCTGAGCTTTTGGAGCTTGTCGAGCTTGAGGTAAGAGAGCTCCTTAGCAAGTATGGTTTTCCTGGTGATGACCTGCCTGTTATAACAGGGTCTTCTCTTAAGGCTCTTGAGGATCTGGATAAGGGTGATTCCAGCACTGATAACGTAAAGCCGATCTGGGATCTGCTGGATGCTATTGACACTTATATTCCGACTCCCGAGCGTGATGTAGATAAGCCGTTCCTGATGCCTGTGGAGGACGTGTTTACTATTACAGGTCGTGGGACAGTTGCTACGGGCAGATGCGAGAGAGGCACTCTCAAGCTTGGCTCTGAAGTCGAGATAGTGGGTATTCGTGAGACCAAGAAGACCGTTGCCACTGGTATAGAGATGTTCAGGAAGATGATGGACGAGTGCCAGGCTGGTGACAATGTGGGTCTGCTGCTAAGAGGTGTTGATCGTAAGGAGATAGAGCGTGGCCAGGTTATAGCCAAGCCAGGTTCAGTCAAGCCTCATACCAAGTTCAAGGCTGAGATATATGTTCTGACCAAAGAGGAAGGTGGCCGCCACACCCCGTTCTTTAAGGGTTACAGGCCGCAGTTCTACTTCAGGACAACCGACGTAACCGGAAGTCTTGAGCTGCCTGAGGGAATGGAGATGGTTATGCCTGGTGATAACGTAACTATTTCCGCTGAACTGATAGTTCCGATTGCCCTTGAGCAGGGTCTTAACTTCGCTATCCGTGAGGGCGGTCATACCGTCGGAGCCGGAGTTATCGCTGAGGTTATGGAATAAATAGACGTTTCGGCCGGGATGTGCATTTGCGTGTCCCGGCTTTTCTTTGGAGATTGTAATGGCGAAAAAGGGTAGCGGAGAAGTCCGCATAACAATTAACCTGGCTTGCGAAGAATGCAAGCGCAGGAATTATACCACCTATAAGAACAAGCGCAACGATCCCGAGAGGCTTGAGCTGAAGAAGTACTGCCCGTGGGACCGCAAGCACACTACGCACAGGGAAGCGAAATAGCTTTTGGCATGCGCTTTGCACTGGTGTGTAAGGTGTGGTATAATTAAGAATCGGCAGTAGAGCCGAGAAGTTTGCAAGAAAACCTGATCACGCAGGGGCTTAGCTCAGCTGGTAGAGCACCGGTCTCCAAAACCGGGTGTCGTCGGTTCGATCCCGGCAGCCCCTGCCATTTTTTGGGTTTTTGGAGGAATGAATTTTAATGGCCAACAGCACTGCGGCAAAGGCTATCCCAAAAGTTAAAAGCGAAGGATTCTTTGCCAAGATTGGAAAGTTCATCCGCGAAAGCTATATCGAGACACGGTATAAATCTGCCTGGCCCACATGGATGGAATTGCGCACTTTTACCATAGTTGTGATCTTTGCGGTATTAGTAGTGGCCGTGTGGATCGGCGGAATTGACTTCTTACTGGGAAGGCTTACGCATTATTTACAGCGATAATATAATCGCGGCTAGGATAAGATGACAGAGAAACAGTGGTACGCTGTACATACATACTCGGGTCACGAGAATAAAGTAAAGACTAACATCGAGCGCCGTGCGGAATCGATGAACCTGAAAGATAAGATTTTCAGGATTTTGGTTCCAACTGAAGGTGAGCTCCGGACTCGAGCGGGTAAAAAGCAGGAAGTCCAGAGGAAGGTCTTCCCTGGTTACGTCCTCATCGAGATGGTTCTTGATGACAGCACGTGGTATTTGGTCAAGAGCACGACCGGTGTAACCGGTTTTGTAAGCTCTGGTAATAAGCCGGTACCGCTGCAGGATAGAGAAATCCAGGCTATTCTCGATACGATTGAAGCCCCGGATAGACGTCCAAAGGTGAAGTGGTCTAAAGACGAAATCGTGCGTGTCACATCAGGCCCGTTCACCGATTTCACGGGTAAGATTGAAGAGGTCAATGTTGAAAAGGAAAAGCTCAAGGTATTAATCTCTATATTTGGTAGAGATACTCCTGTTGAGCTTGACTTTGCGCAGGTCGAAAGACTGTAGAACTGTGGTCCCGGGGTCGATGATCCCGGGCTTTATTCGGAGGAAGAACTTAGATGGCGAAGAAAGTACTGGCGGTGATCAAATTGCAGATCAACGCCGGAAAAGCGACTCCTGCTCCCCCGGTTGGGCCGGCTCTAAGCCAGTATATCAATGTGATGGAGTTCGTAAAGTCGTATAACGAGAAGACCGCCGACAAAGTCGGAAGCGTCATCCCCGTTGAAGTAACGATTTTTGAGGATCGCACCTTTAATTTTGTGCTGAAGACACCGCCCGCATCCGAACTGCTTAAAAAAGCTGCGGGTATCGAGCACGCGTCCGGTCAGCCGAACCGCAACAAGGTCGGCAGAGTTACCCGGGAGCAGGTGAGACAGATTGCCGAGACCAAGATGCCGGACCTTAACGCGAACACGATCGAAAGCGCGATGAGGGAGATCGAGGGCACCGCAAGATCTTCGGGAATCGAGATTGTAGACTAATTTTTCTATGCAGGCGGCAGGCGAATAGCCGTTATCCCGAATGGGACCTGCGAAATTAATCTGGAGGATTTATATGCCAGCAAGAGGAAAGCGGTACGTCGAAGCGGCCAAGACCGTGGGCGACGGCGGACCGAGATCACCACAGGAAGCTCTGGAGCTTGTGAAGCAGGCTGCAAGCGCTAAATTCGATGAGACGGTTGACGTAGCGATAAAACTGGGCGTCGACCCGAGACACGGAGACCAGATGGTCCGTGGAAACACCACACTCCCCCATGGCACTGGTAAGGTGCGCAAAGTCGCCGTTATCACCAAAGGTGACGGCATTGCCGCGGCGGAAGAAGCCGGCGCAGATAGAGTCGGCGGTGAAGACCTTGTGAAAGACATTCAGGGTGGCTGGATGGATTTCGAGGTTCTACTTGCTACCGACGATGTTATGGGTATGGTCGGCCGGTTGGGAAGCATTCTGCGAGCTAAGATGCCGAGCAAAAAAGCCGGTACGGTTGCACCGGTAAATCAGATCGGCAACGTTGTTAAAGAGATCAAAACCGCATCGCGTGTTGAATATCGTGTTGAAAAGGAAGGCATCGTTCACTGCCCGATAGGGAAGGTATCGTTCGAAGCCGGACAGCTCACCGAGAACCTTGCGTCGCTGGTAGATGCGCTCGTAAAGGCAAGGCCGTCTTCTGCCAAGGGGAGATATCTGCAGAAAATTACCGTCAGTTCCACGATGGGACCTGGCGTTGATATCGATACCAACGAGGCCGCGCGTCTCGCTGGAAAGTAAAACATAAGCAATTTATTCATATTGAACGTGCCGTAGACAGTCGGTACCCTAGTGGTTTAATGTCCAGTGGACGCCTACCGAGGCTCGAGCTTGATCTGTTCCGGATGTAAATATGCCGGACGGGAAATCGACGGAGCACGGGCTGTCTATATGACAGCCCTTTTTTACGCGGCACGCGTGGGATCGAAAGGAGGTGAGACGTATTGCCGACATTCGAAAGAGAACCGAGACCGGACAAAGTTGAAGCGGTAGCCGAGCTTAAGGACGTTCTTAACGCCGGAACTGTGATCCTCACGGATTATCAGGGGCTGGATGTTAAGAGCATATCCAACGTTCGCAAAAAGCTTGGAGAAGCAGGAACGGGCTATAAGGTTGTGAAGAACAATCTTCTTGCTCTGGCTTCTATAGGGCTTCCCGCTGAGAAGCTTGTTAAGGGTCTTGAGGGTCCGACGGCGATAGCCTACACAAGTGACGATCCTGTAGCTGCCGCGAAAGCGCTCCAGGATTTCTTGAAAGGGCCGAAGCCGATTAAGATCAAGGCTGGAATCGTTGATGGTCAGATATTGGATTCAAGCCAGATCACGGAGCTTTCAAAGGTCCCTGCCAAGCCGGTATTGCTTGGAATGCTGGTCGGCGGGCTTCAGAGCCCGATTACCGGCCTTGTTGGTACGCTGCAGCAGTTGTATGGGCAGTTGGTGTTCACGCTGCAGGGCGTTGCGGATAAGAGGCAGGCGGCTTAAATTTGCCGAGCATATTGATACAGCGCCGCGTGAACTGATGTGGATCGGCGCGAAATAGAAAGGGTGCATATACAGTAATGGCTAACATACCGGAATTGATCGAAACAGTAAAGGGAATGACCGTTCTGGAGCTTAACGAGTTCGTGAAGGCTCTCCAGGAGGAGTTTGGCGTATCGGCAATGGCAATGGCAGCCCCGGTTGCCGCCGTCGGTGGAGCAGCAGCTGCTCCGGCTGAAGAAGCCGAAGAAAAGACATCGTTCGATGTTATTCTCAAGGCCGCTGGTGATAAGAAGATCAACGTTATCAAGGTCGTCCGCCAGCTCACCAGCCTTGGCCTCAAAGAAGCCAAGGACCTGGTTGACACCGCTCCTCAGCCTGTGAAGGAAGGCGTCAACAAGGAAGAAGCCGAGAAGATGAAGGCCGAACTCGAGGCCGAAGGCGCTTCTGTCGAGATAAAGTAAGACTGTAGGATTGTTGCCTAATCCCTGGGCGCGGTTGCGAAGAGTGGCCGCGCCTAGGGTTGTGTACGTACCGGGGCATGAATTGCGACCAGAAAGTGCAATACTGGAAAAGATAGCAGGAATAACGGCTCATTTTCGTTGACTCGTGTTGCTCATTCTGATATAATAACTCTTTGCGTGTTTACTGAATCAGGAGGGCCAGATGAAGGAAATCCAGCACCAGACCAAGCGTACCCCCGAGGTTGTCGACCTTCCAAACTTGGTCGAAATTCAGCTCAACTCCTATAAGTGGTTCCTTCAGGAGGGGCTGAGAGAGCTGTTCCGCAGTTTTTCGCCCATTTATGACTTTACGGGCAATCTGTCACTGGAACTGCTGGATTATACACTAGGTGATCCCAAATACTCCGTCGAGGAGTGCCGCTATAGGGATATGACCACCTACGAAGCGCCGATAAAAGTGCGCGTTAGATTAACTGCAGCGGGCAAAGAGGTCATAGAATCCGAGGTTTATCTCGGAGACCTTCCGCTGATGACCGAAAAAGGTACATTCGTCATTAATGGAGCCGAGCGAGTGGTTGTAAGCCAGCTTGCCCGGTCGCCTGGCGTGTACTTCAAAGACACTCTGGACTTCTCGGGACGAGTGCTTTATTATGCAACGATTATTCCGAGCCCCGGAGCCTGGATTGACATTGAAACTGACGCGAACGATGTAATAAGCGTGCGCGTCGCACAGACTAAGAAATTCCCGCTCACATCACTACTGCGAGCGCTCAATATATTCGAACCCGCTTGCCCGATGTCGGAAGTTCTGCCGGCATCAGAGGTAATGGGGCAGAAAATTATCGCTGATGTCGTCAACAGAGAAACCGGTGAGATCGTTTACGAAGCCGGCGCGGTTGTTGACGAAAAGATGGTCAAAAAACTGCACAACCTGCATATCTATGGCGTCGAGATCGACAGAGATGGGCACAGGTGCAGCACAACGACCGAAATCCTCGATCTCTTCAGCACAAGAGAGCTTCGTAAGGACACTACCGCCGCGGGTATCAGAGGGCTAAGACCTGTTGAAGATATCAAGGATGCAAGCGGTAAAGTTCTGATTAAGGCTGGCGAGAAGATCAGTGACGAAGCTGCAAAGAAAATTGAAAAGCTGAAGCTGGCGTCACTGGAGATCTATAACGTCAATCGCTACGTAGATGCGACACTTGATCAAGATCCTACCCACGATATGGACGAAGCTCTGATCGACATTTATCACAGGATACGGCCTGGTGATCCCGCCACTCAGGAGAGTGCTCGGAGCTTGATGAACTCCTACTTCTTCGATACGCGGCGCTACGACCTCGCAAGGGTGGGGCGCTACAAGTTAAATAAGAAACTGGGACTCAATCTGCCGGAGCATGTCAGGGCGGTTACGCGAGAAGATCTCATTAAGATTATCTACTACATAATCGGCCTTTCCGAAGCTGGATCGCTCGTGGCGCATCTTAACTCCGCCAACCTTAAAAAGAGGCTGCCGGAGCTCGAGGAAGCTGTGAAAGCCGCTGAGAAGAGCGCAACCGAGGAAGAGCTAGAGCTAGGTGGACGCGTCTACCAGTTCAAAGAGAACCTGGAGATGCTAAGTAACGTCCGCCTGGGCGATATGTTTACCGAGACCAAGCTCAAGGAGATGAGAGAACTCCTCGACTTGATCCCCAACGGGAACCGGCTCATATCCGATACGCCCGCTGATCTCTTCGCGGAGACGGCGATAAGGCTGGTGGCATGCTCCACTGACGACATCGACCACCTGGAAAACAAGCGCGTTCGATCTGTCGGTGAACTTCTGCAGGATCAGCTCAGAATGGGCTTCCTGAGAATGGAGAAGGTTGCCAAGGAGAGGATGACATCGCTGGATCCGGAGAATGTGATCCCGCAGGTCATTTTATCCGTAAAACCGATCTCCGCGAGCATAAAGAGCTTCTTTGGAAGCAGCCAGCTCTCGCAGTTCATGGACCAGACCAATCCGCTCGCCGAGCTGACTCATAAGAGAAGGCTTTCAGCGTTGGGTCCTGGCGGTCTGTCGAGGCAGAGCGCAAAACTGGAAGTTCGCGACGTTCACCACTCGCACTACGGTCGAATATGCCCGATCGAGACTCCTGAAGGCCCGAACATCGGTCTGATCGGTTCGATGGCCGTGCACGGACGCATCGATGACTACGGCTTCCTTAGAAGCCCGTATCGAATCGTCAAGAACGGCAAGGTCACCAATGAGATCATCTTTATGTCCGCGGACGAGGAGAGCCAGGAGTATATTGCTCCTGCAAATACTCCCATCAATCCACAGACGGGTGAGTTCATGTCGACGACAGTTATCGTGCGGCACGAAAACACTTACCCGCAGGTTCCTTCAAACAAGGTAACCTATGTGGATGTCTCGCCGATGCAGATTATGTCGGTCGCGACCTCGCTCATTCCGTTCCTCGAGAACGATGACGCGAACCGCGCTCTGATGGGATCGAACATGCAGAGGCAGGCGGTTCCGCTACTTCGAGGCGATGCGCCGATTGTAGGCACCGGTATCGAAGAGCGGGCGGCGCGAGACTCCGGCGCGGTGGTTGTCGCGAAGAGATCGGGTATCGTGCGCAGATCGACTGCCGAGCGGATTATAATCGAAGCTGAAGACGGTACGGTCGATACTTATAATCTGATCAACCTGCTTCGATCGAACCAAGCCACCTGCATAACGCAGAAGCCGATAGTGAAGCTTGGGAAGCGCGTAAGGGCCGGCGAGATTATCGCTGACGGACCTTGCACCGCTAACGGACGATTGGCGCTCGGTCAGAACATTCTGGTCGCGTTTATGCCGTGGAACGGTTACAACTACGAAGACGCGGTTCTCCTTTCCCAGAGACTGGTGAAGGATGACATATTCACATCGATTCACATCGAGAAATACGAGACCGAAGCCCGCGATACGAAGCTTGGCCCGGAAGAGATCACTCGCGATATTCCGAACGTAGGCGAGGATGTCCTGAAGGATCTCGATTCCAATGGAATCATAAGGGTCGGCGCCGAGGTAAGACCTGAAGACATTCTGGTCGGAAAGGTCGCGCCGAAGGGCCAGGGCGAGTTGACCGCGGAAGAGAGACTGATCATCGCGATCTTCGGTAAGAAGGCTGAAGAGACAAGAGACGTTTCACTGCGCGTTCCGCACGGTGAGAGCGGTACGATTGTCGATGTTAAGGTCTTCTCTCGGTTCAAGTATAAGTGCACTCGGTGCGAGGCTATATTCGATTATTCCAAGAAGCCTGAGCGGCTGCTCTGCGAGCGGTGCGATGGTGAGCTGGTGCGCGAAGCCGGTGATGAACTTCCGGCCGGTGTGAACCAGCTTGTGAGAGTCTACATCGCTCAGAAGCGCAAGGTTATGGAAGGCGACAAGATGGCGGGGCGCCACGGCAATAAGGGTGTTATCTCGAAGATACTTCCCGAAGAAGACATGCCGTATATGCCGGATGGCACGCCGGTCGATATCGTACTTAACCCGCTTGGAGTTCCGAGCCGAATGAACATCGGGCAGATTCTGGAGACCCATCAGGGCTTCGTCGGTCATTATCTCGGATGCACATTCCGCAACCCGATCTTCCAGGGAGCCACGGAGAGAGAAATCCTGGCTGACATGGAAGTGCTGGCGTGGAAGCTGCGGTTGGGAGTTATGCGCAAGTATGTGAAGGAGCTTGGGCTGGATATCGAAGTGGCGAGCGAGCGGAAAGTCGATTCTACTGTTCGACATATACTCTCACGGATAGGTGGAGCGCTCGGCGATCAGATCGATGCGGAGGTTCAGCCGATTAAAGACCTTTACAACGAAGGCGTCGAGGCGCTGAGGACTTATACCAGATCGCTGGATGCCGCTGCTCTTGAGACTTTGAGCAATAAGCTCGCTGGCCCGGTGGCGGTAGATGATCCGATGGCGCTGAGATCGGCTATCTCCGAACGGATCCGCATCGATAATGAGGCAAGGATAGCCGCGCAGGAGATCGATGAGGACGAAGAATACGATGATGAAGATGTGCTCGATCCTGAGACGGTAGAGATCCCGTTTGTGGGAGCAAAGCCGCCCGCGGATTACGATTATGAAGCCCTGGTTACCGCGTTCAATGATAATATTCAGCGGAGAATGGGTTACAACGAACACACTGGAAAGAGCATCCTCTTCGATGGAAGGACCGGCCAGCAGTTCAGCCAGAACGTGACTATTGGTTACATCTATATGCTGAAACTGGCGCACCTTGTCGAGGACAAGATACATGCGCGGTCTACCGGACCTTACTCGCTGGTCACTCAGCAGCCGTTGGGTGGAAAAGCCCAGTTCGGCGGCCAGAGATTCGGCGAGATGGAGGTATGGGCGCTCGAGGCTTACGGAGCCGCTTACACGTTGCAGGAGATCCTTACGATCAAATCCGACGACGTTCAGGGCCGCGTGAAGACCTACGAGTCGATCGTTAAGGGCGAGAGCATTCTTGAGCCGGGCGTGCCGGAATCGTTCAAGATTCTTGTGAACGAGCTCCAGAGCCTTGGTCTTAAGGTGACCGTCGAGGACGACCGTGACAGGGTTATCGATCTTAAGGACAGTGAAGAAGAGCTGTCCGAGGGACACGATGGTAGTGCAATTGCAGCAAAACGCCGCAAGAGAGTATTGGAGCTTAGGGAGGACCTGTAAATGGCTGATGCCAGTACGTTCGATAAGATTCGTATAGGAATCGCATCTGCGGATGAGATACGTTCCTGGTCTTGCGGTGAGGTCAAAAAACCAGAGACTATTAACTACAGAACGTTCAAGCCCGAGAGAGATGGGCTTTTCTGCGAGAGAATCTTTGGTCCCGTAAAGGACTGGGAATGCCACTGCGGGCGATATAAGAAGGTTAAGTTCAAGGGCATCGTATGCGACCGGTGCGGAGTGGAAGTAACTCGCTCCAAGGTGCGCCGCGAGAGAATGGGCCACATCGAACTCGCAGCCCCGGTCTCGCACATCTGGTATTTGAAGGGTGTGCCGAGTCCGATGAGCTTGCTTCTGAATATGTCGCCGCGGCCCCTGGAAAGGGTTCTTTATTTCGCGTCTTACATAGTGACCTATGTAGACAGGCCGAAAATAAACGAGCACCTTGAGGAGATTCGCGCCGCCGTGAATGCGGCGAGCGAAGATGTTATCGCTCAGCGTGATAATAACATTTCTATCCTCCGCAAGGAAGCTGCCAAGGAAGAAAAAGAGAACCTGGACTGGGACGACAAGAAGAAGAAAGACCACGAGAAGAAACTGAACGAACGGATCAAGCAGGAAGAGCGTGACTCAGCCGACCATATCGACGAGCTGCAGGCCACGGTGAAGTTGCTTGAGACCGTTCAGAAGCAGGAGCTCGTAACGGAAGATCAGTACCGCGCGCTCGAAAGATTACTCGAGGTGCTCTCCGATAGACTCAGTATCGATCTGCGTGATTGTTTCCGCGCGGGCCTCGGCGGCTCGGCGATCAAGGAGCTTCTTTCCGAGATCGACCTCGAGAAGCTTGCCCGAGAGCTTCGCAAGGAAATATCGCAGACTACTGGTCCTAAGAGAGCTCGCGCGATCAAGCGGCTGGAAGTGGTGGAAGCGTTTATCATCTCCAAGAGCCGTCCGGAGTGGATGATACTCGACTGCATACCGGTGATTTCTCCGGAACTGCGGCCGATGGTCCAGCTTGACGGTGGACGGTTCGCCACATCCGACCTTAACGATCTGTATCGGCGCATTATCAACCGCAATAACCGGTTGAAGAAGATCACCGAGATCCGCGCGCCTGAGTCGATTATCAATCACGAAAAGCGGCTCCTTCAGGAAGCCGTAGATGCGTTGATCGATAACGGCAGGCGCACTAGGCCGGTGGTTGGGTCGAACAACAGACCGTTGAAGTCTCTTTCCGACATGCTCAAGGGTAAGGAAGGCCGGTTCCGTAAGAACCTGCTTGGAAAGCGCGTCGACTACTCCGGACGATCGGTTATCGTCGTCGGTCCGTCGCTGAAGCTGCACCAGTGCGGTCTTCCGAGAGAAATGGCGCTGGAGCTCTTCAAGCCGTTTGTAATGAAGACGCTGGTCGAGAAGAAGTATACGTCTAACATCAAGACCGCGAAGCGCATGATCGATAGGATGAAGCCCGAGGTTTGGGACGCCCTGGAAGAGGTCATCAGCGAGCATCCGGTTATGCTTAACCGCGCTCCTACCCTCCACAGGCTCGGTATCCAGGCGTTCGAGCCGATTCTGGTCGATGGTAAGGCGATCCAGCTTCACCCGCTGGTCTGCCACGCGTTCAACGCGGACTTCGATGGCGATCAGATGGCGGTCCACGTTCCGCTTTCGGCGTCGGCGCAGGCTGAGGCGAGAATTCTCATGCTCTCGACTCATAACCTGTTCTCGCCGGCTGATGGACGTCCGGTTGTAGCACCGATCCAGGACATCGTCCTTGGATCGTTCTACATGACGATGAAGCGTGAAGACCTGCCTGAGGACTTCGTGCCCAGAGTGTTCGCGGATGAAGAGGATGCGCTGCTGGCTTACCGCAGCGGTTCTCTGGACCTGCACGAACCGATCAAAGTTCGTCTGCCGGTATCGCATGATTCCGACGAGCTTGCCTTGAAAGAGATAACGGTTGGCAGGCTGCTGTTCAACAACATTCTTCCGCCGAATATGAGATATATTGACAAGCCGATCGACAAGAAGACTATGTCATCGCTTGTAACTGATTGCTATAGCAAAAACGGCCACGAGCGCACAGTGAAGCTCCTCGATGATCTCAAGGAGACCGGATTCCGGTATTCCACGTTCGCTGGAATGACGATTTCCATGACCGACATGGACATCCCGTCCAAGCGCGATGAAATCGTTGAACGGACCCAGGACGAGGTCGCGAAGAGGAACCGTGCTTATGCCAGAGGACTTATCACTCAGTCCGAACGCAAGCAGCAGGTTCTGGAACTGTGGACTAGGGCTTCGGAAGAAGTCGCGGACGCGCTTCTTGGTGGGCTCGATACATTCAACCCGATCTCAATTATCACGACTTCGGGAGCAAGAGGAAGCACCAAGCAGATCACACAGCTTGCCGGTATGCGTGGTCTTATGAGCGACCCGTTCGGCAACCTGATCGAAGACCTGCCTATCAAGTCGAACTTCCACGAAGGTCTGAGCGTGTTGGAGTACTTCATCTCCACGCACGGAGCCAGAAAGGGTCTGGCTGACACTGCTCTGCGAACAGCGGACGCGGGATACCTGACCAGGAGGCTCGTGGACGTTGCTCAGGACGTTATCGTTCGAGGCGACGACTGCGGGACAGTTCAGGGCGTCTACGTGTCGACCATCGAAGAAGGTGGAGACACCATCGAGACCATCGGCGACAGACTGCGCGGCAGGACTGCGCTGGAAGATATCTATCTTCCGGGCCAGGATGAGCCGTTCATTGCAGCGGGCGAGATGATCGGAGACGATGAGGCGAAGGAAATCGAGGCCGCTGGTTTAACAAAGGTGGGCGTGCGTTCACCGCTTACCTGCGAGCTGAGGCAGGGAATTTGCAGAAAGTGCTATGGCCGCGACATGGCTCTTGGTAGGCCGGTTGAAGCCGGTACTGCTGTTGGTATCATCGCTGCACAGTCCATAGGTGAGCCTGGCACGCAGTTGACAATGAGAACATTCCACACCGGTGGTGTTGCTGGAAAGTACCTCACTGGTGTTGCTGAAGTTAAGAAGAAAAAGCAGGAATCCCTGCGTGACTTGCACGAAGACATCCGCCGCGGTCTGGTTTCGATCGAAGACGGTGTCGAAGGCATGGAGCGCGAGCGTGTAAGGGCGGTCCAGGCCGTTCTGAAGGTATTGGAAGACCAGGTTAGAGGTCTTCTGAGGGTTGTCGAGCTCTTCGAGGCCCGAAAGCCTAAAGGACAGGCGATCATTACCGAAGTCGCGGGTAAGGTCGTGGATATCGAAACCCGTGGTTTGAAGCGAGTGGTCATCCACACCGAAATGCCGACATTCGATACTTCCGTTCTCGCGGGAGAGATCACCGTCGATGACGTGATCAATCCGAAGAACGGTGAGACGCTGATTGAAGCCGGGACCGAACTTACCGAGAAGCTGGCGCGAAAGATCAAGGACGCCGGGGTGCAGGTGGTCAAGCTTCGCAAGACTCACCTCGTGCCTTACCGCGGTAACCTTGAGGTCGAGGTCGGACAGGAAGTCCAGGCGGGCGACCGCCTGACCGAAGGTCCGCTCGATCCGCATAAGGTTCTCGAGCTCCAGGGCGTGCGCGGCGTTATGGAATATCTCGTTCGCGAGATCCAGAGCGTATACAAGTCGCAGGGTGTAGACATCAACGATAAGCACGTTGAGATCATCGTTCGCCAGATGCTGAGAAAACGCAGAGTGCTGGAATCCGGTGATACGCGCTTCCTGCCTGGTCAGATCGTCGATAAGTTCGACTTCGAAGATGAGAATGTGCGTGTGAGAACGTTCAATGGAACCGAGGCTCAGGCTGAGTGGGTCCTCCTGGGTATTACTGAGGCGTCGCTGGCTACCGACAGTTTCCTGTCCGCGGCGTCGTTCCAGAAGACAACCAGGGTGCTTACGGATGCCGCGGTCAAGGGCAAGCGCGACAATCTCGTCGGTCTGAAGGAGAACGTTATCATCGGTCGATTGATCCCGGCGGGCACCGGCTTGCCGAGGTTCAGGCAACTCGATGTCCTCGGCGAAGAAGGAGAGGTCATCACGACGGCCCGCGAGCTTCTTAAGCCCACGCTGGGTGAAGAGGAAGAAGGGCTGCTTCTGGACAGAGATGAAGATCTGCTCCCATCCGATCTTGGCTTTGATGACGAGCTCGGTTCCGAGGAAGAAGCCGAAGAGACTGAAGACGATCTCGAAGATACCGACATCGTCAAGAACCTTACCGCGGCTCTGTCGGATGCAGAGGAAGATCCTGATTCCGACCTTGCGGAAGACTCTGATGACTACAGCGCGGAATCTGACGAAGAAGAATAAGAGAGGCACGAAAAGCCCCGGCTATAGCAGCCGGGGCTTTTTTTAGTAAACCCAACCGGGCACATTTGTATCGAGGACTGTTATATTATTATATACAGCTTTGACACCAGGTACGGAGCTTACGATGTTAGTCGCTATTTCCCGGTCGATTTCGTTGTGCACTATACCTGTCAGCTCTACAGCGCCGTTGTTGACGGATGCGTGAATACGCTGCCCGTTGAGTCCTGCTTTGGTAAGAGCGTCTTTCACATGGCCTAGAATCTCGAGATCGGTGGCATTGACCGGTGAGATAATAAGCTTGTTATTAACGCAGGTTACTCCACGAACGCTGAATGCAAGGATCGTCGCCATATCCCACTGGCTTCTGGTTTGGACCATACCAGTCAGCGTAACTACTCCATTACAGACCTGAACGAGAATTGGGTTTTGAGCGGATCTGATTGAACCCGCCAGCCTGGCCATCACTGCGCTCCTGATCACTTCATCGGTGACCACTGGACACGCCACTATTGCATATCCACCAGCCGGGCAGCCAGAGGGCGGCTGCTGGGCGGATGAATTGTTCCCAGAGACCATTATCAGAATGCCTAGAGCCAGGGGCAGCATCCATTTGATCGTGTTCTTTTCTATTCTCCACATTTTATCGCCTCCGAATGCGTTAAACGCCCCACATAGGAAGTGTACCCTACTAATGGCTTTTTGCATTACTTCAGTTGGGCAAGTTATAATTAGAGCGTGAACGACATATATACAGCAAGGACAGCATATCTTAGCCTGGGATCAAATCTCGGGGAGCGTAGAGAGAACCTGCGCGCGGCCATACGAATGCTCGAAGACCGGGCGTCATGTATAATAACAGTTGTTTCATCGCTTTATGAGACAAAACCGGTCGGGCTTGTGGAGCAGCCGGATTTTTTAAATGCTGTAATTGCCGTAAAAACTACGCTCAGCCCTGCCGATTTACTGGAACGGTGTATGAAAACGGAGGAAACGCTTGGCCGGCAGAGAACAATCCGGTGGGGTCCGAGAGTCATAGATATTGATATACTGCTTTACGAAGACGTATCGATGGAGACGGAGAATCTAATTATTCCGCATCCGAGAATGGCGGAACGGGCTTTTGTACTGATACCCCTGGCGGAAATTGCGCCGGATGTGCAAATTGGAGATGGTATGACCGCATTTGAGGCTGCCGGGCGGATTAGCAGCGATGGCGTTGTAAGGGTTCAAGATGAATCCTGGAGCAAGATATGAGTCTATTCAGGTATGAGGCGGTAGATAAGACCGGACGGGTCGTTCACGGTGTAATGGATGCGGTGAACGAACAGCAGGTGACCCAGAAATTATTGCAGATGGGTTATACGGCTCGGGCTGTGTATACGCCTGGAGCCAAACAGACTACCGTGCAGACCGCTGTTCCTCATCAGGCTGTGTCTCAAGCGCAGGCTCCAGCGGCCGGAGGAGCACCTGTCTCGGTAAAGTCGTGCGTGCCGCCATGGGCTCTCGCCAATTTTTTTCGGCAGGTGGCTACTCTCGTTAAGTCGGGAATTCCACTTTATCAGTCATTTTCGGATATGGCTTTTACGACGAGAAACCGCCACCTGAAAAAGGCATGCGCCGAGATGCAGCAGGCGCTGCAGAACGGGCAAAAACTCTCCGGAGCGATGGCAAAGTTTCCACATATCTTCCCTGTATACACAACGGCATCGGTTTGGGCGGGTGAACTGACAGGAAAGGTCGATGTGGCTTTAGAAGAAATCGCAACAGACCTTGAACGCGAAGCATCCGATACGCGGTATGGATGGATCGGGTGGGGGCTTACGAAGCTTACCGTAGTCTTCTGTGTGTTTCTGCTGCCGTGCTTGAATATCTCCAAATATCTCAATGCAGCATTTTCCAATACTACCAATGAGGCGCTGAAGAAGATGTTTACCATTTTTGTAGCCTCGTTCTTCAGGGCGCTGCCGATTGCCATAGTCGTGGTAGCCGGATTCTTTGCCTGGGGGCGATTGAAACATGTGCCGGGCGTAAGGCGAGTGCTCGACAGTATCTTGCTGAGGATGCCGGTTTGGGGGAAGCTGCAGCGTTACCGTTCAATGGCTCGTTTTCTGCATGTGCTGGATTCGTTATATGCCGCGGGTATAAGCCCGGCGACCGCGTGGGACGCCGCGAGCCTTACGGCTAGAAATAATGAGATCGCTAGCAAGCTTCGAGGTGCAAGAATAAATATGCCGAATGCTGAACGACTTTCAGATATGTTTCAAATTGCGGGTGTGTTCGAAAGTGAAGACATCGGGATGGCAACTGCGGGTGAGAAATCGGGACGGCTTCCGGAAACACTGGGCAATCTTTCGTATGTATACGAAGATAAGGCAGCGAGCCTGAAGACCGCGGGCCGGATTATCGCGATACATGCCATTATTATATCCCAGATTTTGCTAACTGGAGTTGCGGCGATTTTAATGATGACGGGTTACCGGCAGTTCCTCGATCCGTTCTTAAACGGTTCGATGGGCCCTTAGGAGAACTAAATGCCGACATTCAGTTATAAGGCCAAGGACAAGTCGGGAAATACGATTGCCGGTTCGGTAGAGGCGATCGATGAGCACGCCGCGGCTGGAATCGTGCGTGAAATGGGTCATCTTCCGATGGAGATCCGCATAAGCCACGCCACACACCCTGCCGTGCGCAGCGATGAAGCTGGTTCGGTAATCGCAAGGTATCTGATATATCCTTTGTGGACCGGCGTAAATATCAGGATGCTGGCGATATTTTACAGGCAGCTGGCTACGTTGATGTCGTCTGGAATGTCGCTTTCCGAGGCGCTTCGAAGCCTGGGGACCAGGACGCGTGGGAGAATGTTCGTTATTATTAACGAGATGCAGGAGCATGTGCAAGCCGGAGGGCGAATGTCCGAAACCATGGCTCGTTATCCTCGCGTATTCAATATGCTGCAATTATCGCTGGTAAGAGCGGGTGAAGCCGGCGGGCTTATGGAATCGATGATCGAGCGAATCGCTTCTTATCTGGAATATGAGCTTTCGATTCGCAGCAAGATATCGAAGATAATGTTTTATCCCATTCTTATATTAATCGCAATTGTATTTATCCCGCATGTGCCTACAGCGGTCCTGAAGGGCGGTGGAGCATTTAGCACGGAAGTATGGGGTTCAGTAAGAATATGGCTGCCATGGGCTATCTGTGCTATAGTGCTCGTTAAACTGTTGCTGCAGTTCAGGGTATTTAGATATATATGGGATATCGTGAAGATCCAACCGCCTGTACTGGGGACCATGGCTCGAAAGATTGCGATGTCGAGATTCAGCCGCGCGCTTGCGGTGCTCTATACCGCGGGCATGCCGATGTCGGAGTCGGTAAATGTAGCGGCTGACGCTTGCGCGAACATTGCGATAGGCTCAGGTATTAAACATGCCGTGCCGGCGATCCAATCCGGGCATGGGCTCACCGAATCGCTTGCGAAGACCAGAATGGTCATACCTATGGTTATGGACATGCTGCTGGTCGGCGAGAAAACGGGAAGCATGGACGGTGTCCTCAACAAAGTAGCTGATTATATGGACGATGAAGTAGATAGCACAATCCATAAAGCCGGAATAGTGCTCTTCGTCCTGATGATTCTCATTGCCGGCGGGATAGTCCTGAAGATAGTCTTGTCTCAGTATCTGGAACAGATGAAACCGATCATTCAGCAGGAGCAGCAGATGCCCTGATGAGAACAAGCCGCAATTACTATGAGATACTCGGCCTGCCGAAAACCGCTTCAAATGCCCAGATCAAGCGGCGATACAGGGAGCTTGTAAGAAAATATCATCCCGATGTCGCCAGGGATAAGACTACCGCGCATCGCCTGTTCATACAAATCAACGAAGCTTATGAAGTCCTGAGCGACCCTTCGCACCGCCGTTCTTACGACGAATCTCTGAATCGTGAAGCGGAAAAGCGCGCGTCTCAGTCACAACCGAGCGCTGCATCGACCACTCCTACACGCGGGCCTGCTTCACAGCCCAAACCTGCTTCACAGCTTCTGAAAGATGCGCAGTTTGCTTTTATTCAGAGGCGATTCAACGAAGCCGCGAACCTGTGCCGGGAAGTGCTTCGGCTTAACGAGCGCGATGCCAGGGCTCATGCTATCCTCGGTGACATCTATCGTGCCCAACACAAAAATAACAGCGCTATTAAGCATTACAGCTATGCGATGCAGTATGATCCCCGCGATATGGAGACGCAGAAAAAGCTTCTGAACCTCATGGATAAACAGACGACGGTGAACCTGAAGCGTGAAGAAGTGGCTGACCCTAAGCGGCTGTTGATAATAAATATGGTTTGGTGGGGTGTCGCATTCTTTTTGATCATGATGATTGGTATACGCCCCGGTGAGCCGATTCCCTGGCTGAGGCAGTATATTTCGATGGTTGCGTCGTGGAGCTGGAACCTGGTCGCACTGATGGCTGCGGCTTCCGCGATAATAGGTGGATTGCTTGCAGCGAATGGATTGCTCCGGCATCCTGATGATGAGCTTGTCTTCGAGAATACCGGAAACTGGGCGGTGGTGCCTACCGGATTTATTCTGATTATAGGTTCCGGCCTCTTCTTCATCGGCGCTGCCTTATTTTATACCGGCATCGGGCTGATACAGGGGAGCTTATCAAAGTCTGTGCTGACAGTATTCGCCTGTGTTGCGGGAGTGGTGTTGCTTTCCGCGTTGATGTATCCGGGAGATAAATACCAGGTTCTGATGTTCGGAGGAAACGTGGCATTCCTTTCCTGCATCTTTGGGTGGTATACTGGAGCGGCGATGAAACCGCTTAACGCTGAGTGATACTCGTTATATTATAAGCGTATAAGAGAATATCAGGGTGGAAGAGACTATGAAGCAGAATAAAGTCACGGCTCCCAGCCTTTCTGAGATGAAAGCGCGCGGAGAGAAAATATCGATGATAACGGCTTATGGCTACCCATGGGCGAAGATGGCCGACGAGGCGGGGGTGGATGTCCTGCTGGTCGGTGACACCCTTGGAATGGTGGTTCTGGGCTATGAGACCACGCTTCAGGTAACAATGGAGGATATGGTCCGCCATACCGGTGCCGTGGCTCGCGGGACCCAGCGCGCTCTCGTAGTTGCGGATATGCCGTTCTTATCATATCAGGTGAGTGACGAAGAAGCTATCCGTAACGCCGGCCGGCTTATACAAGAGGGCTGCGCTCAGGCTGTGAAAATGGAAGGAAGTGACCATATCGCTCGGACCATCCGGCGGATAGTCGACATCGGAATCCCTGTGATGGGGCACATCGGCATGACACCTCAATCAGTCCACCAATACGGCGGTTTCAAGATGCAGGGGAAAGATGCGGAGAACGCCGAGAGAATCAGGCAGGAAGCGCTTGATCTGCAGGATGCGGGAGTGTTTTCGCTGGTGCTCGAAGCTATTCCCTCCACGCTTGCCGGGGAGATTACAAAGAGTCTAGATATCCCGACTATCGGAATCGGCGCAGGACCTGATTGCGATGGTCACGTTCTCGTCTCACACGATATTCTTGGGCTTTATGATAAGTTTGTCCCCTCGTTTGTTAAGCAATACGCGAATCTCTGGCAGATATCCTCAGATGCTTTCAAGGCGTATAATGAAGACGTTAAATCAGGCCGCTACCCCGAGCGGAAGTAGACCAGGAGCAGTAGAAAATTGAAGTTAGTCCATACCGTATCCGCAGTGACCGAAGCCGTCCGCGAGGCAAAACGCGAGGGCAGAGTGGTCGGTCTTGTCCCGACAATGGGCGCCTTGCATGAAGGCCACATGAAGCTTATAGAGATGGCAAGGGATGAGTGCGGATTCGTGGTTGTCAGCGTATTCGTTAATCCCACGCAGTTTGGCCCTAATGAGGATTACGGGAAATACCCTCGCACCCTTGACCGTGATGCGAAGATGTGCGAAAAGGTGGGGGTAGACATTGTTTTCGCTCCTTCCGCGGAAGATATGTATCCAGATGGGTTCAACGCGTGGGTCGAGATCGATGGGCTTACGCGTGTATTGGAGGGTGAGTTCAGGCCTACGCATTTTCGCGGCGTCACAACAGTCTGCGCCAAGCTCTTTAACATATCCCGTGCCGACTGCGCCTACTTTGGCAGGAAGGATTATCAGCAGCTTAAGGTCATCGAGAAGATGGTACACGATCTCAATATGCCGGTCTGTATAGTTCCGGTGGATATAGTGCGTGAGAATGATGGGCTTGCGTTGTCCTCCCGCAATAGATATTTGAGCCCTGATGAACGCAAGGCGGCGCTGGTCCTGAGTAAATCGCTGGCCGATGCTAGAAAGTCATATTCGGCAGGTCAGAGAGATCCTTCTAAAATCCGAGCGCTCATAGAAAAACGCATTAATTCAGAGCCGTTAGCCGCGATCGATTATGTGGCGGTAGTCGATGCGGAGACCCTCCTGCCTGTCGATTCCCTCGATAATCCGGGTGTGGTGTTGTTGGCAGTCAAAATAGGGACGACCCGGCTTATAGATAATATTTTACTTAAATAAATCTCCTTATAATTCTTGCCTAGCGGTTACTGATGAGCTAAAATAGTAACGTAGTGGAAGAAAGACATAAGGCTAATCGAATACTGGGCATTGTAAGCATAATACTTGGGGCGGTGATTATTATCGCCCTGGGCATTTACCTTACCAGCACTTCTAATCCCACATTCAAAGGCAAGACTGTTATCCGCTGGTGCGTCGATCCTAATCCCATTCGTAAAGAGCAGATCAGCCTCTTTGAGCACAAGTACCCCAATATTCATGTGATCAACGATCCGGGGGCGGATGCGCAAAGGCTGCTTACTCAGCTTGCAGGCGATGTGCCGCCGGATGTAATGACGCTGTACGATCCGCAAACAGTCAGCCTCTTTGCGAAGAACGACGTGCTCCTCGATCTCAGCCCTTATATCAAGCAATACCACATTCCGGTCGATAAGCTATACTCCGGCCTGCGGCCATATATTTATTATCAGGGAAAGGTCGTCGGGATACCGGAGAACTGCGGACCGTATGTCCTCTTCTACAATAAAAAGCTGTTCCGTGAAGCAGGTATTCCATACCCCAAACCAGGGTGGACGTGGGACGAGTGTCTTGCCGCGGCGCGGAGACTGAGTACGTATAAGGTTGTGGATGGTCGCCAGGTTCCGGTGCGCAAAGGCCTGTTCATAAACAATGGTGACTGGTGGTTTTTTATATGGATGTATGGTGGTCATCTGTTTTCACCTGATGGAAAGACATGCACGATAGATTCTCCTGAAGTCAAGAAAGGCATCAGATTCTGGGCTGATCTTCGGTTGAAATATCATGTAATGCCCACGACCAGCGAGGCGCAGAGCATGGCTCCGACCGGCGCATGGGGCAGCGATGCACTTCTTTTCAGAGCGTCTAGGGTCGCAATGACTGTCTCGGGCAGGTGGCTGTGCATACAATACCGAGAGCAGAAGGATTTGGATTGGGATGTGGTGAGCGTGCCGCGCGGTATAAATCGTGTGACACTGCTTGCCAGCAAATGTTACAGCATACCTAAGACCTGCCGAAACCGAGAAGCCGCGCTTACATTCATCGGATCCCGGTTAAATAAGGACAACCAGCTTCTTGTGGCCAATTATGGCGACGGTGACCCCACCATGAACGATCCATCTATCATTCAAGAATTCGCTTATAATCCGCAATACCCCAACGAACGTAATAATCGCCTCCATATCGACGAGATGAAATACGCCCGGGTGCAGGAGGTTTCACCATATATCGACAATCTCGATGTCAGCGCGGTTATGGGTGTCGAGTTCGATAAAATGTGGCTCGGGCAGCAATCGTCGGATGAAGCTTGCGATGTGATAGCAAGGCGGATAAACGCAATTATCCGGCGCAACCTGGCGAACCCCAATTTCCTGAATTAGGTATAACAATGCCAAGTGAAAAAAATCAGATAAAGAGGAGTATGTCTAGCAAGCGCAGAGAAGCGTTAGCCGCATACGGTTTCCTGCTGCCCAATTTCGTGGGTTTTCTTGCGTTTACATCGATTCCAGTCATTGTTTCTCTTGTAATGGCATTCACTCACTATAATATATTCAAATCGCCTTCATGGGTCGGCCTGGAAAACTTTCAGAGCCTCATGGGGTTTCATCATGAAAGCGGCAGGCTGGTCCCTAATGATCCGTTCTTCTGGCAATATGTCTATAACACAATCTTTATGATGACCGGTATTCCTCTTGGGATGGCTGGGAGCCTTTTTGTGGCTCTTATGATGAATCAGAAACTCAGGGGGATAGTGATTTACCGGACGATTTATTTCCTGCCCTCGGTATGTTCGGGGGTGGCGCTTCTGATCTTGTGGAAGTATCTCTACAACGCTGACATCGGACTCATAAACTCGGTTATTCGCGCTGCCGGCGAGCATATTTTCTCCAATATTGTTACCGGTATACTGTTCACTATTCTCTGTTCCATTATCTTCGGATTGATAGTTGTGGGTATAGTTGCCGCGTTGCTGGCATTAATACAATTCCTGTGCGAAAAGCTGCGTATTTCCTGGCGGGAAGGCCTTTATAAAGCATGCGTTATAGCAGCGGGAGCGGTGATATTCATTACTCTGGCTGTCCTGGGGCCGCGGGAGCATGCAATAATTAGTATGTTCTTCGCAAACCCGCCTGACTGGCTCGGGACGGTGCAATGGGCTAAACCGTCGCTCATTTTAATGGGTCTGTGGGGTGGACTGGGCGGTTATAATATGATCCTCTACCTTGCCGCGCTTCAGGGGGTACCGACTTCGTATTACGAAGCTGCCGAGATCGACGGAGCAGGTCCGTGGGCGAAGTTCTGGGCGGTTACCTGGCCGATGATCAGCCCGACCACGTTTTTCATCCTCGTCATGAGCGTTATCGGTGGATTCCAGGGCGGATTTATGACCGCGAACGTTATGACACAGGGCGGTCCCGCGGGAAGCACGATGACGGTGGAGTATTACCTCTATCAGACCGCGTTCCTGAAGTTCAATATGGGTTATGCGTCCGCGATCGCGTGGTTCCTCTTTGTGGTGATCTTCGTTCTTACGCTGATGACATGGAAGCTAGGTGGACGGGTGGTGACTTATGAATAAAATGCGCAGCAGTACAAAAATTGCGCTGTATATCATCCTGAGCCTTGGCGCGATCAGCATGCTTATACCGTTCCTCTGGATGGCGGTTACATCGATCAAGCAGCCGGATGAAGTATTCGCCCCTGGTGGTGGCATCCAATGGCTGCCCCAGCATTTTGTCTGGCGGGATACGGTCATCAATGGCACAAAGGTAAGAGCGTGGTGGGGGAATTATCCTGATGCATGGAACGAGATCAATATCCTCAGGCTGTATCTCTCCAGCATCTTCGTCGCTGTAGTCGGTACATTCGGACAGGTGCTGACGAGCTCGATGGCTGCGTATGCGTTTGCGCGCCTTCAATTCCCGGGCCGGGACAAGCTGTTTTTCGGCTACCTTGCAACGATGATGATTCCTGGCTCGGTCACGATGATCCCGGTCTTCGTGATCATGAAGCACCTGCACTGGATAAACACATATCAAGCTCTCATAATCCCCGGCTTATTCAGCGCCTATGGGACATTTATGCTGCGGCAATTTTTTATGGGGCTTCCCGACGACCTCGAGGACGCGGCGAAAATAGATGGTTCCGGGTACATCGGAATATGGGCGAGGGTAATCCTCCCTCTCTCGAAACCCGCGCTGGCTACCCTTACGACATTCACATTTATGGGCTTCTGGGGGAGCTACATGTGGCCGCTCATTGTAACTATCACCGATTCCATGCGCACCCTCCCGATAGGTTTAAGCTACTTCGTCGGTCAGCACGCCACCAATTATACTCAGCTTATGGCAGGCTCGATGATAGCCCTGATCCCTGTGTTGCTGCTATTTATCTTCAATCAAAGATACTTTGTTGAGGGAATCAAGCTTTCGGGGATGGGTGGTAAGTAGCAAATATCTCAACAGGAAGTAGAAATGAACCGTTACCGAACATTAATACTCGTAATCCTGCTCTCGATTGTTTTGGCATGTGCGGCAGTTGCTGCGGACAACACATCCTTCTTTTTTGTTCAACTCGCCGATGTGCAGCTTGGTTATACAAATAAAGATGCTGATATGATCCCCGAGATCGATCATCTGAAGAAGGCAGTGGAGCAGATTAATCGCCTGAAGCCCGCATTTGTCCTTATTTCAGGGGATATGGTCGACAAACCGCACGATCCGAAGCAGATTCGGACTTTCTGGAACCTTATTCGTGATATAAGGCCTGATGTGCCGTTATATCTCGTCCCAGGTAATCACGATATTGGGTTCAATCCAGTTAGAGCAGAAAATGTGCGATCCTATGAAAAGATAATGGGAAAAGACCACTACTCATTTTCTTATAACGGATCCGAATTTATCGTTCTCAATTCCCCGCTCATTTCCGACACTTCGGATAAGACCCTGCGTGATGAGCAATTGAAATGGTTCGAAGCAGAACTCGCAGCGGCTCAGGCCAGGCATGCGACCCACATTTTTGTATGTGATCATCATCCCTGGTTCCTTACGAGCGTTGATGAGCCTAATAAGTACCAGAATGTCCCATTGCCTTATCGATCTACCTACCTCGATTTGATGAACCGTTACGGAGTAGAATATGCTCTTTCCGGCCACCTTCACTACGAATTGATAGCCCATGATCGCAAACTTACTCTCCTTACGGATGGGCCTTTGAGCAAATCGGTAGGTAAGCCACCAATTGTTGGTTTTCGGATAGTGAAAGTATATAAAGACCGTGTGGAGCACCAATTTTACGCACTCGACAATATTCCAGAGCATGTGAATATGTAAAACGCGGTTCTGGTCCCTTGCCGTGCCCTTGCTGTTCAGCTAGAATATATCAATGCGGGCAATCAAATTATCTAATGGCGTGGAAGTTCCTGTTCACACGCTCAATACCATCATAGTCGGAGCCGGCGCGGCGGGTATGAATTGCGCCGCGCATCTTTACGAGTTTTTCTCCCACAAAGGTGTTAAGGACCCACAGGATCGAATTGCCGTCGTTACCACGGGGGTTAACCTCGGCGCGTCCAGGATGAGCGGCTCTGATAAGCAGACCTATTATAAGCTCGGCACGGGTCCGTCGGTTCCTGATTCGGCAATAAATTTCGCCCGCGCATTGACCGATTTCGGCTGCTGCCACGGCGATGTCGCGCTTGCGGAGGGGGAAAACTCCCTACGAGAGTTTTTCCATCTTGTGCAAGCCGGTGTGCCCTTTCCACACGATCCCGAAGGCGCATATATCGGTTATAAGACCGATCATGACCCCTATGAACGCGCCACATCCGCAGGCCCGAAGACTTCGAAATATATGAGCGAATGTCTGCAAAAGCATGTAGAACGCTTTGGCATCAGGATATTCGATAATCAGGAAGTCGCGCATCTTATCACGACCGGCAGGAGAAGCTCGAAGCGTATTGCCGGAGTTATCACCCTTGATCGTAGCAAGATAGACGATCAATCGTTCGGTATAACGATATTTCTCTGCGAAAACCTCGTGCTTGCGGCGGGTGGTCCTGGCGGACTTTATGAAGTGAGCGTATACCCCGAAGGGCAGATCGGGATACATGGTCTAGCGCTTGCCTCTGGCCTTAAGGCGCACAATCTGACTGAATCGCAGTTCGGGCTTGCATCGACAAAGTTCAGATGGAATGTGTCGGGGACATATATGCAATCTATCCCGCGCATTTTCTCGACCGATGCAAATGGCGGCGATGAACGCGAATTCCTCGCTCCGCACTTCACTACCACTGCGAAAATGGCCTCGAATATATTCCTTAAAGGGTATCAATGGCCGTTCGACCCGCAACGTATCCTCGATCAACAGTCGTCATCAATCGATTTCCTGGTTTATTACGAGACACAGATCCGCAAGCGGCGCGTCTTCCTGGACTTCACACATAATCCAATTCCCTGCGAAGGCAAGGAGCCATTCGAACTCAATTCACTGGATGATGAAGCGCTGACTTATCTCACACGCAACAACGCGCTTCAACCCATGCCTATCGAACGACTCCGGCATATGAACCCGCTTGCAATAGAGATATACGCCGAACATGGCATCGACCTTCGATCTGAACCGCTGGAGATCAATGTCTGCGCCCAGCATCACAATGGTGGATTCGTCGTTGATAAATGGTGGCAGTCCAATATCGGCCATACATTCGTGATAGGTGAGATGGCCGGCACGCATGGTGTGAAGCGTCCGGGAGGATCGGCTTTGAATGCAGGTCAGGTGGGTGGACTGCGCGCGGCGGAGTTCATCGCCAACGTATACGGCGCGAATGTGAGCGTTGATAAGATGCCGAAGGCGGTAATTGGCCAGATCGAAGATTTACATCGTAAACTCTGTGATTTACTGGATAGCGCTCACGGAATTACTCCTTCCGAAGCTATTGCGGAGTTTCAAGGCAATATGTCGCTTTATGGCGCTCATATCCGTAATCTCGATAGCGCCAGATCGGCTGTTATCAATGCGGCACGATTATACAGGCAGCTTCGCGCCGGAGAAATAAAGCTGACCAGGCGACGCGACCTGATCTTAGCTATCCATGCTGAGCATCTGGCACTTTCACAGGTCGCGTTTCTTCAGGCAATCATTGAATATATCGAATCCGGTGGTGGGAGCAGGGGATCATTCATTGTGCTGGGCGAAGAAGGAGATATAATCTCACCCGATCTTATCGATCCTCTCACCGGCAAACCTTATGCATTTTTGCCGGAGAATAAAGATCTACGCTGCACAATCGCCGAGATCGAGATACAATCTCTCGAAAACTGCAAATTCAACATCCATCGAGTTCCGGTTCGACCTATTCCCGTGCATGACGAACCTTTTGAAGCCGCCTGGAAATTATATAGATCAGGTGAGGTTTATAAGATATAGATGGATATCGGAAAACTCCCCCCCGACACCCTGACCCGCCTGCTCGCGCGCACCCGGACCGATCCGACTGTCCTCATTGGTCCTGCTTATGGCGAAGATGCCGCCGCGGTGAAGTTTGGGGGCAGCGTGCTTCTGGCCGCTGCTGATCCGATTACATTCGCAACCGATCACATAGGTTACTATGCGGTTTGTGTAAATGCGAACGATATCGCGGTTATGGGAGCGCTGCCCCGTTACTTTCTTGCAACTGTGCTTCTACCTCAGGATAGCTCGGAATCAGACGCGGAATCTGTCTTCGATCAGATCGAGCAGTCATGCAGAGCTATCGGTGTAACATTAATCGGCGGTCACACTGAAATCACTCCTACGGTGAGCCGGGTTGTAATTTCCGGTTGCATGCTCGGTGAAGTGGATGAATCGGGGCTTGTTCGATCATCCGGCGCTGAGGTGGGCGATGCGATCGTGCTTGCAGGCGGAATAGCGATAGAAGGAACGGTAATCCTGGCCCGCGAAGCATCTGAAAATTTAATTGTTAAGGGTGTTAGCCCGGATGTAATTAAATCCGCTGTAAGTTATATCGATTCACCCGGAATATGCGTGCTGAAGTATGCCAGGATCGCAGTTGAAACAGGTGGTGTGACAGCGATGCACGATCCCACCGAAGGCGGGCTTGCATCCGCTCTGAGAGAGATAGCAAACGCATCGGATTGCGGCTTATGTATAGATCGTTCCGCGGTCCCTGTTCTTCCTGAATGCGCGGCGATCTGCAAGGCGCTGGATATCGATCCTCTCGGCTTGATCGCATCAGGAAGTTTACTTATTACAGCTCATAAAAATTGTGCTCGGCAGATATTGAATGCTTTATCGGATGATGGCATACCCGCGGCTGTTATAGGCGAGGTAACCGATCGAAAAACAGGCATCCGCTTTAGCGATGGGCCTAATTTGCCGTCATTCGAACGCGATGAGATCGCAAGATATTTTGATATGCTTAAGGAGACGGATAAATAATGCGTCGCATATCGCTTATTTTGATCAGCATTGTATTGGGTGGCTTACTTTGCGTGCAGGTTGTAGCGCAGGATTTGTTAAAAGCCACTGAAGATAAAGCTGCCCGGCTTTCGCGGGTTTCCGGCATCGATGTCGGTAACTGGCGATATAAGATCGGTGATGTGCCCAACGGGCAGGACCCCGCGCTTGATGATTCCTCCTGGCAGTTCAATGCACAGAGCTCATTCACATGGGGCAGTCAACCGCTGTGCTGGCTCCGCACACGGATCGTTATACCGGAGAAAGTCGACGGTGTATCTGTCGCCGGCAGCCGTGTGACACTTAAGGTCGGTGCGGACGACGATGGCTGGCTTTATGTGAACGGCAAGGAGATCGGTCCATTCCACTGGACCCACGGAAAAACAGTCCTCACCGATAATGCGAAGCCTGGCGATGTGTTCAGTGTCGCTATCAAGAACACCAATTCAATCGGTGAGGGGCGATTGATCTCCGCTCAGGTCGAATACAGCGCTCTTGCTCCGATAAATGATGCGATTGCAGCTTATATGGCGCAATATAATAATGCCCGCGATCTGCTTTATATCGCGAACGATTCCCAGCGGACAAAGTATCTGCCTTTTGTTATCAAATCGATGAACGAAGTCGATTTGGATGCGTTTTCTTCCGGGAAGACTGACGAATTCCTCGCTTCTCTTAAAACCGCATCATCAGATATTAAGCCCGTAAGCGAGCTTTCACGCGGAATAAATATCTTCCTTGTCGGTCATGCTCATATCGATATGAACTGGCTGTGGTTGTGGCCGGAAACCCTCAGCGTATGCAAGAACACCTTCACCACGATGGGCAAGCTTATGAACGAATACCCCGGCTTTATATTCTCTCAGAGCCAGCCTGCGGCCTATGCGGCAATGCAGGAGCACAATCCCGAAGTCTTCGCAATGATCAAGGACAGGATCAAGCGAGGCCAGTGGGATGCGAGCACCGCGACAACATGGGTCGAAGGCGATACTAATATGGCCAGCGGCGAGGCTATAGTCCGTTCGATCCTCTACGGCAAGAGGTTCATAAAGCAGCAATTCGGTGTGGATTCGGATGTTTGTTGGGAGCCCGATACATTTGGTCACGCTCAGATGATGCCTCAGATCCTGGCAAAGAGTGGGATTAAATATTACTATTTTACTCGCTGCGGCATCGGATCGCCGGTCTTCTGGTGGAGATCGCCTGATGGATCGAAAGTCCTGGCATTCGATTACGGCGCATACAGCAAAAATATTAAGCCCGAGACCGCATTCGAAGCAGCGCATTTTGTAAAAGAGACCGGGCTGAAAGATTATATGCATGTATATGGTGTTGGCGACCATGGCGGTGGGCCGACTCGCGATATGCTTAATAGAGAAAAGAAATCCAGCGCTCAACCCGATTACCCACACCTGCAATTCAGCACAGCCAGAGGATATTTCGAGGATATAGCAAAATCAGGAAAGCCCTTCCGCGTCTGGGATGGTGACCTTAATACTATTTTTGAGGGCTGCTACACCAGTCACTCAGATATCAAGCGCTGGAACCGGGAATGCGAGAACTTGATCCCATGCGCCGAGACATTCAATTCCATAGCAGCGCGTTTCGGTCTTCCGTATGCCGGGGCAAGCTTCGAGAAATCCTGGCGTGACACTTGTTTTAATCAGTTTCACGATATCCTCTGCGGTACCGCGATACATGGCTCCTACGATTACGCAAAACAACTCCACGATGAAGCTATAACGCAGGCGAAAGGCGCGTTGGATAAATCGCTGGATACGCTTATCTCACGCATCAATACGAACGGCAGCGGCGTGCCTGTTGTTGTCTTTAATCCTCTCTCATGGTCTCGCACCGATCCTGTAAGTGTAACCTCACCGTTTCCTAAAGAGATTGCAGGCGTGAGGGTGGTTGATTCTAGTGGAGTCGTATGCCCGGCGCAGATCATGGATGGGAAGCTCTGTTTTACGGCCCACAACGTCCCCGCTCTTGGTTATAAGGTGTTCTGGGCTGCAAAGAGCTCACAAGCTGCGAAGGGAACGATCAAGTCGGACGGTATGGTGATCGAGAATCAGTACCTTCGCGTGCGTGTCGATCCTGCTCGCGGTGTTATCAGCGAGATTTATGATAAAGTTAGCCCCCGTGCAGTGGTACCGAATGGAAGCAGCATGGCTACTCTGCAGATTCTTCATGAGAATCGCCGCGGGATGAGCGCTTGGAAAATTGGAGAAATCCTGGATAGAGAAAACCTGACCCAAAACGCTCATGTGTCAGTTTCAAATGTCGGTCCCGCAAAAGCGACAATAACGATCGAACACGATTATGATAAGTCCCACATCAAGCAGGAACTCTCACTCTACGATGGAGTTCCACGCATCGACATCCATACGAACGTGGATTGGAAGAAACCGAGCCCAGGAAACAACCAATGCCCTATGCTGAAAGAAGCATTCGCGACAGGTATGAAAAGCGGTAAAGCTACGTTTGAAGTCCCTTTTGGTGGAATCGAGAGGCTTACGAACGGTTCGGAAGTTCCCGGCCAGAAGTGGATAGACCTTTCGCTTCCAAACTACGGAGTCAGCCTGCTTAACGACTGCAAATACGGCTTTAGCGTCAAAGACGGCGTAATGCATGTTACTCTTATTCGATCCACTCACAATCCCGATCCGACTCCTGAAGAAGGTCCGCATGAGTGGACGCTCTCAATTTATCCGCATAAGGGCGACTGGCGTGCCGCGGGTACTGTGCGAAAGGGATACGAGCTTAACGAACCACTGATCGCGCGCGTCGCTGCACCACATCCCGGTTCACTTTCCAGCGCGCAGTCGTTCCTTTCGATATCAAAGCCGAACATTATCGCAACGGCGTTTAAGAAAGCCGAAGATGATAATTCATATATTCTGCGGTTCTATGAGACCAATGGCTCACCTTGTAAAGCCGTAATAAGCACACGCTTGCCGGTGAAGTATTTTATGGAAACCGACCTTCTCGAAAGGCCTGTGGGTAGGAAGATGCCGATCTCAGGCGGAAAATTTACTGTAGCAGTTGGAAAGAACGAGATTAAAACTTACAAGCTAATTCCCTAGGAATCGTGGCATGAACATTCTCGTGACTGCTGCGCAGCGCCTCTCGCAGCCCTGCGGGCCACTGCCGGTCAAGGGCTGTCGTGTTCGCCGCGAAGGAAAAGAGAATGGCAAAAAACACCAGTTTCGGAGGAGGACCATAAATGCCCAGGTGGCTGATAATATGCTGCGCGTTTCTATGCCTGCTGAATTCTCGATCGGCGCTTGCTGCTGATGGTTTATCTCCGGCTGCCTCTGAAAAGCTTGCGGGATTGATGGCAATCGTGCATCCGGTGCAGTGGCATTGGCGATACAAGATCGGCGATCCAGGCGGCGCATCGGCTCGTGATTATGACGATTCGGGATGGTCGACCAGGGACGGAGATTCGGTCGATTGGGGCAGCGAACCGGTTGCATGGGTACGCGCGGAGTTTACTGTTCCTCAGGAGATAGATGGAATATCTCTCACCGGCAGCCGGATTACGTTCAAATGCTCGGCGGACGATGATGGCGTCATCTATCTCAATGGTATGCAAATGCAGAAATTCCATTGGGACCAGGGCAATACCATTCTTATTGACAAAGCGCTGCCCGGCCAGAGATTGGTAATTGCAATTAAGGGAATCAATACCGGCGGTCCAGGTTCGATATCGGCAGCTAATATCGAATATTCCGCGCTTGACAGTATACGCGCTGATGTAAAACGTTTCCTCGACAATTACCAATTCGCTCTCGATACGATTACTCTTGTAGACAGCTCGAAGCGCTCAGCGTACTGGGATCGCATAAGCAAGGTTATAGAATCAATCGATATCAGCGTGCTCAGGTCTAAGAAAAATGACATATTTCTTGCATCAATTAGCGCAGGCGAATCGCAGATCAAGCAGATATCGGGAGAATTGAGCGCGAATCTCAATGTACATCTGGTTGGTCATTCTCATATTGATTTCGCTTACCTCTGGCTCTGGCCTGAAACCATAGGCGTTTGCGAGAATACATTCACAACGGTCTCCAAGCTGATGGATGATTATCCCGGCTTTGTAATGTCCCAAAGCCAGCCGGCGCTTTACGAGGAGATGCAGCGCAGCGCCCCGGATGTTTTCGATAAGATTAAAGAGCGCGTGAAGCGAGGCCAGTGGGATGTTTCTACAGCCACTACCTGGAGCGAAGGGGATACGAACCTTTCCTCGGGAGAAGCAATAGTCCGATCGATTCTCTACGGCAAGCGCTATATTATGCAGCAGTTCGGCATAGAGCCTACGGTGTGCTGGGAACCTGATAACTTTGGTCACGCATGGACCCTGCCGCAGATACTTGCCAAGAGCGGGATTAAGTATTACTACTTTGCGCGCCGCGGTCCCGGTGCTCCACTGT
>Ga0123519_10002307_pt1 | contig 32390 bp, 28 predicted proteins | sample YelNatPaOPRAMG02_FD_87396 | JGI IMG/M metagenome (GOLD analysis project Ga0123519, IMG submission 87396) | Hot spring microbial communities from Yellowstone National Park - Yellowstone National Park OP-RAMG-02 (version 2) | ecosystem: Environmental > Aquatic > Thermal springs > Hot (42-90C) ... | reverse complement strand
TCCCTCACCGAGTGGGCGCCCCCGTTCGTCGGCGGGCTGGGCAGGCTCGCCGGAGAGTTCGAGGCCGTCCAGTTCAACTGCTCGACCGCGTCCGATATCTACACCCAGGACCTTGGCGTCCTGGCCAAGCACGTCCCCAATGTCAGTGTGGCCGGGTACTGGTGGCACACGCTCTACCCCAGGTACCTCCGCAAAAGCGTGGAGACCCGTCTGGACATGGTCCCGGCCAACAAGATCGTTGGCTTCTTCTCCGACGCCTACCACGCCGAGTGGTGTTACCCCAAGCTCAAGCTCGTGAAGCAGATATGGGGCGAGGTCCTGCTCGACCGCGTCGACCGAGGGCTGCTCACCGCAGACGCCGCACTGTCGCTGATCCGCCCCGTCTTCTGCGAGAACGCCAGGCGTATCTACGGCCTGGCATGAGCGGCCGGGCGTCGCCGCCCGCAATGACACGCGGAGGCGGTGGAGGGAGGCTCTAACATGGTCACGACACTGAGAATCAGCGGCCTCCAGATGCTTGTGACCGAGTCGGTGCCGGACAACGAAAGGCGCATCCTGGCCGGCATCGACCGCGCCGCCGGCGATCGGGCCGATTTTCTGCTGACCCCCGAGGGATCGCTCTCCGGCTACTACGCGGGCTTCGACGGCCAGGAGGTCGCCGAGGCCCTCGCGCGCGTCGCTGACGCAGCCAGGAGGGCCGGCGTCGGACTTGCTCTCGGCACCTGCTACAAAGAGGCGGAGGGCGCGCAGGAATACTGCTACAACCAGGTCCGCATCTATGCCCCCGAGGGAGACTACCTGGGCTGTCATGCGAAGATCCTTCGGTGCAGTTCGCTGTGGCGCCCGGGGACCGGCGAGATGCGCGACTATGTTGAGGGCACCTTGCGAACGTTCGACTGGCAGGGCATCCGCCTTGGCGCGCTGATCTGCAACGATCTCTGGGCGACTCCAGGATGGACGACGATGCCCAACCCGTACCTGCCGTGGCAGCTCAAGCGTATGGGCGCCCAGGTTCTGCTACATGCGATCAACTCGGGTCAGGACCAGAGGAACCGGCCGTTCCACGAGTCCAGCACGGAGCTGTGGGCCCGGGCGCTTCGCCTGCCCATCGTCCAGGTGAACGCCGCGCCCGCCGGCGGCCGCGCTGTCAATGCGCCCTCCGGAGCTCTTGACGCCGAGGGAAGGCGCTTCGCCACCTGTCCGGACCGCGGCGAGCAGTACTTCACGTGCGAGGTCCCGGTCGAGTAACCGGTCGTCCCCGCCCTCGCACCCAGGAGGGGGCGTCAGTAGCTCTCGAGCATCCGCCAGACGCTCTCGCGGATGATGTTCGGGAACTTCGTTCTCCGCGTTGCGGTCTTCGGGCTCTCCAGATCGCTCTCTGGGTCAGACATGTGCCAGAGTGCCAGGCCGACGTACTCGTCGCGCCCTCGGTATTCCCGGAGGATGTCGAGCGCGGCCTGGACGTACTCCTCCTGCTTCACGCCGCTCTCAACCCTTTCTCCCTCTCCACCGGCCACGTACTCGTATTCGCCCCACGAGGCGGCCGCCGGGATCCCGACCATGTACTGCCCGCCAACCTGCTCGGCCACCTCCTGGAACCGCGCCACCGCGCTCCCCAGCGCGTCCCGGTATTGCTCCAGAGGCGTTCCCTCTCCGTCAAGATCGTAACCGGACATCACGACCATATCGCATGAGAGGAAAATGCGCGCGAGCAGCTCTTTGTTCTTCGGCCCCACGAACATCGTGGAATACTTTCCCTCTCTGTTCAGCATCTCCCGCAGGTGCCGGTAGAAGGGCAAGTGGTCGGGCCGGAACGGCTCGATGTCGATCTGGACGCCGGCGGCGTTCGGGTCGTCGATCACCGCGCGCGCTACCTCCCGCGCGAGTGCACAGTACTGGTCATCGGTCCAGCCGTCGAGCTCGCCGCCGTCATTCCTGGCGTCGACGATCGGCATGATCAAGACGCCGGGCGGCAGAGACTCCGCATAGGCCTTGGTCGCGTGCGAGCTGTAGTGAACCGCACCCCGCCTGTCCACTGAGAAGTCGAGCGAGCCGGCATAGGGGAACAGGTACCGGAACCGCAGATGAGGGGCCGCGTTGGAGTTGAAGCGCCAGATCTGCCTCGACACCCCGCCGCGGTAGCGGTAGACCCAGGCGGAGGTGCCTCTGGGCAACCGCGGCAGCCGGCCCGGCCTGCATCCGCTCTCCATGTCAGCGACCTCCGAGACCGCGCTAGCGCCTTCGGCCTCCGCCCGGCCTGGGGCGCCGGGGGGCCCGGGACCTTTTCCCAGGTGCGTCCTGCTGCCCCAGCAGAGCCCAACCGCCACAACCGCGACCGCTGCGGCGCGACGCAAAACGCCGCGTGTGCGCTCGAGTCCCCTCAATGGCCCAGCCCTCCCGTCTGCAGCTGCCAAGGCGCTTCCTGGTGCGTCGCGCGCTGATCAGCCTTCGACTTCCTTCTTCGCAGAGAGCTCCGGGGGGTCCTCTCCCCTCGGCCAGCGGCCCACGCCTCGGGTCCGCCTCGATACCCGCGCGGCCCTTCACAGATAGTTCACAGGCTGGCAACAGGGCAGTCATAGGTCGCTGCTAGGATCATCTTGCAGCTATCTGCGGTACTGAGGGAAGGGGGCACAAGTGAATCACCGACTGGTGTGCGCGATGGGCCTTGTGTTGGGACTCACCGTCGTAACCGCTGTAGCCGCGCTCGGCTCGGAAGCTGTCGGCGCGAGCGCCGCCGGTGCCATCTCGCAAGCAACGGAAGCAGTCCGGGCGGGGGCGCCAGCGGAGCCCGAGGCGGAGGCCCCAGCCGCGGCGGCCGCGCAGGAAGAAGAAGAGGTGCCTGAGATTGCGGTCGAGGTGATAGGCAAGCGGGAGGGACTGCTATCGATCTCCCCCGCACCGGGCGAGGCCATCACCGAGGTGGGCGCCCAGCAGATCAGTGACTCTGGCGCGAAGTACATCATTGACGCCGTGGATCTTACGCCATCGGTATTCATCCGGAGCCAGGGGGCACGCTACGAGGATCGCCTGTCGATTAGGGGGGCCGCGCCTCGGCTCGTCCTACTGGACGGCATTCCGATCGCTCGGGATGGATACTCGGGGCAGGGCGGCGGCGCGGGTGGTGAGGAAACGGGCTTCGCCGGACGAATCCTCTACACGCTTCCGGCGGACATCATCGAGCGCATCGACGTCATCCGCTCCACAGGCACGATCGTCTATGGCCCCACTGCTGCCGTGGGCGCCATCATCAACATTGTCACCAAGGAGCCCAAGGAGGGCGACCGGACCAAGGTGTCCACCAGCTACGGCTCCTACGACCATGAGCGCCATGACATCTATGCGGACGTGAGCGACGGGAGGATCGGCTACATCGTCCAGGGCGGCACAGACTACATGACCTCCAACCTGGCGCTGGGCGGGAAGCGCTTCACCGACCACTTCGGCAAACTCGTTTATAACCAGCCCGACGGCTCGAAGCTGCTCATCGACTACTTCTCGCTCGACGGGCACCGAACACTCGACCTCAGCGCAGACTTTGCAATCGTTCCGGCCAGGTACTGGTGGATCAACCCCTGGAAGGAGCGCTTTGCCAACGTCGTTTACAGCAAGGCGCTGCCCCGGGAGGCGACTCTCGACGTGGTGTACTACCAGCGCAACCGCGACTTTACCACGGACCTGTTCACGGACGCGACCTTCGGCGTTCTCAGCCAAAACTGGCTGGAGAGCCAGGACGACGTCGGAATGGACCTGCGCTACAGCGTTCGGCACGAGGACGGCCGGATGATCCGGGCGGGTGCGCAGTGGTCCCAGATCAGCTCTGACACCTTCCAGGGACAGTACGTCGGACCCACGGGGCCGCTGCCGAAGCCGAAGATCACCGTGGCGTCGCAGGACCGCGACACGACCAGCCTCTTCTACCAGGTGACGCAGCCTGTGCGGCCAGGCACCCGGGTTGACGTTGGCGTCCGCTACGACCGCCCCAGCGGATACGGCAGCGCATTCACGTACGCCGCGGGACTCGAGTCCAGCATCTCGCCGCGCAGCGATTGGCACTTGCACATCGGCACGGGCAAGGAGCACCCGATACCCACCAGCGGTGACGTCCAGCGGGGCACCGTGCCCCCGGAGGCCAGCACCCTGGCCGCGGAGACGGGCATCACCACCCGTCCTAACCCGGATTCAAGCCTGACGTTCAACCTCTTCTGGACTCGCACCGACGACGCGAACATCCTTTACAACGACCCGCCTGGAACCATCGGACCGTTCGCCTGGGTTAGCAAGGCGGAGGATATGACGACCTCGGGCGCAGAGGTCGTGTACTCGAGGAACCTGAGCCCGACCGCGTACTGGTTCGCCAACTACACGTACTTGCGTGAGGATGTGTCGAACGAACACAAGCCCTACATCCCGGGACCGCTGTACCCAACGGCGCCCGAGCCGCCAAAGCATATGGCCGCCGCGGGCATCGCCGACACCATCAAGGGCACCCGTGTGGCGCTGACGGCCAAATACGTCAGCGACTACATGGCCCTCAACCGTATGATGAAGACGGCCGCTCCAGTGGACGCGTACCTCGTGCTCGATCTGAAGCTCGCGCGTGAGGTGGGGAACGGCCAGCTATCGCTGTTCATCGAGAACCTGCTGGACAGCAGCTACGAGACCATGCCGGCGTTCCCGCGGCCTGGACGGAACTACTTCGCCACCTACTCCCTGTCATTCTGAGGGGACCTGGGCTGGGCGCCGCTGCGGCGGCGCATAAGGAGTTGTGCAATGTGGGATTTGCTGCGGCAAGGGGGAGTGGTCATGTACCCCCTGGGCCTGTGCTCGCTGCTGACCATCGGCATCTTCCTGGAGCGGCTGTGGCACTTTGCCCGTGCGGACCGGGAGCCGCGGGAGGTCATCGCGCGGGCGCAGCAGGCCCTCGCGGCGGGCGGTAACCCGCAGCCCACCTGGCCCGATGAGCCGGCGCCCGCGATTCGCCTGGTGCAAGCCGCCTTCTCCAAGATAGGCGCCTCGCGCCAGACGCTCCAGGATCACCTCGAGGCCACTTTGGCGGCAGAACGGCTCCGCATCGGCGCCCACCTTGGCATCGTGGGCACGATCGGCAACATCGCCCCCTTCATCGGCCTGTTCGGAACCGTCCTCGGGATCATCCGGGCGTTCCGCGATATCGGGCAGGTCGGGGCCGCAGGCCCGGCCGTCGTCGCCACCGGGATCTCCGAGGCGTTGGTCGCCACGGCCGCCGGGCTGTTCGTGGCCGTCACGGCCGTGATCGTGTACAACTTGTTCGTGGTGTGGCAGGGCCGGCTCATGCGCCGCGCGGAAATCGTAGCGAATGCGATGCTCAGCATGCTCTCGCCGGAGACGAAGTGATGGCGATAGGCGCGCAGAGCAGCGACGACTCGATCATCTCGGAGATCAACATCACTCCGCTGACCGACGTGATGTTGGTGCTGCTCATCATCTTCATGGTCACCGCCACCTTCTTCGTCAGCCAGCCGGCCCTTCAGGTGGAGCTGCCACCCGCGGTCAGCAGCGAGCTCGCCACGAAGCAGGACGGAGAGATAGAGGTCGTGGTGAACAGCCGCGGTGACCTGTTCGTGAACAAGCGGCCGGTCGCGGCCGCAGACTTGACCCAGGCGCTGCTCGAGGCGGCTCGCGCGACCCATGCCGAGACCAAGGTGGTCGTCGTCAGGGGCGACGCGAAGGCCGCCTATGGACAGGTCATCTGGATCATGGACAGCGCCCGTCTGGTAGGACTACGTAACGTTTCACTGGCGACAAGGCGCCCGGAAGATGAAGCAAGCTAGCGGGACCAACCCGGCGGCGCCCTTTGTTCCCCTCGCGGGCGGCTCTTCCCGCGCGTTCCTGGTGGCCCTCGTGTGCTCGGCGCTGCTGCACGCGGGCAGCCTCTATGCGGCCGGCCGGTGGGGCGCCTGCTTCTGCAGTTTCGGCAAGGTTGTCTGCCCGAAGCCCAGTGCGAACTGCGAGCCGCGCGTGAACATCAGGCTTGCCCCACCTCCCAGACAGAAGCCGCCGGAGCCGCCGAAACCCGCGGTGGTTGTCGAACAGCCCAAGCCGGACCGGCCGCTCGCGGCCCCGAAGGCTGGCAAGGTGGTACTCCCTGACGAAGCGTTCCGGCAGACACCGCCGCGGCCCGCCGACATCAAGCTTGACCGCCCCGCGCTCCCGGAGGAGGTGGTGGCGAAGGAGTCCGAGGCAAAGGCGCCGCTGATCGCCACCGGGGAGATCTTCGATCGCGCCGGCCAGCTCACGCCAGGTCCGCCTGGTGCTTTCGGCCTCGGCGGGACTGGCACCGCTGTGGGCGCCGGGCCCTTCGGGGTCGAGAAAGAAGGCGGCAGCGGACGGACCAGCACGGCCGCGCCGGTGCCGGAGCCGCCACCGCCGGAGCCATCGCGTGCGCCGCCGTCCCCCAAAGGCCCCTCCCGGCCGCCCCGGGTCTTGGACTGGACCGATCCGGTCTACCCCGCACAAGCGCGGCAGCAGGGCATTGAGGGCACGGTGGTGCTGAAGCTGACCGTTGCCGCAGACGGAAGGCCGACAAACGTGACCGTGAACCGGTCATCGGGCAGCGCCGCTCTCGATGAGGCGGCGGTGGAGCACGTTCGCAAGGCCAGGTTCTCCCCGGCGCTCAAAGACGGCGAGCCGGTCGCCATGACGATAACCTTCCGCGTCCGCTTCCGACTGGTGAACACATGATCGGGCAGGCTATGGCCGAGCGTCTCGCTCGCGCCCATCCCTGCTACTCGGAGGGGGCGCGCGAGCGGCACGGGCGCATTCACCTCCCCGTCGCACCGGCGTGTACCTCGGATGCTCCTACTGCGAGCGCAGCATCGGCCCCCGGGCGGCTGGCAGCGGGCCGGGGAGCGCGCGCCGCGTGCTGTCTCCAGACGAGGCGGCGGAGCGCGTCGTGGCGGTGGCGCGCCGAGGATGGCTCCGGGTCGTTGGTATCGCCGGCCCCGGCGAGACGCTGGCGAACCCACAGACGCTCGAGACCCTGCGGCGAGTGCGCGCCCTGCACCCCGAGCTTCTGCTGTGCCTCAGCACGAACGGCCTGCGCCTGGCCGAATCGCTCCCCGAGCTGCTTGACGCGGGCCTCAGCGCTCTGACGGTCACTATCAACACCACCCGGGAGGAGACCGCGTCCCGCATCTACGCCTGGGCGGAGATCGACGGCACGCGGGTCGTTGGCCCCGCGGCCGCCGCTGCCGTGCTTCTGCGCCAGTGGCGCGGCCTCGAGGCCGCCCTGGATGCCGGCCTGTTGGTCAAGGTGAACTCCGTGCTGATTCCCGGGATCAACGACGACGACGTCGTCGACGTGGCCCGGCGGGCCGCGGCCCTCGGCGCTCACCGCCATAACATCATGCCCCTGCTGCCGCGCGGGCGAATGCGCCACAGACGCGCGCCGACGGCAAGTGAGTTGGAGACCGCCCAGGCGCGCGCGGGCCGCTGGCTCCGGCAGTTCCGCAGCTGTACGCAGTGCCCCGCGGATGTGATCGCTCCGCCTCTCGCAGAAGGAGGGTCGTGATGCGCCGTCGCCAGTCGCACGGCGGGCCCGCCGCGTCCCGACCCGGATCGCTGAGCCGACGCGAGTTCCTGCGCATCGCCGGGGCCGGTGTCGCGGCCTCGCTGCTGGCTGGCTGCGGCGTCGCCGCCCGCGTTCGGCGCCCGAAGCTCGTGGTCTGGTCGTGTGGGGGAAACTACGATTTCCTGCTCGACTTCAACCAACGCTTCGAGGCGCTCGCCGGATGCCGCATCATATACTCGTCGGCTCCCGTCGAGCACCTGATATCGGTGCTCGCCTCTAGACCCCGCGGCGTCGACATACTGGTCGGGCGCTCGGGGCCAGGGTGGTCCGATCTCCAGCAGCGCGGCCGTCTGGCGTCGAAGCCCGAGGTGTTCGCACTCGACCCGTATGTGATCATCGTCCCGCCGGGCAACCCGGGCGGCGTGCGAAGCCTCGTCGATCTGAAGCGCCCGGGCGTAAAGACCGTGTACTCCCCGACCGCGTCGGGACCGTCCGGCAAGGTCGTGCAATGCGTGCTGGAGGCGGCCGACCGGGTCGTCGAGCCTGGCATTTGGCAGGGGTACGTCCGCAATGCCATCGAGGCCCACGACTGCGGCTGGAAGGTCTTTCCGCCGGTGATAGAGGGCCGCGCCGACGCGGCCGTAACCCGACTGAGCATGACCACTGCCCCCGAGACGGCAGGCAAGGTCGAGGTAATCCGGATCCCGGTCCGGGTGATGGCCGCCATGGCGGAGGGGCACGGCGCGATCCCTCAGCGCACGGCCGTGCTCGCCGACACCCGCGACCCCGTCCTCGCCGGGAGCTACGTCGAGGCGCTGTGCGGGGAACTCGGCCGAGAGCTGTGCGGGAAACATGGCTACGTGCACCGGCTCGCTCCAGAGGCGGAGTCGCACAGACCGCTCTTCCAGATGCGGGCTGACGGGAGCGGGCGCGGGGCCCGGGGGCAGGCGAGGGCGGCCGGCACCGCTCCGAGCGGCGGCCGCCGCCGAGGAAGGGAGGGCGGTCGATGAGAGCCTTGTGGATCAGCTTCGCATTCATCGCAGCTGTGGCCGCGCGGCCACTCGCGTCGCGCGCGGACGCGGCGGCGGAAGCCAAGTCTGTGCCGGTCCAGATCCGCCTCGCCGAGGAGATGGCCGCCAACGCCGACTGGGAGGAAGCCGCTCGCCGCTGGATCGATATCCTCTACTACTTCGGCCCGTCGGAATATGAGGCCAGAGCTGAGTTCGAACTCGGCGCGCTCGCGCTTCGGCGAGGACGTTCCGACCTGGCCGCGGAGCACTGGAGCAACGCCGTGACGCGGGGCACTGACACCGAGTGGGCCGAGCGTGCCCGCAAGGGGCTCCAGCTGCTCGGCAAGGAACTCCCGCCTACACCGCAGGAGCCGCCCCCTCCGTATGTCACCAACGACACCCCTGCCGACGAGCGGCAGTTCCTCATCTCGCAAGCCCTCATGGCCGACGGGCTGTTCGACTTCGCCGTCCGTGATTTCCTCAAGGTCCCCAACCTCTACCCAGACAGCCCACGCGCTCCCGAAGCGCGGTTCCGCATCGGCACCTGCCAGGCGCTCCTGGGGCGCCCCGACCTCGCTATCGCGCAGTGGCGGCGCGTCATCGCCGACTACCCCAAGTCGCCCCAGGCCGACGCCGCGAGGGCGGGCATCGCCGCCTGGCAGGCCGCGCTCGAGGGCGCAGGCATCGCGCTCCCCGATCCCGGCGCGCCAGACGCCGCCTGGCGCCCCTATCGCCACTACAGCACCGGGCCAGACCGCGGCCTGAGCTACGCCGAGGACCTCTACGAGAACGGCAACCTGACCTATGCCCTGCAGGAATATGCGAAGGTCCTCTGCGATCTCTACACCCTGGCCGGAGAAATCAACCCGCACCGGCCGTACGCGCGATACCGCATGGGCGTCTGCGCATACCGACTCGGCCATCCGGAGGCGGCGGCCCGACAGTGGCGCCGACTGCTCTCCGACTCGCCTGATAGCCCCTTTGCCGGTCGCGCGAGCCGCGCGTTGGCCGCAGTGAGCCGAACCGATGCCCTTTCCTCGGATGCCGGCAGGGAGGCACCCGCGGTTCCAACCGATCTTGACTCCGACCTGCTCAAGCGTTTCCACCTCGCGGGCCAGCTCCTCGACTGCGAATTGCCCCTTGTGGCAGCGAAGGAGTACCTCAAAGTCAGCCACGTGCTGACCGCCGGCCGTCCGAATCCCCTCCAGGCCGAGGCCTCCTACCGGCTGGGGGTCTGCCAGCACCTGCTGGGTCGGCCGGACCTGGCCCTGGCGGCCTGGCGGAAAACGATCGCGGCATATCCGGACAGCCCGTGGGCAGCCGAAGCGGAGAAGGCCCTTGCCGCCGCACAGGACCGTGAGGCAACGCTGTCCTGGAGCCATCCGGAAGCGATCACACCATGAGCCCGCGCACCGCCCGCCGCAAACTCCTCGCCCCGCTGCGCCAAGTGAGCCAGCTCGCCGGGCTGGCCGTCGCGGGCGAGTGGCTGGCGGTGGGCTCTCTTCGATGTCCCTACGGCGTCCCGTTCGTCTCCTGCACCCACTGTCCCATGCGCGTCTGCCCCGGCACCTGGCTTCAGCCCTGGGCCATCGGCTTTGTCGCCCTGTCGAGCGTGCTCGCGGGCAGGGTTTTCTGCGGGTGGGCGTGCCCGATGGGTGCCGTGCAGGACTTGCTCGGCCGGGTCCCCAAGCTGCGCGCCCTTCGCCTGCCCAGGTTCGGCCGGGCCGACCGGTGGCTGAAGAGCGTGAAGTACGCCATGCTGGCACTCACCGTCGTCGCTTTCTACGTGCTGAACCAGCGCTTCGCAATCCCCGTCCGCGCGCATGCCACCTGGAGTCTCGATGCGGTCCGCGTCAGTTGGCTGACCGCGGACGTCTACTCCCGGGTTCGCGTCGTGCTGATCCTGGCCGGCGTTGGGCTGGCGCTGGTTCTCACTCGGGTGTGGTGCCGATATCTTTGCCCCCTGGGCGCGCTGTTGGCGCTGGGGAACCACATCGGTCTGGTCAGGTTGGCGCGCGACCGCGGCCGCTGCGCCGGATGCGGCAAGTATCCGCGCGAGTGCCGCATGTACACTACCCCCGGCACGGCCGACTGCGTCGTGTGCGGGGACTGCGTCGAGGGCTGCCCGGCAGGCGCCATCGGGATGGAGCTGCGCTATCGGCGCCGGGCACGTGCTTGCGACGGTCCCGCAGCGCACAATGATGCCTCGGCCGCCGCTGCGCCGTGAGGCGGGCCCGGCGCGCGGTTTTCCACCACACGGGCTTGACAAATGGTTGAGTGGGGTATAAAGTAAATGTGATCTACAGGTAGATGCTAATGAGGAACAGACATTGCCATCGGGGTGGAAGGGACGGCCGGGCCTGCACGTGTGAGATGGGCAATCTGTATCGGTTCTGCGAGCCGATTGTGCTGCTCATCCTCGCCAAGCTAGGCACCGCGCACGGGTATCAGATCGCCGCCGAGGCGGAGCCGTACGCGGTCACTCATGCCGGACTGGACGGCGCGGCCGTCTATCGAACCCTCCGGCGGCTCGAGGCCACCGGGTGTGTTACATCGACCTGGGACACGGGAGGGGCCGGTCCGGCGCGTCGCGTGTACGCCTTGACGCCTCTCGGGCACCAGCACCTCAGCGAGTGGCTGGAGGTGATGGCTGACATCGCGTCCTCCGTCGGCGGGCTGGTAGACGAGGGTCGGAAGGTCCTCTCGACCGCCAACCGAACGCCGGCCCAGTGGCCTCAGGGCTAGGGGGACCGCCAATTGGACGGGCAGATGGCTTGACATACTTGGGGAATGCAAGTAACATATATCGTGAAGTGACATGTGTCTCATCGAGAGCTATTGGTGCACCAGCGCTGTTGGGAACGGCTTTGGCGCACGAGCTCTAAGATAAGACCAAGGAGGTGTGAGATGCCACGTGGTGATGGAACGGGCCCGGCGGGACTGGGCCCAATGACGGGACGAGCGGCCGGGTATTGCGCTGGCTACCCGGTGCCTGGCTTCATGAACCCCTTCGGCGGTCGCGGCATGGGCATGGCCTGGGGCCGCGGCGGCGTAGGGGGCAGGGCTATGGCCTGGCGCCGCGGCTGGGGCCGCGGCCCCGGATGGGGCAGGGGCTACGCCTACGGCCCTGTGGTCCCGGGGCCGTTCGCGGCTCCCCCGCTCTCGCGAGAGGACGAGATCGACTGGCTGCAGCAGCAGGCCAGTTGGCTCAAGGACCAGCTCGCACAGATCGACGCCCGCATCTCGGAGCTTGAGAAGAAGGAAGGGTAGATCCAGGCCCTTCGGGGCGTCATGGGGCGGCCGGCGCGGGTCGCGGCGCGATAAGCCTCCAGGGTCCCGGCCTGGGGGCGGCTCCGCAGTCTGCACGTCGCCCGGCCCGTGCCGGCTCCGCCCCACAAATCACAGAAAGGACGAGACGCTCATGAAGGTGGCCGTGACGAGCAGCGAGCCCGATCTCGACGCCCAAGTTGATCCGCGTTTTGGCCGGGCCCAGCACTTGTTGGTCGTGGACTCCGAGACCCTGGAGTTCGAGGCCGTGCCGAACCCGAACACTTCAGCGGGCGGCGGGGCCGGCATCCAGACTGCCCAGCTCATAGCGAGCAAGGGCGCCGAGGCGGTGCTGACTGGAAACTGCGGCCCCAACGCGTTCCGCACGTTGGAGGCGGCGGGGATCAAGGTATACGTGGGAGTCAGCGGCACCGTTCGCGACGCGTTGAAGGCGCTGAAGGGCGGTAGCCTGAGCGCGGCGCCGGGGCCGTCCGTATCCGGCCACTTCGGCATGGGTCGCCGCCGCTGACATCGGGCGATACTCAGCAGGAAGGTGAATGCAATGCCAAGAGGAGATGGGACAGGGCCGCGCGGCCAGGGCCCGGGCACCGGCCGGGGCAGGGGCCGCGGCCAGGGCGGCATGGGTGGCTTCGGCGGCGGCCCGGGCGGCAACTGCGTCTGCCCCGCATGCGGCCATACGGTTCCGCACCAGACTGGCGTGCCATGCAATCGGATGGCCTGTCCGAAGTGTGGGCAGACCATGACGAGGCAAGGATAGACAGAGAACCTGAGCGCTTGCCGCTGGACTTCGCGGCGGCCTGAGGTGAGGCCTCCATATCGAGCGCGCAATGAGAATCGCCGTCGCCAGTGGCAAGGGAGGCACGGGCAAGACAACCGTGGCCATTGGGCTCGCGTTGTCGCTGCCGAATGTGCAGTTCATCGACGCCGACGCCGAGGAGCCTAACGCACACCTGTTCCTGCACCCAGTAGTGCACGAGGCGATCCCGGTGTGCATGACGGTGCCCGAGATCGACTCTGTCGGCTGTACGCTGTGCGGTGCATGCGCCGAGTTCTGTCGGTTCAACGCGCTGGCCGTGGTCGGGGGAGAGGTGCTCGTCTTCCCGGAGCTGTGCCATGGCTGCGGGGGGTGCGTCTACGCCTGTCCGCAAGGCGCGGTTCGGGAGAAGCAGAGACAGATCGGCGAGGTCAGAATCGGCGCGGTCGCCGAGATGTGCTTCATCGACGGTCGGCTGCGGCCCGGTGAGCCCTCGGCCGTCCAGATCGTCCGCGAGGAGATCCGGCGCGCGCGCTCCGACCGCACGACCATCATCGATGCTCCGCCGGGGACAGCCTGCGCGGTGCAGGAGGTGATCGCCGGGTCGGACTTCTGCCTCCTCGTGACCGAGCCGACCCCCTTTGGCCTGCACGACCTGCGCATGGCCCTCGACCTTGCCGCGGAGCTGGGGGTGCCGGCAGGGGTCGTGATCAACAGGAGCGGCCCGCGGGACTCCATCATCGAAGGAGAGTGCCAGTCGCGCGGCGTGCCCGTCATGCTGCGCATCCCTCTGGACCGCCGGATTGCCGAGGCGTACTCGCGTGGCGAGACGCTGGTGGGCGCGTTTCCAGAGTACGCCGAGCGCCTGCGCGAACTACACCGCGCGATCCACACGAGGGCCGCGGCATGAAGGAGCTTCTGGTCATAAGCGGCAAGGGCGGGACCGGGAAAACCACAGTGGTGGGCTCGTTTGCCGCCCTGGCCCGGGATGCAGCGCTGGCCGATGCAGATGTCGATGCGCCGAATCTCCACCTCCTGCTCGCTCCGCAGATACGCGAGGAACGGCCGTACTCCGGCGCCGAGCTCGCCGCCGTGGACGAAGATGCATGCACTCGGTGCGGCCGCTGCGAGGAGGTGTGCCGGTTCGCGGCCGTGCGCGGTCACCAGGTGGACGCGCGCCGCTGCGAGGGATGCGGCGTCTGCGCGCTTGTCTGTCCCGCTGGCGCGATCACGATGCGCCCCCAGACATCCGGCCGCATCTTCGTCAGCGACACCCGCTACGGTCCGCTCACCCACGCGCGCCTGCTGGCGGGCGCAGAGGCCACAGGGAGGCTGGTGACAGAGGTCCGCCGGCTCGCGCGGCAGACGGCCGACCGCGCGGGCGCTCATCTGCTGCTAACGGACGGCTCTCCCGGCATCGGCTGCCCGGTCATCGCGTCGCTGGCCGGGGTCGATGCGGCGCTGGTGGTGACGGAGCCGAGCCCGTCGGGCATCCACGACTTGCAGCGCGTGCTCCAGGTCGCGGCCCACTTTCGCGTGCCGGCCGCGGTCTGCGTCAACAAGTGGGATATCAACCCGGAGGTCGCGGATCAAGCCGCCGAATGCGCGCGCTCCGCAGGAGCATGCGTTTTGGGGCGCGTGCCCTTCGATGAAGCGGTGTCCGCCGCAATCTCCGAGGGCATCCCTCTGGTGGAGGCCAGCACCGGACCGGCGGCCCGCGCGGTCGAGGCCCTCTGGGACAGGATGGCACGCGAGCTGGCGTAGACCGCGGAGCGCCGTGCGCAGCTCTCGGACCAGGGCCGGCTTCGGTTGACACCTTCCCGGGCGGTTCCTATAATCGAGTGCAACCTACACGCCGTTGCGCCGCGCCGCAGCGGACCCAGACAGCCAGATGCCGGACCAGCGAGAACCAATCGGAAGACGTTCGGCGATCCGCCGACCGGCCGGCTGGCCGGCCCTGGTGACTCTGTTTCCGTGGTTCGTTCTGACGCTTGCGGCCGGTGGCATCCACAGCCACGGGCGCATCTGGCGGCAGGCGGCGGGACCGTGTGACGGACCGCCGCGAGTCGGCGTGACCTCGGGCGATCACGCGAAAGATGTCGCCTGCCTTGCCTGCCTGTGGCAGGTCGCCTCGTCGTCCCACTTCCTCACCCCCGAGGTCCCCACGGGCTCGCCGTGCGCAGTCGCCCTTCCGACTCCAGCCGTCGAGGCTCCCGCCCAGTCGAGCCCGCGGTCCTTCGACCCTCGCGGTCCTCCCCTCTCCTGACCGGCTAGGCGGCGCAGCCCCCTTTCCAGGCGCGCTCCGCGCCGTCAGAGTGTCTGTATGGCCGCATCTGCGCCCACGTTTGGGCAAATACCATGAAGCCGAGGAGAGATTCTCCATGCGACACATCGTGATCATGGCCATGCTGCTGTTGTCCGCGATCCCGGGCTCGAGCTGCACGGTTGCTGCAGCTCAGGATGACGAGGCGACACCAGGAGGTCCGACCGTCACCATCCCGATGTCCGAATGGGAGGCCCTCAAGGCCCGCCTCGACGCGGTAGAGAAGGAGCTTGAGGAGCTCAGAGCAGCGCAGGCCCCTCCCCCGCCCACCGAAGCTCCCAGTGGCGAGGCAGAACTGGAGGCTGCAGCTCCTGCCCCAGCGCCGGCCGGCGGAAGGCACCTGGCCCTCCCCGATATCAGCCTCGTCGTTCAGGCGAAGGGCCTCGCCAGCTCGGACAAGCGCGACGAGGAGCGCAACCGGATCCGGCTGAGCGAGGCGGAACTGGGGATTCAGGGCTATGTCTATCCGAACGTGAAGGCCGACGCCTTCATCACCATGAGCCCACAGGAAGATGAGCCGGCCCAGGTCGAGGAAGCCTATCTGACCTATCTGGGCGTCCGGGAGGGCCTTAATCTCTACCTGGGTAAGAAGCACGTCGCCTTTGGCCGCACCAACCTGGTCCACTGCCACTCCTGGCTCTATGTGCACCAGCCGCTCGTGCTGCGCAACCTCGTGGCGGAGGAGAGCCTGACTGGCGAGGGGGCAGAGGCAAGCTATGTGCTCCCGACGACGGGCGGTTTGTTCGCCCAGTTGGACGTGGGGACATGGACGGGATCCGGGCCGGGTGAAGCAACAGAACTACCCGAGATCTTGAGGGGCCCGGGAGCGAGCTTCTCGGATCGTTTCAACACGGCTCGGCTGTGGGCCGGCCATCCCTTGGGCGAGAACGGCGAGTTGGAGCTCGGCGGCTCTTATGCCCGGGGCCCGGCGGAGGGTTGCGCCAACCCAGGCAGCGGACACGCCTGTCTCAAGGGGTTTGACCTAACCTATCGGCGCTACGGTGAAGGGACAAGCCGCCTGCTGCTGCGGGGCGAAGGTGTCTGGCGGCATGAAGGCGACGACTTCGCCGGAAGCACCGCCCACGGCTACTATCTGTTCGGCAACTACCGCCCTGACAAGTATCGTAGCCTCGGCCTGCTGTATGACTGGTCGCAGTTCCCCCAGGCGCCCGATCTCCACGAATCCGCGCTCTCCCTGATACTTACCAGGCAGTTTAGCGAGCAGTATTATCTCCGCCTTCAGGCGACCCACGGTTCGCGGCCAGGCCTCAGCAGCTACAACGAGCTGTGGCTGCAGTGGGTCTGGGGAGTAGGGCCGCATACGCACAACCTCGAATGAGATTCCCCGCTGAGATGAATCAGAGAAAGGTGCATATCATGAAGACGCTATTGCCTCGCGAAGCGGTGGCGCTGGTGACCATCGCGCTCGCAGCCTGCACGCTAGCCTTGCCCGCGCACGCGGCCATTACCGTCGTGGCGGCGACCCCGGACCTCGCCGATATCGCCAAACAGGTCGGGGGCGACCGCGTCTCCGTATCCACCATTGCCCAGGCCAATCAGGATCTCCACATGATCGACCCACGGCCCAGCGATGTCCTGCGCATCAAGCGGGCTGACCTCGTCGTCCGCATCGGCATGGACCTTGACCTGTGGATGGACGCGCTGCTCAACGCGGCCGGCAACGCGCGGGTCAACCGCGGGGGCCCGGGGTACGTCGATTGCTCCGTCGGGATTCACAAGCTGGAGGTGCCCAAGGAGCAGATCACCGGCGCCTCCGGAGACATCCATGTCTATGGCAATCCCCACTACTGGCTGGACCCGCTCAACGGCGAGGTCATCAGCGCCAACATCCTGGCAGGGCTCAAACGAGTCTCTCCCACGAATGCCGACTACTTCGAGCAGAACCGAAAGGCGTTTGTCGCCCACCTGCGTGCGGCCATGCGCCGTTGGCAGGAGCGGCTGGCCCCCTACCGCGGCCGCAAGATCGTGACCTACCACGATGGCTGGCCATACTTCGCGCACCGCTTCAGCCTTCAGGTGCTGGGATGCATAGAGCCAAAGCCTGGCATCCCGCCCAGCGCCTCTCACATCGCCTCCCTGATCGCGCAGATCGAAGCAGAGAAGCAGCCGGTCGTGATCGCTGACGCCCCGTACTACCCGGACAAGGCGGCGAAGATAATCGCCGCCAGGACAGGGGCTCGGTTTGTGGTGATTCCCTCCTCGGTGGGCGGTGTGAAGGGCGCCGATGATTATATCGCCCTGTTCGACCACATCGTTGATGCCCTCGCCAAGGGCTTCGCAGCAAAGTAGGAGCGAAACCATGCTGGAACTAATGCTGCTGCCCCTCGCGATGGGCGTGGTTCTGACGGGCATCCTGGCCTACCTGGGCATTCACATCGTGCACCGGGAGGTCATCTTCGTGGACCTGGCGCTAGCCCAGATCGCCGCCCTGGGGGCCGCGGTGGGGGTGCTGTTTGGCCTGGAGCCTCATGGCATTCAGGCCTACGGAGCTTCCCTGGTGTTCGTGTTGCTGGGCGCAGCGCTCTTCTCCGCCACCAAGGCGAAAGCGCAGGATGTCCCGCGCGAAGCAGTGATTGGCATCGCCTATGCCGTGGCCGCCGCCGCGTGTGCACTCGCCTTCAGCAAGGCGCCTGGAGCAGCCGAGAAGATCCAGGACATGCTGCTGGGGAATATCCTGTTCGCCACGCCCCGCGACGTAGGGTTGGTCCTTGCCGTCTCAGTCGTCGTCGGGGCCTTCCATCTCATATTCCGCAGGAACTTCCTGCTCATCTCACAGGCCCCCGATCAGGCCGCGCAGCGCGGTCTCTCCCTCGCCGCCTGGGACTTCCTGTTCTACGCTTCCCTGGGGCTGGTCGTCGTGAGCGCGGTCGGAGTGGTGGGCATCCTACTTGTCTTTGCCTACCTGATCATCCCCGGTGTCTGTGCCATGCTGCTCAAGCCAAGCATGAGCGCCAGGATCGCGGTCGCCTGGGTCCTGGGAGGGCTCGGTACCTTCCTGGGAATCTACCTCTCCGTTGCCCTGGATCTGCCCACAGGCGCCACCATGGTGTGCACGTTCGCTGGAGTGCTCGCAATGGTGGCGGCTATCAGGGCCATATGGCTAGCCAGCTCTGCCTAGGGCCATCTCGGGAGCACACCCAGCGTGACCATGACGCCTGCAAGCACTACGAAGGCTCGGCAAATGGTAAGGAGTCGCTCGTCACGCACCAGAAGTCCGCGGGAGTTTAGCAGGCACGCGCCGATCGGCGCCTCCGCGGGGCGCGTATTGGATGACCCGCGCCGAACCGATTCGGGGGTTCCCGCGGCTCAAGCCGACCGACCTGACGCCGTCGGCGTTAGCTGGGCGCGACCTTGATGACCGTGTTCAGAGTCGGGTACGAATCGACCGATATGAGGGTGCGTTCCGACCCTCCGCCTGGCAACCAGCGGGTCCGGTAGACGGCCACGTCGCAGCCCGCCTGCCCCCTGTTGGAGCGCACCACCTGCCCCGGCAAGAGGCGGTCGTCAGGGCGAATCACTGTTGCGGGCGCGTGGCTGGCGATGAACTCGGTCTCGATTGTGCACGAGGGCGCCGGCGCGGCGGAGAGCAACTCGACCACCAGGTGGCTGCCGCTGCTGCGGGCCCGCACGCGCACGCTGGCGGGCAGCGGGTTGCGGAACCGCAGGTCGGTACTTGGGAAGGCGACGGCCGCGTCCAGGCCGGGGCGCGCGTAGCTGGCGGGCCAGAAATGGCGGTGGCGCTCCGCAATCTCCATTCCCGCCAGCAGCGCCGCGCCGTACAGCGTAGTCGACACCTGGCAGACGCCGCCGCCTACGGCCAGCACCAGCTCTCCATCGTAGCTGACGGGCGCGCGCCGGTACCCGCGATCCGCGGTCCAGGGACCGACGCGCCGGTTGAAGGAGAACTCGCCGCCAGGGGGCACGACGGCGCCGCTGAGCGCATGGGCGGCCCTCAGCGCGTTGGCGATCTGTCCTGCGCTCCTGCTCTCGAAGCTCGTCGTATAGCTGGCGATGACGCGCTCCGCCGGCGGCGCCTCCTGCGCACACAGGAGCCCGGCAAGACCGGCCGCCCCCAGGGCGCAGGCGGCAAGGGCAGCAGCCAAGAGCCGGCGGCGCACGCTCATTCCCGCACCTGCACCTTCGCCAGCTCGCCGACGGCATTGATGTCGGGCTGGTACATCGCGAAGCCCGTCGGCGGCAGCGCGCTGAAGCGGCCCGGCGTCCGGGCAGTGAGCACATACTCGATGGTGCGATCGCCCGCCGGCAGCCAGTCCAAATAGAACGCGACGCGGTCATCGCGCACGTCGTTGTCCACCCACCAGGAGCGCCAGTCCATGAAGCCGACGTCGCCGCGCGCATCCGGCTCCATGCCCGCGGGGAAGTAGTCCTCGATCAGGGCATAGCGCAGCCGCTGGCTGGAGTGGATAGTCAGGCGCACGACGACGCGGTCGTTGGCCTCGAACGTATCGCTCGCGCGTCCCGCGGAGCCGTAGGCCAGCCCCCCGTGGGAGGCGCCCCGCGCCAGCTTGCGGTATTCTCGCTCAACCCGGACGATATCCCCTGCCGCGGTCTTCTCACCCCGCCGAATCCCAACCTGCTGCCGCAGGCTGACCAGGTAGTAGAGTCGGCCCTGGCCCTCGCCGCGGGAGAACGTTAGCCCGTTGGCGCCGCGGCGCAGCAGTGAGGCCGGCACGTCCGCCGACGCCTCGCCCCAGGTCTTCAGGTCCCGCGTGTACTGGCGTCGCAACACCTCGGTGCCATTGAGAGCGACGACCGCGGTGTAGTTCGGGTTCGGCTCCTGGACCCCGCTCAGGTAATCGACCAGGGCATCGAGCGCGATGGCCGTATCGCGCGTCGAGACCCACCGATCTCCATGCCGGCTATTGAGCAGCCACCCCGCGATCGCCGCGATGCGCGGGTCCTTGCGGTTCGCCCTCAGGGCGGCCTTCAGCGACCAAGCGGTGGCCTCGACGTTCGCTCCGCCGTCCCACCACCGGCACTCCACATCCTGAAGCCCGCTCCAGTACAGGTACTTTCCCTCCGGCTTCGCCGTGCGCCACACTTCCTCCATCAGCCGCTGGGCGTCCATCGTCGCGCCAAGCTCGAACAGGCCGAGCACGCAGAGGGCGCGGCCCCGGCCGGACAGCTTCCTGTGGCCAAGCGCCCGCGCAATCAGAGCAGCGGCAGCGTCTGATCGCTGTCGCGCAAGGACATAGGCCGCGAAGGCGAGGTCGTCGGGGTATTCGTCAGGTCGATGCCACTGCACCGCGTTCTGGAGCGCCGACTCCGCGACAGATGGGTCCATCGTCTGATAGCCGCTGCGCCGGGCCTCCTGGAGGGCCATGAGCGCGTACGCCGTCATCCAGATGTCGAGGTCTCCCCAGCGCCCCCATCCCCAGCCTCCTTCTTCGCGCTTCAGGCTGGAAAGGCGCGCGAGGCCATCCCTTACCATGCCGCCAATTCGGCGCTTGGTCCCCGCGTCGGCCAACCCGCGCGCCTCGAGCAGGCGCAAGACATGCAGGTCGGGCAGGAAGGAGCTGACCACTTGTTCTGTGCACCCGTAGGGGTACTGCAGCAGGTAGTCCAGGCTGGAGAACAGGCTGGCCGCGACGGACGGCCACACCGAGATGGTCAGCCGCGAGCGCTCGATGGCCGAGTCCTCGCGGATGGAGAACGTGATGTCGGCCCGAGCCTCCGTCTGGCCCGACCAGGCGTCGAACTGAGTGCGGGTCAGCGGGCTGACGGGAAGCGTCAGCTCGACGGCGTCCTGCAGTTCCCCGGCGACGGCCGAGGCGCCGATCGTCGCCGGCGCGGCCGCGGCTGCCGTTGCCCACCAGTCGCGGCGCACGACTCCGTGGGGTCGCACCACCACCTCTTCGCGAGGGGCCCTGAGGTCGACGCCGCGCGCCCAGGAATCCACGGCGACCCGCCGCTCGCGATCGGTCTCGTTATGCACATATGCGGACACGCGGAATCGGTCGCCCTGGACGGCAAAGCGCGGGAGGTCCAGGCGGACCATCAGGGGCTTGTTCACCTCGAAGTTCGCCGTTGCCTGGCCGCCCTTCGTGTCCGCGGACACAGCGCGGGCCGTTACCCGCCACGACGTGAGGTTATCCGGCAGGTTGAAGCTCACCTCCGCGACGCCCTTCTCGTCCGTAAGCACCTGGGGCGCCCAGAAGGCAGTGTCCACAAACCGGCGCCGGACCTCGACGCTGCTCGGCGCCTTGTCGCCTCCGCCGACGTACTGGCTCTCGGGAGCGAACGTCGTGGCGACGCTGTTCCAGCGGCGATAGTAGAAGAAGTCCGCCGGATCCTCGACGCGGTCACGCGCGAGGGCATAAATCGCCTCGTCCACGACCCCGATGGCTAGCTCGGCCCTCGCTGGCTTCCCAGCCTCATCCGTGACGCTGACCCTACACGTCGCCTTCTTGCCAGGTCGGTAGGCCTTCGCGCCGGGTTGCACCTTCACCTTCAGGCGGCGCGCCTCCCGGCTGATGTTGATCTCTTTCGATGCCGCGTGAAGCCCTTTGCCGTAGACCTGCCCCACCCACACGAACATGTTGGGCACGTACTCGGGGTTCACGCTGACCTCGATCAGGTTCGCCCCACGCCGAAGCTGCATCGGGCGCACCTCGTACAGTCGCGCGCCTTCGACCGTGAACAGAGCAGGCCCCTCGCGCTGGCTCGTCACCAGCAGCCTCGCCCGGTCGCCCTCCCGGTATGTCGCGCGGTCGGGGATGATCGTGATGTCCGCCTGCCCCTCACCGAAGCGCCACTCGCCGAAGCCGCTTGCGGCCCACACGTGCTGCCGCACCGCGATCTCGCGCCTCCTCGCGTCGCGGGCGGAGGCCTCCAGGACGAAGTCACCCGCCTCCGGAGCGGTCACGCTCGTGCTCGCCATGCCGTCCGCACCCGTGGTCACCGCAGCCGTGGCGACAACCTTCCGCTGCACCCTCCGCCCGGGGCCGGGCACCCGCTCCGAGACCAGCGACACGCTCACTCTCTGGTTGGCGACCGGCTTGCCCTGGAAATCCCTCGCCTCGACCTTGACCTGGGCCGCCTGCCCGGGCGTCAAAACGTAGCGATCCGGCGACACGATCAGCGAGAAGCTCCCTCGCGTGACAAGATAGCTCGTGCTCGTCTCCGCGGCTCCGCCGACGTCAGATGTCGTCCACACGTTGAGCCGAAACACGTAGTCGTGGTACGGGGACTCCTCGGCCCTGGCCGTGGGCGACTGCGACGGCAGCGCCAACCGCAGCCGGCCGTTCGCATCCGTCTTCCCGTCGCCCTCGGCGATCAACTCTCCGCCATAGAAGTCGGGCTCGCCCTCGTACTCGGCGTAGTAATCGAGGTACTCTTCGGAATCGCCGCCCCAGCCCCACGGAGCGTAGTAGATCTCGCGGGTCAGCGCCCAGTGCACACCGACCTCCGCCGCTGGGGCGCCGAAGTAGTATCTGGCCTCGATGTCCACATCGGCCACGTCGCCGCGCACATACTGCGGCTTGAGCGGCCGCGCGCTGAGCTGAAGCTCCGGCTTGAGGTAGCTCGCCACGCTGACATATGAGCTGACGGTGAAGCCGCCGATCGCGGACGTGACCACGTAGAGCCCCGTTCGCCCGCGGGCGGGGATGGTGAATGAGCCGGCGAACGAGCCATTGTCGTTCGTGGTCAGTTCTGTCGCGAAGATCTCGGTCCCGTCCGGGCCGATCACCTTCGCCGTCACGGGCATGGGCTTCGGCACGGAATACGCTGTTCCGATCTGCTTTCGCACGACGCCCTTGAACAGAACCTTATCTCCCGGCCTGTAGATGGGTCGATCCGTGAACCAGTACAGCCGGTAGGGCTCGGGCCGCGTCTGCCACCGGTACGCGCTGACCGAGACGACATCCTCGCCCGCGCGCACTTGGTACGGCGGCGGCTCCTCGGGGAGGCCGGCTACCGACAGGCGAACCAGGCCGTCCGCGTCCGTGATCCCCGAGCGCCCCGCGATGCGAACATCGGCCCCCGCGATGGGCTTCCCACTCATCAGGTCGGACACCCAGACGACTGCCTGCTCTCCATCCGACTTGACCAGAACACCCAGCCGCGACACGGTGAGGGCCTCGGCGCCGCGCGACGCGTTCTCGCCGCCTGCAACGATCAGATAGCGGCCGACCGGGAGCTGGCCAAGGTTCACGCGATCATAGAACACTCCCTCCTGGTCGATCTGCCCCGGCCGCTTCTCCTCGGAGGACACCAGAGACACCTCGCCCAGAGAGACCGCCTTCTTCAGCGCCTTGGCGTGCTGCCGGGCCTCCCACTCGTTGACTGCGCGCCAACCGACCACGCGATATACGTCGAGCTGGTAGAAGGGCCGCAGCGTGAGGCCGCGCACCGCGATGGAGATGAGCTCGCCGGGATAGAAGATGTCGTGATGGAGAACGAGCCCGACCCACGAGGGCCGGCGCATCATCTCGATGACAGCGCGCTGCTTCCTGCCCTCCTCAACCCTCACCCAGCCCCAGGGGCCGACCTCGGGCACCACGTGGCCGGGCGTCTCCGCGCGCACCTTGTACATGCCGACCCGGAGGCCGGAGACGGCGAGCTTCCCACAGGCGTCGCTCTTGGTCTGGAAATAGCTCGGCCCGTCCAGGGTAACCGTCGCGCCGCCCATCGGCCGGCCGGAGTCGCGCGCGACCAGCGTGACCTCGAGGCTGCCGGTCGCCGGCTCGAACAGGCAGAGGCCCCCGAGCGCCAGGCCCGCGGCGAGGGCGCCCAGCGCCACAATCCACGCCGGCGCTCCACCGGTTCCATCTGTCCGAGAAGGAGCCACGGCGGCTACTCCTGCACCGTCTCGGCCGGTTGCCGCCTGAGCAGCGCCAGGACGACGAGGCCGAGGGCCGCGGAGACGCCGATTACCAGGGCCCGGATCCACCGGGGTTCATCAAGCAGAAAGGACGACCACCGCGGGATGATGAGCGCCCACACCGCCGCGAGGGGGAAGAACGTCGCCGGGATCCCAACTGGCGACCATTGTCTGATCGGGAACGCGGGCAGGGCAAGTTGCCCAACCAGCAAGCCAAGGATCAGCCCAACCAAGGCCTCGTAGCCGAACACGATATAGAGGACAAAGGGCGCGACGACGAGGCCTGCCAGTGCGGCGAGGGCGGCGCCTGTGCTGCGCCGTTCGTGAGCCCCGGCCGCCGTCCACAGGATGCCCACGGCGAGGCCTACCAGCGTGTAGTGGCGCGCGAACTCGAGAGTGTCGGGAGAGCGCAAGTCCCGGGCGTACCATGTGAGATATACACGGTACGCCAGATAAAGGGCGGCGAGAGCCGCCAGCCAGAACGCGGCTTCCATCCGGCCGCTTGCCCTCTCTCGCGCCCAGAACGAGATCGAGAGCGGAAGCCCGGCGGCGACCGCGAAACCGGCGCCGTAGCCGCCAGCCAGGTTGAAGCCGATGATGAGCGCGGCGATGCCGAGCACCGGTACGGCCACGCTGCCGAACAGGCGCTCCCGACCGGCCGGCGCGATCGCGCAGACGAGGGCGAACGCGGCCAACCCCAGCGCGATCAGATACGCCACGGGTCTTTCGGGCGTGAAGTGCGGGCTCCGCGCCAGAAGGTGGGCAATGCCAAACCACGAGCCAATCGCCAGGGCGGCCGTCAAGAGGCCAGTCAGCCACTGGCTGCGGGGCATGTGGCCGAGCACCAGGGCCCCCACCAGCGTGCCGAGAAGGCCGCCGCCGAACACCACTGACGGCAGCGCCCAGTACGGCCTGACCCCGGTGGAATGGTAACGCCCGATGCTCAGCAATGCTCCCAGGCCGAGGACCAGCACGGCCAGCGCGAACAGGCCCAGGGGGCCGCGCTCGGCCGCCGGCGAGGCCCACAAGATGGGCAGGAGGACGAGGATGCTTCCCGCCGCGCCTCCCAGCAGCGCGTATGTGGGGTCGCCGTGGAATGCGATTTCCGTGACCCCTACCCAAACCAGTGCGGCGCCGCCTGCGCTGCACAGCGCGGCGGCCTGTGGCGCGAACGCCGCCGCCGGCCGCGCAACCCGCACGCCGGCGACTGCCAGCACCGCCGCGCCAGCGCCCAACAGCACACCATACCCAAGGCCCAGGCCGCGGCTGAACGGGAAGGCCGACGGAGCACACAGGACGAAGGCGATGCCAGCCAGCAGAATTCCCAGCGCGACTGCCGCCAGCGAGGGCCCGGGCTCGGCCGGCTCGGGGCCGCGCAGGATGCGCCCGCCAACGGCCCCGCCAATCAGGACGACTGCACCGACGATCACCACCCACAGCCAGTACCATGCCATCGGCATGCCTTTCCGTCGCGGCCAGCCTCTGCTCGCGACGACATCCCACCCGGGTTCTTAGACAAAGGACCCGGCACGAAGTTGCCGGCCGCGCGCGGCGGCAAGCGCACTACTCCGCCGCGGCCGATCTCCGGCGCCATCGCGCCACGAAGGACCTTCACATGTGACGGAAATCGGGCACGGCAACCGGCATCCCGCCCTGATGGGCCGACGTCTCGGACACCAGGCCTGGCACGGTGAAGTCGAGTGCACGGTAGACGTCGATTGGCGGCTCACTCCCGCTCACGATCGCCTCGACGAACGCCAAGAGGGTGAGGTCATCCGCGCCGCCGTGCGGCTGGCTCGTCGCGTCGGCCGGGCTGGTGCGCCAGACCTGCGGGAGGTAGTCCGCTTCGAAGTCGGAGATCGGCCGCCACGTGCGGCGCTCGCCGGCCCTCATGACACCGGGCTCCGCGAGGCACACCCGCCCCTCGCCGTGCTCCCAGTCTGGCTCATAGGCGCCCAACGTACCCTGAACCGCCGCGTAGCCGCGGAACGGCCGCGGGGACTTCATGTCATTGCGGAGCTGGATCAGCGCCCCGCGCGAGGTGCGGCACAGCGTGATGCTGCAGTCGTCGCCAGCGTGCCTGGGCTCCACCCAGGACCCGGTGCCGACACAGTTCACACAGACCACCCGGTCGTCGAGCCACTCGAGGATGGGGCCGAGGGCGTGCGTGATATAGGTCGCGCCCCTGCGGTTGAGCAGCCATTCCTCTCGCCAGCCGCCTGGTCGGTCAAATGTGCGCATCTCGTGAACGTACGAGCCCTCCGCGTAGTAGAGCTCGCCGAACCGCCCCGCGCGGGCCATGTTCTTGACGATCATGTGCTCCTTCATGAAGCAGCAGTTCTCCCCCATCATGTACTTGGCGGAGGAGGCGCGCGCCGCGACAACGAGGTCCCGGCACTGTTCGAGGGAGATGGCCGCCGGGACCTCGGAGAACACATGGATGCCCCGCGCGAGGGCTGCGACAGACTGGGGAACGTGAAGGTGCGCGGGCGTGGCGACTACGACGAGGTCGATTCCGCTGTCGAGCATCTCGGCATAGTCCGCGAACGTCGCAAGCCCGGGGATCTGCGCCTTAAGGTGCGCGAGCCGCGCCTCATCCGTGTCGCAGAACGCCGTGAGCACTGTGCGAGGTGACTTCGCCAGCGGCTCCACCGCGAAGCGGCCCCGGTTGGCCCCTGCGATCCCGACGCGAAGCACGTCCGCCATCCCGTCCTCCTTCGGACCAGCCGGCCGGCGCCGGGTCAGATGCGGCGCGTGGACTCTGTCACGAGCCGGACGCGCTCCAGCGAGGTACGCGGCGTGAGCGGGCTGCCCAGGGAGAGGATGAAGTTGTGGCGCCCGGCCGCCGATATCTGACGCCGCACCTCCGCCAGCAGTTCCTCGTCTGTCGCCCTCTCCACGAACAGGGCGTCCATGTTGCCGAAGATCACCCGGTCCGGACCGAGCGCGCGCCGCACCTGCGCAAGATCGATGCCATAGCCCTTCCGATCTTCCTCGAACGCGAGCGCGGTGAACGGGAGCCGCTTGAGCCGATCCAGCAGCGGCATCAGGTTGCCAGAGAAGTACAGCATCGTCCGGAACCCGGCGTCCTCGTAGAAGCGAAGCGTTGGTTCGTCGTACTGCAAGCCGAATTCCTCGTACATGCGCGGCGAAATGATATCCGCGGAGGCCAGGCATGCCTCAACATGCATGAGGGTGATGCCGAGGCGGCGCTCGGCCGCCAGGCGGGCGGACGGGCGCGGAAGCTGCGCGGCAAGGGCCCGGTGGAGCTTGGCCGGCTCCTCAGTCAGCGCAAGCATGAAGGTCCGGAATCCGAGCGTGAAGGGCAGCGTGTTGTACGGGGTGGAGGTGAACACGTATTGGGGCAGCTCGTCGGGGAAGCGGGCCGCCAGGCGCTTGGCAAGATCGTATGTCTGCGAGGCGACCAGGGCCTCGACCTCCGCCGGCGCAGGCTCCTGTGCGCCAGCGTTCGGAGGACCGGCCGCCGCCCGATCGAGGGCATCGGCCCCGCCGTCTCGCTCCCACAGGTCAGACCAGCGCGCGCCAACCTCGGCCTCCCGGCCCTCCAGCGTACGGGGAATCTGGCGCTCCTCGCCTCCTGCGTCGGCCCAGAACAGCTCGCCGCCGCGCCGCACGATCATGCTCCCCCGGATCTCATCTGCGGTCTGGTTCCGCCTCAGGGCCACCCAGGCCGGGCGCCGGTAGATATCGCGCAGGATCTCGGTCTCGATCTCCAGCTCCTGCGACAGATATGTCTCGTAGTCGACGGGCAGGACGTCTGTTCCCGCCCGGTCGAGCTGGCGCTCCCACGCTTGCCACCACATCTCCGTCCGGAGATACTGAAGCGGCCCCAGGTTCTCGTAGGCAAGCGCCACCGGAACGAAGTCGACCGGTTGACCGTGCATGACGCGCGTGACAGCGTCGTCCGAGTGAAGCGGTCCGTGCATTCGCCTTGACCATCCCCCGCGGCCAGACATTCCCGGCGCGCGTCAAAGATACCTGCGGCCGAGCTCGTCGCGAGATGGACATATGGCGCCCCGCTCACCGCACTCCGCCACATCGCCAGCCGGGTATCGAGCAGGGAAGGCAGGAGGCATCCGCGCCCAGGGGTCCGGCGACGACTCCGCAGAAAAAAAACGGTGCCTACCCTGGCACAATCCCGGGCCGGCTGGGTGATAATGCGAATGGTGGATGCGCCTCACCCACCGTCGCCCACGGGCCGCAGGGTCACCCCCCTTGTTCCTTGCGGCCCGTAGCCTTACCGAGCTGCGGGCGCGGCAGGGGCCCGGTGTCGCGAGATGGGTGCAGGACGCGCCGTGGGTGCGGCCAACTGGGCGGCGTCGGATGTCGCCAGTGCGAGAGGTGTCGGGAGCCGGGCCTGCCGATGCCCGTTAGCGGAGCGGCTGAGGCGGAGGTCCGGCTCCCTTGTGCCGCAGGCAGCCCTGCCGCATCAACCGTGGGAAGTGGGGACCGCCGCGGCGCCGGCAGGGACCCGTCCGTCGTGGGCCTGGGCGCTGTGCAGCAGCGCCCTCGCGGTTGAGATCAGCTTTCCGATCTTCAGCGGCTTCGCCAGGTAGACCTCGCGCTCGGTCCGCAGCTCGAGCGGAACGTCCCCGCTGCCGAGCCGGCGTGTGAGCATGATGACTGGCAGCTCTGCCGTCTGCGGGCTCGCCCGCAGGGCGCGCAGCACGGCGATGCCGTCCATCAGCACCATGTTCGCCTCGACGATGACCAGGTCCGGGTCCTCGAGAGTGGCCCTCAGCAGGCACTCGGGCCCGTCCTCGGCCGCGATGACGGTGAAGCCGGCCAGGTCCAGTGCATCGGCGATGAGCTTGCGCTGGCCGGCATTGTCGCTCGCAAGCAAGACGCGTCCTTCCATTTCCCTGGCCCCCCAAAATGATCGCCGATGCCTCCCCCGTCGTCGGGGTCCGCATCGGCGATAGCTGTGGTTTTTCTCCAGAGCCCTTGTTCCACACCTCGGAAGGGCCCGGGAGGTTACCCTGTCACGTTTTGGATACAGGCGCGGCGCTACTCGTCGCCGCCATGCTTCCGGAGCATCTCGGCCACCTTGGTGTTCTGGTTCATCAGGGCCAGGCGCAGGGCCGAGGCCCCCGTCCGGTCGCGGGCATTCACCTCGGCCCCGTGAGCCAGCAGAACCTCCGCTGTCTTCGCGGAGTCTACTTCTGCAGGGGTGTACGGGGTCAGCATCGGCTGCTTCATCCTCGGCTCGGGCACGCCCCCCCGGGGGTTGGCAGCGGCCAAGTGGAGAGGGGTCTGGCCATCGGTTGTCTTCGCGTTTACGTCGGCGCCATGCTCAATCAGCAGCTCGGCGGCTCGCCACTGGCCGCGAATTGCGGCCGAGTGCAGCGGCGTCGTGCCGAAGGGAGCGGTAGCGGTCACGTCGGCACCGCGCTCAAGGAGAAGCTTCACTACGTCGGTGTGCCCCATGCCGACGGCGCGATGCAAGGGACTCACCCCGGCCGGATCTCTCGCGTTGACGTCGGCCCCCTCGTCCAGCAGACGCTTCACAGTGTCGATCTGGCCAAGCTGGGCCGCCCGGTGTAGCGGCGTCACCGCTCCGGCCTGGGCGGCGTGCGAATCCGAACCCGGCGGCCCGCTCAGGTCCCGCGCTGCCACCGCCGCGGTCGGCCTCTCCCGTCGCGGCGCGCCCGCCTTGTGGCTGGCCAGCAGTCCGGCCGCGGCCAGCACTGCAACAACGGCGATGACAGCCGCTGCGCGAACCATCGACATGCCCGCGTCCTCCTCCGGGGTTCCTGCCGGGCACCCACCGGCGCCTCCCCCGCGCGCCGCCTTTGCTTTGTTCTGCACCCCCGACCCCGAAACCTGTTCTCCGACCGGCCGGCCCGCCTGCATGGGTGCGCTCAGTCGCCTTGAGGTCCGGCAGCGCAGGAGGTGAGACGTCTGCGGCGAACCTCACGAGAGCCGGCAGGCGTGCCGTCCCCCCGGCGAGAGCGAGAGGGCCGCGCTCCCCTCGCAGATGCCCCGTGTCCCCGTGCTCCACAGACGCGGCCCCCGGTGATGATCCAACGACCAGCGTCGTCAGAAGTCCGGAGCGGGCACGATGGCCAAGTCGAGTGGGAGACGCGGGCAAGGGCGAGGGCGTGGACAGCCCCTGGTCCAGTCGGCGGCACGCGCAGTGCGCGTACTGCGGGCCCTGTTCTATGCGCCCGATGGACAGGACCTGGCGGAACTCAGCGAGAAGCTCCACCTGCACAAGACGACCGTGTATCGCCTTCTGCACACCCTGATCGCCGAGGACGTAGTCCGCAGGGACACCACCGGGCGCTATCGGTACCACCCCAGGGTCTGGATGGCCGCCCCCAGCGTCTTCGCAAACATCCTGTCGACCCGGGAGGCTGCGGAAGGCATGTTGAGGGACCTTGCGCAGCGCGCCGGCGGCACTGCCATGCTCACCTTTCCGGATGCCGCGAGGCGCAGGATGACGGCGACCCTGTTCGGCCTGGCACCGACGCCACTGCGACTGGACCCCCGCGCCGCGACGCCGATGCCGCTGCACGTCACCGCATCCGGGAAGTGTTACCTGGCGGGACTGCCCGAGGCCGCGTTGGCCGAGTACATCCGAGGCGGCCTGGAGAAGGTAACGCCCAACAGCATCGTCTCCGCTCGCAGGCTGCGCGCCGAGATCGCCGATGTTCGCAGGAAGGGATACGCCCTGAATCGGGAGGAGGCGATCCTGGGAAGCGCCGGGATCACGGTGCCGGTGTACGACTCCGCAGGGGCCGTCGCCGGCGCCCTCGCCCTCGCATTCGCGCCGCACCTGCTCACCGCCGAGGCGATCCGGCGCTGGTCTCGCGAGCTGCGCCAACTGGCGGACAGGCTCTCGGCGCTGCTCTATTCCTCCGGCGACCAGACCGGCGGCCATGCCGCTGATCGGGCTGAGCGAGGGGCGGCTGTTTCGCTACGTGCAGATTCGTTGCACTATCGTCACGGACATGGTATACTCCCCGGGCCGCCTCAAGGTGGACAGCACGGCGTCCGCCCCCGGGAATCGCGCTGAGTACGCGTCAGGTCCGAGTGCTGGGCACCGGGGGCGGATCGCTTCAGTGTCGAGCCTCCCCCGTTGGACGGGGCTGGGCTCGCCCGCCCGGATTCCGGACCCTCTTCTCCCACCTCCTCAAGCTGGCCCCAGTTGCCGCCGATGAAGACGAGGGCCACCAGTGCGGCAAGGGTCAGCGACCCGGCGCTCATGATGAAGGGGTAGTGGATGTCAACGTCCCACAGGTAGCCGCTGGCGAGCGGGCCGGAAAACGCACCGATGCCCTGGGCTGTCGCCATGACCCCCATCGTCTTGCCGGCGCCTCCGGGGGGAGCCAGATCGGGGATCAGCGCCGCGACCAGACCGGCCCCGGCGGCCGTGACGAACGGCGCCTTCTCGTGCCAGCCGCCGTACTAGCCGCGATCGGCGAAAAGGCTCGACGTCGCTCCCGCGAGCGCCGGACCGATCGCGATGCCTGCCGCATATGCGGCGTTCACGACCGCCATGGCGCGGCCCCGGGCATTCGTCTCCACGTGGTCGGGCACCTCCGCATAGACCGCCGGCCAGACAGCCGCCGAACCAGTTCCCCCAAGCATCCTGAGTGGAATCAGCAGGCTGAAAATGAGCACAGGGTACAGGACGATCGCCCGCGCCGGAACCAGCACCACAACCACAGGAAGCACGCTCGTGGCCAAGAGCCCGGTGATGATGAAGGGGCGCCGACCCAGCCGGTCCGAGAGATGGCCAAAGGGCAGCTTGAGCACCGTCTCCGTGACCAGGTAGGAGGAGGTGAGCAGACCGAGGATGCGCCCGGATCTCTGAAGGGTGTCGAGCACGTAGAAGGAGAAAGAGAAGCTGTTGACCGAGGCGATAGAGATCTGGCCCAGGGCTGCGATCGGCCCGAGCCAGCCGAGCATAGGGTAGTCGCGGAAGATCTGGACGAAGTTCCTCCGCACAAAGCCGAGCAGCGCAGGTACCAAGCGCATGCCTACCTGCCGCAACCCCGGCGCCGATCGCCGACGGCCCTCGGGCCTCCAGCCGATCGGGCTGCCCTCGCAACTGGGCACGTCAGCCTTCGCTAGCGCCCGCAGGCTATGCTCCCGTGTTCGAATGCGCGAGCGCCACGGCAGGCTCCTCCCCGGCACAAGCCTCGTAGAACGCCTCGGCGTTGTTGATGCACCCCGGGTCAGGCCCCTTCAGGTCGCCGAAGTACGCGTACGCGCGCGCCCGGCAGCCACCGCACACGGCCCGGTGCTCGCACCGGCCGCAGGCCCCTTTCAGGTCGCTGCGATCTGCCAGCGACTCCAGCAGCGAGGAATCCCGCCACACGTCGAGGATAGACGACTCGCGCACATTGCCGATCGTCAGGTCTGGCATGTAGACGCACGGCGTGATCCGTCCATCGGGCTGCAGCGCGCAGTATGCCCGCCCGACGCCGCAGCCTCCCACCAGATCGGCGATCACGTCCAGGTCCCGGCCGCTGGCCTCGGTTCCTGTGTGCGCCAGCGGCACCAGGTCGGGCCGGTGGTGCTCCTTGCAAACCCGCCCCAGTTGGGGAGCCGTCGTGCACACGCTTTTTCCT
>Ga0123519_10002303_pt1 | contig 32403 bp, 26 predicted proteins | sample YelNatPaOPRAMG02_FD_87396 | JGI IMG/M metagenome (GOLD analysis project Ga0123519, IMG submission 87396) | Hot spring microbial communities from Yellowstone National Park - Yellowstone National Park OP-RAMG-02 (version 2) | ecosystem: Environmental > Aquatic > Thermal springs > Hot (42-90C) ... | reverse complement strand
GCCGTTTCTTGTGAGATAGAATCCCCGCTTCGAAACCTTTGTGGGGTTGTCGAAGACGAGGCTCCCGGAGGTGTCTATTACAGAGACGAGCTCCTGTGGATTCTGGTCATAGATGGCGGGGTTCGAATTGTACTCCTCGATATATGCCCTGTCGACATAGGGGTTTTTTGGCTTTTCGGGCATAAAGGGTGAAAATTCATCTATGGGATTCTGGGTGTCCTCGACATATGTGTCGGTAATAGTCGCATCGCTTACAATATCCACACAATCTTCACATACCCGGTTCGACTCGGTACAGGCAGTTAGAATCAACAGGACAAAAATGACAAAAGAGAGATATCTCATAAAATCCTCCCAATGGAAACATATATCAACCTTATAACTTTGGCAACCTTTTCTATTGCCAAAACAGTGTTATCTCGTTTGTCGAAGGAGTCTTCGGGTAAGCAAACCTTCGTAAATTCAAGAATAATTCTATTGTTTTTTGTGTGTAGCTGTATTAAATCTCGGTTGCACTTTTATGATGTAGAGAAATTTGTACTATGAGAGATTTTCCGAACCCGAGAGATATGGAGGTTTGAAGATTTTATGGAGAAGGGAAGAATATTGTTATTCATCTGTCTGGTAATTCTGTTTGGTTTGCAGGGTTGTACGAAGTGTGCTGACAAGTATTATTCGGACGAGAATGCGGTAAAGGCTGTTTACATCTCATCGCCGCTCAATATCGATGGTGTCTTCGACGAGCCCTGTTATGCAAGTGCCAGGTGGACTCCGTATTTTGGGCTTGCAAATGGAGACCCTGCATCACCAAGGTACAAGACGCGCGCCGCGGTATTCTATGACGACAAAAACCTCTATATAGCCTTTGATGTAGAAGACCCCGATGTCTGGTCGGGTTATACGAAGGATGACGAGCCGATTTACAATGAGGAGGTGGTGGAGTTCTTCGTTGACCCCGAAGATGACAATCAGACATATTATGAGTTTCAGGTGAGCCCGGCGAATGTACATTTCGATGCATACTTCGAATATCACCGTTCTGATTTGAAAAAGGCAGTCTCCTATAATAGCGGTTTTGAGAGTGCGGTCTTTGTAGATGGGACGCTCAACAAGAGAGATGATCTGGACAGAGGTTATAAGGTCGAGATAAAGATTCCGTTTGAGAAGATAGGCAAACCCCGACCCTCGAAGGGACAGCGGTATAGAATAGATATGTTCAGATTCGAAAGACCCGAGAGGAATAAAATCACTGAGGCACACGCCTTGTTCCCAACCCCAAACTGGGACTTTCACTCCTTAAAAGACTGGGGATATCTGATCTTCGAATGATTCGGTTGGGAAGGCATATACAGGCGGTATTTGGTATCGATTTTTTAAGGGAAGATATCTGTTGAAACTCGTTGGTTGAACTCTCGCAGGTGCCAGTTACTCCAGATGGTGTAATTCTGATGGGCTAAGGATGTTTTCTGCCACATATTACTACGAAACCACCCCTTCCGTAACCCTCATCTACCTCTTCTATCTCTTTAATCTCGTCTAAGGGGTTTGAAGATTGTCTGGTAGGTAATAAACCCTGTAAATCCATTCTTTTTCATCATTTCTATGATCTCATCTGTTGAGAAGAAGGTCGCCTTTTCGTAGCGAATTAGTGTCAGGTAGAAATAGTGCCGGGTAAGTAAATAAGCAGGGGCTTGCTGTCGAATTACCTATAAGAATTCTTCACTTTGAGTGAGGGTGTGTCTTGTCGTATATCTGCATTAGATGCTCTATAGATGCGCTTGTATATCTCTGGGTAGTCGAAAGGGATGCGTGTCCGAGTAGCTCCTGAATGAATCTTATATCTGCACCCGAACCCAACAGGTGAGTTGCAAAGGAGTGTCTGAGTGTGTGTGGACTCACATTCTTGTTAATTGCACATTTATGGAGATACTTCTTCACTATCCTCGCGACCGAACGGGTAGTAATCCTACCTCCGTTCTTGTTCAGAAAGAGTGCCTCCGTCTCGGATTTTGAGAGTTCTCCTCTCTTCCGAATGTACTCATCCACAGACTGGACGGCGTAGGAACCAATTGGGAGTATCCTCTCCTTTCGGCCTTTTCCAATGACCCTCAGAGTTGCGTTTGAGAGGTCTATGTCAGTGAGATTTATGGAGACGAGCTCCGATACTCTCAGTCCCGAACTGTACATCAATTCAACCATTGCCCTGTCTCTGAGGTCGAGGACATCGCTCCCGTCGATGGAATGAATCAACGCCAGAACCTCATCTACGCTAATTGCTTTTGGAAGTGACTTTTCGGTCTTTGGCGAAGAGATTATCTCTGATGGATTTCCCGTTATCAAACCGCGCTTCTGGAGAAATCTGTAGAGAGTCTTTATTGCCGACAATCTCCTCTGATTACTCGATGCCTTGTTGAGTTTGAAGCGGGATGCCAGAAAACCTCTGATATCGATCGGTTCGAGACTTTCGAGCCTTGATACATCGGAGATATCAATATTCTTCTCTTTCAGGTAGTCGAAGAATATGATTATGTCAGAGATGTAATTTCTGAGTGTATGCTCCGAATATCCCCTCTCGATTCTGAGGTAGTCTGCAAAGGCTTTTTGTAATTCGTCGGGGTTCATTTGTACTGTGCGTCGAGGATCTCGATCTGGACCTTGTTCAGGAAATTGAGGGCAGATGTAGAGGCTCCCCGCAGGTCCGAGGGTTCTCCAATCCCCGTCCAGAGTCTTATATGGGTCGGATTTACGGCCTCTTCGTTGAGTGTTGGGTCTATAGAGTACCACTTACCCGCCCAGTAGTCCAACCACGAATGGAAACCGAACTTTCCATCCACATATACCAGACCCATAACAAGCCTTGTGGGAATTCCGAGTGATTTCAAGAGCGCAGATGTGAGTACTGAGTATTCTGTGCAATCACCGACTCTCTGCTCGAGGACCTCGAGTGCAGAGAGATAACCCTTCGAGAGAGATGCGCCTTTTATATACTGTCCCGCCTTGTCCGAGACCTTTATTGCTGCCTCTACGATGTCTGTCTCGTCACCTGCAAACTGCTGAGCCAACTCCATTATCTTGGGGGAGTTGGATTGTTCGTATCTGGTAGGCTGTATATACCGTGCAAAATCTTCGCCGCTTACCGGGAATGATAACTTCTTGTCCATGTCGGGTCTGATTCTCTTGATCTCGATAGTGATTGATTTCCCCTCCTTCTTTATGACCTTTTGATACTCATCCTCTATAATCTCTGGAGTCTGTAGTGAGTTGAATGTAAGTTTTATGACCAGTTTTTCGAGGCGGTTAATGGATTTAAGTGCCTTATCGGGTTTGATGAGCGATTGTTCGAATATGTCGATAGGAGTAAATCCCTCGTCGGCCCTCTTCTTGTCTGTCCTCGAGAATATCACATTCATAGTTGGGATGATTACGCACACGGGCCAGCCGGAAATGTCTCTCAACTCCACATTCTTTATGCCCGCCACAACGGTTGTCGTTTTGTAGATAGAGTTTGGGCATGCCTCGATCGGCTCGAATTTCTCAATCTGTGTAGTCCCCTCTACAACATCTGTATCCGCCTCCATAATCAGCGGCCTCTTTGCAGAGAATCCCTCCTGCAGATTTCTCCTGATGAAGATCTCGAAGGCATTGGAAAAGATAGCGTCATTCGGGACCTCTACATCTTTGGAGGTCTTGGTGCCTCCGATATCTATCATAAGATTGAGTATCTTCTTGTTCTTCTCCTTCTTCACGAGCCCCATTATATTTCTCTTTACGCCCCCCTCGTCGGACTCATACCAGTAGCCCACAGGTTCGAGGTCCTTGAAGTTGGAGAGTGTACGGGATTTGCTATATGTATTCATCTCGGTTCCACTTCGGTAGAATTTTGCATTCATCTCCTCTTCGATTACGAATACATCTCTTCCCTTGTACTTTGCCGTATATGTCTCGAGCCGGACCTTCCCAACCTTGTTCTTGTCGAACAGGAGGTCATAGTATTCCTCAGATAGTACCTTCTCCTTCTTGAGAGACTCTTCTGAATAGAGAATTTCCGAGGACAAAACGAACAATAAAAGAAAAAACACACATTTCTTCTTCATATCCTTCTCCTGCACAAATGGCTGATGATTTTATACGATATAAAAACGAACAATACAAGTAGAATTGCCCCTTCGAAGTAGTAAGACAGGAAAGACTTGAGCGAATCAAAATTCTTCCCAATCGTTATCGAGACCAGTGTTATCATTGTATTGAATAGTGCCGCCGAGAGGATGGCTCCGCTCAGAGCCTTTATAAAACTTACACGACAGTATCCAGATGCAAGGACGATCGGTCCTCTCAAAACCGGTACAAATCTGTTTGCGGCGATTATCAGGAATCCGTATCTGTTGACAAGTCCGATTGCCCTCTCCAGCTTGTCCCGGGAGTCATTGTAGAATCTACCGAGAAGACCGCCGAGTTTCTCCTGATTGTATTTACTGTTGATATATCTGCCGAGTAATAATACCGTTAGGGCGCCGAGAGTACCGCCAGCAATCGATGAACCAAAGATGAGAGATATCGAATACCCACCATATACAGCCATAAAGATACCGAAGGCGAGGGACAAATCACCGGGCACCACCGGTAGAACATACTCTAAAAACGAGAAGAGGAATACAAAGATGCTCAGCCCTCTCTCGTCTGTATTTCTGATTATCCCCTCGAATAGATCCATACTGCTTATATAGATATGAAAATGGAAAAAGACAATATAATACTGACCAACAATATAATACAAAGACCTTTGATTAGAATGTTGTTCAACACCATTTGTTGGTGGAAAATAATAGTGCTCTGTTTTGAGATTTCCGATTCTATCGAAAGAACGATGACTATTCGAATCGAGCACCGCATTTAAATGAAATGTATTTGCAATTACTTCATTAAGTGTTAGATTTATCAATAGTTTTTTCGAGTCGAGGAGGATGTCCTTATGAGGTCTTACAGAAAAGAACTCTGGTTCAGTACAAAGAACAGAGTAGAACTAATAAATATCACCCCAGAGGTGGAGAAGGCTGTAAAAGAGAGTGGAATAGAGGAGGGTTTGTGTCTCGTAAATGCTATGCATATTACTGCGTCTGTTTTTATAAACGACGATGAATACGGACTGCATGAGGATTATAAGAGATGGCTCGAGGAGCTTGCCCCACACAAACCTATCGACAGATATCTCCACAACAGGACCGGAGAGTCCAATGGGGATGCACATCTCAAGAGACAGATTATGGGGAGAGAGGTGGTTGTGGCAATAACCGAGGGGAGGCTCGACTTTGGACCATGGGAGCAGATCTTCTATGGAGAATTCGATGGGCAGAGAAAGAAGCGTGTCTTGATAAAGATTATAGGAGATTAGTAGATTATCCGATTAGTTTATATCGCTTATTACCGAACTCAATAGATTCTGCTGCTCTCTTGTATCTGCATTATTAGAGAAGAAATTCAGTGCTACAATGGCAAAAATGGAAATGAGTATAAAGAGAATGACCTTCTTCATCTCAAAGAAACCTCCGAGCAGTGGGCTCTTTTGCACCTGAATAGATACAAAGTCAAATAAAAAATCATTTGTGTACAAATCGAATAGAGGAATTACCCAAGGTGAAAAACCACTACCAGATTGAAACGCGGGTACAGATTTCCGCCCACCCGCGCCGGCAAGAACCATAATAAATTTGATTAGGCAAGTCTACCTCATTTTTGTGAGCTTCCCATTATTGGGTGCCAGTTACCCCGGAGCCCATATGTGATTCTAACTCATCGTAACTACGGTATATTTTGGCGACAAAGCCAAAATTGTGTCAGGTAGAAATATCGAAATGTTGAGGTAGAAATGTTGCCCAAATGTTGTAGAAATTGTGTCAGAGAAATTGTGTCAGGTATAGGCAAGACGATCGAAAGATTGTTATTTGTTATAGGGTCGAAGTGCCAGCTACCTTTAATCTAAAATGTTGATGTAACTCGTTGATATCATTGGATATTTGGCACAGAGTACCAGGTACAATTTTCCCAATTTTCCAGGAAGGATACGGAGGAGAAGCATAAAGAGATATATGATATATTTGTAATACCGCACAGGATAGTAGATAATAGAGGAGAGAAGAAAGGGGCATAGCTAAGGGTAAAGGTATTGGAATTAGTGACTAAAGAAATGAAAAAATCCAGTAATATCAAACAATTACAAAAAATTGCGGAAGTTATGTTAATCTTCTATGTGAGCAGAGAGAGTGCTTTCGGGGAGTACTTTATTGTACTGACTTGATAGAGTTCCTCAACATAAATAGCATATAATCAGTAAATATCGGTGCATACTTCTCCGACAACGCCTGTGCAGCCTTCTCGTCGTTGTTTTGGAGTGTATTGTTTATCTTGCTGTCTATCCTCGATATTGCCTTCTCGAAGTATATTTTTGCCTCATCTCTCTTCCCTATTCCGTCATTTGCAAGGGCAATGCAGTAGTATTTTAGGGAGGATGCAAGAATATTCTCCTGACAGAGATACATTGCTTCCTTGAATTCGCCGAGTTTTGCCTTCATTATTCCTTGGAGCACTTGAGCGAGGAGATATCGTATCTTCAGATTGTTTTTCAAATATAGTTTTGAAGATTCGGAGAAGCTTACAAGGGCTTCATTGAGCCTGTTGTCGAAGAAGTAGATTATCCCTTTCGTAAAGAGAACATCGGAGAGGTCTATCATCTTGTTGTTCTTCCTATAATACTCCTCTGCCTTTTCGATAATCTTTGTGGCCTCTTCATACCTGTTCATAGATGCAATTACAACACCCTTATTTACGAGGGTCTCGATGGCGCTTTCGGTGTCTTGAGAAGATTCATAGAGCTTCAAAGCGTTTTCGTAGTCGGCAAGAGAAGATTCATAATTACCCTTCATATAGTTGATGGCGGCCCTGTTCGAATATATTCTGCCAAGACTCTTGACATCTGTTCTCTTCTGGGATTTGTACCACTCCTCGTATGTATTCAATAGGTCTATGGCATAGTTGTATCTGCTCTGCCCCAGTTGAATTGCGATGCTGTCTATCATACACCTTTCATAGGCGATGCTATCAGTGTTCTGACAGATGGGTTCGGCTACTGCATTGTAGGTCAAAGAAAGCCCAACCAAAAATAGAAATAGTTTTTTCATAGTATTACCTCCTTTGGTAATCATTCTAAGAAAATCAGTTCGATACTTACTGGTCTTGGAATATATATATATGGCTCTGCGAGATGGAGAATAGCCCTTATTGATTTGTCCATCTCGGCGATGCCAGTGGATTTGAGTATCCTGTGACTCTCTACATATCCGTTTTTCTGAAGTACAACCTCGACAACTGCGGTCTTCTTCTTCTTCTCGAGTAGTTTCCTCTGATATATCACCGGGACGAATCTGTTTGCCTTCTCCTCTATGAACATCCTTGCCATTTCATAGTCCTGCTTCAGGTTTTGCTCGGAGAGAATTGGCAATATATCTGTTTTATAAGATTCATTTGACTCCTGCAAACCGAGTGTGGATCTTGAGGTCTCATCCACAGGCGATGCCTTCCCCGTGGACAGACTGGCGAGTAATCTCTTTTCTGTCGGCTTCTTTATGTCCGGATTTGTAGATTCCCTGAAGATGATCTTCGAAACTATAGTTGGTCCCTGACTTTCGCTTTTGGCTGTTTCTCTCTGAATCTGCTGCTTAATATTTGTGTTTCTCTCTGGTATCGTATTGTCCGTGTTTATATTGTCTTGTGCTTTTCTCTGGACGATGACCGATATCTCCTTGTCTTCCCTCTCCTGTGTCCTTGTTGTCTGAATGGTTTGCTGTTTTGGGTTCTCTGTGTGATATTCTACTATCGAATCCTTGGCAATTTGTTCTCTGTCTATAAGCTGGACATCTATTACTCTATTCGTATCGACTTGTTTAGAGATTATATCTCTATCGAAGTTCAAAGAGAATAGGTAGAATATCGTCAAATGCACCAGAATCGAGGCAACGAAGAATGGGGATTTGCTCACAAAATAGAGACTCATACTATTTAGATTATACGCCACCTAAATGGATTCCTCAACCGAATTATTGAAATTCATCAAATTCAATATTGTGTTTTTTGAAATTCGTGATAATATTTAAAGTCTATGGATTGGAGACTCTAATGGCTGAAGACCTCAAGTACAATAACCCCGAAAATCCAATACAGGAGCAGGAAGAGGCTCTCGATTTAAGGGAACTATGGATTGTAATACTCAAGAGGAGATGGGCAATAACCATATTCTTCCTTGTCGTTATGACAGTTGTGATGATCTACACCCTGAAGCAGCAGAAGATATATCAGGCGACGGCATCTATAATCATCGAACCAATGGCACCAGAGGTCTTGTCCGGGGTCAGGGAGGTGGTGGACCTCGGGACGGGTGGATACTGGACAAACAAGGAATTCTACGAGACCCAGTATAACATAATAAAATCAAGGGCAATAGCCAAGAGGGTTATCGATAAGCTCGGGCTCGACAAGGATGCACACTTTCTCGGACTGGATACCATCAAAGACCCACAGGAGAGAGAAAAGGTCGCAAAGAAGGTTGACCCTGTAAAGAGGCTCATCTCCAAGATTACAGTCGAACCTGTAAAGAATTCCCGAATGGTCTATATAAAGGTAGAGGACGCCAATCCTGAATTTGCTGCACTGCTTGCCAATTCTATCGCAAACGCCTATATGGAGGCAAATCTGGATACCAAACTGGATGCTACCAAGAGCGCGGGTGATTGGTTGAGTGATCAGTTGCAGGATCTGAAAGAGAAGGTCGAAAAATCAGAAAGTGCCCTTCATAACTTCAAAAAGGAACACAATATCCTCTCGGTCTCCCTCGAGGACAACCAGAATATGCTTTCTCAGAGGCTAAGGAGTCTATCCGAGTCTCTGAACAAAATGGAGGTCCAGAAGATAGAGTTGAAGTCGATGAGGGATATCGTAATGAGTGTGAGAGAAGATCCCGCCAAGATCGATTCCCTCGATATGGTGAGCCAGAACTCCCTTATTCAGAAGTTGAAAGAGGAGTATGTCAAGACACGGACTACATTTTTGGATATCGCCGAGAAGTATGGTGAAAAGCATCAGAAGTATCAGATAGCAAAGAAACAACTCGAACTGGTCGAACAGAATATACGGCAGGAGATGAATAATATCATCGAGTCCTTCGAGAACAAGTACAACGCAACCGTAAATACAATCAGCGAATTGAAAAAGGCAATAGAAGAGACCAAACAACAGGCGATGGATCTGAATAAACTCGAGGTGGATTACATAAAACTCAAGAGAGAGGCAGACAACAATCTCAACCTGTATCAGATTGTCTTGAAGAGGCAGAAAGAGACCGATTTGACAGGATTACTCAAGGCAAACAATGTGAGAAAACTCGACAATGCCCTCGTCCCCACAGTCCCGATTAAACCCAAGATAAACATCAACCTCCTGATAGGAATTCTGATAGGACTGTTTGGTGGAATAGCCCTTGCCTTCTTCCTCGAGCGTGTAGATAACACAATAAAGACACAGGAAGACATAGAGAGATATCTCAAGCTCCCATTCTTGGGGTTGATACCTCTCATCAAAGAGGACGATGTAAGGACGCTCGAACAGAAGAATATCCCAAAGGACCTGTTTATCATAGAGTTCCCAAAATCCTCCGTTGCAGAGAGTTGCAGGGCAATAAGAACCAATCTTATGTTTCTCAGTGCAGAGAAAAGAATGAAGGCAATAGTAGTAACGAGCGCAGGCCCTCAAGATGGAAAGACGATTACGGCAGTCTCACTGGCGATCTCTATGGCTCAGACCGGAAAGAAGACTCTCATAGTCGATACAGATATGAGAAAGCCGAGGATTCACAAGGCGTTCAACCTCGAAAATTCCAATGGCATATCCAATTACCTTATTGGTGATGTAACCCTGCCAGAGGTGGTTGTTCCTTCGGGTGTACCCAATCTGACAGTATGCCCCTGTGGACCTATTCCTCCCAATCCCGCAGAACTGATGTATACCCAGAGGTTCAGGGAGTTTGTGCGCGATGCGAGGGATATGTTCGACATAGTAATATTCGATTCGCCACCGGTTGCGGCAGTCACAGATGGTGTAGTAATCTCTAAACTTGTAGATGGTGTTATAGTCGTTGCAAAGGCGAAGAAGACTACCAGAAACGCTGTCCTACAGGTAAAGAAGCAACTCAAGGATGTAAATGCGCATATCATTGGAATGATACTCAACGAGATAGACCTCGAGAGCAAGGAATACAATTATTACTATTATTCATATTATTATAGACACTACGGTTATTACTACGGTGCAGATAAATACGAGAAAGAGAAGAAGAAGAAGATAATCGGAGTATGAAAAGGGCTTGTGAATCTTTGGAATATTTTTCAGGAAAAGAGTTCACCACAACATTTTAAGGAGGATATAAGTGGCACGTTCCAAGAGTAAACACAGAAAGATGAAGATGAAGAGAAAGATCAAATGGAAGAAGAAGATAAAGCGAATGAAGAAGGCAAATAAGGCACAAGGCAAATAATCAAAAGCATAATTAAATTTTCATAGTATATTGATGCCTGTCGGTTTCAATCTGTTATTTTGCCGAGATTCTATTTTTTGGACAGGATGTGGTAGATGTATTTTCTTATGTGTGATATGGATTTGGGCACGAACCGGAGAGTAAAGAATCTGGTCCTGAATGACTCTTTTGTGGAGGAAGGGATAAATTGGCAATTATAAAAAGAGATATAGCATCACTCAGTTTCGAGGATTTCGAGGGATTACCGCTGGAGGAAAAGCTCACAATCCTTCCACTGCTCTCTCCAAAGAAGAGATTCGATTTTATGACTGATTCCAGAGATTCCGGGGCATTGGTGAAGGCCTCTCCTGTAGTAGACCTTATGGTTACGATAAAAGAGATCGGGCTCGATGGTGCCGGCGCCCTCCTTGCGCTTTGTGGTACCGAGCAGATTCAGTATTTTATGGATATGGATACCTGGGAGGGGTATTCCTTTTCGAAAGAGAGAATGCATCAGTATCTTATGGTAATGAGAGCGTGGGATCACGATACCCTTCTCGAAAAGTACTCCGGACTCGACTATGAGCAGCAATTGCTATATCTACATAGCGACTTCAGGGTATTCCTTGCCAAGGAGGACTTTGATCCCGAAGAGGGTATCCCCGAAAACACATTTACAATAGATGGGCTCTACTACATCGAGCCTCTCTGTGATGAGGAAAAGTATCTGTTGGTAAAAGAACTCCTGACCGGAATTTTCTCCAAGGACCAAAATCTATATACAAGGCTCGTCGAAGGTATGCGGCAGGAACTCTATTCACATCTCGAAGAGGATATGTACAGGTTCAGATCCTCTCGTATTACCGAACTCGGGTTCTATGAATATGAAGAGGCAATAGGCGTATATTCCAAACCTACAAGTATAAAGCGCAATATAGTTCCGCAAAGAATAGACTCATATACATATTCGCGTCTGCCTATCAGATATTTAACCGATATGAGTATGATAAAGGCAGATTTCGACAGACTGGAGGAGAGGGTCTCTCTCGAAATACTCTTCGAACTTCAGGTTCTGATAAACAGATTGATAGTTGCGGACAGGCTCGAGATGTTCGAGTTAGAGTCGATAGAAGAGGCATCCTCTAAGGTAAAATCCTTTCTAAAACTCGGGCTCGAGGTAATGAGATCCGAACTCGGAGTCGAACCATCGGACGCTATAAAGGATTACTATGTAATCGATATCTTTCGTTCGGGTTATCAGGAGATAAAGAGGATAAGAGACGAGGCAAGACGGATAAAATCGATACACAAATACCTGCAGTTTGTAGAACTGCCCAATTATTTCGAATCTCTAATCAAAGTAGCCAATACGAATTTCGGAGAGATGAGTCTCAAAGAGGTCTTCTCGGACGCTACGAGCGACTATCCTCAAAGTATCACAGAGGTAAACAGGTGTATCGATCTTCTTTACGAAATCGAGGCGTCTCTGGATATCCTGATCAGGTGCTATAATGTCAGTATATCCGATATGGAGAATATGGACTATAGCAAGACCAATATCCCCACAAACACAAAACCCAATCTGTTCAATCTGCTTATGACACCTGTAGCCAATCTCATACTAAACAAGGGATTAGTTTTCGAACCAATCAGTAAGGAAGAGATTGGCAAAATATCCTCGTTCTCTTTCTTGAGAGAAAGTGAAGAGATTTCCCTCACAGATGACTTCCTGAAGATGCTCGAAGAGAACATTTTCGAAAAGATAAAGGAGAAGAGCACGAGATATGCACACGCCAGAAGACTCTTTGGAAGGGTTCTGGACGAATATATTTCTGAGTTAGGTGGCATTACCGATACCCCCAATTTGAATCCAGAGTTCATCTCCATTATTACAATATACAAATAATTCCAAATAACTCGGTAGCGATTAGCTTCCATTATAGAAAATCCTCCGATTCTACCTGTCACCTATGTGAAAAATGCCCGTGATTTCAATGAGTTAGAGCTTGATGACGCATATTGGGTAGCTGGCACCTTGGGCCTGTGATGGAGGTGTTTTCAATGTCAGGAAAATGTGAAACCCATCTATCGGATGAAAATGAATGACAGAAAAATTATTCGAGAGGGGCATATTGCCCATTCTTGATGGTCATCACTGGTTGTACCTTAGGGGTCGAATTCCCTTTTATCATTCGGTGCCTGCCATTTATGCCTGAGAACAATGGTTCCTGAGTGATCCCCTGAGATATCTTGTCCGAGGTAGAACCATATTTTTCAATAATGTATGCAAGGTACATCGTTATGTCGTAGCCCTCACCAACAAACAGGTCCAACTGGTTCTTCGTGGTATTCAGTTTGACAACCGCGCCCTGTCCTGTCTCGATGGATAGATCAGGTGCTAAAAAGACGAGTTTGTCTGTGTACTTCTGCATCTCCTGAACGATCTCGGCCCCGGATATACCAGATACGATGATATGCTTCTTCACGCCGAGCTGTGATAGTGTCTTGTTTATCAGGAGCATCTCGTCAAAGTCTCCAATTATATATATTACATCGGGTTCGTGTCGCTTTATTGCCTCTACATCCGCCTTGAAATTGTTCCTCTTGGGAGGATAGAAATCGAAACTTGCAATCTCTCCACCTCTCTCCTGAAAGTTCTTCTTGAAGACCTGAGCCAGATTCGTTGCAACGGGTATGTTTGAATACAGGATCGAGGCCGATTTGGCCTTGAGTTTCTCCCTTGCAACTATAGCAAGTTCGATTGCCTCGAGCGTACCATTTGAATATGACTGGAAGAGGTATTCTCCTGCTTCATTCCCAACAGATGTTATTGTTCGAGAGGAGATAAATACACACTTGTTCTCCTCCGCCTTCTTCCCACCAAGAGCCAATGCCGGAGGGGAAACGAATGCAAGAATGGCATTGACCTTGTCATATTCCGTAAGTTTGGTTACAGATTCGAGGGCGGGCTCTCCAGAAGACCTGTCGTCTTCCAGATAGAGAGTTAGTCTCTGGCCTTTGATGCCTCCGTTTTTATTTATCTCCTCAATAGCCAGTTTTGCCCCCTCGAGTGCCCGCTTGCCGTAGGCTGAGAAGTTTCCTGTCAGAGAACCGACAAAACCTATCTTAATCTCCTTTGGTTCGTTCTTACAGGAGAGAATACAGAAAACCACAACTATAAAAATTGTTAGATAGTAGAAAAATCTCTTCATATTCGCCTCCTTGATTTTTCTAATATCAGAAAACGGAGTATGATTCAAGGATTATCAAATTACTCATATAAAGTTTCAGTTACGGGTGGCAATTATCATTATGTTGATTTTTGATTGTAAGATTGTAGAGGCAGATCGATGATCTGCCCTAAAAATACTTACCCATTTCTCACTTCGCACTTATCCATTTTTATTCGTGAACGGTGTACGGTGAACCGTTTCGGTCTTCGGAGTACCCCTCTACGAGAGGGGAATTTTTACTTACCTATTTATAACTTACCCATTTCTCACTTCGCACTTATCCATTATTATTCGTGAACGGTGTCGGTGAACCGTGTCGGCCTTCGGAGTACCCCTCTACGAGAGGGGAATTTTTACTTACCTATTTATAACTTACCCATTTCTCACTTCGCACTTATCCATTTTTATTCCGTGAACGGTGTACGGTGAACCGTATCGGCTTTCGAATCAATTCTTTATTGGAAGAGAATTTAACTTACCCATTTCTCATTTACCCATTTACCCATTTATTAGTATATCCTATTATGTTGAATCTTTTGGGTTTTTATGTAATCTACATAATTGGTTTGTTTTATGAGTGGATATAAACACATATTCGGGCCGGTTCTCTCAAGGAGACTTGGGCTATCCTTAGGTGTTGATTTGGTAGAGCACAAGACCTGTTCGCTGAACTGCATCTATTGTGAGTGTGGCAATACAGATAGACTGACTATAGAGCGCAAGGAGTATGTGTCGGCTCAGGCAGTAATAGAGGAGTTGAGAGATTTTTTGAGTAGAGGTGAAGAGCTCGATTATATAACCTTCTCAGGTTCAGGTGAACCGACTCTAAATACGGGTATTGGTAGAATCATAAAATTCTTGAAGACAGAGTTTCCGAAATACAAGGTTGCACTACTTACGAATGGAACGCTATTTAGCGACGATAGTCTGATTTCCGATGTACTCGATGTAGACCTCATTATCCCTTCACTCGATGCGGTATCGGATGAGGTATTCAGGAGGCTCAACAGACCACACAAGGACCTGAGTGTCGAAAAGATTATCGAGGGCCTGAAGAATCTGCGAAAAAGGTACAATGGTCAGATTTATCTTGAGATATTCATTGTCCCGGGCCTCAACGACTCAGACGGGGAGATAGAGAGCCTCTCGAGGGTGGCTCGTGAGTTGCGCCCCGACAGGATTCAACTCAATTCGCTGGATAGACCTCCAGCGGTGAGCGGAGTAAAGAAGGCTGAATACTCAAACCTCTTGAAACTCGCAGTAAGGTTCGAACCTGTTGCCGAGGTTATTGGTAGATATAGTCCCAGAGAGATGAATATTCAGAAATCCGAAATTATGGACATTATTATAACTACCATCAAGAGGAGACCCTGCACAAGAGAGGAACTCAGACAACTTCTTGGATTGAGAATGAAGGAGGTAGATGAGACACTCGATAGATTGTTGCAGGATGGAAGGGTAAGAATATCGACTGGACCAAGGGGGGATTATATTCTTTACAACGAGTAGTTGTGTTCGGATAGATTAAAGGGAGTCTATGGAAATTTTAAGAAAGGTTCTCGTCGAGACGATCCTGATTTCGGTATTTGTATTCGTGATGATGGTCATAATAGACTATCTGAATGTAATTACGCACGGGCGGATCAAGGGTGTTATCAGAGGGAACCAGATAAAACAATACATTATGGGCGCATTGTTTGGACTCATCCCTGCCTGTCTTGGTTTGTTTCTGGTCGTGGGATTCTATCTTAGGGGATATATATCGTTTGGTGCACTCTTTGCCACTCTGCTAGCCACCGCCGGCGATGAAGACCTGCTTATGTTTGCACTCTTTCCTCAGAAGGCGACAATACTTCTATCAATAACATTTACCATTGCCGTTGTCTCAGGAGCCATAGTAGACAAACTCATCCCGATTCTGAAGATTCAGACCTGTAAGGAGTGTGAACTATCAGAGCTTCACAGTGAGGATGAACACTTTCACTATTTCGAGTTGAGAGAGACATTGAGCATCTTAAGAGATATGTCCTTTGCAAGATTCCTGTTGCTGCTATTGCTCGTTGTACCTACTGTGTTTATACTCATCTCCTTCTTTACCGAGAGGCACATAGAGACCGAAAAGACGGTTTTGATTATAGTCAATCTAATTGCGACATTCGTAATATTGACCGTTCCAGAACATTACCTGAACGAACACATCTGGAACCATATCGCAAAGAGGCATCTCTTGAGGCTCTTCATAATAACCTTTGCCGTTCTATTCCTGATCGAACTGCTCGACAGCTTCATTGACCTGAAAGGAGTTGTATCAGAGCACACCAATCTGCTACTCTTGAGCGCTATACTGATTGGACTCATCCCGGAATCGGGTCCACACCTTATTTTTGTAATGATGTTTGCAAAGGGGATCATTCCGTTCGATGTACTACTTGTGAATACGATTATGCAGGACGGACACGGTCTCCTTCCTCTCATACCTCACTCCCTGAGAGACTCGATCTATATCAAATTGTTCAAGCTCGTTATCGTTGGAATAGTCATACTGATAGATAGGATTCTCTTATAGATCTTGCTCTTGGTAACAGGATTCATAGACTATTCGACTGATGACTAAAGACTGGCTGAATAGAGATAACCTTTATGTTTTTATTTTGAGATTTTTGTTTTTTATGATTTATTGTTATGGGTTTTCGTGGTTGATTGGCAGGCTTGTTACAGAAAGGTTTTTATGAAGATTATTAAGAGAATATTTTCGATACCTCCCGATTTCCTGTTCTTGGGTTTATTTGGTATAGTGCTCGGTTCTACAATACTCAAATATGGTGGAAGTCTCAAGTGGGTAGATGGTTCGATAGTGCTGCCCGCTATCGGAGCCTCCATAGTATTCGTCTGGAGCGTTCTCTACAAATCGATCAAGAACAGAATCAGCTCTTTGAAAGAGATATGGTTTATCATTGTAGGTTCTGCAAAGGTCCTGAGGGACTGGTTGCCATTGATTCTTATGATCCTTGTCTACGAGAACCTGAAGGACAAGACCGCCCTTATGGAACACAAGACTATCGAGTGGAAACTCGCCGAATTGGATGCAGCTATCTTTGGTGGAGTTCAACCAACCCAGTGGCTCGAGAGATTCACACATCCGGTAATTGTAGATCTAATGGCAATAAATTATGCCCTCTATTTTATTCTTCCACTCTCTGTCTGGTTTGCACTATATCTGATGAAAAACCAGAAGGGATTTTATGAGGTCTCCACCGCGATGATTGCTACCCTCTACATAGGCTACATTGGTTATGTAGTATTCCCTGCCGCTCCTCCGCGATTTACTCTTACTTACAATGCACCTCTGCCAAGCCTTTTCTTACACCACTTTCTGCAATCCAATTGGGATAAGGCTGCAGCTGTTATGCTTGGAGCATTTCCAAGTCTGCATGTGGGGCTTTCGTCCATCTCGATAATCTTTGCCTATCGATACAGAAGGGTATTGCCAAAGGGTAACCTGTTCTTATATATCGTTACACCTCTTACTGTAAACCTCTGGTTTTCCACTGTCTATCTCAGACATCATTGGGTCGTAGATATCATAGCCGGTTGGATTGTAGCAATAACAGGTTCGATCATAGCCATATTCGGTGTTAGATTCTGGTTAAAAAAACGAGACGAAATGTTACAAAAGGAGGATTGATATGCAGTATACAAAAAAGGGTAATATTCTGGTCGTAAGGCTCTTTCCCGAGGAGGATGTATTAGAGTCCATAAAGGTTGCGTTGAGAAAGAGCGGATTCAAGAATGCTGTGATTGTCTCTGGAATCGGAATGCTGAGGGATATAGAACTACGGGTATTCGTTGGGAAGGGGAAATATAAGAGCAAGGTCTTCAAGAAGGATTGGGAGCTGGTCTCGTTCTCCGGGAATATTGTCGAGGCAGAGGAGGACTATATTCTGCATATTCACACAGCCATAGCAGATCACTCATATAAGTGCTTCGCAGGTCACTTTGGTGGAGGAAGGGTAGCGGTGACCCTTGAACTCGTGATTATGAGCCTTCCTGTCAAGATGGTGAGGAGATTGGAGCCCGACACAAAACTAACGGGTCTCTTCTTACAGTCCAGGGAATAATTTCCTGTGGAGGTGTGATATGCCGATGTTCGAGATAACTATAGTGCCACTTGGAACGAATTCACCTTCGTTATCAAGGTATGTAAAGGTCTCCTATCAGGTGATCAAAGAATCGGGTCTAAAGTTTCAGCTCACCCCTATGGGTACCTGTATAATCGGGGATTTCAAGGATGTGTTTTCACTAATCGAGAGGATTCACGAAAAGTTTGCAAAGATGGGAATAGACAGGATATCCACACACATCAAGATAGATGACAGAAGGGATAAGGAGATTACCTTCGAATCAAAGGTGCGGGCTGTAAAGAAAAGGTAGAGAATATAACAGGTAGTGGTAAAGGTACGGATTGAGAATAAAAGCATTTCTTAGAACACCCCGCTCCTTCGGCAGCCACCCCTCTATGAGAGGGGAATTAGTCCGTGTCAGTAATCCGTGGTCGGTGGGTCCTTTTGGATACCCCTATGCAAGAGGGGAATTTTTACTTACCTATTTATAACTTACCCATTTCTCATTTATCCATTTCCCACTTATTAGTGTTCCTACTTCCCGTTTACCCATTTATCTTAGTGAGCCTTTGCTATCTATCTCTTGATCTTGAATGTGTCTTCTTGGGCTGAATTGACTCTTACCTTCTTGGTACGAGTAGATGTTTGTGTGTGCAAACCCCTCTTTTTCAGTTTTCTGTTTGTGGTACTTGTGGTGGTTTCTCTCTGTCTCGAGACTACATGCTGGAGTTCCTTCACTATCATCTCTCTTGTCTCGCTCTCCTCCCACTCGCCCGCAATGGAAATATTGTCGATACTTATATCCAGTAACTCCGAGTAGTATACGAGCATTCTCTTTCGCCAAGGTTCGCCCGAGAACTCCGATTCTATCTTCTTTCTGCCGTTCTCTCCTATCATTTCTCTTAGTGTGTTGTGTTCGGAAAGGGCGAGCATATGAGCAAAGAGAGTATTGGCATCGCCCGAATTGTAAAGCAGTATCTCCTCCCCGTTCTTGAAGGCTGAATCGATAGCGGGTGTCGCCGTTGTGATTACAGGGATCGAGGCTGACATTATGTCGAGCATCTTGAGTGGAATCACTCCGCCAAGGATATTCCTGTTGGAGTCATTCAACGGGACTACGCCTGCATCTATTTTCTTGAATATCTCTTCGAGTTCCGAGCCGTATCGTGGACCTTCGAACCTGAATACATCATCTATCCCTATCTTCTGTATCTTCGAGACAATATCTCCGAGTTTCTCTGCCTGTGTAAATCCTACAACTACAACTTGTATCTTCTTCTGTTTCCTGAGCCTCTTTATTGCATTGAAAAATGTATCTATGTCCTCCCATCCCGAGAAACTACCCATATACAGAATGTTGAATGTATCTTCATTGGTCTTTTCCGGCTTTTTGTGAAGTTTGACTACACCGGGGATATATCGTATTTTCTCTCCCAGTCCCTTCTTAGAAAAGTATTCGAGCATTGTAAGAGACGGAACCAGAATTCTGTCCGCCTTTTCGAGACAGATAGACTCATCTTCCTTTAGCTGATTATAGAGACTCTGGGATATGTCCAGGAATTTAAGATCCCACGAAGAAAGGGTATATATATCGTAGATCGTATTGAACCCATAGTTGTCCTTCAGGTTACTTGCGACCAATCCTCCAAACGGGTCGGTAAAATGAACCACATCGTACATCCCGCCTTCGAGTTGCCGCGATAATGCCCTTCTAAAAGTGCTGATACGCTCCTTCAAAGACATATTCTCGACAGGAACCCTGTAAATTCTTGCGCCGAGCCACTTTTCGAGGTGTGCAAGCCCTTCATATTTTAGGGTCAGGACATCTACACTAAATGCCCTCGTAAGGCAGTCTGTAAGCATAAGGATCTTCGTTGCCGTATAGGAGGCATCCGGAACACACTCGAAGCTGACTATCAGTATTTTATTTTCCATACCCTGACTATGTATTATATACGAAAATTTTGCTTTGTCATCAGTTTTCTTGTCTGCTTTCCAAAAATAAACTTACAGGTAGTATTATGTAAAGATTCAGTTATTAGTGGTGCTTTCGAAAGGCTCACAATAGGAAGTGGAAAAGTGGTAAGTAGGAACACTAATAAGTGGGAAATGGATGAATGAGAAATGGTTAAGTTATAAATGGGTAAACTTTCATGGGCTTTCGCCCACCCCCGCAATATGAAAACTTCTTTATAAAAAAGTTTTCATAATAAGTAAAAATTCCCATCTCGTAGAGGGGTACTCCGAAGTCCGACACTGTTCACCGATACCATTCACCGAATAAGAGGGAAAATTCCCCTCTTAATTCTACAAACTCCAAAACTCTATAAATTCTATGAACAACAATAATTGCCAACCGTAACTGAATGATTACGGTATTATTGTTATCGTTCACAGAATTTGGTGAGACGGGAATTATCCACATACCTATTCCCCAATTCCTACATACCCGTTTATCAGAGCGATAAAGAGTTATATGTCCTACAGAGAAAAGTTCGAGAAATATCAGAACAGGCTTATTCGACTTGGGAGAATAATAGACAACTTGAGTTATGAATTATTTGAAATGACCCATTATGAAGATATTCTGAAAGTTTTTCCCACCTTCGTAAACTTCCCAGTTATGTGAGTTAAATCACATTTTTGTTGACAGTCTTGCTATTGTCTGATTTGATAAAAAAATGGATTCTTGTGGAGAGTCAGTTGGAAGATAGAAACCTAATAGATGTATTGAATAGAAAGCTCGAGAGGCTTGCCACGCTCCCGATATATCTGAGAGGACAGCAGTACTTCAGAGATGGATATGTACTCTCTCTCAAGGTCGAACGGGTAGAAGATACAGTCAGGCTGATGGGTAATGTCAGGAACCAGAATGGCAAGGTATATACTACTACTGTCAGTTTGAAAAACAGCGATCTGGTAGAGAAGAATTGTAATTGCCCCTTTATCGGAAATATTTGCAAACATATGGTTGCACTGGTCATCGCTTACCTCGAAGGGGCATTTGTAGAAGAAGAGAAGCCGCAGCCCTTGAGATTTTCTCTGCTCGACCACCTGAAGATAAAGAGGCAGAAGCCCGAAACAGATATTCAGAAGATAAAGTATATAATGGTCTTCATCGGGACATCGAGCGCGGTGTTGAAATTTCTCGATCACAAGACCAGCAAGAATGTGGGACCTCTTACTGAGGATATAATCCAGAAATATACCCTTACTCCACAGGAGAGGGTATATATATACTTCTTCAGGAGTTTCTACGACCCTCTATATGGTGGTATTCCGGTTACTACAGAAAATTTTCAGGAGATACTCGGATTCTTCAACATCGCCGATATTTATGATGTATTCCTGCAGACTCCAATCAAGGTAAATGCGCCCGGGTATTTTCCGATAAAATTCATAATCGAGAAGGGGAAGTAGAACGGAAATACCTATCTGAGTCTCAGGCACATATCCGAGGATGTGGTGATATTCCCCGAGAATCATCCACTCGCTGTCTATAAGCAGGGCGTAATATATCCACTCTCCGAGGTGGAATCTAATCTCTGGCAGTATGTCACGAAATTTGGAGACATAGAGGTGGAGAAAGAGGATGCCTTGATGCTCCTCGAACTCATCAAACAGGAGAACCCAAACATCAGGTTCGTAGATTCCGAGAACAACGAAATGGCAGTCTCCCTCGATTATTCCTCTTCACCATCTGGTATCGTAAATATAAAGTTGGGTAAGGTAAATTGCCCCGTCGAACTCTTCTTTGACTACTCGGGTGTAAAAATATCCGATTCTGTACTCAACACCCGCTACTGCCTTATTGACAACGGTAGGCAACTCAATGTAATCAAGAGAAATACGGATTTCGAGAAGAATCTCAAAGACACACTGATCGAAGAGGGTTTCGAGTTGAACGATGGGAAGTGGAGTATCCGGCTCGACGAACTGCTGTCTATACTATATAACGAACCCGAGTTCTTCGAGGAGGAGATCAGGTTGTCGGAAGACTCGCCTGCGAGGAATATCTCTTTCATCAATCCCATCTTCTTCAAACTCAAACTCACAATGCCAGAGGGTCTGAACTGGTTTGAATTGAAGATGAGTTTCTTCTCGGGTAAGAGAGAGATACCATCCGAGCTTGTAATCAATGCCATCTCCGAGGGCAGGAAATTTGTAGAGGTAGATGAAAGGGTATTTCTACCCCTCGACAACGATGTCCTTATGAAACTATGGGAGGATGTGCAGGAATACGGCTATGTGGATATAGAGAAACAGCAACTCAGGATGCCTACATTCTCGCTAAAGTTGATAGAGGGCACGCTAAAACTCATAAAGGATATAGAGTACGATGAAAATCTAAAGCGTCTCAAGATGATGTTCGATAGATTCGAGGGGATCAAGGATGTGGAGCCACCAAAGGGGCTCAAGGCAGAACTCTGGGATTTCCAGAGGAAGGGTCTGAACTGGCTGGCATTCCTCTCCGATTTTGGACTCTCCGGTATTCTGGCAGATGATATGGGTCTTGGAAAGACAATTCAGACGATTGCACTCTTGCAGTATAAGAAGGAGAAGGAAGGGGCAAGGACCAACCTTGTAATTACCCCGACCTCAGTGTTGCAAAACTGGTATTTCGAGATTCAGAAGTTTGCACCGTCCTTGAGAGTATATATTTATTATGGAAGGCTGCGAAGGGAGAAGCTGCCATCTTTCAACGACTACGATATAATCCTTACTTCTTACGGAATATTGAGAAGGGACCACGAGATACTCGAAAACATAAAATTCAGGTATGTGATTCTGGATGAGGCACAGAATATAAAGAACTTTACCTCTATGACGAAGAAGGTGAGCAAGCTTCTCAAGGCGGACTATAAGATTGCCTTGACTGGTACGCCGCTCGAGAATAGACCTCTTGAACTATGGTCCATTTTCGATTTCCTGATGCCCGGATATCTCGGCGGTCTCGAGAGATTCAAGAGAATATACGATGTGCCTATCGTAAAACTGAACGACGACAAGGCATCGAGCAGACTGAAAAAGCTGACATCCACATTTGTTTTGAGGAGACTCAAGGATCAGGTAGCCTCCGACCTCCCACCCAAGATGGAGATCGTTCAGAAGTGCAATCTCTCGGATGAGCAGAAGGAGATATACAAATCGATCCTGAAGGCTCAGAGAGAGAGGGTATTCGACGAGATAGAGAAGAAGGGAATTGCAAAGAGCTCTCTTACGATTCTTTCTGCTCTGATGAAACTGAGGCAGGTCTGCTGTCATCCTAATATTGTGAGCGAACTGAAGGAATCCAAGAAGATGGAATCTGCAAAATTAGAACTGATGATGGATATAGTAAACAGTGTGCTCGATGAGGGACACAGGGTCATTATATACTCCCAGTTTGTAGAGATGCTCTCGATTATCAAGAGCGAATTCGACAAGGAGGATATGCCCTATCTATACCTCGATGGCTCCACTCCGGCCGCAAAGCGCCTGCAGATGGTCGAGGAATTCAATGCCAGCAGAGAGCGGAATCTCTTTCTGATTAGCCTGAGGGCAGGTGGTGTGGGGCTCAATATAACAGGGGCCGACTATGTAATCCATTATGACCCGTGGTGGAATCCAGCGGTGATGGATCAGGCAACGGACAGGGTTCACAGGATTGGGCAGACGAAGAATGTATTCGTGTATAAACTTATTACCATTGGAACTGTCGAAGAGAAGATTCTGAAGTTGCAGGAGAGGAAGAAGAATATCTTCGACAAGGTCATTGGCAGTGAGGAGAGTATAGGTAAGTTGATAGGTAAAGACGAGTTAGCGATGTTGTTTAGTTTCGAAGAGTAACAATCCTTTTTCAAGGAGGAAGTAATGAATAAGGGTAATTTGTTTAAGTTTCTGGGATTTGTACTTTTGATTGTGGCATCTCTTGTGCCATACTATTGTGGTTCGACGAGAGACAGCACTGGCACGGATGTAAAGCCAAAGGATACATCAAAGGATGCTTCGGGACTTGAGGATGCAGAGATTACTGATGGCGGGTATATGGTTACTACTGTTTATAATATTCAGGGAGGAGCCATTCCCGAAAATTCTCTCGTTGAGGTGAGAGATGTAGTCGTAACAAGTCCTACTTTCAAGTCTAGCTCCAAGTCTACCGACAATGATTCCTTCTTTGTAATAGAGAAGGAGGGTGGGCAGTATTCGGGCATATATGTCTTCTTCAAGAACAACAAGGCGGATGTGGCGATTGGGGACCTTGTGGATATTCGCGGTACATATATGGAGTACTACAACAACAGTCAGATTGTAGCAACAGAGGTGATAAAGAAGGGGACATCACCTCTGCCAGCACCCGTAGATGTAGACCCCGCAAAGATAAAGACAGGCGGTGAAGAGTCCGAGAATTACGAGGGTGTTCTGGTCAGAATTCTCAATGTAGATGTGACAAACGACTCTGTACTTGGAACCGACGGAAAGCCCCACGGCGACTTCGAGGTTACGGGAGGATTGATTGTGGGTAAGTTCTTCCAGAGAAATTACAAGGCAAAAAATGGCGACCATCTGGATTCGGTAGTGGGTATCCTCAACTATAGTTTCGATCAGATGAGGCTCCAGCCAAGAGACGATAATGATATTGTAATAGGCTCTGTCGCAGATGGAGGTCAGGATATTTCTGGTGATACCACAGTAACTACAGGAATAACTATTTACGATATTCAGGATGTCAATTCATCCAATCACCCTTCAGAAAACTCAGTTGTAAAGCTCGAGAATGTTGTGGTGACGGGCGGGCAGTTTAATGCATCAAAGAGCCTCTATGGTATTTTTGTAGAGGAGAAGAATGGTGGTGCTTATTCTGGAATACTGGTTGTATATAGTATGACTTCTGGCTTTGGTCCATTTGTGGTTGGTGATGTTCTGACGATCGAAGGCACATACAAAGAATATTACGATATGTCCGAAATCTCGGCTACTAATATTACGAAAACAGATTCGGGTTATAAGATTGAACCAGTTGTAGTCAATCCCGCCAATGTGGCGACGGGTGGAGCGGATTCGGAGAAGTATGAGGGTGTTCTGATTAAGGTAGAGAATGTAGAGGTAATAAGTGCAAATCCGGACGAATCTGCAGAAAAGGACTATAAGGAGTTTATGGTAACGGGGAATCTGAGGGTAAACGACAAGTACAGTTATTCATATACAGCAAATCGCAAGGTTGGGGATAAGTTCGATTATATCATTGGTGTACTGGACTATGATTTCTCCAACTTCAAACTCAATCCAAGATCGGATGATGATCTGGCTCTTGCGGGCAGTGTAAAACCCGATGCGGGAGAGGCGGATACATCAGTTCAGGATACATCTACTCAGGATACATCAGTTCAGGATACTGGTGAGCAGGATACAGGTACTTCGGATACTGGTGGTTCTACAAAGAAGTGTGCAGAGAATGTAGTAATCAGTCAGGTAAAGACATTTGGTATTGCCGACGGTGGGGCAAATCATCCGGATGAATTTGTAGAGATTTACAACCCTCTTTCCACTGATGTAGATTTGAATGGATTCAAACTGCAATACAAATCTGCGACGGGGACCGAGTGGAAGGATCTGGCTGTATTCTCCAGCAAGACTTTGGGCGCTGGGAAATTCTTGCTCGTGGCATCCGATGTTGCTCAGCTCGGCACTGTCACAGCAGATATCACCTATTCGAGTAGTCAGGTTGGGCTATCGGCATCCGGAGGAAATGTGAGAATTATCGATGCCTCTTCTAATGTCGTAGATATGGTAGCGTGGGGTTCCGGGAATTCACCTGAGGGGACAGCTGTTGCACAGCCGGTTATGGGTGGTTCGATAATCAGAAAGGCAAAGGCTGATTCTACATCCGAATCTATGAAGAGTGGTGGTTCCGACGAAAAGTCCGGACACGGAGTTGATACAGACAATAATGCAAATGATTTTGTACTTCTGGATTTGGCAGAGCCAAACAACTCTGCAAGTGAGGCAGAGCCGAGCACCTGTGTAAAGTAGTAATAAACCTACTTTATCCGGATCTGTTTAATCTTCCCGACTATATCGTTGACGATATGTAGAAATCTGTCTACATCTTTGCCGGATATGTGACCATCAATATACCACTTGAGTCCATTATTCAATCTCTTAAAAAGTCCGGATCCTATTAGTTGCTTCTCATAATATCGTGCAATTGTTCTTCCATTCTTTACCTTTTTCTTTAGACCGTCGAATACATCATAAAAGGCAGTACTTGTGCATATAGATTGTCCTGCTGGCGAATTGATCGGGAAGCCAAAGAAAAGGGCAATTCTTTCTTCGTTTATATTCACATTCAGAGAGAATCCTTTTGCTCCCCATTTTATCGAAAGATCGTTTTCCTCTGCAAATGTAAAAATTCGCTTGAATAATATTGTGCTATTTTTATCTAACATTTTAAAGAAGTCCTCTTTGTTTTTCTCAATAGACATACTCTCCTTAATAAAATCATCTTCTCCAACGATAAATTCATTTGTAATAATTTGTTCTCCTGAAGTTGTTTCGAAATATTTAAATTCGATGCAATAGATATCGACACCTACTCTTCTTAGAAAGAGTGCCGTCTGTTTTATCTCTCTCGATATTTCCTGTGCAACTATCATTAACTTGGTACTTTTATTGAAAGAGACCTGCTCGTCCCGTGTTTGATTAAAAAATTGTCTATGTTCATCTTCGAGGTCTCTGTCTGCACCTGTGTACAACCTATAGATCTCGTTGAGCTCCTCGTAATTTAGATTCTGTACGAAAGATGCATATTCCAATAACTGTGCCAGTGTTTCTCTTGGTGTTTTGCCTCTTTTCAATTCCACAACAACTGTGTTGCCACTTATATCTATACCTAATAAATCTATAAACGAATTCGAATTTGTCCTTACCTGCCTACCTATAATCATTACCTTACTGCCCTTAAAAAAGTACTCGGGATTATATTCGAGAAGTTCCTCTAAGTCTTCCTCTCCTTTGATTTCACAGAATTCTCTTTCCTTATATTCGATTAACTTTCCATCTCGATTGATTGTAAAGACTTTCATAACATCGAAATATATATTCATGAGAAATAAATTTCAACATTAATCGATATTTTCAGTTTTTTGCGTATTTTCTCACGAAAATCCTTAGAGCTTATATAGTCATTGTTGAATAAATTTCAAAATTAGACTGTGTTTTTGGTTCAGTTTTCAAGTTTAAACTGTCCACTTTTGAAGTTTAAATGACATTAGTTTTTATCTGTTGATTTTGGGGGGAATTTGATATACATAGACCGCCTATGAGATTTTGTGTCAGATTGACAATTTTATTGATTGCAATAATTGCAATTGCAGATTGCAGATGTTCCTCCAAGAAAGAGACTCAACCTGCTCAGGATAAGTCCGATAAACCAACATTCGATCTGACCAAATTCGAGAGCGACCCGGAAGTCCAGAAGATGGTATTCGAGACCCGCTTCTCTGAAATTGCAAGGAGATTTGGGGATGCCGTATTCGAACAGACATACTCCCTCGAGATATCTTCAGGCAGGCAGAGCATTGAGTTGACCAGTAAGAATCTAATCGAACAGGCACGGAGTGGAGACTATCATATAAGGGTTACCAATAGTGCAGACAAGCTAATGGATATCCTCTATATCGACAAGAAGTTGTATATGAGTATGGACGGAAAGAGTTATTTTGTTCACTCCGACGACCTTATAGAGGCGAGGGCAAAGCGGGAGGAGGTATATTCTCAGGCAAACACATTCTTGAAGACCTATGCACACTTCATAAAGTTTGTACCAGATGGAGAAGACGAGGTAGACGGTGTGAGATTCTTGAGGTACAAGACTACCGTGAATCCAGATACAAAGAAGAGTGAATCCGAAAAATCCTATTCGCTTACCAGGATAGATGGACACATCCTGATCGATAAACGCTCGGGCGGGTTGGTGGCTGCAGAACTGAAGGGAGAGATAAAATACGAAAAGGAGAACAGGCAGGCAATTTCGAAGTTTGCCCTGCACTCTGGAATAAAGAGACCCGCTACATCCCTTGTCTTTAAGGTGCCGGAGGTTGGTGCAGAACCAAAGAAGTTGAGAATCGAAAAGGACTTGCTCAATAGACTGGAAAGAATGGAGGAGAAAGTTGATAGAGAAGAAGAGGAAGAGTAAGAGATCACTGCAGGAAAAGGAGAAGATAGAATTTCTGAGGGAGATATGTAGTGCCGCTCTCTCGAAGAATGCACAGGATATCGTTGTGCTCGATGTGAGAGAGTGTGTCTCCTACACCAATCACATTGTTATTTGTACAGGTAACTCCGATAGGCAGATATGCGCAATAGCCGACGAGATAGAGAGGTCTGCAATGAAATTCTCGGAGAGGCCACTCTCTGTCGAAGGGTACGAGAGAGGTTATTGGGTGATTGTAGACTTTGTGGATACAGTTGTGCATATATTTCAGAGGGAGCCGAGGGAGTTCTACAATCTGGAGGGGCTTTTTATGGAGGCAAAGAGACTGAATCTCGATCTCAAGGGGTCTGGTAAGAAGGAAAAGTGAAGATTACTATCCTGTCATTCGAGAGAGCTGGTAAATCACCATATGAAAAACAAATAGAGGAATACAAAAAGAGGGTCAAGAACAGGTACGACATTCAGGAGAGGTTCATAAAGGAAGAAAAGGGGAGTAATACCAATACCTGTATTTTGCCGGTCGTCAAGGATCTCAAGAATACACTCGTTTGTGTCCTCGACCAGACAGGCCAGAATATGGATACCAAGGGTTTTACGAGTTTGGTTTCGAGGGCTGAAGGTGAGGGGAGGGGGATTCTTTTCATAATTGGACCGCATTCTGGTTTGAACAAGCCGATAGAATTCAGATACGATTATATTATCTCCCTTTCTTCTATGACATTCTCTCATCAGATTGCAAGACTAATTTTATTCGAACAGATATATAGAAGCTTTACAATAACCACCGGCCACCCATATAATAAGTAATGCAGGCATAAGACAAATTTGGGCACAAGAAGGTCCCCAAGGAAAACAGGGGGTGTCAACGGGTGTCAGTTACTTTTGGTGCCAATTACTTTTTGTGGAGCATTCTTTCGTAACCCTTTGATATTATTGATATTTTTCGCCAAAGTGACAGGTAGAATTGTGCGAATTAAGAGCGGTTATGGGTAGGATTAGAACAAATTTTCATTATTAGATAAACTTAAATCAGCAAAGGATAGATTAAGAGTCTGGTTAGAAAAGGCCTTTTGGGGTTAATGGCGTTGTATCCGATACCTAATGGCGTTGAATGGCATTGGAATGGCTTTAGAATGGCTTTGAATGGCTTTGTATCTGGCACCTGCCCGGGGACACAAAATCTAACATATTGATATTATTGGATATTTTGTCAAATTTGCGGTTTTTCAATTTTTCATTACTTGGGTCTTGACACATTTAAGTATAATGATTACCTTTTGCATCGCTAATTTGTTAGTAAGACTTATAAGGTCTTAATTATCAAAACTTTTAAGGAGGTTTTAGCGATGAAAATCAGACCATTACACGACAGAGTTCTGGTTGAAAGGCTCTCCGAAGAGGAGAAGACCAAGGGCGGCATCATCATCCCCGATACTGCAAAGGAAAAACCGATTCAGGGTAAGGTAATTGCAGTGGGCAAAGGGAAGAAGACAGATGATGGTAAATTCCTTCCTCTGGATGTAAAAGAGGGAGATACAATTCTCTTCTCCAAGTATTCGGGCAATGAAATAAAGATCGATGGCAAAGAGTATCTTATTATGCAGGAATCAGAGATTCTTGGAATCATTGAAAAGTAAGAAGGAGGATTAGATATGTCAGCAAAGATGATTATTTTTGGCGATGAGGCATCGCAGGAACTGTTGAGGGGAGTTACTATTTTGACAGAGGCTGTCAGGAGTACTCTGGGTCCCAGAGGTAGAAATGTGATTATTGACAAGTCTTTTGGGTCTCCACTTGTTACCAAGGATGGAGTAACTGTTGCAAAGGAGATAGAACTCGAAAATAAGTGGCAGAATATGGGCGCCCAGATGGTAAAAGAGGTTGCCAGTAAGACCAGTGATGTGGCTGGTGACGGGACCACTACCGCTACTGTTCTGGCACACGCCATTTATAAGGAAGGCCTAAAGTTTGTGGCTGCAGGGCACAACCCAATGGATCTCAAGAGAGGGATAGACAAGGGTGTGGAGATAGTAGTAGACGAACTCTCTAAGATGAGCAAAGAGTGCAGGGATAAGAAGGAGATCAGCCATGTAGGTACAATTTCTGCCAATGGTGATGATACGATTGGAAAGATAATAGCCGATGCAATGGACAAGGTTGGCAAAGAGGGAGTTATTACCGTAGAAGAGGCTAAAGGTATAGAGACCGTCCTCGAACATGTCGAGGGAATGCAATTTGATAGAGGGTACATTTCTCCATATTTCGTAACAAATCCAGAGAAGATGGAGGCAGTTCTCGAAGACCCATATATACTCATTCACGAGAAGAAGCTCTCCGCGATGAAGGACCTGATACCCATACTCGAGGCCGTTGCAAGGTCTGGCAAGCCATTGTTGATCATTTCCGAGGATGTAGAGGGTGAGGCACTGGCTACACTGGTTGTAAATAAGTTGAGAGGTACTTTACAGTGCTGTGCAGTAAAGGCACCGGGCTTTGGTGACAGAAGAAAGGCTATGCTCGAGGACATAGCTATACTTACCGGTGGAAAGATGATTGCCGAGGAACTTGGTATCCAGCTCGATAAAATATCCCTTACAGATCTGGGTAGGGCAAAGAAGGTCATAATCGACAAAGAAAACACCACTATAGTTGAAGGTGCAGGAAAGACCTCTGATATCAAGGGCAGGATAGAGACAATAAAGGCTCAGATTAAAGATACGACATCCGATTATGACAGAGAGAAACTTCAGGAGAGACTTGCAAAGCTCTCTGGCGGTGTTGCTGTAATAAGGGTTGGTGCAATCACTGAAGCGGAGATGAAGGAGAAGAAGGCAAGGGTAGAGGATGCACTTCATGCCACAAGGGCAGCAGTAGAAGAGGGTATTGTCCCGGGCGGTGGTGTTGCACTCTTGAGATGTCAGAAGGCTCTGGACAAGGTAAAGGTTAGTGAGGAACAGAAGGTAGGTATTCAGTTGCTCAAGAAGGCTCTGGAAGAGCCAATGAGATGGATCGCCAATAACGCAGGCCTCGATGGTACAATTGTAGTGGAAGAAGTGAAGAAGCATGATGGCAATTATGGATACAATGCTGCTACCGAGAAGTATACAGACCTTGTAGAGGATGGTGTAATCGATCCGAAGAAGGTCGTTAGGATTGCCCTTCAGAATGCAGCATCTGTTGCCGGTCTGATGCTCACTACCACTTGTATGATAACCGAAAAACCTGAGAAGAAGGAGCCAAAGATGCCGGCAGGAATGCCCGGTGGCTACGGCGGCGGGTATGACGAGTATTAATTATATTCGATAGTTAGACCATTCAGTGAAACGAAAGGCAGGCTTCTGTGCCTGCCTTTTTTATTTATCAATTAACTGCCAACCAAAGGGATAATCAAAGATAGTACTATTTTTTAGATAATCGGTTTGTTGTTAGCCCTTATTTTGGGGATAGAGTTTGGCAAGTTTTAGTGAAATTGGAGGTGGAATTGGAGGTGGAATTGTATCTGGCACTCAGTTCAAAAAATACCAATAATATCAATAAGTTAGAGTTAATTTTTAGGACGAATCATCGCGAATTTGTAAGTGGCACTTTTTACTTTTAAGATAAGGCATCTATATACAGAGATGAAGGACATATTTTGCCTGAGATATAATCGAGTTGTGAACGGGTACAGGAGGGTGAAGTTCAACAGCATAGAGATAGGAGTCAGCGGAGTACCCGTAGGTGAGAGGGTTGAGATAAGGATAAGCATAGACGAGGCGAGAAGGACAGGAGAGATGAAGGTGTGGTATCGGATGAAGGTTGTGGGAAAGAAGGAGGTGGAGGTAGAGGATCTTGGTATGTCCACTTTTGAAGTTTAAATGCACAAATAAAGTTGAAAATCGGACAGGTAAGTCCAGTCCAGTTTTGAGATTTAAATCCTCGAATAAAGTTGAAAAGTGGACTTTCAGAGAGGCACTTTTTGACCTACTTTTGTCCAATTTTGAAATTTAAATAACACCTCAGGTTACTGGCTATTATACTCTATCTTTTCGAATATTTTAAGTGTTTGTGATATTTGGCGATAATTTGTGGAAGGGGCTTTAGTCTTAGTAGTTATAGGAGGGATCAAATTAGTTCTTGACAGGTATTTTAGTTTTTGCTAAAAGATTCATATGTCCGCTGATGATAGAAAAGAATCAATCGCTGATGCAAAAGTGGTGTCCAGTATACTCAGTAGCTTAGCCTCTCCGGTAAGGCTTATGATTATCTGTTCATTGATGGATGGCGAAAAGAATGTTGGTCAGTTTGCAGAATTGCTTG
>Ga0123519_10002302_pt1 | contig 32426 bp, 26 predicted proteins | sample YelNatPaOPRAMG02_FD_87396 | JGI IMG/M metagenome (GOLD analysis project Ga0123519, IMG submission 87396) | Hot spring microbial communities from Yellowstone National Park - Yellowstone National Park OP-RAMG-02 (version 2) | ecosystem: Environmental > Aquatic > Thermal springs > Hot (42-90C) ... | reverse complement strand
TGCCCTCGAACAAGGTTACTTACATGGACGTTTCGCCAGCTCAAATTATGTCCGTCGCAGCTGCTTTGATTCCATTCTTGGAGAACGATGACGCGAACCGCGCATTGATGGGTTCAAACATGCAGCGGCAGGCTGTTCCTCTTATTCGATCCGAAGCACCATTGGTGAGGACCGGCGTTGAGGCGTGCGCGGCTAGAGATTCGGGAGCCATAGTTGTGGCGAAGAGGGGAGGAACCGTGCGTTCTGTCACTGCCGAGCGTATTCTGATTGAGGCAGAGGATGGTACGGTTGACGAGTACAAGCTGCTGAATATGCTTCGGTCGAATCAAGGGACATGCATAACCCAGAAACCGATTGTTAGGGTTGGGGAGCGTGTCAGAGGCGGTCAAGTTATCGCAGACGGTCCTAGCACCTCGCAAGGAGTTCTTGCTCTTGGGCAGAACGTTCTCGTTGCATTCGTCCCGTGGCACGGATACAACTACGAGGACGCCGTCTTGGTGTCACAACGCCTTGTGAAAGACGATGTTTATACGTCAATTCATATAGAGAAGTACGAAACAGAGGCGCGTGATACAAAGCTTGGTCCTGAGGAAATTACTAGGGACATACCAAACGTTGGTGAAGATGTCCTGAAAGATCTTGACGAGAATGGCATAGTGCGAATCGGTGCCGAAGTTGGACCCGAGGATATTTTGGTTGGTAAGGTTGCACCAAAGGGCCAGAGTGAGCTTACTGCTGAGGAAAGGTTAATCATAGCTATTTTCGGAAAGAAGGCGGAGGAAACACGCGACGTATCCCTTCGCGTGCCTCACGGTGAGGGAGGCACCGTTGTGGATGTTAAAGTTTTCTCGAGATTCAAGTTTAAGTGTAGAAAATGCGGTGCCATCTTCAATTTCTCGAAGAAGCCCGATCGGGCATTGTGTGAGCGGTGTGACGGCGAGCTGGAAAGACTGAATGGCGACGAACTACCTCCGGGTGTTAACCAGCTTGTTAGGGTTTACCTTGCTCAAAAGCGCAAGCTCATGGAAGGCGACAAGATGGCCGGTCGGCACGGTAACAAAGGTGTTATATCGAGAATCTTGCCCGAGGAGGATATGCCGTTCCTGCCCGATGGAACACCTGTTGATATAGTTCTGAATCCGTTGGGTGTGCCTTCCAGAATGAACATTGGTCAAATTCTGGAGACCCATCAGGGTATGGCCGCAAAGCACCTAGGCTGCGTCTTCCGAAACCCCATATTCCAGGGTGCGACGGAAGATGAAATTCTCGCCGATCTCAAGGTTATGGCGTGGAAACTGCGCTTGGGTATTCTCAGAGATTACCTAGCGGAACTGGGTCTCAACGTAGAAATACCGGATCGCAGGAAGGTGGATGCCGTTGTCGACCACATTCTTTCGAGAATTGGCGATGCGAAGAAAGAAGAATTGCCGGGTGTAGTGCAGCCGATAGTAGATCTTTACGATGAGGCTATGCGTAAAGTCGGCGAGCACCTTAGGACGTTGGATGCTGCCTCGCTCGAGGCGTTGAGCATTAAGTTGGCTGGACCACCAGTGGTTGACGATCCAATGGCTGTACGCAATGCCCTTTCGGAGTTTGTGAAGGTTAAGATGGAAAGCCGCATTGCAGCCTTGGAAGCTGCAGAGAAAGATGGTTCAGCAGACTTGAGTGAACTTACCAAACTGGCTGAAGAAAAAGCCAGGAAGGAAGTGGCACTTCCATATGCAGGAGAACCTGTGCCTCAGGACTATCCGTACGAGGCACTGCTTGCCGCGATAGATCGTAACGTGCAGAAGCGCTTGGGTTACGACCCCAATACGGGCAAGTGTAGACTTTATGATGGACGGACGGGTCAGGAATTTAGACAGGATGTCACCGTTGGCTACATTTATATGATGAAGCTGTTGCATCTAGTAGAAGACAAGATCCACGCCAGGTCTACAGGCCCTTACTCTCTCGTTACGCAACAGCCGTTGGGCGGCAAGGCACAGTTCGGCGGACAGCGGTTCGGAGAGATGGAAGTGTGGGCTTTGGAGGCCTATGGCGCAGCATACACGCTTCAAGAGATGCTGACTATCAAGTCGGATGATGTTCAAGGCCGTGTCAAGACATATGAATCCATCGTAAAGGGCGAAAATATTCAAGAACCTGGAATTCCAGAGTCATTCAAGATTTTGGTTAACGAGCTGCAGAGCCTGTGCTTAAAGGTGACAGTGGAAGACGATCGCGATCGCGTGATTGATCTTAAGGACACCGAGGACGAGTTGGGCGACGCAGCAGAAGGCGTGATAAGTGCCAAGCGCCGCAGGATCGCACGTGAATTAAGGGAGGATTACAATGGCTGATGCTAGCACCTTCGACAAAATACGAATTCAGATTGCATCTCCGGACGACATTCGGTCTTGGTCTTGCGGCGAAGTAAAAAAGCCGGAAACCATTAACTACCGCACGTTCAAGCCCGAAAGAGATGGGCTTTTCTGTGAGCGCATTTTCGGTCCGGTAAAGGATTGGGAATGTCACTGTGGCCGCTACAAGAAGGTGAAGTTCAAGGGCGTTGTTTGCGACAGGTGCGGAGTGGAGGTCACCAGGTCAAAAGTACGCCGCGAGCGGATGGGCCATATCGAGCTAGCAGCTCCCGTTGCGCACATTTGGTATCTGAAGGGCGTCCCTAGTCCGATGGCTCTACTCCTCGACATGTCTCCGAAGCTTTTGGAGAGGGTCGTTTACTTCGCGTCTTACATAGTCATTTCGGTAGACCGGCAGAGAATCAACGAGAACCTGGAAACAATTCGAGCGGCAGTCAATGCTGAGTGCCAAGAAATCTACGAACAGCGTGATCAGAACATAGCTGAACACCGGCGCGAAGCAGCAAAAGAAGAAAAGGAGCATCCTGAATGGGATGACAAGAAGAGAGCCGAAGCTCGGAAGAAGCTTGATGAGCTCATAAAGATGGAGGAACGAGACGCGGAAGAGCACGTAGAAGAACTTCACGCGACCCTGAAGATCCTGGAGACTGTGCAAAAGAAGGAGCTAATTACGGAGGATCAGTACAGAGCTCTAGAACGGCTTCTGCGTATGGTTTCAGAAAGGACCGGTTTGGATCTGAAGGGTGTCTTCCGTGCCGGTTTGGGCGCTGCCGCTATCAAGGAGCTTCTGGCTGAAATAGATCTCGAGAAGCTGAGACGGGACCTGCGTAAAGAAATTCAACAAACTACGGGTCCGAAACGCGCTCGGGCGATAAAACGACTCGAGTACGTAGAAGGATTTATTAACTCTCGCAGTCGCCCGGAGTGGATGATTCTAGATTGTATCCCGGTAATATCGCCTGAGCTGAGACCTATGGTGCAGTTGGATGGCGGGCGATTCGCTACTTCGGATCTAAATGACCTTTACAGAAGAATCATTAACAGAAACAACCGCCTAAAGAAGATTACGGAAATTCGTGCACCGGAGTCGATTATCAACCACGAGAAAAGGCTACTCCAAGAGGCTGTCGATGCGCTTATAGATAATGGTCGGCGTACAAGACCTGTCGTTGGGTCGAACAATAGACCCCTGAAGTCGCTCTCTGACATGCTCAAGGGCAAGGAAGGTCGCTTCCGCAAGAACCTACTGGGTAAGCGCGTCGATTACTCTGGGCGATCGGTTATCGTAGTTGGACCTTCGCTGAAGCTGCACCAATGTGGCCTACCTAAGGAAATGGCATTGGAGTTGTTCAAGCCATTCGTAATGCATGCGCTCGTCGAGAAGAAATACACATCGAACATCAAGACCGCTAAGCGGATGATCGAGCGCATGAGGCCTGAGGTTTGGGACGCACTGGAAGAAGTTATCAAAGAGCATCCTGTGCTCCTGAACCGAGCGCCGACTTTGCACAGGCTTGGTATCCAAGCTTTTGAACCGATACTGGTTGACGGAAAGGCTATACAGATTCATCCGCTCGTGTGTCACGCTTTTAACGCGGACTTTGATGGCGATCAGATGGCAGTTCACGTGCCGCTGTCGGCGTCAGCCCAGAGCGAAGCCCGAGTGCTGATGCTGTCGACTCACAATCTGTTTTCACCAGCTGATGGCCGTCCTATTGTCGCACCAATACAGGACATAGTTTTGGGCAGCTTCTACTTGACTATGAAAAGAGATGAACCTCAGGAAGGTAGAGAGCTACGGACGTTCGCCAGCGAGGAAGATGCTCTGATTGCCTATTGGAACGGATTGCTGGACGTACACGAGCCCATACGTGTCCGGCTGCCAAAGTCTCCGGACAGTGAGGAACTCGAGTTCCGAGAGATAACTGTTGGTAGACTAATCTTCAACAGCGTTTTGCCGCCTAACATGCGCTATGTTGACAAAGAAATAGACAAGAAGGCGATGGCCAAACTGATCGCAGAGTGCTACGAAAAAAACGGGCACGAGCGAACAGTTCAATTGCTTGACGATCTCAAGGATCTAGGCTTTCGTTACGCTACGTTTGCCGGTATCACCATTGCAATGACAGATATGGACATTCCATCCAAACGCGATGAGATTGTCCAAGCGACACAGGAAGCCGTTGCGAAGAAGAACCGCGAATACCAGAGAGGTCTGATTACTCAGGCAGAACGTAAACAGCAGGTCTTGGAGCTCTGGACACGGGCATCTGAACAAGTTGCGGAAGCGCTGCTGAGTCAGCTTGATCCATTCAACCCGATATCGATTATAACGACTTCGGGTGCTAGGGGAAGTCAGCGGCAGGTTACGCAACTTGCCGGTATGCGGGGTCTGATGAGCGATCCATTTGGTAACTTGATCGAAGACTTGCCCATTAAGTCTAACTTCCACGAAGGACTTAACGTGCTCGAGTACTTTATTTCCACTCACGGAGCCCGGAAGGGTCTGGCTGATACTGCTCTTCGAACCGCTGACGCTGGATATCTTACGCGGCGGTTGGTTGACGTAGCACAGGAAGTTATTATTCGCGGTCACGACTGCGGTACGGTTAACGGAGTTTACGTTAGCGAAATAGTCGAAGATGGCGAGGTAATAGAGAACCTTGCAGATAGAATCAAGGGTCGGACTGCGCTTGAGGACATTTATTTGCCGGGTGAAGACGAACCTTACGTGCGCGCCAACGAGATGATTTCCGATGAACAGGCGAAGGTTATTGCTGAATCCGGGATTACGCGCGTCGGAATACGATCTCCTCTGACCTGTGAGCTGCCTTACGGCGTGTGCAGCATGTGCTACGGTCGTGACATGGCAACGGGTAGGCTCGTAGAGGTTGGCACTGCTGTGGGTGTCATAGCAGCGCAATCGATCGGTGAGCCAGGTACCCAGCTTACAATGAGAACCTTCCACACGGGTGGGGTTGCTGGTAAGTACCTGACCGGAGTTGCTGAGGTCAAGAAAAAGAAACAAGAGTCGCTGAGGGACCTTCACGAGGACATCCGGAAGGGGCTGGTATCGCTCGACGAAGGTATCGAGGGAGGAGAACGCGAGCGGGCACGAGCTGTTCAGTCCGTCCTCAAAGTTTTGGAGGACCAGGTCAGTGGGTTGTTGCGCGTTGTCGAGTTGTTCGAGGCTCGCAGACCCAAGGGTCAGGCGATTATAACCGAAGTTGCTGGTAAGGTCGTCGACATCGAGACCCGCGGGTTAAAGCGCGTTGTGATCCACTTCGAGATGGCTACAAACGACCCGTCGGCATTGGCTGGTGAAGTTCTGGCAGAGGACGTGATTAACCCCGAGACCGGTGAAGTGATTGCATCTGCCGGTACGGATCTTACTGAGAAACTGGCAAGAAGGATCCACGAGGCAGGTGTTGAAATAGTTAAGCTTCGCAAGACCTATTTGGTGCCCTATCGCGGTAACTTGGAAGTCGAAGTTGGTCAGGAAGTTGATGCTGGAGATAGACTGACTGAAGGTCCACTCGATCCCCACAAGGTATTGGAGCTTCAGGGTGTTAGGGGAGTTATGGAGTATCTCGTTCGAGAGATCCAAAGCGTATACAAGTCGCAGGGTGTCGACATTAACGACAAACATATTGAGATTATAGTCCGGCAGATGCTGAAAAAACGAAGGATCATAGATCCTGGCGATACTCGTTTCCTGCCCGGTCAGATTGTCGACAAGTTCGACTTTGAAATGGAGAATAGGCGAGTTCGCGCCAATGGTGGTACAGAGGCTACCGCCGAATGGGTCCTGTTAGGTATCACTGAGGCTTCGCTCGCTACGGACAGCTGGCTGGCAGCGGCTTCATTCCAGAAAACCACGAGGGTGCTGACCGAAGCCGCAGTCAAAGGTAAGAGAGATAACCTCATCGGACTAAAGGAGAACGTGATAATTGGCCGACTCATCCCTGCCGGGACCGGACTTCCCAGGTATAGACAGCTGGAAGTCCTGTCGGAGGAAGGCGATGTCATTAGGTCGGTGAAACAACTGTTGGAAGCTACTCCCGAAGAGGAAGAAGAGCCGACGCTGGAACAAGAGATAGCGCGTGAGGCGGCTAGTCTGACAGAGCAGAAATCGCTTGAGGAGGAAAGTGAAGATATTGCCTCCGATGAGCAAGCTTTGGACGACTTGTCGAGCATAGAAGATTCGCATGGCGAAGAACAAGATGATATAGAACAAAGCGAAGCAGCATCTGAAACTTCTTCTGTTGAATCCACCGATGATGCGGCGATAGACGCAGAGTCCGAGAACGCTATTTAACTGCTATGATGGCCTGGGGACGACCGCCACGGTTGTTCCCCAGGCTTTATCGTCTACCCCTTACGTTTCATTAACTTCGTATTTTTATTTCGCACATTAAGTTTTCCAGAAGGCTTGTTGCTTTCGGGCAAGCGCATAGTGCGGTATCATTATTACAGTGCCGCAGAGCTCCGCTGAAGATCGTCCGAGTGAGCAGAGACTTCGTTGTTTTGTTACGTACGTAAGAGGGCGATTGCGACAAATGAATAGGAATGCATATTTGGGGCTTGGTTCCAATTTGGGCGACAGACTTTTCAACCTTCGGGAGGCATTGAAGCGCCTTGTGAGTAGTGGAGAATGTCAAATAGAAGCTTGTTCGTCTGTTTACGAGACAGAACCTGTGGGATTTATGGATCAAGCCAATTTCTTAAACGCGGTGGTCAGGATTACAACTTCTCTGGATCCCTTGGCATTGCTTTCATGCTGTCGATCCGTCGAAGAGAGCATGGGGCGCGTGCGAACAATCAAATGGGGACCACGCGTCATAGACATAGACATTTTGATTTTCGATCACGAGATTGTGTGCACTGATGAGTTAATAGTACCGCATCCAGAAATGCTAAACCGCGGATTTGTAATGATTCCACTTGCTGAGATCGCACCTGATCTGGAGGTAGCATCTGGCGTTACGGCTCGTGAGGTGGCTGAGCGTATAGGTTCAGCAGGAGTTCGGTACTTTGGCAGGTTACTATAATGCCTTTGTTTCGCTACGAGGCGGTCGATGGAGCTGGGAAGCTGGTACGCGGCGCAATGAATGCTGCGAGTGAGCAAGAGGTTATGCGAAGGCTCGCAGCAAGAGGGTACACTGTTCGCGCCCTGTATCCGCCAAATTCGCCTACGAAACGAGGACCTAGTGTTAACGTATCAACCGGCCAAGTGGGGACACGCGGCAAGAGTTGTGCGAGTTCGGTTGTCTTTGGCCTGCCTGTTTCAGTTAAGTCAAAGGTACCGACAGCCAAGCTAGCGATGTTCTTCCGGCAGCTTGCGACGTTGTTTAAGTCCGGAATACCACCGTATCAAGCATTATCCGAGCTGGCAAATGTCACACGCGAGAGGCACCTGCGCTGGGCAATCCCGGCAATTCAACAAGATTTGCAGGGCGGAAGGTCTCTTTCGAGCGCTTTGGCGCGGTTTCCTGACTTGTTTCCAACGCATGTTGTTGCTACAGCTTGGTGCGGCGAGCTTTCGGGTCGGCTCGATGTTGCTGTGGACGAAGTGGCTTCGGATCTGGAATCAGAATGCTCAGATGAGCGAATAGGCAGGTTGGGCTGGGCTTTGTTCAAAGTAAATCTCATTTTACTAATATTGACGCTACCTGCGTATAACGTAGCGAGTCTTTTGCGTCCAATATTAGGAACCTCGGTAGGGGATGTTGAACACTCTCGCGATATTATTGGCACGTACTTACGGGAAGTAGTTCATTCGGTTGTGCACGTGTATTTGCCGATAACTATTGCTATCATATTGTCTTGGATGTTTTGGGGACACGCTAAGCGCGTTGCAATAGTGCGGCGATTATTGGACTTGTTGCTTGTTAGGGTACCTATATGGGGGAAACTGCACCGATATAGGGCAGCGGCGAAGTTTCTCAGAGCACTGGATATGCTTTATAGTGCTGGGGTTAACCCTGTCAGAGCGTGGGAGGCTGCAAGCTTAACTCCCAGGAACAGCGAGGTTGTCGCTAAGCTTCGTTTTGCCGGTCGTGAAATTTCGAGTTTCTCGCGCGTCTCAGATTTGGCATCGGTGGCAGGCGTTTTGGATCCAGAAGATGTAGCGATAATTACGACAGCCGAACGCGCTGGTCAATTGCCAGAAACCTTTGCACAGTTGGCAACTAAGTATACAGAACGAGCAGCTACGCAGAAAACTGTTGCACGCACGGTAGCGACTAGTTTGCTCATATCATCTCTTATCGCTATGAGCGGGGTTGCACTCGTGATTTTAGTTAAGTCATACTCTGGATCCATATTGCAGTTTATTGGCACGTGAGCTTATGAAGAAGTTTGTCTACAAAGCTAAGGATAACGAGGGAAATACTGTCTCGGGTGAGTTGGAAGCCGAGGATGAACGTTCTGCGGCTGCGATGATCCGGCAGATGGGATGCTGGCCTATTGAGATTCGTGCTGCGTCTAGTTTGTCGGCTGTACATTCCGTACAGGCGAGGTCTGGCCGTGGGTTGGCATACTATTTAGTCGAGCCTATTTGGACTGGCGTGAACATAACTCAACTGGCTTTTTTCTATCGTCAACTGGCCACTTTACTGGGTTCGGGCATGACACTTGGCGAGGCGTTAGTTGCAGTCGGAAAGAGAACACGGGGGCGGCTTGGACGTATTGTCCGCGAAGCTGCGGTTCAGGTTCAACACGGTAGACCCCTATCTGAGATACTGGCTAGGTACCCGCGTGTTTTCGGCTCTCTACAATTGTCGTTGTTACGGACGGCCGAATCGAGTGGGGCGCTGGATCGAATGGTCGACCAGATTGCAACCTACTTAGAATACGAGCTGACAATCCGCCGACGGATTGCGACTGCTACGTTTTATCCGAAACTACTTGTGGTTTCGATAATTTTCATTCCTTTGCTCCCGACACTTGTTTTGAAGGGTGGAAAAGCTTTTTTAGGGCAGCTTTACCTAAATGTGGGGTCACTTTTTCTGAAGTTGCTTGCTCTGATTATAGGGCTCAAGTTGCTGTTTCAGTTTGAAAGCACGCGGTTGGTTTGGGATTTCGTCAAGTTAAAGTTTCCGATTTTGGGGTGGACGGCACACAAGATAGCTATGTCCAGGTTTTGCAGGGCGCTAGCTATATTATACAGTGCTGGAGTCCCGATTGCAGAGAGCGTTTTTGCAGCAGCCGACGCATCAGGTAACGTTTACCTCGCCAGAAAACTAAAGCATGCAGTGAGCGGGTTGCGCGCAGGCAAGACTTTGTCCGAGTCGCTGGCTAGCACGCGGGTAGTAAGTCCCATAGTTCTTGACATGGTAACTACGGCCGACAAGACTGGGGAGACTGATGCTATTTTGAGCAAAGTAGCCGATTATATGGACGAGGAATCGGACGCTACGCTGCAAAAAGTTGGCCCCGTCTTGTTTGTCGTCAGCATTTTGCTGGCTGGGATTTGGGTTGCATTTACGGCTGTCCAGTTCTACGCTCGATATTTTACCAATCTATTGGGGGGCTACGGTCAATAATGCGAACGGTGCGCACACACTATGAGGTGCTTGGGGTTCCTCGGGACGCGACCATTTCGCAAATTAGGAAGCGGTATAAACAGCTTGTCCGCCAATATCACCCAGATGTCGCGGCTGATAAAGAGAAAGCGCACAAATTGTTTCTTCAGATCAAAGAAGCATATGAGGTCTTAAGCGATCCTGTTCGGCGGCGAGAGTACGACGCTACACTAGTCGCTGATGTAGCCTATTCTGCGGCTGGCGACAGACGGGATACTACTGGAAGGGCTGCTGATGGTTTCTATCGATCTAGTAGAACGACATCTTCTTCTGTAGAGAAGCACCTGAAAAATGCAAGGTGGTCTTTTATCCAGCGGCGCTTTAATGAGGCGGCAAACCACTGTAAGAATGCGCTGGAAATTGATCCGCATAACGCAGTTGCATTTGCAATGCTGGGGGATATCTTTCGTGCCCAGGGCAAAATCAATCAGGCAATTAAGTATTACAGCTACGCGATACAGTTCAACCCCGCCGATCGGGAAACAGAGCGGAAACTAGACAGGCTGATCGAGCGTAAAATGCGACCTCAGCAAAGTGAAACAGCGACTTCCCGGGCAGAGTCTGTGCCTACGCTAAATATTAATCTAATGACCGTAAACTTCGTCTGGTGGGGAATTGCGATTTTTTTGTTGCTACTGATATGGATCAATCCAGGAGAGCCCATTCCCTGGCTAAAATTTTATATTCCTCCGATTCAGCACTGGAGCTGGAATCTGATTGTTCTGATGGCGCTATCCTCGGCCATAGTTGGCATGCTTTTATCGCTTAATGGATTTCTCGATCATCCTGATGAGGAACTCGTATTCGAGACTCACGGTTCCAAGTGGTCTATTGTGCCGACGGGTCCAATATTGCTATTGGGGTCTGGGTTCTTCTTTCCGGCTGCAGCTATCTTTTACATCGTGGTCTCATTAGTACAAGGTAGTTTGTCGCGCTCGGTGATGATCGTTTTTGTAGCTGTAGCAATCCTTGTCACGACAGCTTCCGTGCTTTACGTGCCGGAAGCTCGAAAGGAAGTAATCTTATTCGGAGGAAATATTTCATTTTGGGCAATGCTTTTTGGCTGGTATCTTGGTGCGCTGTTCAGACCTGTAGGTGTTTGGGGAGACTGAGATGGACACAAAACCAGTTACAGTACCTCGTCTGATGGAAATGAAATCACGCGGGGAGAAGATTTCCGTTCTAACAGCCTACGACTATGCTTGGGGCAGGTTGATTGACGAAGCTGGCATAGACGTGGCACTGGTTGGCGACAGCCTGGGCATGGTCGTGTTGGGTTATGATAGTACCTTGCAAGTCACAATGTCCGATATGCTTCGCCACACTGCAGCTGTTGCCCGGGGTGCTAAGAGGGCGATGGTTGTGGCAGATATGCCGTTTCTTTCATATCAGGTCGATGACGATGAGGCTGTTATGAACGCGGGCAGGCTTGTGGCAGAAGCAGGTGCTCAGGCGGTCAAGCTGGAAGGCGGCGGGCCAGTAGCGGAGATAGTTGAAAGGATAGTCAGTGTTGGGATTCCTGTATGGGGGCATGTTGGGATGACACCCCAATCCGTGCACCAGTTTGGCGGGTACAGAATGCAGGGAAAGGACGAAAAAAACGCTGAACGAATCAAAAGAGAGGCAATCGAACTTCAGGAGGCTGGTGCGTGTGCGATTGTGCTAGAGCTAATACCGTCTGAGTTGGCGCGGGAAATCACGGAATCGCTCGACATTCCTACCATTGGTATTGGTGCAGGTCCATATTGCGACGGGCAAGTTCTCGTTACCCACGATATGCTGGGGATGTACGACAAGTTCGTGCCGTCATTCGTGAAACAGTATGCCAATCTGTGGGAGGCTACACTTAGAGCCTTCAAAGCATACAATCAAGACGTGAAGTCTGGAAAATTCCCGCGAAAATGAGCTATCTGTTCGAATGTCGATGCTGACTCGAATATGCTCGAGTCCAGGGCAGAAATTCCAGTTATGCTTCATAGAATAATAGGAGAGGAGTCATGAAACGACGGGAGTTCCTGAAGGGTGCGCTTGGTGCGGTAGCTGCTGCCGTAGTGTCGAGCTCTTCCGAAGGAGGGAGCGGTTTGTCAGCCAGGGTTAGTGATAAGCTGGTGATCCGATACTTTGTTTCCAAGGATGGGAAAATGGTCCCAGCTCCTCGGGAAAGTCTCAAGCGCGTCTACTTTATGGATTTGGACTACAATCCGATTCTAGTCAAGGCAAATCCAATGAGCCAGGATGGTGTTCTGGTTGCTGAGTTGCCGCGAGTGCCATACAAAATCTGCTGTGCTGACTGGGTTGATGGATTTGGCTGGATGTATCTCATTGCGGACAATGGTGGGGCTGGCTATATGCCAGGTCAGCTTTCTGGTGATGTCAATCTCAATGCGGAGCTAGCGCGCAGTAGACTTAATGCTGTTGACTCTGCACGCGTAGACGCGAAGAAGGTGGGCGTTGTGCTCAGAGATGACGTTCACGAGCTGGTCGACAAAGCTCGCCGCATTATTGACTCTATCGGTTCCGACGATTCGCCGGAAGTTGTGGCTAGGAAATACTGGGATGCTTTGTCAGAAGTGACGTGGGCAGGCGAAATCGTTGCCGTAGATCGCGCTCGGCATTCTATATCGAAAATGACCCCAAGAAAGGGGTTCAAGTTTGGGGCAAACGCGTTTCACTGTTTGGATGCTGGAGAAAAATATACGCGCGCTTTTTATGATCTGCTTAACTACTGTACCCTGCCGTTTTATTATCGCAGCTTTGAACCGGTGCAGGGGAAGCCTGCTTGGGACCGGTTAAACAAAATGGTGGAATGGTGTGCTCGGGGTTCCATAACTCCAAAGGGGCATCCGCTGGTTTGGTTTCATCCAGCGGGGGTGCCGGATTGGCTGGAAGACAAGAGCTTTGCAAACGTCAGGCGACTTCACCAAAAGCGCATTAGCGATATTGTCAGATACTACCGAGGCAGGATAGACTACTGGGATGTTATTAATGAAGCACACGACTTCGCGAATACTCTGAATTTTACATACGAGCAACTATTGGACTTGACCGACATGGCTTGCAAGTCGGCTCGCTCCGCGAATCCCGGCGCAACTATAGTGGTAAACAGTACGGCGTTGTGGGGAGAGTACGCAGCACCTAAGCCAGGCGAGCCTTTGCCGAAGTCCCTTCGGCATACCCCGTTGCAGTATGTGTCGGATTGTGTTAGCCAGGGTTTCGACTTCGACGTGATAGGCTTGCAAATCTACTATCCCCATCGGGACATGTTCGAAATCGACCGAATGCTGGAGCGCTTTGGTCGGTTTGGCAAAATTGTGCACATAACCGAACATGCAATGGCCAGCGATACAAGCGAAGATCCTGCTTCAAATGTCAAAACGCCATGGGGCCAATGGCACGCACCTCATTCCCAAGCTAACCAGGCTGACTGGTTGGAACAACTCTGGACCATCGCGTACAGCAAGCCGTTTATTACCGCGATTACGTATTGGGACTTTTGCGACAAAGGCGGTCACTTCTGGCCTCACGGGGGCTTCTTGGACAAGGATCTAGAACCTAAGGAAGTGTACTTCCGCATTAAGAGACTCTTGCAATCTTGGGGTCTGCGGGAGAAGGCGTAGCATGGTGTACAAGGTGTAATTGACGGGGGTATTGACTGTGCAGGTTCTGCATACTGTATCCGAAACTAGAACTGCCACTACTGAAGTCAGAATGGCTGGGCGTAAAATAGGTTTTGTGCCAACAATGGGTGCTCTTCACGATGGCCATATGTCACTAGTTCGTCGCGCCCGGGAGGAATGCGACTACGTGGCAGTCTCGATATTTGTGAATCCAACTCAGTTTGGTCCCAGTGAAGACTTCGACAAGTACCCTCGGACATTTTCTGACGATTTAGAAAAATGCAAAAAGGCACGTGTCGATTTGGTTTTTGCACCTCCTGCTTCAGAAATGTATCCTCCTGGGTTCGACTCCTGGGTAGAAGTCAAAGGGTTCATCACCCAAACTCTTGAAGGTGAGTGCAGGCCTAACCATTTCAGGGGAGTCACGACAGTTTGTGCAAAGCTCTTCAACATAGTGGGACCCGACGTCGCTTATTTCGGAATGAAGGATTATCAGCAGCTGAAGGTCATCCAGAAAATGGTTCGTGAGCTCAACATGCCCCTTGAAATTGTTCCGTGTCCTACTGTGCGTGAGGCGGATGGTCTCGCTATGTCGTCACGAAATTCTTACCTCAGCCCTGAGGAACGCGACGCAGCACTGGTTCTAAGTCGATCGCTGATGAAAGCACAGGAGATATTTGCGTCTGGCGAGCGCGAAGCCGAAGTAATCGAGGGAGTAGCAAGACAGGTGTTGCTATCTGAGCCCCTTGTACGGATTGACTACGTAGCGGTACGCGACGCTGAGACCCTCGAGCCGATTGAGCGGGTAGAAAAAGAAGCAGTTGTGCTTATTGCAGCGCGCATAGGTTCCACGCGGCTGATTGACAACTGTCTCCTCTCTGTGGAGCATCGTACGGACTAGTCCTTTATGAGAAAGGAATGTCTGCGATGTCGGTTACGTTGCTCTTTGCCTTAAACTTGCGCTAGGATTGATTACGTGGAAGACTCATCGGAAAAACTCGGTCGACTCGCAACGATCATAGGTGTTGTACTAGGATCTGTCGCCGTTATTGCGATGGGGGCATATCTTGTCGCCACGGCGAATCCCGTCAGGCACGGTGAGACGGTTATTCGCTGGGTTGTCGACCCCAATCCGATACGAAAAGAACAGATCAAGCTGTTTGAATCTAGGCATAAGGGTATCAAGGTAATCAACGATCCCGGCGCCGATGCGCAACGTTTGCTAACGCAACTGGCTGGTGATGTTCCTCCGGACGTAATGGCTTTGTACGACCCCCAGACTATTCGCCTTTTCGCCAAGAATGATGTGCTTTTGGATTTGCGTCCCTACATCAAAAAGTACAACCTGCCCATTGACAAGCTTTATCCGCAGCTGAAGCCCTACATCTACTACCAGGATCGCATTGTAGGTATTCCTGAAAACTGCGGTCCGTATGTCTTGTTTTACAACAAGAGGCTTTTTAGGGAGGCAGGGTTACCGTACCCGAAGCCTGGTTGGACCTGGCAGGAGTGCCTGGAAGCAGCCAAAAAGTTGACCAAGTACGAAATCGTTGCTGGGCGAAAGGTGCCGATTCAGAAGGGATTATATGTTTCCAATAGCGACTGGTGGTTTTTTATTTGGATGTATGGGGGTAGGTTATTCTCTCCTGACGGAAAGCGCTGCACTATGGACAGTGAGGCCGTGAAGAAGGGTATTCGTTTTTGGGCTAGCCTCAGGCTCAAGCATCACGTCATGCCAACCACATCTGAAGCGCAAAGTATGGCACCAACTGGTGCTTGGGGTAGCGAAGCGCTTTTATTCCGAGAATCCAAGGTTGCTATGACTATATCGGGACGGTGGCTGGCAATTCAGTATCGCGAACAAAAAGATTTAGAATGGGATGTGACAAGCGTCCCGCATGGTCCTAATCGTGTTACTCTATTGGCGAGCAAAGCATACGCTATTCCTAAGACTTGCCGACACAAGAAGGCTGCCATCCTGTTCATCAAGCATCTTTTGAGTTTGGAAAACCAGCTTTTAGTAGCCAACTACGGCGATGGCATACCATCTATGAATACTCCGGAAATTAGGAAGGCGTTTCTATGGAATCCGGACTATCCAAACGAGCGAAACAACAAGCTACATCTCGACGAGATGAAGTATGCGCGGGTGCAGGAGCTCTCGCCCTATATAAGCAATGTTGATGTGGTCGCAATAATGTCCTATGAGCTTGACAAGATGTGGCTCGGAGAACAAACTCCCGATCAAGCTTGTGACCGAATAGCACAGCGCATCAATGCCATAATCCGGCGAAACCTGGCAAATCCCAATTTCCTGGACTGATTACGACGATGAACGTTCTTTTGGTTAATACAAATCGAGTCAAGCCCCCGATAGCACCTCTCGGCTTGGATTATCTTGCGGATGCACTTGTCCAAGAGCGGCATCAAGTGACTGTTCTGGATCTGTGCTTTCATGAGAATGTTGAATTGGCAATTCGCCAGACGTTAAGAAACTTCGAGCCGCAAGTGATTGGGTTGACGATAAGAAACACTGACGATTGTTATTTCACCGGTGGAGCGTTCTTCCTGCCAGATATATCCAAGGTCGTGCAATTACTCCGCGAATCCTGCGATGTGCCCATAATACTCGGCGGTGTTGGGCTTTCTGTTGCACCGGAGGCTATTCTGGAGTTCGTGGGTGCCGACATAGCTGTTGTGGGTAGCGGAGAGGATTCCTTCTTACTTTTTCTTCAAGCATTGGCGGACGGCGTAGATCCCGGCACCGTACCCAACTTGGTGATACGGCGTGGCAATTCGTTTAAACGGACAGAGGTTAGGATATTTGATAACGAATGCACGCGTTACCGAAGTCGAGCGCTTGTGGACAACGTACGTTATTTCCGCGAGGGAGGACAGGCGGGATTCGAAACTAAACGAGGGTGCGATCGAACATGCATTTACTGTGCGGATCCAGTTGCAAAGGGAAAGCGCATACGTTTGAGGCCTCCTCACCTGGTAGTTTCAGAGATAGAAAGTCTTCTAGCTAGAGGTATCGACTGTTTCCACACGTGCGACAGTGAGTTCAATATTCCAGCAGAACACGCAAAAGATGTCTGCCGGGAGATCATTCGGAAAGGTATTGGCGACACGATACGCTGGTACGCCTATTGTTCTGTGGTCCCGTTCGACCGCGAGATGGCAGAGCTGCTCAAACGGGCTGGGTGCGTTGGCATCGATTTTGGTGTCGATAGCGGCGTTCCGGACGTGCTCGCAAATCTGAGGCGAGAGCACAGTATCGAAGATATAGAACAAACAGCGCGCTTATGTCGCGAGCAGGGCATTCGTTTTATGTTCGATCTACTTTTGGGTGGGCCTGGAGAAAACCGTGAAACAATTCGGGCAACTATTGAACTGATGCGCAAAATTAGCCCTGACTGTGTTGGAACCGCAATGGGCGTGAGAGTCTATGAGGGTACTGGTATGGCGCAGTTGGTTCGGTCGTTGCCGAGGGAGACAGCTCAACTGTCACTTCACGGAGCGGTGGAAGACAACCCTCAGTTCCTGAAACCGGTTTTCTACATTTCTCCCGCGCTTGGCTCACACATAGTTGACTACGTGTGTGAGATCGTCGGAGATGATCCAAGGTTTTTTCTCCCCTCTACTGAAACCAGCGGCAAGAACTACAACTACAACGAGAACACGGTTCTTGTTGAAGCGATTCGCCACGGTGCACGTGGCGCTTACTGGGATATACTACGGGCTTTGAGACGATAGGCGTTGGAATGTGCGAGAGGAATCTGATCTCAATTCGTGAGCAAAGGAATTTGTATTCACTCTATTTTTGCATTCCAGTCGAGGTAAATTCGTCTTGTGTGAGGGGGGTGGCAGGGCGTCCAATCCGACGCCCTGCCCTTGTGCAAATCCCAGAGGGGGGAGGATTTGCCCTTCCTGAGGGAGAAACTATAATTTTCCTCGATCACACCTCGGTGGAGCGCACGAACCTCGCACCACCAAATGTGTGGGAATAACCCTTGCACCCGATATCTTGCTGGGCGCTGATATCTTTTCAATCAAGAACCTGGCACACTCAGCGCCCAAAGTCTCTTTTGGCACGTGAACGCTTGTCAATTTCGGATCGCATTCAACAGACCTTGGTGAATCATCAAATCCCACCACACTGATGTCCTCAGGGACCCTGATTCCGCGACGTGCAAGTGCACGTATTACAGAGACTGCAACAACATCGTTCCCCGCAAAGATAGCAGTTGTGGGCTCACCAGACTCAATTATTTGCTTAACTGCAAGTTCACCGATCTCGACATAATCTGACGAGTCGTTTACAGATACCAGCGCAGGGGCTAGCCCGCAATCCAACATCGCCTCACTATAAGCTCGGTAGTTTCTGGCAAACCACGGAAATGTTATATTTGCAGCAAATCGTATATGCCTGTGCCCCAGATTGGCCAGGTACCTGATTGCCTCTCGCGTTCCGGGTTGTTCGTCATACCAAACCGAATCCACCTCGGATACGCTTGTGCATCCGATCAGGTTGTTGCCAAATGCGACGCACGGCACGCCCAATCGTTCTACAGCCTTGACGCATTCTATGTGATTTGCTCCCGCTAAAATAACGCCGTCTACACTACCTCTATTTGCAATAATTCTTGGCGGAACGACGGACGATGGGTCACCGTCTAAGTCGTAGCGCCACAAGGCAAAAACCAAATCGCGACCAGCTTGCGAACAGTAGCTCTCGACGCCCTTAAGAACTAAAGAATGGAATTCGTGTAAGAAGTCTCTGTTAGATAAGACAAAGCAAATCAGATCCGACTTGTTTCGTGCCAGCCGCCGTGCCTGAACATTTGGCGTGTAACCCAGTTGTCTAATCGCCTGTCGGACCTTTGCCGCGGTCTTTTCCGACACTCCTGGGTGTCCATTTAGCACGCGGGAAACTGTTCCCTTTCCGACCCCTGCCAATCTTGCAACATCAGCAATGCTTGGGCTCACTGCGTGCTTTGACTCCCTCAGATACTTTTTAATCCTTACCGATTCTTGGAACCGGTTCCCATATAATTGTGCCATGGTGCAATTCGGATGTCAATAGGAAATAGCTCATATACACCACATTTTTCTAATGAACAAGTTGCTGAGTTACTATTGTTCCTGTGTGCGAAAACAAAACCGGCATGGGTGAATAGTGTAGCGGAATAGCGTAGTTGAAACCGTTTTCGATGGGTATTACAATAAATGGTGAGCGAGTCGGGTGATCGCCTCGAGCAATCGAGGAGGAAAGTCCGGGCTCCGTAGGGCAAGGTGGTTGCTAACAGCAACGGTCGTGAGACACGGAAAGTGCCACAGAAAAGAAAACCCTGCGGGACCAACTGATGAGTCGTCCGGGCTGGACTCGGAGACTGAGTTGGTGAACCCGCAGGAAAGCTGAAACGGTGGTGTAAGAGACCACCAGCTCCGTCGTGAGGCGGAGGCTTGGCAAACCCCACCTGGAGCAAGGCTGAATAGGGGAGGGTTGAAGCTGCCCGCTGACCTCCCGGGTACGCCGCTTAGAGCCGCGCGGTGACGCGCGAGCCTAGATAGATGATCACCCTCGACAGAACCCGGCTTACAGACTCGCTCACCCTGCTTTTTCTGCCTAAGTGCGCTATTATCTCCTCTACACGTATGTTTCCCCAGGAAATTGCTCTCGAACCTCCGAGTTGGAGGCAGGGATACTGTTTTGCCAGGTCTAAACCCATAGTGGCATTGTTCTTGAGTAGGTTTAGCCGATTGCTGAAAGATGTGAACTCAGGTGACGAGGAGGTATGTGACTCGTGGAAAAGCTGAGAATAGGGGTCATTGGTGTTTGCGGTCGCGGTACGCTAGCGGAGAATTGGAAAAATAACGAGCGTGCAGAGGTAGTGGGCGGCATGGATATTAAGGAGGAAAACCTGGCTGACTTTCGAGCTAGGATGGGCGAACATGTCTTTACCACTCTGGACTATCGTGAGCTCCTCGACCGCAAAGACATCGACGCGGTCGCGATTATGTCCCCTGATTATATGCACGAAGAACACGCTATTGCCGCACTAGACGCCGGAAAGCACGTCTACCTAGAAAAACCTATGGCGATTACAATAGAGGGTTGCGATCGCATAATCGAAGCACAGCGTAGGTCTGGTAAGAAACTGATGGTCGGCTTCAATATGCGCTGCCACAACATGTGGCGAACAATGAAAGATATTGTGGACAGCGGTACTATCGGCGAGATCAAAGCCGTTTGGGTTCGCCACTTTGTGGGGCGCGGAGGCTATTTCTACTATCACGATTGGCACGGCACCCGTGCCAATGTCAATTCTCTACTCCTTCAAAAGGGCTCTCACGATATCGACCAAGTGCACTGGATAACTGGACGATATACCAAACGTGTTGCAGCATTTGGTGGTTTGGATTTCTACGGTGGTGACAAGCCTAACGACCTCTACTGTCCAGACTGTGACGAAAGACGCACCTGCACTGAGGCATCTTTTGTTCGTCTTACACAGTGCGCCAAACGTAAAGAAATAGACGTGGAAGACAACAACGTGATGATTATGGAACTTGAAGGCGGCATCAAGGCTGCTTATCTCCAGTGTCATTTCACTCCTGACTATCACAGGAACTACGTCTTCATCGGAACAGAAGGCAGAATGGAAAACTCTGAGCCAGACGGTGTTGTCTGGGTTAAAACTCGGCGGTCAAATTCGTGGAAGGAGCTTTCCGACCGCACGTATGTCGTAAAGAAGGCTGCAGGCACACACGGCGGATGTGACCCAGTCATATGCGAGCAGTTTCTTGACTACGTCCTGGAGGACAAAGAACCTGTAGCTACTCCTATTGACGGACGGATGGCGGTGGCAGTTGGCGTATGCGGTGCTCAGTCGATGCGCAATGGTGGCATCCCGATCGAGGTTCCGCCGCTTCCCAGTTGGGCAGTTGGACAAAATTAGCCAGGACGAACGGAGCGCTCTATGGGAATACAGCAATTGAATTTGCCGAAGAAGATGAAGGCTGTGGTCACGTATGGTCCGGCCGACTATCGGCTTGAGGAAGTCCCGGTTCCCAGACCTGACCCGTGCGAGGTCCTGATCAAGGTTGATCACGCAGGTGTGTGCGCAAGCGATGCAAAATGCTTTTTTGGCGCGAAGCACTTTTGGGGTGACGAGAATAGGGTCGGTTATTGTCAGCCGCCCATTACAGCCGGCCACGAGTTTGCGGGCGTCGTAGTGGAATTGGGGGAAGGTGCAGCCGAAAAGCACGGTGTTCGGATTGGCGATATGGTTGTCGCCGAGCAGATTCTACCGTGTGGGTCCTGTAGGTATTGCTCGACTGGTAAATACTGGTTGTGCCTGCGCCATGATATATTTGGCTTTCGTCAGTCGGCACCAGGCTCGTGGGCGGAGTACATGAAACTGCCAGCCAATGCTCGCATATATAAACTGCCCGACAATATCACGAGCAAGCGTGCGGCAGTTGTAGAACCATTAGCGTGTTCCATACATGCAGTGCAGAAAGCACAGATCCAGCTGGGGGATGTGGTAGTTGTAGCAGGTGCCGGCACTCTGGGCTTAGGAATGGTTGCAGTTGCCAAGTTGTGTGGTCCTTCTCTCTTGATATCGGTTGATCCCCGAGATTATCGGCTGGAGGTCGCTAGGAAGATGGGAGCCGACGTCGTGATAAATCCAGAAAAAGAGGATGCTGTTTCGCGCGTTCGGGATATCACGGACGGTTACGGCTGCGATGTGTACATTGACGCTACCGGTTACGCTGACTCGGTGCTTCCAGGGTTGCTTATGCTACGGAAACTGGGCACGTTTGTCGAGTACGGCGTATTTAGCGAACCGTCTACGATAGACTGGACAATCATCGGCGATATGAAAGAACTCAACATATACGGCGCTCATCTAGCGCCGTACACTTTTCCGCTTGCAATAGATTACATAGCTCGCAACTTGGTGGATGTGTCAAGCATCGTGACACACGAGTTGCCTCTCGAAAGTTTTGAGAAGGCACTGACTATGGTTCACGAAGCTAGGGAATCTATCAAGGTTCTTCTCAGACCGTGACTGGTATGACCTTCCATTAGGCTGTATTGTAGCCCCATCACTGATGTTTTAAGCACCGAAGAAATTGTAGTAAGGTATGCCGAACGTCATGCCGATGACGCCCCAGAGACAACCCATAGTTAGCTCCCCGACGATCATCCCGAAGAAGAATGGTAGCGCTGACCGGTATACCCGCAAGCCCCCGTAGCGCAATATGTTTACCTTTATCAGCCAGGCGATAAGAAGGGGAAGCCATACCAAGTGTGCTTGATAGGAGCCGGATATTACAAAGCCAATGGGATGCAAAGGAAAACTTATCACCTTCATTCGCATCAGACTTAGGAAAAGGCAGAAGATGAACCCAGCAAGCATTGCAATGTTGGCGGGCCAATTCGGTGATATAATGTCGGAGCCACGCATCCACCAGTTGTGCATTAGTTTCGTTATTGTCCATCCCCATGCAGCTCCATAGTTCCATTTCCTATCAAGCCCATACTTGTATGCGAGGTGCAGGTATGCCCACACTGTTGAGCCCGCTCCAACCAATGCAGCCAAAATTAGTGCCCAGAATATCTTTTTCGGGCTGGACCGTGTGACTGCCGCCATTTTCAGCGCTTCCAAACCAATTGGCATTGGGTGGGCGCGATAGGCTCCGTGAAATGCATGAAAATAGCCTAGCCCAAGTATGTCGCCATCCGACAGCCGTCCTACTCCAATTGCTGACGTGATCAAGTAGTCTGGCGTGAATGGCATGTCGTGAACAGGCGGACCCAGTTCGGCTCTAATTCTCGTTATGACAACTGCTAGAACAAAATACACCACGAACGCAGCAATAGCAAGCACCGGCGACATGCCGATTGCCTTCATGAACCCGACAAGCAACGCGAGCCCAACTACTGCTCCCACAGCTGCTGTGCGGTAAGATAGTGGCTCTCGTGAGTCATCAGTGGGTCTGTTGTTTTCGACAATTTGCCTCCACACATTTTGCAAGTAACCTCGACTTGCCCATATCAGCATCAAAACAAGTGCGATTGCTCCACCAGCCTCTTGATGTCGTATATACGGATCGTCAAATCCAACCTCCATACCCAATATGCACGCCACGACCTTTTGAACTTTCCAAGTCAGATAGAAGAACCATACCGAAAAACACAAGTCAGTGGGCAGTAGGTAGCCTATACCTATCACAAACGGATAAAAGGTGTAAGGGAGCCAACCGATAGCGCTCCAGGGCTTCATCGTCACAGCCTGCATTAAATTGTGGTCTCTTTCGGTTAAATTGAACTGCGGAATAGCTGGCCAGTAGACTGATAGTCCGTTAATCAACTCTATACCAAAGCAGATACCAAAGCCTATCCAGAACAACCTATTTCGCCATATTTCGCCCTTTGGCTCCGTCATTGCGATGGGAAGCTGAACTATCGGAAATGTGAGCCGCTCGTGCTCAAGCCATTGTTTCCGGATCAGCGCGTTGATGCACATCATTGTCCAAACAAGAATCGTGAAGAAGCAGACCCAGGCTGCACCTGGCAAAACCCAAGCTTTCCAGTGTCCATCTACGTATAAGCTGGATTCCCCTTCATATAAGGGTTTGATAACCAACGGGTCAGAAACGTGGAGCCATCTAGGTAGATGTGGGAGAAACGTATCATTCCAGGCAGGGTTGGTAGCCAAGGCGCGATATGGATAGCTCATAAATGCTATCACAGTGGGCATCATGTCGTGGCCGGCCAGTGCTGCTGCAATTGTTATCATACTGTAGATGACCAGCATTTCGGCTGTAGTTAAGGCACATTGTGGTCGAAGCCGTCTGATCGCAGAGTTGAATGCAATAAGGATGGTCAGAATGAAGACAGTGTTGGCAAAAACGGCTATCACGGTGGGATAGGGTCCCATGTTCACCTTTTCCATCGTGATAACCCAGTAGTTATCGGCTGGAATGAGCAGAAGCCCGATTAGTAGTGCTCGGAATCGTATCTCAGAGGGTTTGGGAATGTAAGGGTTCCTTGATTCAGTGTTGGCGTTTTTCTCCTGTCGGGAAGAACCGTTGCTCAATGCCTACTCCTCAAACGTTCTATGTTGTTTTCTTTTTGGTCTCTATTTTAGCACCAAGACTCAAGTTTGCTTTATTCGCCGAGACCAATGTTCCCTTCCTAGTTCTATGAATATGTGCTCCAGTTCGAATGTGCATGCCCATGCAAGTTTTAAATAAACTAACGGGGCAGGTATTCGCTGCCGAAAGTAAGAAATAGGACAGGGGAAAATGTCGCTTGAAATGGACGAGCAACCTGATAACGTTGGGGAACAAGGGACAGACGCTGAGCAAGTGCCCGTTGGTATTGCACGCTTGCGGGAGGAGTGGCGTGCAGCTGGCCTAATTCAACCCGGTTCCGAATCTGCAGACCTAGCGGAACAAGCCGAACAAGTCGTATTTTCGGAAACTGAGGATGGAGTCGGGGTTGGAGATTATACACTTGACTTAGACGAGGTCCGAAATCGCCTTCCGCTGTCGGAGGAAGCCATTGACCGGCTCATAGCATCCGGTGAATTAGACTCGGTGGTTGTCAAATCGGCGGACGGTACTTTACGCCGGATGATCAGTGAGTCTTCATTCAAGAGATTCCTGGAAGATTCTGCAATTGATCCCGACGCGATGGCACGTGCTGCGCAGGCTTTGGCTGACAAGTCGTTGGCAGAGGCAATCGAGAGTTTGCGCGCAGCAGTCGAAGATCTGAGATCGAATCAAGCCAGAATCCTTCAGCAGATGAAAGACCTCCTGTTATTGGAAGTCCGCAACTTAAAGGAACAAGATCGGGATCTAGCATCCTTCGTCTTCGAGCTCGCAGAGGAAATTCGTCGGACATTTCCCAAGAAGCGCAGATAGTTTCCCGAAGCCGAACGAACAAGAGTTGCGCTTTGTTAGTCATATAAATCGTAAGCTGCCAGCACGGAAAAGTGGTGAGATTCGTGGAACGTCGTTGGAGCATTTGGAAAACCCTGTTAATATTCGCCGTGGGCATTGCTCTCGTTCTACTTATCGCGGACGCGATAATCATGGGAAGTGCGCACAGGGGTATCGAAGCAGAGCTGGCTCGAATCAGGGCTCGCGGCGAGCCTGTTTCTTGTGCGGAGCTTGGCGGTCCTCCAATTCCCGATGAGTGGAACGCAGCCCTTCTTTATGAGAAAGCTTTTCAAATGATTAAAACGCCGCCTATGTCCAATCAAGTTAAGTTCCTCGATGATTTATACTCCTCCGTTTTTTGCTCCACTTGCCGCACTAGTAAGCAAACGGTCGATAAAGATAAAATCGAAAAAACGAGATCAGCTCTTAAACAGCTTGAAGGGCTGTTTGCAGTAGTAGAAGAAGCATCAAGAAAACCAGCATGTCGCTTTCGCATCGACTGGAAAAGCGGCCCAGGGGCGCTGTTTCCTCACTACACCAACATCAGAGAAATTTCTCGGCTTGCCGCTCTTGGTGCAATTAGTAGTGCGGAAAGTAATGATCCCAATAGTGCTACCCGGTTCATTAGACTAGCAGTTGTATTAGAAGAGTCAATAAAAGATGAACCCGTGCTGATCGGATATCTAGTTCGGAGAGCCGTTCTTTCTATAACGCTCTCAGCGCTGCGTCAGGTTCTAGAAACTTGCGATCTCACTGAAAACCAGGCTAAGCAGCTTTTTGATGTGCTTGGCCAAATTGACATGTGGCACGCTTACAAGAATGCAATAATTGGGGAGCGTGCCTTTGGATTGTGGTGTTTCGATGCAGCTAGAAGTAACCCGGGCGGGATAGGCTCCTTATTTGGTAGCAGCGGCGGGACAAATAATCCTCTGTCAGTCGCAACGAATACTGTATATCGACTATTTGCTGGTAGCAGGGATGAATTGTCGTATCTTTCATTTATGCGCCGCCAAATTGAACTGGCGGATCTGAGTTACCGGGAGATTAAGAGAAAGCGCATTCGTATGCCAGACGAGAACGATGTCCCGCGTTACGCTTTCTTGACTCGCATGGTAGCGCCGATTTTCGGGACCAGGATGATGCTATTTAGAGACCTGTCTATCGCCGAGATTGCCGTCGCCCGGGCGGCGCTAGCGATGGAAGCATACAAAGCTCGCTTCGGCAGTTATCCCAATTCCATAATTGAACTGAAAAAGGGACTTGGTTTGAAGTTGCCGCTTGATCCATTCAGCGGTAGTGATTTGAAATTGAGATTGCAAAAGTCAGGATATGTGCTATATAGCATAGGTCCCGACCTAAAGGACAACAACGGCACCCCGTTTTCGCGACCTGGCGACTACACTTCGCCTGGGGATATCGTTTGGTCCAAGGCTAGATAACAAGAGTCGAGGGTTTACCAAGATGCTTAGAGTTGGTTTGATCGGATGCGGCGGTATGGGAATGAACCTTGCTCGGCACTGCCATTCGCTAGATGATTCTCGGATCACGGCTGTTTACGATATAGATGAGGGCGCTAAGCAGAGAGCAGCACAGGAATTCGAAGCCCGCGCTTACTCGTCACTTCGACGCCTAATCAATTCGGATATCGATGCGGTAATAGTGGCTACGCCGAATGACTCTCACGCACCCATAACGATCGCTGCAGCGCGGGCAGGAAAACACGTATTTTGTGAGAAACCTATGGCTCTAAAGGTTTCACATTGTCGCGCGATGATAAATGCTGCTCAAGAGGCCGGTGTCAAGCTTATGGTTGGTCACGTCTTGCGCTTAATACCGGTCTTTTGGAAGACAAAGCAGATTATTGATTCAGGTATTTTGGGTGAACCATTCGCAATCAGTGTTACTCGACTTGGTGGTCCAGACAGCTTGGCCCATGGATGGCGAAGGACACTCAAACACTCCGGCGGCTACCTGTACGAAATAAACGTTCATGAGCTCGATTATATGCGATACGTGATGGGCGAAGCGGATACAGTGTTTGCTAGTACCGGGCATTTTACCGATTCGCCGGTGGAATTTGAGGACGTCGCATTCGTTCAAATCAGATACAAGAATAGTGGAATTGGTACCCTTCACTGTGGCGGATCGTCGAGCATCAAAAAGTACGAGATGACCATCCAGTGTAAGCAAGGCACCGTGGCTAACGGGGGATTCGGGGGTCCAATCCAATATGCTAGGTTTGGCGAAGAGCCTGTCGTCATCCAGGCGTCAGAAATCCATAAGGAAGATCCCTACCGCGAGGAGATAAGGAGTTGGGTGGACGCTATCCTATCTGACGCTCCAATGCCTTTCGACGGTTACGATGGCTTGGCCGCAGTGCAACTGGCCGAAGCAGCATACAAGTCTGCCCGCTCGAACCGACCCGTTAGCCTTACCCGGTAAGTAGCCTTGCGCCGATTGAATGTCTTGCCTATTGTCTCAGGTGTGCCGAAATTGAGAATTCTCTACCAGCGGTCTCGTCGACCTCCGCCGTGTCCACCTCTACCGCGTTCACGACGATCAGTACGCTGGCGTGCTTCGTTTACCGTGATCGTCCGACCACCGACATCCATGCCGTTGGTTGCTTCGATAGCAGCCGCCACATTTTCTTCGGGAATGTCCACAAATCCGAAGCCTTTGCTGTGGATGAGGCGGATGTCCTCAATGGGACCAAACGGTTCGAAGATTACACGGATTTCCTCCTCCGTGCTGCTGTACGGTAGATTCCCGACGTACAGTGACTTTACGGCCATTTTGCTCGCCTCTCTTTTTCAGGGACTGACTCCCTCGGAATGGTTCACCACCGGTGTCTCATCGGACGTAGCACGATCAACGGCTAGAGAGGCTTCGCAGCTCGCGCCTATGATCCCGTACGTCGAGACTCCAGCGTGAATGATACTTCTGCAGTATATACCAAATTCTCATCCGCCGCAACAATTATCGGCTTTTTGCTTTATTGTTAATTATTAGAGTTCTCGAATCTTGATGTTCTTGTACCAGACTTTTCCTCCGTGAGCCTGCAAACCTATATGACCCTCCCGTGGCATGTCTTTGTAGGCAGTTGCGAACTTGTTGCGTGTTCCATCGAGGTTCTTGTGGGGTTCCTTATAATTGTCTAAGTTCATGGAAATTATCCGTTCTCCGTTCATTGTGATGGTTATAAAAGGACCACGGCAGCGGATCAGCACGGTGTTCCACTCAAATGCGGGTTTCATCGCATTTTCAGTGGGCTCCAAAACGTCATAGATTGCTCCGCAGTCATGTTTGCCCGGTTTTTTCTTGCCAGCGCTGTCCAGTACCTGCATCTCAATCCCTGTCTGAACCGGGTCGGACAGATTGTCCCATCTGAAGAAAATCCCGCTGTTCGTGCCACGGTCTACCATAAAATCGATCTTGAGCTCGAAGTCTCGAAAGCGTTCTTTGGTGTAAAGGTATCCGCCTCCCTGTTTGTTGTAATGTATTGTTCCATTTTCAACTACCCAGCCTTTGCTGTTGGCTTCGGTGCAACCCCAACCGCTGAGTGTCCTTCCGTCAAAGAGTAGCTTCCATCCGTTGGCGATCTCCTCGGCGCTTAGCGTATTGTCTTGTGCTGCTGTTGACTCTCCGGGAGCACTACAGCAGGCGCACAAAGCAATGCTATGGGCTAATAGGACGATCAAGCCAGTTGTTAGTAAACTTTGAATCCTCTTCACGCTTAAACCTCCACTTGAATGTGTGTCACCAAGACGCGTCTTCTTGAAATCAGTACACGTCCACATTAGTATAATGCATGAATACGATGCACGGTGAAAACATCTTTTAATACTAGAGCCGATTTTTGGCTGATGAGGTAGTGCCATGGCTTATCCGATTACTCGTATGAGAAGGCTAAGAAAATCCGAAGCTCTTCGACGTATGGTTCGTGAGAATGTGGTCGCTACGGATGATTTGATTTATCCGATGTTTGTTGTGCATGGGGTCGATGTAAAAGTTGAGATTCCTAGCATGCCTGGCATATACCACTATTCCGTAGATACGCTGTGCACTGAAGCTGAGCAGGTTTTCAAACTAGGCATACCGTCGATACTTTTGTTCGGAATTCCCGCTTCCAAGGACGAAAAAGGCTCGGAAGCCTATGCTGAAGACGGCATCGTGCAGAGAGCAGTGCGAGCCTTGAAGAATGCAGTGCCGGAGCTTGTTTTAATAACGGACGTGTGTTTGTGCGAGTATACAAGCCATGGCCACTGTGGTGTGGTCAGAGACGGCGAGGTGGTCAATGACGAAACGCTCGAGTTACTTGCGCAGATTGCTGTTTCTCATGCTGAGGCCGGTGCAGACATCGTTGCTCCTTCTGATATGATGGATGGCAGAATCGGTTTTATCAGGGAAGCTTTGGATGATCACGGCTTCACAGATGTGGCAATCATCTCATATGCAGCTAAGTTTGCATCGAGCTTTTACGGACCGTTTCGAGACGCTGCAGGCTGCGCGCCCAAATTCGGTGATCGATCGACGTACCAAATGGATCCTTCCAACCGGCGCGAAGCTATTAGGGAGATAGCGCTGGATGTCGACGAAGGCGCGGACATAGTTATGGTAAAGCCGGCTCTTGCCTATCTTGACATAGTCAGTGATGCGCGCGCATCCGTAGACGTGCCAATTGCCGCCTATAACGTTTCTGGCGAATATTGTATGGTCAAATTGGCCGCAATTAGGGGCTTCTTGGACGAGAGACGCGTGGTGACCGAAATTTTGACCTCAATCCGGCGCGCTGGGGCGGATTTGATTGTTACATACCATGCCAAAGATTTTGCATTATGGAACCGTAGATGAGTCTCTCGGATCTACTTCCCAAAGAAAGCCAGGGTAGCCCAATCTCTCAGTATGTTCCGAATTCTAGCCACGCTTCCAGCATTGTTCGAACGTTTTCTAACGGGACGTCTGGACCGATCTCTCCGTGTCCTATTAATCCGCCTCCGTAACTGCCGAGGCAGTCTATCACTTCTTTCACATGGTCACGTATTTCTTGTTTGCTTCCGTGGGGAAGAATGTGTTGACGGTCTAAATCACTGCGAAAAGCGACCTTTCCACCAAATTCTCTCGCAATTGCCCGTATATTCATTATCGTGTGCTGGACGTTTAGAACGTCTACCCCAACTTCTACCAGATCATGTAGGATTTCCCAAGTAAACCCATCAGTATGGAAATGGATGTGTTTGCCAGCGGCTTTGCCCGGCTCGAACATCCTTCGGTAAGCCGGTTTGAAGAACTTACGCCAGGTATCCGGACTAATTATCAGTGCGACCTGCGTCCCCCAGTCGTCGGCGTAGCTCATGCCGTCAATGTCTGATTGTGCCGCTATTTTGGCGTTTTCAACAGCCCATTCAACAAGTGCGTCGCGAAGTATATAGGCTTGGGGTGCGTCAGTTGCCAGATCGTACATGAGCGTTTCGTAACCCCTCAACCACTGCATACGCTCGAAGATGTTTGTTCCAAAACCAAGTACGTAGTGGTTGTGACCTTCTGGTGCTGACAATCTTCGCTGCAGGTTGTCCAGCTGTTGCTGAGTTAAGCCATCTGGCATTTTGTAGTTAGTCCAATTGCTCCAGTCCTCAAGGGGATGTCCTACGCAAATGCCAAGGATACCATCTTGTTCGTTTTCCCAGACGCATCCCCACTCATCTGTATGTCTCCCCTTTCGATAGGGACCAGCGAGCGCTTCTTTATCTGGGATAGCTGGCTGAGTACCGAAATCGTCTGGGAATTCCTGAAGCAATTTAACTAGAGCTTCGCCGTGGACGTAGTATGCAGCAGGTAGCACCGCATGCAGAATTGGCACACGGTCCGGATTACCAAATGTTATCGCTCTCCGTACTCTTTCCCGACTCGTCATTCACTCCTCCCGTCTTGCTCCTCGTGCCTATATCTATGTATTTTGCAAACTAATCGCTAATCGCACTTGTGTTGACACTCAATTCTTCGCGAAAGTCCCTTGTTCCTTCAGCACATCAGGGAGTCGGGGGAAATAGATTAGGGATCCGAAAAAAGAAAAGTCCCCAGCCCGATGGGCCGGGGAGGAGAAAAGAGGGTGGGAAGGTTTGCTACTTTATATACGACTTTCGCGAAGCAAATGTTCCAGCTAGATTCGAAATTAATTGCGGAAACCTACGATTTTTCTGTGTTGGAAATGGTTCAGCACGACTTGACGTAATGACATCTATTCGTCTGTGTGCTAGAATCTTCACCGTGAAAGTGGCAGTGGTGATACCGGCACGCATGGCTTCTACCAGATTTCCTGGCAAGCCGTTGGCTGACATATGTGGCAAACCGATGATCCAGTGGGTTTACGAACGCACGTGTCAAGCCAGAGGCATATCAACTGTAGTGGTTGCTACTTGCGACGACGAAATAGCCGAAACGGTACGCAGATTTGGTGGCGACGTAGTTATGACTTCGAACTATTGCAGATCTGGTACCGACCGTGTGGCTGAGGCGGCAAGAGAGATTGAATGCGATATCGTCGTGAATGTTCAGGGTGACGAGCCTTTTATAGAGCCTCATTTTATAGAAAAGTCGATAGTCCCGCTTGTTAGTGGCAGCGATGTTATGAGTAGCCTGATGTTCGAGATAACCCCGAAACAGGCTGAAGATCCGAATTTGGTCAAGGTCGTTGTCACGTTAGATGGACACGCCTTGTACTTTTCACGCGCACCCATACCTCATATCCGCGACACAACAAATAGCGTAGCCATCTACGGTCACATTGGGCTTTATGCCTACACCAAGGATTTCTTGCTTAGCTACACTGGTTGGAATCCAACGCCTTTAGAGCTTGCCGAATCACTTGAGCAGCTACGTGCTTTGGAGCACGGCTATCGCGTGAAGATGATAAAAGTGGACAGCAAACCCTTTGGGGTTGATACACCGGAGGATCTCGAAAGAGCCAGGCAATATGCACGACAATGCCTGGGTCAAAATACTTTCGCGAATACTGATTGAGGAGACAACTCGAGCTATGGCAGTAGCGAAGGCGGGTGACGTTGAGTTCGGAGAGGGCAAACCCCTTGTGCTAATTGCGGGTCCTTGCGTTATCGAATCGAGGGAGCTTTGTATTGAGGTAGGGAGCCGCGTAGCCCAGATTGCGAAAGAGTTGGGTGTGCCTTACATATTCAAGTCCAGTTTCGACAAAGCTAATCGCACTTCCGTACAATCCTACCGTGGACCCGGTCTCGAGAAGGGATTAGAGATTCTTGGAGATGTAAAGTCGAGGCTGCAGGTGCCAGTGTTGACGGATGTACACGAAGTTTGGCAAGTCAAACCAGCAAGCGAGGTAGTCGACATTCTGCAGATACCCGCGTTTCTCTGCCGCCAAACGGATCTTATTGTTGCCGCTGCTGAAACTGGGAAGTGCGTCAACATTAAGAAAGGGCAATTTCAAGCACCTTGGGACATGAAAAACTCGGTAGATAAGGCTCGAAGTACCGGCAACTACAACATTTGTGTAACCGAACGCGGAGTATCTTTTGGTTACAACACGCTAGTGGTTGATATGACCAGTTTGCCTATACTGCGATCGTTGGGCTGCGCAGTAGTATTCGATGCCACACATTCGGTGCAGCGCCCTGGGGGTATGGGACAATGCTCCGGTGGAGCTCGCGAGTTTATTCCTTATCTGGCACGGGCGGCTGCTGCAGTTGGAATAGATGCGCTATTTATGGAAGTACATCCTGATCCCGACAAGGCGCTTTGCGATGCAGCCAGTATGCTCAGCCTTGCTGAGCTACCAAGCGTCTTATCCGATGTCCTCGCGATTCGCAGAGCGCTAGGAGAAACAGGCGGCAATGGCTAACGCTACATTTACTCAGAAGGCATTGGCTTGATGC
>Ga0123519_10002301_pt1 | contig 32430 bp, 30 predicted proteins | sample YelNatPaOPRAMG02_FD_87396 | JGI IMG/M metagenome (GOLD analysis project Ga0123519, IMG submission 87396) | Hot spring microbial communities from Yellowstone National Park - Yellowstone National Park OP-RAMG-02 (version 2) | ecosystem: Environmental > Aquatic > Thermal springs > Hot (42-90C) ... | reverse complement strand
GGCTGATTCTGTTTCTCACCCATTGGGTTTGGCCCTCCAGAAGGGGTTGATCAGGCTGGAACCCGCATGAATAAACACGTTGGAGAATCTTACAAAGTTGCACCCAAATGTTTAAAACGGAAATCCGGGGTAACTTCATTTACGAATTTCCGCTGGGCAAAGGCGCGCGGGGTTTGAAGCGGGCGCTGCTGTACGGCTGGGAGCTTAGCGGGATTTATAGCCTGTACTCGGGCCAGTTTCTCACTCCACAGTGGACCGGGCCAGACCCCACCGGGACTGCGTATACCTCTTCGCGCACACCGGCCCAGGTGACCATCCGGCCGGATCACCTCCACGACGCCAATCTGCCCAGCGCGCAACGCTCTACCTCGCGGTGGTTTGACGTAGGGGCTTTCGCGCCGCCGCCGGCCGGCCGCTTCGGCACTTCGGCCCGGGGCGTAATCAAAGGTCCGAGCTCCTGGGCGGTGAACGCCGGGCTGGCCAAGCAGTTCGATTTGCGCGGGCGCGCCCGCCTACGCTGGGAAATCACCTCGACCAACTTCTTCAACCACCCCAACTGGAACAACCCGGGCACCAATATCAGCTCGCTGGCCACGGCGGGAGTGATAACCGGGGCCGGCGGCGAGCAAGCTTTGGATACCACGGGTCCACGCTCTTTCCGCACAGGCTTGCGCCTGGAGTGGTAGCCTATGAGCTTATGCGCAAGCTAGTGCTGCTCTTGTTGCCGCTGAGCCTGATTGCGCAGGCGCCCTCGCGCGAGGAAGTCCTGCGTGCCATGCTTAAGGCGGCGCGATTTTACCGCCAGCAAGTTTCAACCGAGGGTGGCTACCATTATTACTACACTGCCGACCTGAGTTACGGCCGGTCAGAGGCCGCCGAAGGTCCCACGCAAGTCGAGGTGCAGCGGGAAGCCACGCCCATAGTGGCTCTAGCCTATCTGGAGGCGTACGAGGCTACCGGCGAGCGAGAATTCCTTGGGTTTGCCCGCGACGCTGCCTATGCCCTGCTGCGCGGGCAGCTTTGCAGCGGCGGTTGGGACTACCTGATTGAGTTCGACCCGGAGAAGCGTAAAGCCTACCAGTATCGCAGCGACAATAACTGCGGCGAAGACAAGCGGGGCGTTACCAATTTGGACGATAACGTCACGCAGGGTGCGCTGCGCGTCCTGATGCGAGTGGACCGGGCGCTGAATTTTTCCGACGCGAAAATTCACGAGGTGGTGCTCTACGCACTGGACAAGCTTCTGGCTGCGCAATACCCGATCGGAGCATGGCCTCAGCGTTTCCGCCGGCCGCCGGACTTCGCCCGGTATCCCATCAGGCGGGCAAGCTACCCGGAGGACTGGCCGCGCACCTGGCCGGGTTCGGATTACCAGGGCCACTACACTTTTAACGACAACACGATTTGCGACGCGATTGACATGCTGCTTGAGGCAGCCCGAATTTACAAGGATCACCGCTATCAGGCGGCGGCCGAGAAGGGCGGGCAGTTTATTCTGCTGGCGCAGATGCCCGATCCGCAACCTGCCTGGGCGCAGCAGTACGACGCCGAAATGCACCCGGCCTGGGCGCGCGTGTTCGAGCCGCCGGCAGTGACCGGGGGTGAATCGCAAGGCATCTTGCGCATGCTGCTGACCCTGTACCGCGAAACGGGCGACCGCAAGTACTTGCAGCCCGTGCCACGGGCGCTGGAATACTTCAAGCGTTCCGAGGTACCCCGCGGCCCGCAGGAGGTTTTTCGCCGCATTCCGGAAGGGCCCGTGCTGGCCCGCTTCTACGAGCTGAAGACCAACCGGCCCCTCTACATCACCAAGGGCACGCGCTTGCAAGCGGCCGGATTGGGCAGCCGCATTGTAGACGGATACCAGATAACTTACTCGCCCGATTCGGTGATTACGCACTACAGCGTCTTAGTGAGCGGGCGGGAACTGGCCAGCATAGAGCAAGATTACCGGCGCTTGCTGGCGATGGATGCTGCGCGGGCGCGTCGCCCCGATAAGTTGCGCGGCCTTTCGCCCTTCCTGGAGCGTTTGAGCGATGCGCCCGCGGCCCCGCCTTCCGGCGATGAAGTCAGGCGATTGATTGAGGCTATGGACGAGCGGGGCGCTTGGGTCAGCAAGGGCGTCATTGGCAAGCCCAATCGCCTGGTGTTTGCCTACGCGGCGCGCGAAATGGTACTGCGCATAGGGAGGGGGCCGGCCAATGGGGCCGCCGGCGGCGCTTCAGAAGCTAGAGCGCAAGTGATCCCGCTGCACGAAGACGACACGGTGGAGATTTTCATCGGGCCGCAGCCGCCGGTGGAAAGGATTATTCGTTCCAGCGATTTTGCCCGCAATTTGACCCGACTGGCTCGCTATGTCGCCGGGCGTTGAGGCCGCCGGGTCGCCAGGAGCTCGGTTTACAATAGAAGTCGTTGTCGGTGGAAGAGGAGCGTATGTCAGAGATCTCCAAGCTTTATGAGGCAATCGTGAGTGGCGACGCCAAGGCGGCGGTGGCGCTAACGAAGCAGGCGTTGAGCGAAAACACCGACCCCATGGAGTTGGTAACGCGTTACATGATTCCCGCCATGGACGAAGTGGGGCGGCGATTCGAGTGCGAGGAATACTTCGTGCCCGAGCTGTTGCTGTCGGCTCGGGCCATGAAAGGGGCCATGGAACTCATACGGCCGCTGCTGGCGGCACGGGGCGCCGAGCCTTTGGGCCGTGTGGTCATCGGCACGGTCAAGGGCGATCTGCACGACATTGGCAAGAACTTAGTGGCTTCGATGCTCGAAGGCGGTGGCTTCGAGGTGATTGATCTTGGAGCTGACGTGCCGCCGGAGAAATTCGTCGAGGCCGCAGCGCAACGTCAGGCGGACATTGTGGCGATGTCCGCCCTGCTCACGGTGACCATGCCCGCCATGAAGACCACTATCGAGGCGCTCGAGGCGGCGGGCTTGCGCGGTCGCGTCAAGGTGATGGTGGGAGGCGCCCCTCTGACCCAGCGATACGCTGAGGAGATCGGGGCGGACGCCTACGGCGAGAACGCAAGCGTGGCGGTAACGCTGGCGCGGCGACTGGTGGGTGCGCGGGCTGCGTGAAGCGTTGTGGGGGTGCGCCGTGCTGGGCCTCGGGTTTCACACCGACGCCTTCAACTCCTCCTACTGGAGTTTCAGGCAGTGCCTGGAGTGGGCGCGGGGTCATGATGTGCACTTCATTGAGTGCGGCGTCATTGACGGGGTGAGCTGGATTCATGGGCTGGGCTACCAGCCGCACGTGGCTCTATGGGAGGATCCCCTCCTGTTGCGCAAGACTATGGAAAGCTACGGCGTCCGCTTCTCGCAGGTAGATGCGGCTTTCCCCTTGTCCTGGCCGGAAGGCGCGACTCTGGGGGTCGAATACGTGCTGCACAGCATACGCTGGGCCAAGCTGGCGGGTTGCCCATGCGTGGACACGACAGACCACCGCCACCCTCCGCCCGGCGCCAGCGACTCCGAGGTGCTAGCCCACCTGAGGCGCGTGTACCTGGAAATACTGCGGGTGGCTGAAGCCTACCAGATCATCGTCAATATCGAGCCGCACGGCTACTACACAACCAAGCCCGATTACCTGGCTGAGATGCTGGCTTTCAGCGATTCGCCTTATCTGCGGTTGAACATGGACACCGGCAACACTTACATTGCCGGGCAGGATCCGGTAGCGTTTCTGGAGCGTTTCCTGGATAAGGTGAGCCACGTGCACATCAAGGACGTCAGCCCGGATCTGGCGCGGGCTCTGCGCGGGGAGTTGACTGGCATTGCAGTCAGTCACTGCGCCATTGGTGACGGGGTTAACGCCGAAAACATTCGCCGCTGCGTGAAAATGCTCCAGGGAGCCGGCTTTGAAGGCGTGCTGAGTTTGGAGTGCGAAGGTCAGGGAGGTCCCCTGCTGGAACGCAGTTTGGCCTGGGTGCGCAGCTTGTTAGGTGAAACGCAGGCAGCTTGACGGCGGCCGGGCCGGCTTCAGCGGAGCTCGAAAACCTTCTCGGCGTACCGACGGCTCAGCCGCAGATTTTCTTCCAAACTGCGTGTGGGTTGCGTTTGCTTGCTATAAGCCAGCTCCACGATCAACCATCCCTGAAAGCCCATCTCGCGCAAACAAGCGGCAACCGCCTTGTAGTCAATATCGCCTTCACCAAAGTCCTCGGTCCACACGCCGGCGCGACTGTTGCGCAAATGCAAACTGACCAGCCGCGAACCGGCGGCCTTGAGTATCTCCAGAGGCTCTTGCCCGCCTCGCCGCACCCAATCTACGTCAATGCAAAAGCCGACTAGATGGGGATCGGTGTTTTGAAGCAGGTGACGCCACTCGCGGGCGTTTTCGGCCATCTCAGGATCGTGATGATGCAGGTGCAGGCAAAAGCCCTGCAAGCGCAGCTTTTCTCCCAGGGCGTTGACGTAACGCGCCTGTGCGTCCAACTCTTCGTCGCTCTTGCGCTCCTTGCGGGGCTTGGGCGCGGGATTGAAATTCAGCAGCGTGGCCCCGGCGGGCTTCGCCGCCGCCGCCACGCGCAGGGTCTCGGCAATAGTTTTCTCAGCCTCGGCAGCGGCATGCATGGGACCGCTGTTGTACACGCTGGGCACGACCAGGCGATTCTCACGGAGCGCCTTAAGCGTGATGTCGGCATGGTCGGCATCAAAGCACTGCGCCATTAGCTCCAGGGCGCGAAAGCCTGCGCGACGGGTAGCGGCGAAGGCCTCCGGTATTCCGTCCGCCAGGGGTCTGTTCTGCGACTGGAACTGCTGGAACCATACGTAAAAGCCCGCGGCCAACCGCGGCTTGTAGACGGGGGCTGCCCACGAACCCATTTTCAACCAAACGGGCAGCGCCAGCGCTTGTCGGCGCGTAACTGGGACGCTGATTGGCATGAAACATGGCAGTATAACAGAGCTCGAGCTTTCGGCGGGGTATACTCGACGCATGAGGAGGAAACTTCCGTCGCTGTTGATCGCAATCACGTTGTCGGGCGCGCCGCTGCTTCGACAATCCGGCTTCACGCCCGGCCCCGACGGCCTGCCGCCTGGCTGGCGAACCTGGGCGGCGCGAGCTGAAATTGCGCCCAAGACTTATATAGAGCAGGTGCACTCGCTCGGCGAGCCGGGATCGCTGGCGGTTTCAGGCAACAGCAACGCAGCCGCCTATGGGGGGTGGGAATACAGTGTGCGCGGCATCGAGCCCGGCCGCTGGTACCGCTTGACGGCCTGGTACCGTGCCGAGGGCTTGCGTTACGAACCCTTGCAGGTGTTGGCCCGACTGGACTGGCGAACGGCCAAGGGCGGCCGCGCCGGGCAACCCGATTACGCCTATCAGCTCGAGCGCTATGGGGAGTGGCGGAAGGTGACCTTGCAGGCGCCCGCACCGGAGGGAGCCGCCGAGGTCGTGATTCAGCTCTACCTCGCCAATGCGCCCCAAGGGATGGTTTGGTGGGACGAGATCTCCTTGGAGCCGGCGCCGGACCCAGGCCCGCGTTTGGTGCGGGTGGCCGCGCTGAACTTTCGTCCCACCAACAGCGCTTCCGCCGCCGAAAATGTGAGGCGTTTTTTGGAAGCGGCCGACAAGGCCATTGGCGGCAAGGTGGATCTGATATTGCTGCCCGAGGGCATCACGCTGGTTGGCACGGGCAAGAAATACGCCGACGTGGCTGAACCGGTTCCAGGACCTACCACGGCGAAACTAAGCGAATACGCCAAGCAACGCTCTGCCTGGGTAGTGGCCGGAATCTATGAGCGGGAAAGCCCGGCTATTTACAATACGGCTGTAGTACTTGATCGTGAGGGACGGCTGGCGGGCAAGTACCGGAAGGTGTACTTGCCTCGGGAAGAGATCGAGGGCGGCCTCACCCCGGGCGAGGATTATCCTGTGTTTCAGACCGACTTTGGCAAAGTGGGTGTGATGATCTGCTGGGACTTGCAGTATGCCGACCCGGCCCGCAACCTGGCTCTACGGGGCGCCGAGCTGATTCTGCTTCCCATTTGGGGCGGCAACGAAGCACTAGCCAAGGCGCGCGCTATCGAGAATCAGGTTTTTCTGGTTGCCTCCGGCTATGATCATCCGACTTACATACTTGATCCGGAGGGCCGCACGGTGGCCGCCGCAGAGCAGCGAGGGCAAGCCGCCATTGCGGAATTGGATTTGAATCGCCGCTGGGTTGACAAATGGCTGGGTTGGATGCGCGGCCGCTTCATGAAAGAATTGAGATTGGATCTTCCAGTGCGGCGTCCGGGGTTCGAGCCCTGAGACGCCCGGAGAGGCTGAAAGCCAGGCGATGAGCCAGAGTGCGCAGGCAAGTGAGCAGGACGAGCTGCTGGGTGCTGAGCCGAGCGGACAGCTCCCCGACAAGCTGTACTTCCGCATCGGAGAAGTCAGCCGCCTGGTGGGGGTCCCGGCTTACGTGCTGCGCTATTGGGAGACTGAGTTCCCCGCCTTGGCGCCTAAGAAGTCGCCCGGCGGGCAGCGGCTGTACCGGCGCAAGGACCTCGAACTGCTGCTGCTGATCAAGCAACTGCTTTACGAGCAGAAATTCACCATTGCGGGAGCGCGCCAATGGCTAGCACGACAAAAGCGCCAGCAGCGACCACGGCCAGCCGCACCCGAGCAGGGGCGCTTGTTTCCGGATTACGAAACCGTCCTGCGTGAGATCCGTCGCGGCCTGGCTGAGCTAATCGAAATGCTTAGCTGAGGCGGCGCTATACAGCCTTGGAAGCGACAGAGATGGGCGGAGTGCGAGCCAGGTGTCTGAGTAAGGCCAGCATGGTTTCGGCGCCCTCCAAGTGGCGGCTTAGGCCGCGCTGGACGCGATGAAGAGCCCGACGCAGCTCGCTGGCCACGGCCCACAGCAACTCGAGCCTTTCGACCTGCCCGGCGGGCAAATCCGGGAATGGGGGGAGCGCTCCAAGCGAGCAGTCCAGCGCCCGCTCCAGCGCCGGGAGGTCGGCGGCGTTGAGAGCCGCCAGGATAGTGCGGGCGCCCAGGGAAGGATCCCGGCTACAGTTTGGCATGGCCATCTTTAGCTTCCCAGGAAACCTTATCGGACAGCCGGTGCCGGCCTTGAAAGCGAGGGCGGAAGGCCGCGGCGGCTTGCAGACTAGAAATCCAAGGCGCTTGTCCGATAAGGCAGTGGGAAGGTGCCGACCATGATTTGCTTGACGCGCCTGAACCATGTCCCGGTGATGCTGAACTCAGATCTGATCGAGCATGTGGAAATTACGCCGGATACGGTAGTGGTCTTGACCACCGGGCATAGCTTCATGGTGTTGGAATCGGCCGCTGAGGTCAGAGACCGTGTGATCGCCTTCCGCCGGGCTATTTTTGAGCGCATATGCCAGTGCCCCCTGCTGCGTAAATGCGAGCAGCAAGACCAGGCGCCGGGGCCGGGCGAAGGTGCGCCGCCGGAGCCCTGACCAACGGGTGCATGAAGCATGGCAGAGCAGCCACAAAAGTCCGTGCCCGGCCGGGATTCCGCAGGGGCGTTGAGTACTCGTCCCGACCTTGCGAGCATGGCTGGGCTGACCCTGGCCTTGGGAGGGATACTGGGTGGCCTGATTCTGGAAGGCGGCACGATTGCGGAAATCCTCCAGCCCACCGCGGCCATGATCGTTTTCGGAGGCACATTTGGAGCGGTGCTGGTGGCCACGCCGCTGAGGGTGGTCCTGGGAGCCGTGCGCGAGTTGTATTCGGTGTTCTTCGAAAAGCAGCAGCAACCCCAGGCGGTGATTGACGAGATCATACGCTACGCCGCCAAGGCGCGCAAGAACGGCATCGTCTCGCTGGAGCAGGAGGCCGAAATGATCGAGGATCGCTTCCTGCGCAAGGCCCTCATGCTAGCTGTGGACGGCACTGACTTGCAGGAAATCCGCAAGATGATGGAGCTGGAGATGGCGCTGGAGGAGCAACAAGCCGAGGCGCGCGCCAAGGTTTTCGAGCAGGCTGGCGGCTACGCTCCCACCATCGGCATCATTGGAGCGGTCATGGGCCTGATCCAGGTGATGAAGCACCTGGCTAACATAGACGAGGTAGGCAAGGGCATTGCAGTGGCCTTCGTGGCCACCATTTACGGCGTGGGCTCGGCCAACGTTTTCTTCATCCCGGCGGCAAACAAAATTCGCGCGCGCACCCATGCGGCGGTGCGCATCCGCGAGTTGATGCTGGAAGGCGTGGCGGGCCTCGTGGAAGGCCTCAATCCGAAGCTGATCAGGAGCAAACTGGAAGCCTATGAGCACGCCGAGGCGCCGGCCCAGCGCAGGGCGGCCGCCCGCCCCAGTGAGAAGCCGGCCGCCAGCCCGGCGACTGCACGGTGAGGAATCTTCATGCGGCGGCAGAGAAAAGAGGCCACCCACGGCAATCTGGAGCGCTGGCTAGTCTCGTATGCGGATTTCATCACCTTGATGTTCGCCTTTTTTGTGGTGATGTTCGCATCCTCTCAGGCCGACCGAGGCAGGGCCCAGCAGGTTTCTGAATCGGTGCGACGAGCTTTGGAGGAAGGCCACCTTGCCAGTGCAATCGCCAGCATCCTGGGAGGCGCGCCAGGCGAGAAGGGTAAAGGCAACGCCATGATGAAGGGGCCGGGCGGGACTAAGACGGAGCCTACCAGCAAGGAAAACAACTTGTTCTGGGCCGACCTGGTGCCTTCGCTTGAGGTGCTCAGCCAGGAGTTGAAATCGGAGATCGCCGCAGGCAAATTGAGCTTGAGGCTGGAGCCGCGCGGTTTGGTGGTCAGCCTGACGGAAGCGGCTTTTTTCCCGAGCGGGGAGGACGTCATTGATCCCGCCACTTACCCAAGCATCGAAAAAATAGCCGCCGCGATCCAGAAACTGCCCAACCCTGTGCGCCTGGAAGGCCACACCGATTCGGTGCCCATTCACAATGCCCGTTTCCGCAGCAACTGGGAGCTGTCGGCAGCCCGCGCCGTGGCTATGCTGTATTTGTTAACCACGCGCTTCGGCGTGGAAGCCAGGCGTTTGGCGGTGGTGGGTTACGCCGACACCATGCCGGTGGAGAGCAACGAGACCGAGCAGGGCCGGGCGCGCAACCGCAGGGTGGATATCGTAATCCTGAATCGGCTCGGATTTGAGACTGAGCCCATGCCGCCCCGACAGGCCGGACGCGGCACGCGGCCGCGGAGCTGATAGCCCGCACGTGATCGGGCTGGATAAACCTCGGCCGGCTCCGGCGCGCCTGTGCTACGCTCGCATGTAATGCCTGAATTCGACGTCGTAGGTATAGGGCTGAACGCTACCGATACGCTGCTGGTGCTCCCGCATTTCCCCGCTTATGCCGGCAAAGCGCCGTTTCTCGAGGAAATCGTCAGCCCAGGGGGTCAGGTAGCCAGCGCTTTGGTCGCTTGCGCCCGCCTGGGGCTGCGCGTGAAGTATATCGGTACGGTGGGCGACGATGAGCGGGGACGCATTCAGCTTGAAAGCTTGCGTGCTGAGGGCATTAACCTCGACCACCTCCAGATCCGGCGCGGCTGTCCCAATCAGTCCGGCTACATCCTGATAGACCGCTCCACCGGTGAGCGTACTGTGCTATGGCGCCGCCCGGAATGCCTGCGCCTGGATCCGGCTTACATCAGCCCGGAAATGATAACTTGTGCGCGGCTGCTGCATATTGACGGGCATGATACGCCAGCCGTGGAGAAGGCGGCCCGCATCGCCCGTCAGCACGGCATTCCTGTGACCGTAGACGTAGATACCATTTACCACGGTTTTGACCGCGTACTGGCTTACGTGGATTACCTGATCGCTAGTTCGGAATTCCCTGTGCAATGGACTAACGAGCGTGATCCTTTCAAGGCCTTGGAGATGATCCAGACCGAGTACGGTATGAAGGTTGCCGCCATGACGCTGGGACCCCATGGAGCCCTGGCGCGCGCAGAAGGGCGCTTTTTCTACTCGCCGGCCTTTGTGGTCAACTGCGTGGACACTACCGGCGCGGGGGATGTTTTCCATGGCGCCTTTTGCTATGCCGTCTTGCAATCCATGTCGCTGGAAGACGCCCTGGAATTCTCCAATGCGATGGCTGCTTTGAACTGCACGGCGCTGGGTGCGCGGGGCGGCATCCGCTCCGTGGAGGAAGCTCGCGGGCTGATGCGCCGAGCGGAGCGCCGTGTGCATCCCGAGTTCCACTCCCGGGCCAACTGCAAGAAATGAGATGATCCCGCTGCGCGACTCCCAGCCCAGCTACTCTCCGCCGGTGGTGACGATTTTTATCATCGCGGCTAACGCGTTCGCCTTCTTGTATGAGCTCAGCCTGGATTCTTTCTCTCTGAATTACTTCCTTTCGATTTACGGGGTGGTGCCTGCCCGCTTCGATCCTTTCACGCTGTTAACCTCCATGTTCCTGCACGGGGGCTGGCTGCATTTTTTGGGCAACATGTGGTTCTTGTGGATTTACGGCGACAATGTGGAAGATATCTTGGGGCGGGCCAAGTACCTGATTTTTTACCTGGCTTGCGGCGTAGCGGCGGGCCTGGTCCACGTGGCGATGAATCCGGACTCGCGGGTACCCACCATCGGCGCCAGCGGAGCCATAGCGGGGGTAATGGGCGCCTACTTAGTGAAGTTCCCTCATGCGCGTATTCTTACCTTGGTTCCGGTGTTTTTCTTCCTTACCACGGTTGAGGTGCCGGCCCTGCTCATTCTCGGTTACTGGTTCTTGATCCAGTTTTTCAGCGGCGTGGGTTCGATCGGATACTCACACATTTCCCAGGGGGGCATAGCCTGGTTTGCGCACGTGGGCGGCTTTTTGGCAGGGATGCTGTTGGTGAATCTGATGCGGCCGCAGCCGCCCAGGCGCCGGCGGCGAGATTTGTATTGGTAAGCGGCTATGGCGGCGGAGCTTCCCGAGCTGGACGTACTGGCGATAGCCGCTCATCCCGATGACGTCGAACAAACCTGCGGCGGCACGCTCATCCGGATGGCGGAGATGGGCTACCGCACCGGCGTGCTCGATCTTACCGCCGGCGAATGGGGCACGCGGGGGGATCCCCAACTGCGCTTGCGCGAGGCTGAGAAGGCCGCGCGGTTGCTGAAGCTAAGCTGGCGCTCGAATCTCGGGTTACCGGATGCCAGGATGGAGAACTCGCTGGAAGTGCGGCAAAAAGTTGCCGCGCAGATCAGGCGCTTGCGGCCGCGAGTGGTGATCTTGCCCTATTGGAAGGCGCGTCATCCGGATCATTATCGGGCTTCGGAGATCGGCTACGAAGCTTGCTTTCTGGCCGGGTTGGCAAAGCTTCAGACGGATGCGCCGCCCTACCGCCCCTACAAGATTCTCTACGCCTCGCTTTATGCCCATGTCAGGCCTTGCTTCGTGGTGGATATCAGCGAGTATTTTGATCAGCGGATGCAAGCCCTGTTTGCCTATGACTCACAGTACGGCGAGTGCGAACAGGGTACGGAGCTTTTTCCTGACCGGCAGGAGATCCGCGACCGGTTGATGGCCATCGCGCGCTTCTACGGGAATCTGATCGGGGTGCGCTACGGTGAGCCCTTCGTGGTTAAAGAAACGCTGCGCGTGGATGACATCGTGCGGCTGGGCTCGCCCACTTTCTGAACCAAGCGCTCTGCGTGCCGAGACGGCATGTTTCGCGCCGAGCCAGCAAGCTATCTTGGTTACGATGGAACGAACCAGTCCGGGAAGCGTGACCCGGCAGGAAATCTACCAGCAGCCGGAGACGTGGTTGGAGACAGTAGCGCGCGTGCGGCGGGCCATGACGGGCGAATTGCCTCCAGCTTTGCTAACCGGCGCCGGCAGTTCTGCCTACGCAGCGCAGGCTGTTGAAGCCGGCTGGCCGGGTTCGCGCGCCGTCCCTTCCACCGAGCTTTTTCTTGAGTTCGAGCGCTATCTGGGCGAGCAGGGTCTTGTGGTCTCGCTGGCGCGCTCGGGCGACAGTCCCGAAAGCTTAGCCGTGGTCCGGAAGATTCAGCGCGCCCGGCCGCGCGTGCGGCATCTCGCCCTGGTTTGCAATCCGCAAGGGCGGTTGGCGCAGTGGCCGGGGGTCGAGGCGATTCTGCTTGACCCGCGAGCTAACGATCAAAGCCTTGCAATGACCAGTTCGTTTACCAACCTCGTGCTGGCGGGGCTGGCGCTGGCGCGCCACGTGGAAGTTGAGGAGGCGTTGCCGCAGCTTTCGCGCTCGGTGCAAGAGTTGTTGCCGTACTGGGAGGAAGAGGCCGAGCGGCTGGCGAAGGATCCGCCGGTGCGTGCGGTGGCGCTGGCTTCCTCAGCCCTAATGGGCGCGGCCCGGGAGGCTTGCCTGAAGATCCTGGAGCTGACCGGAGGTCGCGTAGCGGCGATGGCCGAAACATACCTTGGGTTGCGGCACGGCCCGATGAGCTTCTTGGATGCGGGTACGCTGGTGATATGCTTCGTTTCCTCGCAGCCCGCCCTGCGTCGCTACGAGGTTGACTTGGTGCGCGAGTTGCGCGCCAAGGGCTTGGGCAAGCTAGTGGCGCTGGGACCCGGTGAGAGTGACCTGTTTGATGTGGCCTTGGCCTCGCCGACTTCCGAACTGCCCGACTGGCTCCGCACCCCGGCGGAAATAGTGTTCGCCCAGCTTTTGGCCTGGCACCTGAGCCGGCGTTTCGGGCTGGATCCGGATAACCCTAGCCCGGCACGCATCATCACGCGCGTGGTTGAGGGAGTGCGGATCTATGAGGACTGAAAGCGGGCGGGAGCGGCCGCTGGACGTGGTGGTGGCGGGGGAAGCAAACGCGGATCTGATTCTGCGCGAGTCTCCTCCGCTGGAGTTGGAACAGGAGAAGCTCGTCGAGGACATGGCGCTAACCTTGGGCGGCTCCAGCGCAATCACAGCTTACAATCTGGCGCGGTTGGGAGTGCGCGTGGGGTTTGTGGGCGTGATAGGGGACGATTTCCTGGGGCGCATGGTCGAGGAGCGCCTGAGGGAGGCGGGCATTGACGTCAGCCATTTGCGCCGTCTGAAAAGGGCAAAAACCGGCATCACCGTGTGGCACACGCGCGGCCGGCGGCGCGCGGGCGCGACTTACCTGGGCACCATCCAGGAGCTCAGGGCGAGTTACGTCCCCTCGAGTTATATGGCCCGAGCGCGGCATTTGCACGTGGGGGCCTACTTCCTGCTGAAGCGACTCCACGGCGAGGCCGCTGCACTTTTCCGACGGGCTCACCGCCTGGGTCTGACTACCTCGCTCGACTGCAACTATGACCCGGCCGAGCGTTGGGACTCGCAGTTGAAGGAAACGCTGGCCGCTACCGACATCTTTCTGCCCAACGAGCAAGAGGCACGCATGATCACCGGCCGGCGTGACTTGCAAGCGGCGGCGGCCGAGCTGGGCAAGCTGGTGCGCATCGTGGTTATCAAATGCGGCTCCCGGGGAGCTTTGGTGTGGAGTGGCGGGCGCGTTTTCCGGGTCCCGGCCCTGCGCGTACGTGCGGTGGAGACCACGGGGGCCGGCGACAGCTTCAACGCGGGCTTTCTGGCTCGGTTCTTGGAAGGCGGGGATTTGCACGAGTGCGCCCGCGCAGGCGTCCGTGCGGGGGCCCGCGCGGTGAGGCGGCCGGGCGGGGCAGCGGCTTTGTAGGAGGACAACACGAGTGCAGAAGTTGAGGGGAACGGCACTGGTTGCGCACGGCGGCGGGCCGACGGCAGTGATCAATGCGAGCCTGGTTGGTGTGATTGAAGAACGCAGCCGGCACGATGAAATCACGGCGCTTTACGGGGCCCGTTACGGAATAAAGGGCGTGCTCGAGGAAGATCTTATTGACCTGGATCGCGAAGATCCCGAATTGATCGAGCTCATCGCACGCACGCCGGGATCCGCGCTGGGTTCCTGTCGTTACAAGCTGAAGGAGCAGGATTACGAGCGCATCTTGGCCGTCTTCCGCGCGCACAACGTGCGCTACTTCTTTTACACGGGCGGCAATGACTCCATGGACACCACGCTCAAGGTTGCCCGGCTGGCGCGTGCAAGCGGCTACGAGCTGCGCGCCATCGGCATCCCCAAGACCATTGACAACGATTTGGCCGAGACCGATCACTGCCCAGGCTACGGCTCGGCCGCCCTGTTTTATGCCTGCGCCCTGCGCGATATTGGCGCAGACATACGTGAGCTCCCGGGGCGCGTGAGCGTGGTCGAGGTCATGGGCCGCAACGCCGGGTGGTTAGTGGCGGCTACTGCCTTAGCGCGGCGCAATGCGGACGATGCTCCGCATTTGATATATCTGCCTGAGCGCCGGCTGAGCGCGGACAGATTTCTGGCGGACGTGGAAGCAGTTTACAGGCGTCTGGGGTACGCAGTGGTCGCCGTATGCGAAGGCCAGCGCGACGAGCGGGGCGAGCCGTTCGGAGCCGATCTGATCGCGGCCGACGGCTTTTCGCACGAGCTGGCCGGCAACCTGGCGCACGTGCTCTCGCAGTTGATAACGCGGAGGTTAAAGCTGCGGGCCCGCAGTGAGAAGCCCGGCTTGCTGGGCCGCAGCAGCGCCGCTTTCGTTTCGCCAAGCGATCAAGCCGAAGCCCGCCTGTGCGGCCGGGAAGCAGTGCGCGCTGCCACGGCGGGAATCAGCGAGGGGATGGTCACGCTGGTGCGGGAAGCGGGGCCCGGCTACCGAATTGAAACCGGGCTGGCCGAGCTCGAACGGGTGGCCAATGCCGAGCGCCTCTTTCCACAAGAATGGATTCACCCAGAAGGCAACGACGTTCTGCCGGCGTTTCTGGAATACGTGAAACCCCTGACGGGGGAAGTGGCGCCGCGTCCGCGCTTGCGAGCAGTGCCGGTAGGCAGGCGCCTGTGACCCCGGTTCTGCGGGCTTAATCGAGAACCTGTTCCCGCTCCCGGACTACAAAGGCCCGCTTGCGGCCGGTGGTCCCTATGAAACCGCGGAATTTCGGCACGCCATTGACCAGGACCGTGATCGGCTTTTCGATCGGGTAATCCAGAAACAGTATGTCGCCGGGCTGGAGCGCGAGCAAATCCTGAGCAGGAAGGGCGGGACCCTGGAGCCGCGCATCGAGTTGAAGCGTAGCGGGCTTGATGATCTTGAGCAGGCGCGCCTGCTCTTCCGGCGTGGATTCGGCGCGGCGCACCGACCATTGCTGGTCGAACCTCTGGCGCAGCTTCTTGACGATCAGGGAGGGCATGCCGATGTTCATCATGCCCGTGTTGTCGGCCATGCGTATTTCCAATCCGATGGCCAGCACGGCTTCGTTGGGAGCCATAATGTGCAGCAGTTGCGGCTCGGTCTCCCGCGCTTCGATGGTGAAATCAATGTTGGTCACAGGAGACCAGGCTTGCTTGAGGTCGTGGAGAATGATGCGGTAAACGCCGTCCAGGATGGTCTGCTCGATTTCGGTTATCTCGCGGTCAATCTTGACCCCGCTGCGGCCTGTACCGCCCAGCAGCATCTCCAGAATGGGGAAAACCAGCGCAGGGTTGATCTCCAAGACGGCGTTGCCTTCATAAGGACGCATGGCCAGGGATACCAGACAACTGGGGGAAGGCAGGCACTGCAAGAACTCGGCAAAAGAAAGCTGCTCGACCGAAACCAGGTTCACCATCACGTAAGCCCGCAGGTAGGCCGAGAGGCTGGAAGCCAGGTTCCGGGCGAAATTTTCGTGCAAGAGGTGGATGGCGCGGAGCTGGTCTTTGGCGATTCGATCCAAGCGGCGGAAATCATAAGGAACCGCCTTTCTGGCAAGCTCGTCGCTCGACGTGGTGCCTGTGACTTTGCGGAAGACATGGTCTATCTCGTCCTGGGAAAGCGCGCGGTCCATGGGCGGATCTCTACAAGCGCAAAATCGGTCTAAGAGGGGGTAATCTTTAACCGGGGCCGGTTCTGGTTGACCAAGCAGCGCGAATTATATCTCCTTTATTTGCCTTGGGCTACGGCCAGGGTTGCCTCTCGCGGCTCGCCTGCTTGCGCATAGCTGTACTCGGAGGTTCTTGTGGCTGCATTACCCTATCCAAAGTACTCTCTTGACAAACTGTATCTGTTTCCGTACTACCAGACGCGGGAAGACTACCGTCGCGCGACTGGTCAGGAGCCGCCGCCTTGGAATCCCAACCGAGCTCCTAAGTACTGGTTCGACCCGAACGCGGCGCAAAGCCAGCGCCGGAGCGTTGTATACGAGTATGCTCTGGCCACCAGCGAAACGGGCGCTCCTTTGGTGGGACCGGACGGCAGGCCCATGCTGGACGTGCTGGTCCTCAGCAAGGATGAGGCGGCGACGGTGAACATTCCTCCCAAGGAGGTCACCAACGTACCCGGCGCTGACCGGCCGGAGGTGCCTTGCCCCTTGCGCCCGCTCGAGCCCGACGAGGAGCTGTTTTTTGATTTCGGTGGCGTGGTGGCGGTAAAGAACCGCAAACTGTTCGCCGAACTGGATCGTGGCTTCACGCCGGAAGACCGGGCCCTGTTGCGAGCCATAGCCGAGAAGCTCGGCGTGAAATTCTAGGCCACCTGGATCCCGCTGGTCCTTAACAGGCGACGAATCTCGGTCACAGTGACTTCGGGGTGACGGAGCATGAGCGCGACGTCATAGCATTCCTGAACCCCACTGGCCACTTCCACGGCAATGTGGTGGTTCTCGTAGGATCCCCCCGGATAGCCCACCACTTCCCGAATCTCGCGAAAAGAGAACCGGTCGGGGTCCAAGCCCGCGGACTTGAGTGCGGCCTTGAGGACCTCGACCGGCGACAGGTTAGCCGGACCCGTGCTGGCCGGCGGGGCGTCGGCCCGGTTCGACTCAGGGTTGGCCGCAGCGGGCAGTGTGACAACAATTTGGCGCGCCGCAGCACCGTTCGAGCCTGCCGCAGGCGCCAGCCCGATCTGGAACTGTTCGGGCGTTAATCCAGCCCTGACCAGCGAATCCCCTATGGCCGCCATCAACTGTTGCTCGAAGCCAGTAGCGGAGGCGGCTCGCGGAGAACTGGCAGGGCCCTCCAAGAAGGCGCCCGCTGCATTTGGGCGCGAAACCGAGTTGAAGTTTACTGCCATGCTAGAGTGAGCCTCCGCCGACCCCCTTGCAATCAAGGACCCAAATCCGCAACCCGATTCAGGCCAGCTCAACGCGGCAACTGCTTTTCGACCTCCGGCGGCACGGCAAAGCTGACTTGGATAGGAATGACCTGATTGGTGGGTTCGACCCGCAGCGTCAGGGTCAGCGTCGGCTTGGGGGATTTGTCCTTTGGCTCGATCCGCAGCAACAGCCGTGTGCTGGCCTTGGGCTTCAGCTCCTGCTGGTCGAGTCGGGCTTCGAAACCGGGAAAACCGTTGTACTGCAAGCTTAGCCTCACCGACCCGGGCATATTGTTGGTGATCTTGATTTCATCCGCGGCTGGTTCGTAACTGCTCAGACGCACCTCTGTCTTGTCAACGCTGACCCGCTCGAGCAGTGCGGCCGCCTGCTCCGGGCGGGTGGGGATCGAGGCCACGGGAAACGGCGCCGGGCCGCCTTCGGGCCCCGGCTTCATGGCTCCGAAAGGCGACCTATGGCCCGCCTCGGGGTCCACGTACCACCACCATTGGCCCCCTTCCAACTTCCACAGCGTGGTCAAGGGCACTTTCACTGGCATCCTGCCAAAGCCGGGCGCGCTGAAATCGGTATCCACAGCTACCACGGCCCGGGCCCGCGTGAAGTTGTGGCTGTAGATAATGCGCACGATTTCAAAACCGCGATAGCGAGTTTTCTCGGCGGCGAAGTAGGCGTCCTTGCTATCCTCAGCCACCACTTGATCCGCCTGCCGGAATTTGCCTTCTACATGGCACTGGAAGAAAAAGCGGATACGCTCACGCAAGGCCTCATCCACCTGAGGGGGCGCCTTTTCGAACAGCTCGGCGGCGGTCTGAGCGCACACAGAGACAGCGCCGATCAGCAAAGGCAGGACCAACCGGATCATCGAAATTATTTTAGCGCCGGCAGCCAGGCTTACTGGCTAAAGCCGGCCGCATGGAAAACAGACCCGCCGGCCGTCTGCCTTTCCAGCTTTTCCAGCCGCCGTTCGAGAGCTTCCAGCCGGCGCAGAATTTCCTCCCACGGCGCCGTCGTCGAGCCGGGAGTCGAGACCCGCGTGACGCCGCTCTTGTCCTTTTCGTCCACGGGTTGCCCGTGGCCCTGGTCCCACCACAACGTGGATTCGATGGCGTACTTGGCGATGATGTCCAACAAGGCGGTGACATTGATGGCTTCCTGCTTGCTGAAGCCTCGCGTCTCACCGTTGAAGGTCATGGTAGCCTTGTCCATGTTGATGACGTAGGTCTGCATGGTCAAGGGCTTGTAGGCGCCGCTTTGCCGGTCGCGCTCGCCTTTGGAGATCACCCAGCTCAACTCGCGCTTGACGGAATTCCAAGTGACCGATTCCAGCCGGCGAGGGCTGCGGTCGGCTTTGCTGCCGGGCGGCTGCTGTTGGGCCCAAGCCAATAGGCCGATCAAAAGCAAACCTATCGAGCGCACGACCCCAGTACTTGCACGCATATGCACCTACCTCCATGATGAACCCGGCGAAGCGCGCGGTCAACTCGGTCTGGATCCGCGGCACGTCGTGCCAGTGGCTCGAGCAGTATGGTATACAGGATCGGAGATTGCCCTCGAAGGAGCGTACTTATGGACCAACCCAATGTAGTGAGGAATCCTGGCCGCCGGGAGTTTTTGGCCGGTTGCGCGGGGTGTGCGGCACTGGCCCTGTGTCGCGGTGTGGCCCGGGCTTCGCAGGAGGCGAGCGAACTGGCGACGCCAGCCGTCAAGCCCAGGATCCGCCTGGTATTCACGCACATCCCGCCGGAAAAACCCACCTGGCCTTACCAGGGTTATGATTACGAGGCGCGCAAGAAGGAACTGACGGCGCGTCTGCGCCAGTCTTGTCCAGGCGTGGAGTTCCTGCCCGCCACCGCGCACAATGCCGACGACGGCAAGCGCCTGCTGGAAGGCGACGCCGAGGTGGACGGGTATCTGATTTACATGATTGGTATTTGGAGCGGCGCGGGCATGGCCATCGCCTCGGCGGGCAAGCGCACCTTGTTCGTCAACGACCTCTATGCGGGCTGCGGCGAGTTCTTGACTGCTTACGCGCGGGCCCGCCGGCAAGGCCTGAAGGTGGCCGGAGTCACTTCCTCTCGCTGGGAGGACGTGGTGCAGGCGGTCAAAGCCTTCGAGGCCCTTAAGAAGCTCGAATCCTCCGTGATATTGGATGTGACCGACCGCCAGCTTGGGGCGGACGCTCGGGCCATACCGGAGGTTCTGGGGACCAAGGTTGAGAAGGTAAGCTCTGAGGAAATCAACGCCGCGTATAAGAAAGCAGACCGCGCGCAGGCGCAGAAATGGGCGCAGAGCTGGATCAAAGGCGCCGCCAAGATTGTTGAGCCTTCGCGCGAGGAAATCGGCAAGTCGGCTGTCATGTACGTCGCTATGCGTGAGCTAATGGCCGGGCGCAAAGCCCAAGCCATCACGGTGGATTGTCTGAATCTTTTCTACGGGGGCAAGCTCCCTGCCTACCCCTGCCTGGGGTTTTTCCAGTTAAACAACGACGGCTGGGTGGGAGCTTGTGAGGCTGATTTGCAATCCACCATCACTATGCTGATCATGGCCTACTTGACCGGCCGGCCGGGTTACATTTCCGATCCGGTGGTCGACACCTCGAAGAACCAGATTATTTACGCGCACTGCGTGGCGCCCAGTAAAGTCTACGGGCCCAAGGGCGCCAGCAACCCGTACCATATCCGCAGCCATTCGGAAGACCGCAAAGGCGCTGCGGTACGTTCCTTGATGCCGGTGGGCGTGATCACGACCACGCTGAAGTTTGCGCCGGCGCGCAAGCAAGTGGTTATGCACCAAGCCCGCACGGTGGCCAACATCGAAGAGGACAAGGCCTGTCGAACCAAGCTGGCCGCAGAAGTCAAGGATCCCTTCAAGCTGTTGGCTGAATGGGATCGCTGGGGCTGGCATCGCGTCACTTTCTACGGGGACCTGCGCCAGCCGGTGGAGACCATCGCAGCGCTGCTGGGCTTCGAGGTCGTCCTGGAAGGCTGAGCTCAGGACTGCCCCTGTGTGAAAGCTATCAGCGCCTCCAGCTTGCGCCGGGCGGCCCCGGAGTCAATGGCGCGGGCAGCCAGGGTCACGCCGGCGCGCCCGTCGGCCGCCATGCCGGCCGCCATGAGAGCGGCGGCAGCGTTGGCCAGGACGATATCGCGGCGAGGTCCCGGCTCGCCGGCCAGCACGCTGCGGATTATCTGCGCGTTAGTTTCGGCATCGCCGCCGCGCAGCTCATCCAAGCTAGCCCGCGGCAGCCCGAAATGCTCGGGCAGGACGGTAAATTCCGATACGCTCCCTGGGCGAACGTCCAGGACCAGCGTAGGGCCGGTGGTGGTAATTTCGTCTAGCCCGTCGGAGCCGTGCACGACGAAGGCGCGCTTCAGGCCGAGCGCAGCCAGTGCGTTGGCCAGCAAGCGCGCCGCTTCCGGCGAGGGAGCGCCCACGAGCTGCACGCTGGCGCCGGCCGGATTGGCTAGCGGACCCAGCAGGTTGAACACGGTGCGCATCTTCAGTTCCAGCCGCGCAGGCTGCGCATACCGCATGGCCGGATGGAGTGCGGGCGCGTAGAGGAACCCGATGCCGATTTCGCGAATGGCGCGCGCCAGCTCGGCGGGGCTTAGAGCCAGTCTTACTCCGAGCCGGTCCATGACGTCTGCGCTCCCGCAGGCGCTGGAGATCGAACGGTTACCGTGCTTGGCCACACGCACGCCCGCGCCCGCCACCACAAAGGCCACCGTGGTGGAAATATTGAATGTGCCGGCGCCGTCGCCGCCGGTGCCGCAAGTGTCCAGCAGCGGCTCGTCCTTCAAACCCACATCCACGCGCTCGGCCATTTCACGCATGGCGCGCGCGAAGCCCACCAGCTCCTGCACCTTCTCTCCTTTCATGCGCAGGGCCACCAAGAAGGCCGCGATTTGCGGAATTGAGGCTCGCCCGCTGAGTATTTCGATCATCGCGTCGCGCGACTGCGCTTCATCGAGGTCCTGCCCGCCGGCCACGCGATGCAGATAGTCCACCAGGCTCATTTTGTTATAGTGTGAAATTCCCCGATATTAAAGCGGGACAACAGACATCCTAGCACAGGGTAGGGAACAATGAAGATTCACGAGTACCAGGCCAAGGCCCTGTTGGCACGGTTTGGAGTGCCTACGCCGCGCGGCGAGGTGGTTTCGACAGCGGACGCGGCGGAAGCGGCCGCGCGCAAGATCGGTCCGCCGGTGGTGTTGAAGGCGCAGATTCACGCTGGCGGCCGGGGCAAAGGCGGAGGCATAAAGGTGGCGCAGACCCCTGAAGAAGCTGCCCGGCTTGCCGGGCAGATGTTGGGCATGCGTCTGGTGACCCATCAAACCGGGCCGGAGGGGCGCATCGTGCATCAGATCTTGGTGGAAGAGGTGTTAGCCGTAGAGCGCGAGCTGTACCTGGGTGTGGTGCTGGATCGCGCCGCCGGCATGCCCGTGTTGATGGCCTCGGCGGCGGGAGGCGTGGAAATTGAAGAAATCGCGGCCCGAAGCCCGGAGCTCATTTTGAAAGAACATATTGACATCGGGTTGGGCCTGGCGGCCTTCCAGGCTCGCAAGCTGGCCTACGGAATGGGCCTGCCCAGCGGCGTGGTCGGCGCCGCCGCGACTGCAATGATGGGTCTGGCCAAAGCCTATGTGGAGTTGGATGCATCACTGGCGGAAATTAATCCCTTCGTGGTGGCCGCCGACGGCAGGGTTTTCGCGCTCGACGCCAAGATCAACCTGGATGACAACGCTCTTTACCGGCACAAGGACTTGGCGGAGCTGCGCGACCTCAAGGAAGAAGATCCTCTTGAAGTTGAGGCTTCGCGGTACGGTTTGAGCTACATCAAGCTTGACGGCAACGTGGGCTGCATGGTTAACGGAGCCGGGCTGGCCATGGCCACCATGGACATAATCAAGCACGCGGGCGGCAACCCGGCCAATTTTCTCGACGTGGGCGGCGGAGCCAGTGCCGAGCAAATCCAGAACGCCTTCCGGATTCTGCTTTCTGACAGGAACGTGCGTGCCGTGCTGATCAACATATTCGGGGGCATCCTGCGCTGTGACACACTTGCCGCCGGCGTGGTAGCCGCGGCACGCGAGCTGGAAATTAAGGTCCCGGTGGTGGTGCGCATGCAAGGAACCAATGTGGAGTTGGGCCGCAGGATTTTGACCGAATCCGGGTTGAACTTCACCGTGGCCCACACTATGAAGGAAGCGGCAGAGAAAGTGGTGAGGTTGGCGCAATGAGCATACTGGCAGACAAGAACACGCGGCTTCTGGTGCAGGGCTTCACGGGGCGCGAGGCCACCTTCCACGCCCAACACTGCATTGCGTATGGAACCAACGTGGTGGGCGGCGTGACGCCGGGCAAGGGCGGCACGCGCCACCTGGATTTGCCCGTCTTCAACACCGTTTACGAAGCTGTGCGGGCCACAGGCGCTAATGCTTCGGTGGTTTTCGTGCCCCCGGCCTTCGCGGCCGACGCCATCATGGAAGCTGCTGACGCAGGCTTGCCGCTGGTGGTGGCCATTACCGAAGGCATCCCGGCGCTGGACATGGTGAAAGTCTGGAAATTCTTGCAAGGGCGGCGAACGCGGCTGATCGGTCCCAATTGTCCGGGCATTATTTCCCCAGGGCAGTGCAAGATCGGCATCATGCCGGGTCATATCCACAAGCCCGGCCATGTGGGGGTGGTCTCGCGTTCAGGCACCCTGACTTACGAAGCGGTGGATCAGCTCACCAAGCTCGGCATAGGGCAATCCACTTGTATCGGCATCGGAGGGGATCCCATCGTTGGTACGTCTTTCGTGGATGCGCTTGAGCTGTTTGAGAAAGATCCCGATACGCAAGCCGTAGTGCTGATCGGCGAAATCGGAGGCAACGCAGAGGAGCTGGCGGCAGCCTACATCAAAGACCACGTGCGCAAGCCGGTGATTGCCTTCGTAGCCGGTCAGACGGCGCCTCCGGGACGGCGGATGGGGCATGCGGGCGCCATTATCGCCGGAGGCACCGGGCGGGCGGCGGACAAGATCCGGGCACTTGAAGAAGCGGGGGTGACCGTTTGCGCCTCGCCTGCCGAAATTGGCGAGACGGTGAGGAGCCGGCTGTGAGGGAACGCACGTTGGCCATTATCAAGCCCGACGCCGTCGCCGCCGGCAACGCAGGCGCCATCTTGAGCATGATCGAGCGCGCTGGTTTCCGCATCCTGGCGATGCGAATGCTGCGACTAAGCCGCAGCCAGGCGGAAGGCTTCTACGCCGTGCACCGGGGCAAAGCTTTCTTTGATTCGCTTTGCCGCTTCATGAGCGAGGGGCCGGTGATTGTTTTGGCTCTGGAAGCTGAGCAGGCTATTCAGAAATGGCGAGAGCTGATGGGACCCACGGACCCCGCCAAAGCGCCCGAAAATACCATACGGCGGCTCTTCGGCACCAGCATCGAGCGCAACGCCGTGCACGGCTCAGACGGAGCGGACACCGCTGCCTTTGAGCTGGGCTACTTCTTTTCCGGGCTGGAGCTGATCTAGCAAGAGCGCCGGGGCGCGGGCCCGCCCTCGAGGCGAGCCCGCGCCGGTGACCATCAAAGGAAAGTAGCTCGCAACAGCCTTACGGTGACAGTGGCGGTGCTGGAAAGGCCGACGTTGTTGGTGACCTTCAGCTCGAAAATGTAGTCGCCGGCAAGGCCCAGCAACTGCACGATGGGAGTGGGCGAGGAAGCATCCAGCAGGGCCGCTGCACCCTGGATGACCCGCCAGGAGTAAGTGAGCGGCCGGCCTTCGGGATCCTTGGAAGCGGACCCGTCCAGGCGGATGTGCCGCACGAAGGTCTCAAAGTTCTTGCCCGCGTCCGCGACGGGCGTGCTGGCCTTGGGCGGCGGTGGCGGCGGCGGAGGCGGTGGAGGCGCAGTCACGGTTACCGTGACGCGCGCGGCATCCTGCGAGCGGTTGCCCAGAGCAGTGAGCGTGTAGGTGGTAGTCGTCTTGGGATAGACGATCAGGGAACCGCTGGTGGCGACTGGACCATAGTCGGAGAGGTAAGCGGATACCGCATTCTCCGTGCTCCAGCTCAGTATGACCGCCATGCCCGGGGTGATGCTGGTGGGGTTGGCGGTGAACGAGGTTACGCGGGCGCGAGGAATCACGACCACGGTTGCGGTGGCAGTGACGTCGCCCCTCTGATTGTGCGCTGTGAGCGTGTAAGTGGTCGTGGTGGTGGGTGTGACTTCGCGCGTTCCCACCAGCTCAACTCGCCCGATGCCCGAGATGGAGACTTCGGTCGCGTTCTCGACTGCCCAGAGCAGGGTCGAGGTTTCTCCAGCCACGATCTCAATGGGCGCGGCGGCAAACCGCATGATGCGCGGAAGCGTTCCAGGCGTGACCTGGATGGTCACCTGAGCGCTTACCTCGCCGTAAGGATTGCGCGCCGTCAGCGTGTAGGTTGTAGTCTGGGCTGGCGAGACCGCCGTCGAGCCGCTGGCGGCCACCACACCGACACCGCTCAAGGTTACCGTCTCGGCGTTCTCAGTCTGCCAGTGCAAGGTGGCCGATTCACCCGCGATGATGTTAGTCGGGGTAGCGTAGAAGCTCAAGATGCGTACCTGAGGCTGCTCAACTACCACCGTCACGCTTTCGCTGACTTCACCCAGACGGTTGCGGGCGGTGAGCTTGTACTCAGTGGTCCGAGTGGGGGCGACCGTCGAAGTGCCACCCCGCGGGTCTACTCGCCCGATGCCGCTGATCTCCGCGCTTTCGGCGTTTTCGATTTGCCAGACCAAAGTGGAAGACTGGCCGGCGCGGATGGTAGAGGGATTAGCCGTGAAGCGCAGTATGCGCACGGCTAGCGGCGCCGCGGTAGTGACGGTCACGCTGGCGTTGGCCGAGGCGCCTTGCGGGTCTTTCACCGTGAGGCGGAAGCGATAGGTTTGGCCCGCAGCAGCGGTGAAGGTCGCTATAGCGGTGTTCTTGCCGCTCAGAGATACCGCCGGGCCGGCCACCTGGGTCCACTCGAACGTCAACGGATCGCCGTCAGGGTCATAGGAGCCGGAGCCATCCAACCGAATAGTTCCCGCCGCCACGCCGATTTGGTCCCCTCCGGCGTCAGCCACCGGGATCGAGTTCCCGGTGCGCACCTTGCGCGTTAGCAGCTCGTAGCGCAAGCGCGGCACTTCAACCGGCACCGGGTGCTTGACCTCGAGGTACTGCTTGGGCCGCAGCCAGTTGCCGAATTGCAGCCCGAAGGCCAGCCGACCGGTGTTCTTGGGGCCCACCATGGTCTCGTTCAAGGACGCTTCCACTGTAAAGGCCCACTGCTGATTGAGGGGTTGCACCAACCGCACCATGCCGCCGCCGCGGTTGGTCCCCCCGCGCCGGAACAGCACGCCGAAGTTGGCATCGAAGTAAGCGTCCTTCCAGGCCGCCAGAGTGGAGGAGGCGCCGATCTGATCCACGATCTTCAGATAACTCTCCTCCCAGATGGTGGCGGTGGGGTTTACAGGCCTGCGGCTGATCACGCGGTTATCCAGATACCCCTTGGTGCCGAACAGGCCGAAGCGACCGAGGCTGAACATGTAGTCCGCCGTAATTGCGGCCTGCCCCAACGTGCCGCCGCCCAAATCAGACAGCGAGACGTGCTTGATTGAGGAGAACAGCCCAAGCTGCATGCTCTTGAAGCGGTTGACGAGGCCGATATCGAACTGGCCTTCTTGCCGGTCGCGGTAATAAAGGTATTCGCCCTCGGCTTGCAGAGCGTGCATTTCGGTCTTGCCGAAGGGAGCAAAGTAACGGCCCCGCCCGCTGATGGTCAGGTTCCCGCGTCCCAGGCCCGTGAACAAGCTCTCGCCCAGACTGGGACCGATGTTCAAGCCAAGCAGAGAAAAACGGCTGGGCTTGGCTTCCTCGACCGCCTTGCGCGCCACGCCCTCGGCCACCTGCGCGATTTCGGCAGCCGTGGGCGGCTTGGGAGCTTCCGCAACTTGGGTGACCCTTTTCTCAACGGCCGTTTGCGCACGCTGCAAGGCCGCCAGCTCCTGGCGCAGCTTCTCGTTTTCGGACTTCAGGTCCTTGAGCAGCGCCAGAATCTCGTCCAGCTTGTCCAGCTTGCGGAGTACGCTTTCGCAGCACTCAGCGACCTTTTTCAGCTCGGATTCCTCGATAGCTTTTATAGCTTCTCGAATGCCTTCTGCGCTTATGACGCGACCCTGCGCGTCGGTAACTGTGATTTCCACGCGCCGGTTCATCCAGCGGCCCTCGCGGGTGGTGCCGGGGACTTTGGGCTGCCGCTCGCCCCGGCTTTCAATGCTGATCTGGTTGTCCCGGGCGCCGTACTTGACCAAGAATTGCTTGACGGTCTCCGCGCGGGCCCGGCCGAGCTTCTCGTTGTAAGCTTCAGGACCGTAATGATCGGCATGGCCGACCAGGCGGACCTTGTAATCGGGGTGTTTTTGGAGTAACTCCGCCAGCCGGAGCAGGCTTGGGTAGCCGTCGGTCAGCACGGAGCGGTCGAAGGCAAAGTTGATTTCTTCCCAGTCGTCTTTGGTGGCAGTAGTGGTGAGGCCCTGTGCGAAGAGCAGCGCCGCAACCGCCGCCAAGCTTAACAACAGCCAAGGCCATCGAGCACGGTGCATGTGCGTCCTCCCGAATTGACTCACCCTCAACCGACGCGGTGGTTGAAGACAAACCAGCATACTACAACCGCGCTTGATCGGGGAAAGAGCAAGCAACAGCGCTGATTCCTGCGCAAGCATCTCGGTGGGGCCGGACGCGGATTGGCCGGGTAGGCCGAGGCAGCCTCCAATAGGGGGACTGCGTTCAGCGGCCGGGTTGTGAGCGAGGAACGGGAGCCGAAGGGTGTTGCCAATCAAGATGCGCTGGCGGCCCCATAAGGTCGCTGCCGCTCTGGTGGCGCTGAGTTAAGGATCCGGTGAGGTTTTGGGCCGCGAGATTCGCATCAGTTCGCAGGTCCGTCGGGTCGTGGGCGTGGCGCCCAGGGGCTTCACGCTCCCAGGCTACACCGTCGCAATCACGAGCGCTACAATTGATTTTAGAAGGACTTGTCGGACGGGCAGTCGCTCCCGGCCAGGCCGGGGGAGGAAAGTCCGGTCTCCACAGGGCAGCGTGCCGGCTAACAGCCGGGGGGACGCGCTCAAAGCGCGTTTCACGGAAAGTGCCACAGAAAACATACCGCCGGACGCTGGCTACAAGCCAGCGTTCGGTAAGGGTGAAAAGGTGCGGTAAGAGCGCACCGCAGCCCGGAGTAATCCGGCTGGCAGGGTAAACCCCACGCGGAGCAAGACCAAATAGGAGAGGAGGAGTGGCCCGCTCCGTTTGACTCTCGGGTAGGTCGCTTGAGCCGCTCAGCAATGAGCGGCCCAGAGGAATGACTGCCGCCCGTCAGGGTACAGAAACCGGCTTACAGTCCGGCAGGTCCTTCAGGTTCCAGCAATCCCAGTCTTTCCAGCAGCGCGGCTGGATTGGGATCGCTTCCTCTGAAGAGCCTGTAAAGCACGGCCGGGTCTTCGCCATCGCCGCGCGCCAGAATGCAGTCGCGGAAGCGAGCGCCTATTTCGCGCGAGAAAACCCCGCGGGCGAGGAAAAGGGAAAAAGCGTCGGCATCCAGCACCTCGGCCCACTTGTAGGAGTAGTAACCGGCAGCGTAGCCCGCAGGTTCGGCGAAAAGGTGCGTGAAAGAGGCGGTGAGGGCATGATCAGGGGGCAGAGGCGCTGGTGAGAAGGGCTCCAGCAGGCGCCGGCCGTACTGGATAGGGTCGCCGTCGCGCTCGGCAGAATAACTGGTATGCAGGGCCAGGTCCAGCCACGCCAAACCCAGTTGCCGCATCAGCGCGTTAGCGGCCCGGAAGGTGCGCGCCTGTCGCATGCGCTGGAATAAGTCTTCGGGCAGCGGCCGGCCGGTTTCCCAGTGACGTGCAAACAGATCCAAAGCTTCCCGTTCCCAGCACCAGTTTTCCATGATTTGTGAGGGCAGTTCGACGAAATCCCAGGCTACGTTGGTGCCTGCCAAAGTGCGAACTTCCACCTGGCTTAAACAGTGGTGGAGCAGGTGGCCGAACTCGTGGAACAGGGTTTGCACCTCCCGGTGTGACAGCAAGGCGGGACGACCCTCCAACGGCGGCATTAGATTGCCGCAAATGGCTCCCAAATGTGGCCGGAATCCGGAGCGCTCGGGCCCGCCGGTGATCAAGGCGCTCATCCAAGCCCCGTCGCGCTTGTTCTCGCGCGGATACCAGTCGGCGTAAAAGGCCCCCAGCAAGGTGCCGTCTTCATCGCGTACGGTGTAATAACGCACCTGGGGATCCCAGGTGGGAACGTTGTCTTCCTCCCGTACGCAGATCCCATAAAGGCGCTGCGCGATCTCGAACATGCCCGCTACTACGCGCTCCAGTGGAAAGTACGGCCGCAGGGTCTCCTCGTCGAAGCCGTAGCGCGCCGCCCGCAGCTTTTCCGCGTAATAAGCTATGTCCCAGGGTTCAAGCGCAGGCGCATCCGGACCTTCGATCTGCCGCCGGAATTCCTGCAACTGTCGGTTTTCCTCCTGGAAACGCGGCGCGGCCCGCCGCCGCAAGTCCTCCAGGAACTCCCGCACGCGCTGCGGCGAGCCTGCCATGCGATCTTCCAGCGCCAGTTCGGCGAAATCGCGGTAGCCCAGCAATTTGGCTTTTTCGCGGCGCAGTTCCAATATGCGCGCTGCCAGCGCGCGGTTATCCCAGGGAGCGGCACCGGCCCGGCTGTGATAAGCGCGGTAGACTTGTTGGCGGATAGCCGCGTCGTCCAGGTGAGTCATAACCGCAGTGTAGCTGGGCTCTTGCAAGGTTATCCGCCAGCCCGGGAGACCCTTTTGCGCCGCGCTTTGTCGAGCCATGGCCCGAGCCGCAGCGGGCAAGCCGGCGAGGCGCGCCTCGTCGGTTACCACAAGCCCGAAGGCATTAGTTGCATCCAGCACGTTCTGAGCAAACCGGGTTGTCAGTTCCCCTAATTCGGCCTCGATTTGCTCCAAGCGGGCTTTGCCTTCAGGCGGGAGCTCGGCGCCGTGGCGACGGAAGTTATCGAGCGTCTTGTTAAGGAAACGGCGCCGTACGCCGGTTAGCAGGTGCGCCTCCTCGGTCGCAGCGTAACGCTGAAGGGCGCGCCACAAAGCTTCGTCCAGCGGGATACTGGCGTAGAAAGCGCTGGCCTCGGGCTGGATGCGATTGTAAGCTGCCCGCAGCTCCGGGTAGCTGGCCACGGATTCCAGATGTTTGGTCACCTCGAGCGCGTAATCGAGCGGCTCGGTAAGGCCGTCCAGCGCAGCCAGCGTATTCTCCCAGGTGCGAGGGCGGTCGTTAGCGCCCAGCTCCCGCAAGCGCTGCCGCGCCTGTTCGATCAGCAAGCGGATCGCAGGCTCGATGTGTTCCGCTCGGATGCGGTCAAAGGGGACGGGAAAGGTGATTTCTAATAGCGGGTTGGACGTCAACAAATGATTCTACCCGGCGCTTGCGCGCGCCTGCTCAAATCGGTGCACTGGCCTATTGTGGCTGCCGTTCGAGCTATTGCCCCGCAGGCGGGAGCAAGTACAAGCCTGCATCAATGGCGCGCGGTCCCTGTTCCTTGACGGCGTGGATGGCTAGAACATTCTGGCCCTTCTTGAGCAAGCGAGCGTACGGGCTGACGTCCACATGCGTGTAATGCCGGCGCTGGATGCGCGGGTTGCGGGCTTCGTAGATGCGCTGGCCATTCAGATACACCTCGGTGTAGGTGACATTCTGGTAAAGCGTCATAAACAGCGCTGCGGCTTCGGCATCGTTCGCGAAAGTGCGGCGGAGCCAGATTTGCTTGGATTCCCAGGGCGTGCCGGCGCGGAACCGCGGCAGGTCATTCTGGCCGAAGCCCCCCAAGCCCTGGCGCCAGGCTGAATCTTCAAAATCGGACCGCTCCCACCCGGCGGCAGGCTGCTCGAAGCTATAACGCCACGGTTGGGGTCGCTGCGAGGAATCCTCAAGCACAATGCGAGCCTTGCGGGATTCCTTCATGAGACTGGCATGCAGCGGCGCTAGTGCTTCCGCCCTGAACTTGGTCACAGCTCGATCGTAAGTAACCAAGCCATTGACTTCGGTCTCGACGTCGCTCATCTGCGTATAAATGGCGGCTGACAGGCCCAGCCCGATCATGCCGCGCAGCGCCCCGGTGACGCGCAGGTATTCCCGCTCGAGCGAGTCCTGGTCGGCAAGGCTCTGATAGCCCCACGACTTCTGCTCCATCCAGAGATGCCCTGGAACCACCAGGCCCAAGCCCCCGTACTCGCCTACCACGCTGGCGCGGGCTTTTTCGGGCGGTTCCATACCGGGGCCGGGGTACACGTGCGCATCAATCACATCGCCGGTGCCGCGGTCCGTCCAACCGCTGGCGGAGGTGACCAGTCTGGAGGGATCCAGTTGCTTGACCATCGTGGTCAGCCGCGCCGTCTCATACTGCCCCCAGCCCTCGTTGAACACCACCCATAAAATGATCGAGGGGAAGTGCGAGAAGTGCCGGATCAGCGACTTGAGCTCGGCCTCAAACTGCGCGGCTGATTCGGCCTCGCGCGCCGCATCCGGATCGCGCCAGCCGACCCTCAGACTGTTGGGCGCGCCAGCCGGCAGGTTCCCATTGGGCATATCCTGCCAGACTAACAATCCCAGGCGGTCACAGTGATAGTACCAGCGGGCTGGCTCGACCTTGACGTGCTTGCGCGCCGCGTTGAAACCCAGCCGGCGCATCAGCTCGATGTCGGAACGCAGGGCTTCGTCAGTGGGCGCGGTATAAAGGCCGTCGGGCCACCAGCCTTGATCGAGCAGCCCGATATGGAAGCAAGGCCTGCCGTTCAAGAGAATGCGCGTGTGGCCGTGAGCGTCTTTGCCGAGCGAGACCTTGCGCATGGCGAAGTAACTTTGGACCTCATCCAAGCGCCTGGCCCCGCGCCACAGCGACACCTTCAGCCCGTAAAGGTGCGGCGATTCCGGCGTCCAAAGTCGCGGAGATTTGAGAGCGATGGCCAGCGGCTCGTCTGGCTTGCCCTGCGTGGCAGCCACTGTTTTACCGCCGTCAATGGCTTCCGCCCGGACGGTGACACCCTTTGCGTCACCGTCAATTTCGACGGTTAGCCGGAGGCGGCTGCGATCAACGTCCGGAACCGGCATCAAATGCCGGATGGCGGTGGCCGGCACCGGCTCCAGCCAAACGGTTTGCCAGATGCCAGTCACGGCGGTGTACCAAATGCCCTGCGGATTGAGCGTCTGTTTGCCGCGCGGCTGGGTCCAAGTGTCGGTTGGATCCCAGACGCCCACCATCAACTCCTGCGGCCCGGAAGGCCGCAACGCCTCCGTGATGTCGAAGGTAAACGGCGTGTAGCCGCCCTTGTGCTCACCGATGGTTCGGCCGTTCACCAGCACGGTGGCGTGCCAGTCTACAGCCCCGAAATGCAGCAACACGCGCCCGCTGCGCCAGGCGTCTGGGATCGAGAAGCTGCGCCGGTACCAGAGCCGCTGGTCGGGTCGCACCGCACGCCCCACGCCGGACAGCGCTGACTCGGCTGGGAAGGGCACCAGGATCTTTCCTTCAAAGCTGTTTGGGGCCGGGGCCTCCTTGGGCACAATGGCATAATCCCACAGCCCGTTAAGGTTACCCCACTGTTTACGAACCATTTGCGGGCGGGGATATTCAGGCCAAACAGTATCCGGAGACACATGCGCTGCCCATCGGGTCATGAGGCATCCTTGAACCGGCTTCCAAGCCCCTCCGCTCTGAGCAGCGCTACCGGCGTTTGCCGCGATGATCAAAGCCAGAACAAAGCAAACCAGCACCGAACAACCCTCCTGGAAGGCATTACGATACCAGAATTCAACCGCCGGCGATAATTCCTCGAAGCTTAAAACATGAGCTTGATGGCGAAAGTAAGCTGCCGCTGGCCGTGTCCCTTTTCTCCCGTAATGGTGCCGAAAGCGGAGGAGGTCGGCGAGGTGTTCGGCGAGCCGAACTGCACGTGATTGAGCGTGTTGAAAGTTTCCATGCGGAACTGGGCCTTCCAGCGCTCCTTAATGGCGAAGTTCTTGAACAAAGATAGATCCAGGTTGTTGATCCCGTCGGCGCGCACGCCGCTGAAGCGCAACGGGAAGGTGCGAATGTTCCAGGCGAGCTGCTTGCGTGTGTCGCGCTCGAAGCCGGCTTCGGTGTTAAACCAGCGTTCGGCCCGTCGCTGGCTCACCGGGAGAGGGATATCCTTTAGGTTGCCGGAAAAGATCGCATTGCCAAAGCCCAGCGTGTCGCCGGTCTGGCCTTCGTACCAGCCCTGCAATTGCCAGCCGCTGACCAGGTAATCCAGCACTCCGCGCACGCCGGCGGCCAGCGGCTTGCCGCGACCGAAGGGCAACTCGTAAATGCCGCT
>Ga0123519_10002299_pt1 | contig 32440 bp, 35 predicted proteins | sample YelNatPaOPRAMG02_FD_87396 | JGI IMG/M metagenome (GOLD analysis project Ga0123519, IMG submission 87396) | Hot spring microbial communities from Yellowstone National Park - Yellowstone National Park OP-RAMG-02 (version 2) | ecosystem: Environmental > Aquatic > Thermal springs > Hot (42-90C) ... | reverse complement strand
ATACACATTAAGTGGAAACACCCTTACCTTGGAAGGGCAGGGGATAAGGATAACGCTGACAAGATACGCCTGATAGTGTTATTTATCGTCAGGAGGTTGATTAAAAATGCCCTTCATCTCACTTATTGCCAAGCGAGCATACTTTTTAATACTATTTCAATTTAAGTTTTAGGGGGGAGAGAAATGGGGTTCATGTATAAAGGGTATGGCTTTCTCACAAGCCTTATTTTCATTTTAGCAGATAGATATGTTTTGAAAAGAAAACCAACGTTTCTTGAGGTTCTTGGTGTTGTTTTCATAGGGAGAGTAACCCTTGATGCTGTAATTTTCTCGCTTTACTACTTCACAGGGGAGTGGTTCCTTGGAGCAAGCCTGAATGATTTATCTGACTCAATACTGATTTTTGTTTTCTGGTTAATCTGGTTCTTCTGCGAGAAGTATGATGAGAGAAGAGAGAGGAGCAGGAAAGTGGCTGAGGAAGCGAAGGAGGAGAAAGGGAAAAAAGAGGAGCGCAAGCCGAGGGAAGCCTGAGTAGTTTGGCAAATTTTTCTAAAAGAGTGTTGAACAAAAAACATTGACGGTTTCATAGACACCCCTTTCTATTCACCTATCTTACTTGAATTCTTTTCTCTAAATAACTTTCAACAATTTAGGGAGTGGTAGGATGTAACCATGGTTACAAAAACCATCAGACAGCTCGCCATTCTTAAGTAAAAAACTTAAAATTAGGAGTGCCTCGGACGCTGTTGACCTCATCATTTTTTATCAGGGGTTGTTCATGTCCTCATTGGCGTTATTTATTTGAATTTTCCCGCTTAAATAACCTACGCAACGGATGGCATAAGGTTTATAAATTAAAATTGAGGAATAATTTGAGAATTGTACTAGGAGGGATGGAATGAGAAACTGCATCACACTTGTTCTTCTGCTTCTAGTTTCACTCACTTTTTTTGGCTGTGTGGATATGGGCGCAAAACCATGCAAGCAGGACAGCGATTGCAAGGATTGGCAGGTGTGCAATCTGAAGAGCGGGAAGTGCGTTGTGAGGGAGGGCTACTGCGCTGCGGATGTTGACTGCAAGGATTCAAGGATGGGATGCAATCTTTTGACTCATAAATGTGAGTTCAGAGGTGGCTTCTGCCTTGACGATTATGACTGCAAGGAGTGGCAGTTCTGTGATAACTCAACACAGAGATGCCAGGTAAAAGCTGGGAGATGCGATGTTGATACGGAATGCAACAGATGGGAGAACTGCGATGTGAAGAAGCACAGGTGCGTTGCAAAAGCAGGGTTCTGTTCGGATATGTATGACTGCGCAAGCTGGCAGAACTGCAATGAGGAAACCCATCTCTGCGTTGCTGGTGTTGGTTACTGCAATGATGACTTTGACTGTGACAGATGGGAGACGTGCAACGCAAAAACCCATCTGTGCACTCCAAAAACAGGCTTCTGCAACAATGATTTGGACTGCGATTCAAGATACATCTGCGGTTCGGATCATAGGTGCACCCTGCGCAGCGGTTACTGTTTGAATGATTCAGAATGCGGCTGGTGGCAGTTGTGCGACCAGAAAACGCTCACCTGCAAAGCAAAGAGGGAATACTGCGATACGGAGAAGGAGTGCGGGAGCTGGGAGATATGCAATGGAATAACCCACAAGTGCGAGCCAAAGACAGGTTATTGTTCCAAGGACAGCGACTGCGGTGAGTGGCAGAGGTGCAACGAAAAACATCTCTGTGTAACCAGGGGAGGGATGTGCGGTTCGGATAAGGAATGCTCTGCAGATGAAAGATGCGATTTAACCCCAGGAAGCCCAACTCTGTATACCTGCGTAAAAAGGAATATACCGTGCACTGGCGACTGGGACTGCCCTGGCTCAACGTGCAACCTTCAAACAAGGCTGTGCAGATAGTCACTCTCTTATCAATTTTTCTATTCTGTCGCATATCTCAAAGAAGACTGGGTGCCTTTCATAATTCACCCTTGGGCGGGGTAGATCTATCGGTATGTCACCAACTACCTTGGCAGGCCTTTTTGACAGAACTATAACTCTGTCCGCCATAAAAACCGCTTCCTGTATTAAGTGGGTTATCATCAGTATTGTGTTGGTTGGTATGCTTGTATCTCTCCATATTTCAAGCACATCCTCCCTCAGTGTTTGCGCGGTAAGCGCATCCAATGAAGAGAATGGCTCATCCATAAGAAGAATTTCTGGTTCAACTGCAAGCGCTCTGGCGATGCCAACCCTCTGCTTCATTCCACCAGAAAGCTCAGGTGGGTAAGCATTCTCAAACCCCTCAAGCTCACACAGTTTTATGTAGTGGCTTGCGATTGCATGCCTCTTTATTTTCGGTATTCCAATTGCTTCCATCCCAAGCTCAATATTCTCCCTGACAGTTAACCAGGGGAGAAGGGCGAAGGTTTGGAATATCATTGTCGCCCTTTTTGGGTCAGGCCCTTGGATTGGCTCCCCGTTAAACAGCACCTCGCCAGAGGTTGGCTTCTCCAACCCAGCAATTATTCTCAGCAAGGTGCTTTTCCCACAACCGCTCTGTCCAAGTATGCAGACAAACTCATGTGGCTGAACGTCAAAGGTGATGCTGTTCAAAACTCTTATTTTCTCCCCATTCTTTGTGAAAGATTTGCTTACGTGTCTGACGCTCAGAAGCGGCATACTCCCACTTTTAAGTCATTTCAAATTTATACCTTTCTGCCTTCATGAAAAGATAGCCCCAAACGAAGTGGTTGAGCAGAATCACTGTTAAAGACATGGTGGCGATGGCAATTGTGATCAACCATGGGTCGCCCCACTCCGCAGTTGCTTTGTTTATGAATGCGCCCAACCCTGTGACAGAGTAAGGATGAAGAGGGGAGGAGCCGTTTACAGGTGTGAGAAGAGTGATGTATCCTGAGGAAGCAGGGATGGTGATTGCAGTGTTGTTTTCAGGAGCTGAGCCAACATCGCCAACAGCGAAGCTGATTGGAAGCTGAAGTTCACCAGAGGAGGAATGGAAAATCAATGATGCGTTATGGTTCCCAACACCACTCACCTCAAGCATACCAGAGCATTTCCCTCCAAAGCAGTCTATCCTTGAAACTTTTTCTCCAACCACTGCAGTTATGCTGTTCAGCTCAACTCCGGAGTAGTTTGCCTCAAACTGAACATAACCTCCGTAGTTTATATATTCGCTCACTATGGTTGCATTCCAAGCCCCGCCCCATGCCTGTATGCTTCCAACAATTATTCCCGGGAATATCGCAGGCAGTATGATATACCTCACAAACTTCCAATCCTTTATACCAAAAGAGCTTGCAGCTTCAGTTATATCTTTTGGTATTCTCTTTATTGCCCCAATGATATTGAATAGTAAATACCACTGGCTGCCGGTGAGGAGGAGGAGTATCGACGCAAGCTCAAGCCCAATGGAACCTGTTCCAACGTATTTGAAAACAATTATCATGATGAATGGAAACAGAGCAAGCGCTGGCACCGATTGCCCTATATCAAAAATTGGGAGGAATATGTTGGAGAGGAATTTGTTCCTTGTGATGATGACTCCTGCTGCCAACGTCCAGGCAAGCGCAATCAGGTAAGCAACAAATATTCGGAACATTGAGCGCAAAGCAAAGTATGGAATGAGGTATGCTTCTGGGTGAGTTTTGAGGGATAGCTGTAAATCCTCAAGCGGTTTCTGGAGGGAAGCTGCAACAAAAAGCCCAAGGAAGTACATGGTTATCAGGAAAAGGAATGAGAAGATAACCAGCTGGCGCAGAGCCATTCTTCTTGGGTCGAGCACCACCTCTGGTTTTTGCAGCTCAATGCGCACCGTGGGAATCTTGGGAATTTTCTGGGAGTACCTTTCTGAGAGAAATTCAACCAAATCATCAAGCTTCTCAAAAAAAAGCTCTAGCAGGGTTGCAAGAAGAGAGGGGCGAGCTCTTGAAACTTCCTCCCCGCCAAGTGTCTGCACCTTGAATTTGTCTGAGTATTCAAGAAGCGGAGCCCAGATGAGCTTGTTTATCACGAGCACAAGCAGGATGAATACCCCGAGCCCAAATAAAGCAGAGGGAATGTTCTGCTGCACGTATACTGCATTGGCAAGATAGTAACCAACCCCTGGAAGGGTGTAAAGCATTCCGCCAAATGTCATAAACTCGCATGCAACCAGAAAATACCATCCTCCTCCCCATGCGAGGATGCTTCCTGTTATGAAGGATGGAAAGATGAAGGGGAGCAGAAGTTTTCTTAAATACTTGAAACCAGTTAAACCAAACGCCCTTGCAGCATTCGCCAAATCCTCTGGGATGCTTCTCACTGCCCCGTAAACTCCAAAAGCAACAGCCCATGCCTGTCCTGTGAAGATGAGGATAACTGAGGCAATCTCAACTCCAAGCTGCCCTGGGAAGAGGTTTATGAAAAAAAGTATTGCTGCTGGCAGAAAGCCTAAAACTGGGATGGATTGGAGGATGTCAAGCAGGGGTATCATAACCCTTCTTGGCTTCTCATACAAACCTGCAATTATTCCATAGGATAAACCAAATGCAACAGTTAAAAAATATGCTGCAGTCATGCGAAGCATTGTTCTGAAAATGAAGTATGGGATGTTTGGGGTTTCGGGGTTCTTCGCAATTTCATCAAAAAAACCAGGAAAGAGGGCTGCTAATAAAACTAGTAGGGCAAAGGCAACTACCAGTAGAATAATTTTGAAAAAACTCCCTCCAATCTGCATTGAGAATGTTTTTACAAACAATCTTTATATTATTTAACCTAAATAATAATGGGGGTGTTTTTTATGGCTGGGAAAGCCATTCTGGTTGTATGCGATGGGTTGGGTGACAGGCTGATTAAAAACAGAACTCCTCTGCAGATGGCGAGGAGGAATAACCTGAACAAGCTTGCTTCAAAAGGAGTGACAGGTTTGATGCACACCATAGCGCCTGGGGTGATACCTGGAAGCGATACTGCGCATCTTGCTTTGTTTGGTTACGACCCGTATACCTCATATCAGGGGAGAGGGGTGTATGAGGCGCTTGGAGCTGGTTTGGAGCTGGAGGAAGGGGATATTGCGTTCAGGTGCAACTTCGCAACGGTGGATGAAAGGGGGATAGTGAGGGATAGAAGGGCAGGGAGAATAAAGGATGTGGGTCCTGTGCTTGCAAAGGAGCTTGACGGACAGAAAGTGGACAGCGTGAGGATTGTTTTCAAGGCAACAACAGAACACCGAGGGGTGCTTGTTCTGAGAGGGCAGGGGCTTTCTAGGAATATAACCGATACAGACCCACATGAGCTCAATGTGCCAGTTTTGAAGTCAAAGCCGTTGGATGGGACGATGGAGGCGAAGAGAACTGCTTTCATATTAAACCGATTTACTGATTTATCGTATGAGATACTCAGCGAGCATCCAATAAATGAGGAAAGGGAGAAGAAGGGGAAACCACCTGCAAATATAGTTCTGTCAAGAGGGGCTGGAGCGTATAAGAGTTTGGATTCGCTGGGGGATAAGTATGGAATAAAAACTGCTTGCATAGCAGGAGGAGCCCTTTACAAGGGAGTTGCAAAGGCTGTTGGGATGGACGTGATTGAAGTGGAAGGCGCAACTGGAACAGCGGATACGGATTTGATGGCAAAAGCAAAGGCAGCCAAGAAAGCGTTAGAAGATTATGATGTTGTTTTTCTGCACGTGAAAGCAACAGATAACTTCAGCCATGATGGGGATGTGAAGGGAAAAGTGAGGATGATTGAGAAAATTGATAGGATGATTGGTGAGCTGATGAAAACCGATTCGTATATAATATTCACCGGCGATCACAGCACTCCCTGCTCACTTAGGAACCACTCTGCAGACCCTCTGCCAATAGTGATTTATGGAGAGGGTGTTATACCAGATGATGTTAAGAAATTTGATGAGGTTTCGTGCATGAAGGGTGGGCTGGGGCATATAAGGGGGATGGATGTGATTCCCATCATATTGAGTTTGATAGGAAAAACGAGCATTTTTGGTTCGTAGAGGTTTAGCGGATGAAGTATAAATTTCTTGAGCATACTGCTGATGTGCTTTTTGAAGCCTACGGCAAAAGCTTTAAGGAAGCATTGGAGAATGCTGCAGCTGCGATGTTTGAGGTGATGTGCCATACTGAAAGAGTTGAGGAAAGCGAAAGGTTCGAAGTGAGGGAGGAGGCAGATAGTTTGGAAAACCTGACTGTTTTCACTCTTTCCACCATTCTATCTGAATGCGAGGTGAGGGGGGTTCTGCCGAAGAGGTTTGAAGTGAAAAGCTTCTCTGAAAGGAGCGGTGAGTATAATTTGCATGGGGTTGTTTACGGTGGCAAATGGGAAAGCAGCAAAGTTAAAAAAGATGTTAAGGCAGTCACCCACCATATGGCGAAAGTTGAGGTGAACGGAAAATTCAAAATAAGAATGCTGCTTGATATCTAGGTTTCCTGAAAAAGCTCCTCCAGCTCTTTGTTTAACTTTTCAATTTCATCCAAATCAGTTTGAAGGTTCACCCAAACTTCGTCTGAATGAGTTTCAACTTTTATTTTGCCAAGCACGCTTGCCAGAGTGCTCTCTGCTGGCGACAACCCTCTTGCCAGTGAAACGTAGCTCTCAACTAATTTTGAAATATCATTTGCGCTTGGCGCATCGTCTGCAAGCAGAATTGTTTTTAGGTAGATTTTCCTTCCGTCCTTGCTGATGGATAAACCAAGGGATTTCATCCTTGAGAAAGCAGCGCTGCTGAAAGTTCCCTTGCTGGAGTTCAGCTCCTCTCTCATCGTTTCAGTATTTTCAAAAAGCAGCATGAAAACTGCCTTTTCATCAAGTTTTTCATAAACTCTTTTCAGAGAGCTTCGCGTTTTGATGCTCTCTCCCTTTCCATTGCCCAAATCCACTGAATCCTCAACTGCTTCCTTTGAACCACCAACAAGAAAGTTCTGGAGGAAGGAGAAGTATGTCTTGTTCTCTGGTGCTTCCTTTGAAGCAACTTCGTAGATAACCTGGTTGTCATGCTTAAGCTCGTTTATCAGATTATTGAGCTTCATGTTATTCAGGACTTTTTCCTTCTCTATCTTTCCTTTCGCGATGAAACCACCATAAGCTTCGCTCTCCTGCTTAAGCGAGTCAAATTTGAAGAATAGGACAATTCTCTCAATATCAGTTGGGTTTATGCCTGTTGTCGCCTCAACTCTTTTTATCTCAAACTGCATTTCCTCAGTGCTGTTGTACATTGTGATGAGATCAGAGTCGTTGAGCAGAGCGGAGGGGCGGAAGATTATCAATGCGTTAGCTGATTTCGGCACCATCTCAAGCTCATCCTTCTGCCCCCCTGGCAGAGCTATGCAACCAAAAAACAAAACAAACAGTAGGAGGAAGGTAAGTTTTTTCATAGTTCATTTTTGCCTGAGAAATTATAAAAAGTTATGCAAGAATTTAAAGGAGAGCGCATAAAATAATAACATGTTTTCATGGTTTGTATCGGACAGGGGGAAGGGGCAGGCAAGCACCATCCGAGTTGGGAAGGATGGGTTTGATATAACATTCAGGAGGGGGTATGGAAGCTACACGGTGAGAGGTTATCATCTTTTTATGCTGAAAAAAGTTGAGAAGGAGTTCAACATCCCGAGTTTGTTCACAAGAAAGTTCAGAGGGATACCATTCTCAATTCTGTATGATTTTGAGGATGAGAGAATTTATTTGGTTAGCATTGGGGTGAGAAGGGAGGTTGTTGAAAGCATTTTTGCAGGGGTGGAGGGATTGGAGTTTGAGTATCTGTTTGAATGCTTGGATGAAGAAATAGAGCCAAGAACTCTGTGGAGGTATGTTGCATTTCCTCTTCCACAGGAGTTTTATGATTATTCAGATATCAGCAGCGAGCGAGCTTTATTCCTTCAATCAAAAATTTATTATAACCCCGAAAACCTTGCGGATATTTACAACGCAATGAGAGGCAGGAAAGCAAAAATGCTTGTATCGTTTGTGCCGGCTTCAGAGGAGGAGCTGGAGAGGGAGAGGGAGTTATACGAGGGGGAAGCGGAGTTGAAGGAGCCGATGGAGCTCCGCAGAAAGGAGAGGAAAGTTTCAAGGTTGGTTTTGTTGAGCAATGTGCTTGCGAGCATGTTCACAACAACTCCTGTAACTGATTTGAGCAAGGGAGCAGTTTACTCAACTGAGAAGGTTGAAAGAGTGGGGGAGAAGAAGAATTTGGAGAGAAGGCACATCGCACGCACCATAGTTGGGATGTGCAACCTTGCAAAGTTCACGAATGATGCAATATTCAGAGTGTCATTTATTGGTTATGGAGAGAATTCAGATCTGTTGGAGATGCATTTCCGCTCCAAGTTTCCATGCTTGAAGGAGCCTGTTTCGGTTACTGAGGAGCTCACATACGGCATACCGCAGGGTGGCGGTGATGTGATGAGCGGTTTGTTCGCCTCAAACTTCATCTACTTCCCAAAGAAGTATGGAGAGGAAAAGAGTTTAAAAGGAAATCAGCAATAATTTAGTGTCAGCCCCGTCATCTAGTTGGCCAAGAGGCGAAAGCCTGGTAAGATAACGGGCTCTGGACCCGTTGACGTCGGTTCGAATCCGACCGGGGCTATTACGAAATCAGTAGTGGTTTACACATCTGTTCATCATGGAAACACAAAAAGGATAGCTGAAGCAATCGCAGAGGCGCTTGGCGCAAAGCTGGTGAAAGCAGACGAAGCTGAACCAAGCAGCATTTTGAAGTTCGATTTAATTGGGTTTGGCTCCGGAATTTATATGTTCAACTACCACCGGAGCGTTTTTGATTTAATTGAGAAACTTCCAAAAGTTAAAAAGAAAGCATTTGTTTTCTCAACGAGTGGAAGCGGAAAAATTCAGGGAAATTTGAAGGAGAGGCTGGAGGAGAAAGGTTTTGAGGTGATTGGGGAGTTTCACTGCAAAGGGTGGGATACCGTGGGTCCGTTGAAGTTGATTGGCGGAATTAATAAAGGGAAACCTGATGAAAGAGATTTGGAAAGGGCAAGGGAGTTCGCAAGAAGTTTGAAAAGAAAGGTATAACTCAGTCCAGCTTTGTATACACGTAGCTTTTGACTGCTTCTTTCGCCTTTCTTATGTCATCAACTTTGAAAGCAAACAGCCCCTCCTTTCCCTTCTTCTCCAAGCTGTAAACACTTCGTATATTCACTCCCTTAAATGCAAGTATCGCAGCAACCGTTCCTATTTCACCTGGCCTGTCAACAAGCTTGAGGACAAGCACCTCGGACTCGGCTGTTAAGAAGCCTGCTTCCTCAAGTATTCTCTTCACTTTTTCAGTATCCTTCACAACGATGTGTATTACTGCTGTCCCACCAATGCTTTCAGCAGAGAGGTAATCTATATTTATCTTATTCTCGCTCAGTTTGTTTGCAATCTTCGCCAACAAACCAACCCTATCCTCAGCAAATATGGTTAACTCCTTCATTTCTACCGCCTCAAATTTATTGAAGGGAGGAGTATATTAAATTATTCCTTGCAGAATTAATCGTGTATTTGGTATGGAGAAGGAGCCGAAAGGTGTGAGGGAAGTTAAAATTATAGCTGCATCTTTCAAGAGGAGCCTTACGAAGGGAGACGCTGAGGAGGAGAGGGAAGCGAAGGAGATTGAGAGGGAGTATTCTGAAATTTCAAGAAACCCACTCGAAGTTGCAGAGTTCACCGCACTTTATGTTCTCCTTATGTTATCACCTCTCATAATTCTATTAATTAATTATTTAAATGGGGTTAACCCAGAGGCTCCTGATGTTAGAAATAACTTACTCAGAGTAAGCTTTGGTTTCTCTTTTTTTGGTTTGTTGATGTTTTTTGCAGCTCCAGAGGGGCTGAGGGATGTGATAAAGGATATGGTAAGGAAAGGAGGGGAGGTAAGTGATAGATCAAAAAGATATCTTATGTTGGTGAAGCACAGCGAGTACCAGATATTCAGTGCAGCATTTGTTTTCATATTGTTTTTCTCTTTACAATATTGGCTCACCGGCTATATGCCAAGCAGGGAGGAGTTTTGGAATTGGGTTGCTCTACCGTTTACAATAGCGATAATGTATTTTCTTTGGAAATACTTTGGGCGTTATATGCGCCCGCTTTACAGAATAATTGATGCGCTTCCACTCAACCTACAACTGTTCTGTATATTCCTGGTTGTTCTGCTTGTGCTGCTTCCAAATTATGCTAGTTGGATTTTTGAGCATGGAATCTTTGGAGAGTTTGTAATGAACGCAGTTGTTGAGCTTTTCTTTCTCTCGCTTTTTATGGAGTGTGTTGGAGTTGCGATTGAGCTTATACTGTTTATGGGAGTGAGGTATGGACTGGTTGGAACTCTTTCATCAATTCCGTTGGTGGTTTTCACATATCTAGTTTCAGCGATAGTTTCACCATTTTTCGGTTTGACTGGCGGAATTAATTTATGGTATGCTCCAGCTTTTATCGGAGGAGGTGTAATTTCACTGTTTCTTGGTTTTTACAGAGAGGATAAAAAAGTGTATGAATGGTATGCAGCAGCTATATGCATTGTCTCATCCTTTCTGCTTATCGCAAATAGGGAAGTTCAGCACGCATCAATTCTTATTATGGTTGCTCTCCTTGTTGCTTTTACTATTTATGATGCGAAAAAAGCTGGGAGACTTACCCTTCAACCCATTTAATAAACTCCTTTGAGCCTCTCTCAACTTTGAATGCAACAATGCAAGGCAGTTCGTATGGGTGAAGCTCCTTCACCCTTCTCTCAAGCTTTTTGTAGTTTCTATCAGTTATTTTTGCAATGAGGACGCATTCCTTTTCTTTTTCAAGCTTCCCCTTCCAGAAAAAAATAGATTCAATCTGAGGGATGATGTTCACGCATCTCGCCAGCTTTTCCTTTACAATCACCTCACCAACCCTTCTGGCTTCTTTCTTATTTGGAAAGGTGATGTAAACAAAGAGCATCAATCTCCCTCCGAGAAATCAACAAGCGTCATCTGCGATGCTCTTTCAATTGCTTTTGCATCATATCCTCTTCTCCTAAGCTCGCTCGCAAAACGGACAGTTTCGCCGTGCGCACAGTAAACCTTTTTCGGCGATGCTCTTTCAACGTATTCAATTAACTGATTGAAATCCGCATGGTCGCTCAGGGGAAAAGCCCTATCTGCGGAGTAACTGTATCTCAGAGCCCAACCACTTGCAACCGCGCACACAACCTTTCTGTGGTATAAACTTTCAAGTTTTTTGCAGAAACTTCTGTTTGCAAGCTGAGGAATTGTCACGGCAAGGAAACTGCCTCGCATAACCTCCTCTGCCTCATCACTTCTCACCGGAATTCTTTCAAGCTTCACACCAAATTTCTCATAAACCCTGCATGCTTTTTCAATGCTTGACTCAACAACTGGGGCAACTCCAAGGTATTTGTTTGAAAATTTCACAAGCTCCTGAGCTTTCCCAACTGGGTATCCCCCGAGAAGGACTATCGCTCCTCTTTCAAGGTTGCTTTTAACCCATTTTGCCATGCTGGAATAAACAAACTCCCTGTCTGGAAACACCATTTCGGGTGAACCATACGTGCTTTCTATCAGAAGGACATCGCATTTTTCCACTTCCGCCCCCTTTGTTGTCAAACCATCCTGAAGCTTGAAGTCTCCTGTGTAGATGAAAACAGTGTTGTCGTATTCTGTTTTGAGTTGCCGTGAGCCTAGAATGTGGCCGGAGTTAAGGAGTTCAAGCTTGACTCCATCAAACTTCAATGGAGCAACATCAAAGTAACCAGCGAGCGCAAGGGTTTCTTGCGAAGCGAGTATTCTCTTTTTGCCTTTTCTTAAAGCAGCTAAATGGTCGGAATGAGCATGAGAGATAAAGCAGTTTTCCCTTCCGGATCCGTCCAAAGAGATAGCTGTCTCTCCAACTTCAAAGTTCATGGCAGCATCCAGTCGCATGATGAATTTTCTCTTTCTTTAAATAAATATTCCCCCAAATAATATTAAAAACTCAAACGCAAAATAGATTGGTGTTTGCATGTATGATATTGTGATTGTTGGGGGTGGACCAGCTGGTCTAACCGCAAGTATATTTGCGGCAAAAAGAAAGCTTAACGCAGTTGTTTTTGATTGCGGGGAGTTTGGAGGGCAACTCCTCACTGCTTTCTGGATTGAAAATTACCCTGGGATGGGAAGGGTGGAGGGAAAGGAGCTTGCGAGAAAGCTTGTAGAGCATGCTAGGGAAGCAGGAGCTGTTATGAAAAAGGAGGAGGTGAAGCTGATTGAAAAAAAGGACAGAGCATTTCTCGTGAAAACAGAGGAGAACGAGTATGAGACAAAAGCAGTGATAATTGCAACTGGAGCGAAGTGTCGCAGTATTGGGGTATGCGGGGAGAATGAGTATTTGGGGAAAGGAGTTTCATTTTCCGCAAGTTGCGATGGGGAGAGTTTCAAAGGAAAAAAGGTTGCGGTTATTGGGGGAGGTGACTCTGCGCTGAAAGCTGCTTTGCATTTAAGTAGAATAGCTTCTGAGGTTTACCTAATTCACAGGAGGGAGGAGTTCAGAGCAGAGGAGGGGTTGCAGGCAGAAGTGAGGAGGGGTGGTGTGAAGTTGCTGTTGAACAAAGCTCCGAAGGAGTTTAAAGGAGATACGCACTTAAGAAGTATTGTAATTGAGGATGTGAACAGCAAAGAGATAACAGAGTTGAAGGTTGATGGAGTTTTCGTGTATATTGGAAGCACTCCCGCATCATCTCTCGCTGCAAAGCTTGGAGTTGAGGTGGATGAGAGAAGCTTCATAAAAGTTGATAGAAATCAAAAAACGAACATAGATGGAGTTTTTGCAGCAGGTGATATAACTGGTGGAATCCTGCAGGTGATAGGGGCGTGCGGGGAGGGAGCAGTTGCAGCAACAAGAGCGTATGAGTATATTAAAAGCATGCAAAAAACACAGTAAGATTAATATATCCTCAGGAATAATTACTCTTGGGTGATAGGATGCCGGAACCCTTGCTGAGAGTGTTGATGTGGGATGTGAAAGCGCACTGGATGCATTTACTTTTTGTATTGTTCCCAGTTGCAACAACGCTGTATGTGATGGCGCTTGCCAACCCATTTGCATTGCTGAGGCCTGGCGCGGTTGGCGATGTTGACATATCAAGAGCGACTCTCTGGACACTAATCTCAATCAACGTTTCCCTTATATTCATACTTGTTGAGCTGACTACAATATACCTGCTCTGGTTCAGCGAAAAGCAAAAGAGGAAGTGATTTGAGGTATGTTATGCGAAAAAAGACATACCTTGATTTGCTTATTTTACTGCTTCAGAGCGGAGGGGGCGATACAGTTTTTGCAACAACAGGTGACATCGCACGCGAGCTTGGGATATCGCAGCAAAGCGCTTCGAGATGGATGATAGAGCTTGAGAGGGAGGGGTTTTTGAAAAGAGGGCATTCAACCATCTCCCTAACAGACAAGGCAGTTGAGGAGCTCAGGAGGTTATACTGTATACTGAGGAGCTCATTTGAGGAGGAGTTTCCAATCAGAATTTCTGGGTATGTGGTTTCTGGTTTGAAGGACGGCCAGTATTATCTTTCTCTTCCCCAGTATGTAAAGCAGTTTGAGAAGAAGCTTGGATTCTCCCCATTCCCCGGGACTTTGAATGTGGTAATTGACGACAGGGATAAGAAGCTGATGCTGGGCAGGATGAGAGGAATTATAGTGGATGGGTTCAGCATTGGGATGAGGGTGCTTGGAAAAGTGAAGTGCTTCCCTGCAGTCATCAACGATAAAGTGGAGGGGGCGATTGTGCTTCCTGAAAGATCCCACTACAACTCAGGGACGGTTGAGATAATTTCTAAGCATAACTTGAGGAAAACGCTGAAGCTGAAAGACGGCAGCAGGGTTAGGATAAAGGTTGTGAAACCTAGTTTTTAGGGCTCGCAGATGAGAGGAGACACCTCCTTAAATCTCCTCAAAGCTTCCTTCCCTTTTTCGTTTAACACATAACCCTTCGGGTGCTTGGTGAGGAGCATGTTCTCCTCAGCAAACCTCAAGCACTCCGCAACTTCCTTCTTATTTATCTTTGTAATTTTCGTTATTTCTGGAAGAAGTTGTGGTTGATCATTTATTGATTCCATTACTGCAAGGCACGTGCTACACGCGAACTTCTTCAACAACCCAAACTCCTCCTTTTCTTCCTTCATGTTTATTTTTCTGTTTTTTGTAGTTTATAAATTTAGTGGAAGTTCATACGACAGATGACGAGGAGCAGTTATATTTATAAATTGAGGAGTGCATAAGTTAACCAAACGTAAGGAAGGCTGACTGTCTGTCTGCGTATGCAGGTAGGAAGAAAAGCTCTTTCTGACGTTTAAAAGAAGAGGTGTAAAGAATGGAATTTGGAAGAAAAGCTGACTTTGGCCCTAAACCTGTTCAGGTGGGCGATGAGAGAGATGTGACAATAGAGGCAGTTGCGTCAAAAGGAGACGGAATCGCGAAGGTTGAGGGATTCGTGATATTCGTCCCAAATGCGAAAGTTGGAGAGAAACTGAAAGTGAGGATAACGGAAGTAAAAAGAACATGCGCAATTGCTGAGAAAATAGGGGAAGCAACAGTTTAAACTGGAATGCTTTTTCTTTTATTTTCCTTTTCCTAGCGTAGGCTACATCTCCCCCGTGAGCTTCTCAACGAATGAGGAGGGGAGTGTTTTTTTAGAAGCGAGAGCTTTCTCAAAAGCAGCCCTTATTGCTGGGTAGCCCTCAGTTAAACCTCTCCACGAGCCACTGATTATTTTACCTGATGATGTTTTCAGCCCAATCCCAAAATCAACCCACTCCTGCAGGTTGGCATTCCTCTCCAGCAGCATCTTCAGAGAAACCTCTGCTTTTGCATTAGAAGGCTCGTTCGCTCTGACAGATGACCAGTATGCGACATTCTCAATATTCTCAGCTGTTTTCTCCAAGTTTATTCTCAGCTCAAGCAGCTCGGTAAGCCTTTCCTTCAGCTCAAAGGATGAGCTGAGCATCCACTCATCCTCCTTTGGCTTAACTCTTTTGAAAAGCTTGCTTATTCTTAGGATAATTGATTTGAAGGAAATTAACTCGGAGGGGGATTTTTTCAGCAACTCCTCGCAGCTTTTTATCTTCGGTTCAACCACGTCTCTTGAATAGTTTTTCAATGAGTTGCTCAAGGAATGCAGTTTTTGAGAGGATGCTTTCCAGAAGTTCACCTCGCATCTCTCCCTTGTTTTTCTTTCTGCAAGGAGCGGTTCGAATGTCTCAACTGCCTCCATAACTGTTATCCTGCAGGGGAGTATAAAAAGCTACAGCTTATTTTTCAAGTAAAACCGCATTTACAACTCCGTGCTGCCCCGGCCTGCTTGTCACCTTTGCTTTGCCAATTTCTGTTTCTATAATCGCTCCTTTTGTAATTATGTTCATTCTCGCATGGTGTCTGTTGTCTGGCGATTCCACAACTGATTTTATTTTCACTTTCTTTATTCCCTGCGGTGTTGTAACGTTTGCAAATGCCGCTCTCTTCAGCTTTATCTTTATATTCCCTCCCCTTGTTCTCTCAAACCTCACCGCAACCTTCTCGTCAACTTTTGTGCTTGTGAACGGACCTCCAACTTCATGCAGGCGCTTATCCCTGAACTTTCGGAGTTGCTTGCCGCTTCCAGTTGTTTTTCTTTTTGGTTTTCCGTGGAACTGCTCCATATGAACACCTTTTTTATACAAGTTTTTTTAATATTATTTTATGGAGTTCAGAGTTGTTCCTGCGAGGACGAAGTTCCAGGATGTTGAGGCGCTTCTCTCCAAGATGAGGGAAGTTTCAAGGAGGAGGAAAGCTGTCATCCAAGCCTTCGACCCGGATATGGTTCTCTCTGAAAACCACCTTATATTTTCCGCTCAGCATGCTTTTAATGCTTTTGCTGGAGGGAAGGGAGTTGCGAGGAAGCTCGAGAGCGAGTTGCTGCTGTGGGCTGCTGCCACAAGGAGAATTGAGGAAGCTGTGAAAAGAGTTGGGGTGAAAGATCCGAAAAAAGTTGTTTTCCTTGTTGAGAGAGGAAAGGAGAAAGCGCTGAAGGAGCTGGGGGCTGAGAGGGATGAATCCATTTTGAAAATGAGCAAGGAGAAAATGAGCAGAATAATCCACACGTTCAAGATAAATGAAAGAGCGTGCGAGTGCTACTCATTGGAGGAGCTTCTGCTTGAGAAAATTGCAATGCAGGCTCTGGAAAGATGAGCGTTTATCTGAACTCCTCGCTGAGCACCTTTCGTATATATTTTGCCTTTTTCTTCCCAATCTTCTCAACCTCTCTTAACTCCTGCTCGCTTGCCTTTGCGATGTTCTCTATTGTTTTGAATTTGTTCAGCAAAGCAACTGCAAGCTTCGGTCCAACTCCTGGGATTGACTCAACAATCATCCTCTGTTGCTCAGCCAATGTGTAAGCTTTTTTGTTTCCTTTCAGCCTCACAACAACTTCCTTTTCAAGCTGCTCCCTTTTTGCTAAGGAGAATATCATCTCAGCAGTTCCCTCAACGTCTCTTGTGAAAAAAACTTGAATTCCATAATCAAGAATCAGAGCAGAGATTGCTCCAAGAAGGGCATTTCTGTTAACTCTTTCTTCAAACTCCTCTCCTTCAACAATCATTATGCACTTCTCAAAGTTGTCAATCATGTTTTCAGCCTGCTTGAAAAGCCTTCCGTCAATTATTGAGCTTTCAAAATCGCTTCTTGTTTTCCTTTCAACAACCGCTCTTTCTGAAATGATGAAATCGCCAACTGGAAGGGTTTTTATTCTCACAACTGCTCCAAGCTCCTTGAGAATATCTGCAACGGAGCATCGGCTCTCCTTCTCATCCACAAACACCTCCACCCAATCTCGCCTTTCCTGCGAAAACTTGGCTAGGGAGCTCTGCTCCATCCAATCACCATTCTAGAATTAGCAGATACTTGTTTATTTGTGTTCCTTTAACCACCGCTCCATTTCTTTTTTTACAGATTCAAACTTTATTTTGTTGATTGCTCCCTCCAGCATGCGGAGTTTAATCTCATCCGGCAGTTTTGATTCGGAGCAGAAAGAGAACGCATGTCTGCAGACTGATTCGTGCGGTGTTTCCTTTGCAACTGTGCAGATGAGGGCTGCTTTTCTTTCATCTACCAAATCAAGCTGTTTAAGTCTATCCACCGCTGCTTTGCAAACCTCTGGATTTTTATGAGAGATTGCAATTTCAACAAGCTCCTCTGGGTTTTTTATTGCATTCAGCTTAAGTTTGTCAATAAATGAAATTCCGGGCATGTTTATCATATTCATTCAAGGTATTTATTAATTGTTAGTATGAGAATTGAAAGTTAAAGCGAAGCGCAGAACTCCTCAATCTCGCTGAAGCTTATGCTGCAGCCTGCAAACTTCAAACCATAAAGCGCTGCTTCTATTGCACGCTTCTCCATCCCCCCGTATTCTTTCAGCAAACCCTTTTCATATCCAACTATCGCAAGCTCAGTGCTTCTGAAAAAGTTCAGCTCATCCGTCATCTCAGCAAACTTCCTCAGATTTGTGTCATCAACCTCTATTCTGCTGCTGAATTCTGTCTCCATGTGTTTTCTCAGTTCCTCTGGTGCTTCCACAAGCATTCTTGTTGTTCTCTCATCTATCATCACATTTTTAATCCCAAGCTCTATTGCAAGGGCAAGAGTTTCAGTTTCCCCTTCATGAATCAGCTTCAGGTTCCTTCCGTGGAGGGAGAAGATGCTGTTTCCAAGGGAGAGAAGCTCGTAGGTAGCTTTCCCCAAATTTGGAGTTTCAATAACCTTAATCGTATTCTCAAGCAAAAGCTTCTTCAGCCTTATCGCGCCCAGCGTGTGGGATTTTATCTCAAGCGGATGGTCAACCGCCTCCCGCTCAACTGTTTTTGAGATTATGAAATAACCACCAAAGCTTTTGCTCAATTCCGAAAGTATCCAGAGAAGGCAAGAATCGGATAGGGAGATGAGGGAGCTTGAATCGCATACTATTGAATTCTCCGGCACTCTACCGGAATAGCTTTCGGACATTTTTAAGCCTCTCGCTAATTGATTTTGTTCTACCAACTCTGTCATGCATCAACGTCTTGCCCGAATAGCTCAGCACAGCGCTCTCGCTTGTGCCGGTGAGCTCAATCGCATTACCAAGTGAAAAGCCCTGTGCGTATAAGTAGGAAGCGAACTTCAATCTTGCTTTGTTGAAGAGAGTTTGCACGTATCTTCTATCCTCAGTGTCAAGTGCTTTCAGCTCATCCGAAATGGATTTCAGATAAAGCTTCATCTCCTCTGCTCTGTTCTCCTCAAGCGAAACAACTGCGTTATGCAAGTTTTCCTCAATTTTTTCAATGAACTCCTTTTTCACTCTTTTAGTCCAATAACGCGGTTTCTCAAGCACTTTGGCAAGCACATATGAAACTATTGCAATGTCAAGAAGCTCCTTCTCCTCACCGATTGCAAATGAACTAACACATCTATCGCTTATCTTCCTCAGCTCGGAAAGCTCATTCGCCATAAGGGCATTGAGCATTTCCTTCAATGCCTCTGTTGTGGTGTAGCCCATGTGGTTGATTTAGGTGAATGTGATTTAAATATCTCCCTTCAAGTTGGAGTGTGGAGAAGCAGGGGTGAATTTCACGAGAGAACGAAATATTTATATACCCCTTCCTTTCTAATCATGACACAATCATGATTAAAACAAGCATTAGTCATGATACTCTCGGGAGGTTGTTGAGGGATGTTTGACGTAAAAACTGAGGAAGAGAAGAAAAGTGTGGAAACCACGACTATTGTCAAAAAAATTAAGGAAACAACTGAGATGGAGCTTCTTAGGGAGATTGTTGGTAGACTAGAGGCAATAGAGAGCAGGCTGGAGGGAATTGAGAAGGAGCTGAAGGGGGAGATTGATGAGGAGATTCTTGGGGATGTTGATGAGAAGATAATTGAGTTTGTGAAGAAGAATGGAAAGGTGTGCGCAGACGATTTGCAGAGAGCATTCAATTATAAAGGAAAAAATGCAGCGAGCGCACGCTTGAATAGATTGTATTCCCAGGGGCTGCTGGAGAAGAAGCAGGCTGGGAGGAGGGTGTATTACTTCGCGAAATGACGCTGGCAAGGCGACCATATAACTCTCTTTGTAAGGGGTGGTTCGGCCATAAGTTCACCTCCAACATGCGGGGTTTTGCCCCGCATGTTGCCATCACCCCAAAGCTAATTCTATGAAACCAAAGAAGTTAGTAATGATTATTTAAGTGTTGAACTGCACCCCAACTATTTTTGAACCCTGTTTTGTTCTCGTAACTCCAATTGCAGCATCTGCGGAAATGAGCACTGAGTCGTTGTGAGTCACAACAATGAACTGCGTATTCTTTGAAAGTTCCTTCAGAAGTTTTGATAGTTTCATGCTGTTCTCCTTATCAAGCGATGCGTCTGCTTCGTCAAGAAGATAGAATGGGGCTGGCTTGCACATGTGAATTGCAAAAATAAATATTAAGGTGAGAAGGGATTTCTCTCCTCCTGACATCGATTCTATAAACTTTGTTTCTCCTTTCTCTGTTTTCACCTGAATCTGCAAACCAGTTTCAAGAGGCGTTTCTGGGTTCTGGAGCACAAGATCTCCTTCTCCCTGAAACGCATACCCAAAAAGCTTTCTGAAGTTGCTTCTCACTGCTTCAAACGTTTCCATAAATATGGCTGATTTCTTTTTTTCAATTTCATCAATCATATTCTTAACCGCTTTCCTCTCATCATCAAGCTTCTGAACCTTCTCCTTTATTTCCTTTATATCCCTGCTCTTCTCCTCATACAACTCCGGCGCTTTCAGGTTCACATTCCCAAGCGCGGCAAGCTGCTGCTCCCCCTCCTTTATCTTCGCTTCAATCTCCTCCCTTGTTCCAGGCACCTGCTCTATATCCTGGTAAGCCGCGCATTCTGCTTTTAAATCCACCAACCTCGTCTCGAGGTTTGACTTCAAAACCTCATACCTCGCCAAATCCTTGAAAAACTTCTCGTAGTTGAACCCGCTTTTTCCTTTCTCAAGCGCAAGCGCCTCAATCTCCCTCTCAATTGAATTTCTCTCCTCAAAAAGTTTCTCCAAATCAGCGCTTAGATTCTTTATTTTAGCGCTCTTCTCCTCATACAATTTATTATCCCTCTCCAGCGAAGCTTCCAGCTCATGTATCTCGCTTTTTAGTTTGTTGAGCTCCTTCCTCACAGGCTCGCACTCCTCCTCAATGCTCTGCGATCTGTTTTTCATAACTCCAAGCTCCGCAGTGCATCTCGCAAGCTCTGACTCAAAAGATGCTTTTGTTGAGTTGAAATCGTTCAGCTGCTTCTCAAACTCCGCCATTTTCTTTTTGAACTGCTCCTCCTTCTCAACATCGAGCTGCTTCACCACCTCTTCAGCAGCTCTCTGCAGCTTCTCGCTCTCCTCTTTGAGCTTTTCGATTTCTGCATTTTTTTCTGAGATTTGCTTTGAACACCTTTCAACGTCCTCCTTTAGTGAGGAAATGGCTTTTGCATACTCCTCCCTTCCTTTTCTTTCCTTTTCCTCCAGCTGAGTTAAATGGGAGAGCTCAAGCTCCAGCCCCTTTATTTTAACCTCCAGCTCGCTCTTCTCCTTCCTTCTTTTTCCCATCTCCTCCCGAATGGAGTAAAGTGAATTCATAATTTCATCCCTCTCTGCCTTTATTGCAGCAAGCTGGGAGCTCAGTCTCTCCGCTTCAGCTTTTTCCTTTGCAAGCGACGAAACCTTTACCACTCCTCCTGTAATTGCGCCAGAAGCCTCAAGCAAGTCACCTTCCATTGTAACCATTCTGATTTTACCAATTCCAATTCTCTTGCCAGCTTCTATATTGTCAATGAGCAAAGTATCTCCAAAAACAAACTGAAATACATTTGAGTATTTTGCATCAAAGCTTACAACTTCAAGCAGAAAACCTCTTGAGCCCTCCTTCCTGCCAAGCTCCTTTTGCTCCTCACCTATGAAACGCGCTTTCACATCAAGAGGTATGAAGGTGCAACGCCCTGCTTTTGTTTTTTTCAAGTAGTCAATTGCCTTCGCAGCAGTATCAACATCCTCAACAACGATGTAATCAAGCCTGTTGCCAGCAGCCGCTTCTATTGCTGTTGCGTACTGCTCATCAAAGCTGCAAAGCTCCCCAACCGTTCCATGCACGCCTGGAAGCATCCCCTTCTGCTTCAGCTCAAGCACTGCTCTCACTCCCTGGTTATGAGTTTCCTTTATTGCTTCAAGCTTGCTTGCGATTGTGACATACTTCTCCTTTACCTCAAGCAGCATCTTTTCGCTAGTTGGAAGCTTCTGGTTCAGCTCCTTCTCCTTTTCAAAAAGCATCGCAAGCTGCTTCTCAACCTCCTCGCTGAGTTTTTTCAGCTCATTCATTTCATCCTTTATTTCGCTCTCCCTTTCATTCTTTTCTGAGGGAGCCTGTGATTCCAATCTCTTCAGCTCCATCTCCGCAAACTGTTTTCTGCTCTGAAGCTTCTCAACCTCCAGCTCCAACGCCCTCGCTCTCTCCCTCTTCTCCTCAAGCTGTTTGAGCAGATTCGCTGACTTCAGCTTTGCTTCATAGAACTCCTTCCCAAGTGCCTCCCCTTTTGAAACCTTATCCTTTTCATTTAGGAATGAGAGAATCTGCCTTTCCACTTCAGATATTTTTTCCTTAATGCTTGCTGATTCCTCAGAAAGCTGAATCATTTTAGCGTTTAACGAGATTTTTTCATTCTCGAGCGAGCTCAGCTTCTGCTTCAATCTTTCAGCTTCTCTCTCCTTCTGCTCCTTGCTCCCTATACTTAAATTTATCGCTGTTTTCAGCTGTTCAACTTCCGCAACCAAAGAGCTTTTCTCCCTCTCAGCTTTTTCATTTATCTGCTGCGTTATTCGGTTTTTCTTCTCCTCAAGCTCCTTTATTTTTGCATCAATTTCATTCACCTTTTTGCTCACTTCTTCCTCCTGGTTTTTCAACTCAAGGTATTTGTTAGTCGCTCTTGCAAACTCCTTTTCAACTTTCTTCAGCTCAATGAAAAGAAGCGAACCCCGGTATTTCCTCAAACCAGCATTGATTTCATTGTATTTCAGCGCATCATTCCTCTCCTTCTCCAGCTCTGCGAGGAACCCCTCCCTTTCCTTCAGCACAATTGTCGCATCATTTATCTTCTGCTCCACCTTGCTCAGCTCAAGCAATGCCTCCTTCTTCTTCTCCTCAAACTCTGATATTCCTGCAACTGAGTCAATTATCTCCCTCCTCTCCTTTGGGCTTATATCAACTATCCTCTCCACTTCTCCTTGCGCAATGATGTTGTGCTCCCCAACCATCACCCCAATTCTTGCAAGTTCATCCAGTATAGATGCGCGGGTCATTCTTTTGCCGTCTAACCGGTAGATCGTCTTCCCATCCTTCCTTATTGCTCTCTTCACCTCATGTTTCCTCTCTCCATTGAATTGAACATAAATTTCGGCTTTTTCAGAACCGTGAGAGATTAAATCTGCAACCTTTTTGGCTCTCAGCGATTTTAGGCTGTTCTCCCCCAAAGCAAATCGTATTCCATCAATCAGATTTGATTTCCCACTTCCATTCGGGCCAGCTAGGCATACAAACCCTTTTGAGAGAGGTATATCCGCAAACCTGAAGGATTTAAACCTCTTCAGCTTCACTCTTTCTATGTAAACCATAAACTCCCCACAACGCACTTTTCCCTGCACTGATCGCCACTATTTTTTTGATTTGGGGATTTATAAATCTAACGAGAGGGTAAATTTCCATTAACTATGGCTTTACGCCCAACTGCCTGTATAAAAGCTCCTTGTCAAGCGGTATCTCCAAGCCAAGAGCCTTGTGGATGAATGCAAAGATTTCCACCGCAAGCTTTGGCTCTATTCCACTAACCTTCACAATATCCTTCAAGGTTGCTTTTTTATCTATCAGCTCATACAGCAGGATTCCATCTCTTTTGTATTTGTTGTAGATAACCAAACCCTCCTCTCCGTATAATTCTTTTATTTCCTGGGGGGTGAGCTGTTTGAGCTTCACCAACCCTTTCTCAGCAAGTGATGAGATTAAACTATCAAGGTGAGCTGGGTGGATTTTGATTTCCTTCACAATTCTCACATTTGTCCTCTTCCCATTCATCAAGGAGAACGCTTTCACCCCCTCATTGCCATAGCTTCTGAGGATATCCGTCTCAGTTTTCAGTTTCGTGAGGAGGTTCACCCCAGTCAGAGTTGGTATGTATATCTCATTTCTGTCAAAAGTTACAGGAGCAACAAGTGGAGTTGGCTTTGGCTGTTCAATTGGTTTTGGTTTCTCAATAGGAATTTCCTTTTTTTCAACTGGTTTTGGTGGTTCGACAGGAATTTCCTTTTTTTCAACTGGCGCTGGAGGTGATTTGACAATAGGCTTCTCCATCGCCTCTTTTGGTTTCTCAAGCCGTATTATTCCTTCTGCATTCATAAACTCCAGGATTTTCACAAGCTCCTCCTCGCTCATCTTTGTCTGGTTGAGAATATCGCGAGGGGTTTTTGACTCGTCAATTAAGGAATAAACATTCAACCCAGCTTCACCAAACCGCTCGTATAGTTTTTTCTCAAGAGGAGTTCGAGGAATGCGCTGGGGTATTTGCACAGGTTCTTCCTTTTTTTCAGGGAGCTCAACTGGTTTGGGCTCAACTTTTGGCTGTTCCGGAGCCTCCGCAGGCTTTTCAGCTTCTTTAACCATCATCGCCTCAAGCGCGGAGCTTTTTTCCTTAACCTCTTCTGTTGTTACCAGCGAAACGGAAGGCTCTTTTGGAGGTGGAACCTCTTTCACCTCAACAGGCTGCGGAGGTTTTTGCACTTCTTCTTTCAACGCCCCTTTCTCTCCAAGATAATTAATGATATCCAATAGCCTTTCCTCACTCATCCCAATTTTTTTCTTTATCTCCTCAGCGCTCGTCTTTCCATCAATAAGCAGATACACCTTCACCGCTTCAGCTCCGTATCTATCCGCAAGCTCCTTCTCCAATCGATACCTCCCAACCGCATCGCAAGGTTTTTTCTCCAGTATTTTTTTAGACAAATCCTCCATCGCCCCACTTCCGGAGAACAAGTTATTTCATCATTTTCTCAATTTCAATCTCGTAAACTGTCTTCAGCTTGGCGAGATTCTCCTGCTCCATGAAGTTCAGAATTTCCAGAAGCTTTTTCTCATCCACCCCGACCTCTGCTTTTATTTCCTCAACATTTTTCTTTGAGTCAATTGAAAGATAAACCTTTATCCCTTCATCTCCAAATTTCTCATACAGCTTGCTTTCAGCTTTGAACCTCTCAAAAGCCCCAACTTCATTTTTTATTGGTATTATCCCGATAAGCTCCCCACCCATTTCTCCCATGCTTCTCCCTCTGTGTATATGAATATAATACCAAACCTTTATTAATAATTACCAATGAAAATCCATACATGGCTCGTCAGGATGTTACGATAAGCACAGGCGTGGATGACCTTGTGCGGCTTGTTAAAGAGAGGGGCAGGGTGGAGCTGAGAGAGGCTGCAATTGAGCTTGGGCTTTCTCAAGGTGTGATCGAGGAGTGGGCGAAGGTGCTTGAGAAGGAGGGGGTGGTGAGGATAGAGTATCAGCTCACAAAAGTTTTTTTAACGACACCTGGCCCGGAGAAAACAGAAGCGCAGAGAAAAGCGAAGGAGATAAGCGATATGCAGGTGACCCTTGCAAGGGAGCTGGAAACGCAGCTGAAAAGATTGGAGAGAGTTGGGAAAGAGCTTGAGGAGATGAGGAATGAGTTTGTGGGTGTTTCAAAAATATTTGAGGAGAAGCTGGCAAATGTGAGGCAGAGGGTGAGGGAGCTGGATGCGTTGGAGAAGCAGTATCTTGAGCTATGTTACAGAGTGTCATGCGCAAATGAAAAACTGCTTTCTGATGCTGAAGCGCTGAAAAAGCAGATAGAGGAGAGCGAGAGAAAGCTTGAGAGCATACGAAAAATGAAGGAAGAGTTTGAAACCCAAAAGAGTGAGCGAAAATGAATGGGAAAAAAGAGGAGCTCAGGGAGATGTTCAGCAAGGAGTTGGTGGGAGCTCAGAAAAAAGAGGGAAAGGACGTTGATAAAGTTCTTACTGAATTAGAAAATTCTTTGGATAGGTGCAATACGGAGTTAGTTGAAATAAGGAAGAGGGCGGGCTCCGGCAAAACTGCGGAGTTGGAGGGGAGGAGGAAGGAGCTGGGAGAGAGGCTTGAGAAGAAGAGGGAGGAGGTGAGAAAGGAGCTTGATGGGTTGCACAAAATTATTGAGAAATATGAGAGGAAGGTGAGGGAGAAGGATGAGGCGGAGAAGGAGCTGATGATGTTGGAGGAGACAAAAGTTATGCTCAGCGAAAGGTTGAAGAGGATTATGGAAAGAGTTAGCAAATTGAAAGTGAGAAAGGGTTCGGACATTGAAAAACTCCTTTCTGAAGCAAAGGAGCTTGAGGAGGAAGTGGATAGAAGTGGGGAGGAAGTTCTGGATTTTGAGAAGGAGTATAGCAAATTCCTCAGCATAATGAAGGAGTTAAGTGGATAAATTTATATTCCACTCAGAGAAAGAGTATTATGGTGGTTCATTGAGCGACCAGCAAGTTAGCGAGGGGGTGCTTGAGGAGTACAGCTTCATGGCAGGGGATATACCGGTTAATGTCAGGATAACACAGACGAAAAAGGACTTTGTCCCGCATTATGAGATTGGAGTGAAGGGTTTGGGGGAGGGGACGAGAATTGTTCTGAATACCTTGAGGGGGGAGCTGATAACTGATGTGAAGCTTGATGCAGAGGAGCTGATGAATCCAAAATTGATAGAAGAGGTGAAGAAGAAATTTGAGGAAAAGGCGATGAAGCTGATTGACAAGCACTTTCTCTCTCTTTCTGAGGATGCAAAAAAGCTGCTTGCTTCTTATCTTGTTCAGAACATGCTTGGTTTAGGTGATTTGGAAACACCGGTTCATGATGAAAATCTTGAGGAGATTGTGGTTAATGGTGCTTCAGAACCAGTATGGGTGTTTCACAAAAAGCATGGATGGTGCAAGACGAATCTTTTCATAAAGGATGAGGAGACGGTGTATGAATATGCTGCAAGCATTGGGAGGAGAGTTGGAAGACAGATAACTGTTTTGAATCCATTGATGGATGCAACTCTTGCAGATGGCTCAAGAGTTAACGCAACACTGCACCCCATCTCGGTATGCGGCAATACAATAACGATAAGAAAGTTCTCAAAGAACCCCTGGACGATTACTGCTGTGCTTGAGAGGAATACAATAAGCCCAGAGGCTGCCTCTCTGATATGGCTGTGCATACAGAACGAGCTTTCACTAATTATCTCTGGAGGAACAGCAAGCGGTAAAACCTCATTCCTCAATTCAATCTCATGCTTCTTCCCACCAAACCACAGGATAATAACGATAGAGGATACGTCTGAGCTGACTCTCCCAAAGCATTTGCAGTGGGTGCCGATGCTCACAAGACAGCCAAACCCAGAGGGAAAAGGAGAGGTGACAATGTTGGATTTGCTGGTCAACGCTCTGAGGCAGAGGCCGGATAGGTTGCTTGTGGGAGAGATAAGAAGGCAGAGGGAAGCAGAGGTGCTTTTTGAGGCGATGCATACTGGGCATTCGGTTTATGCAACGCTTCACGCGGATAACGCCGGTGACACAATAACCAGGTTAACCAACCCTCCAATCAGCATACCAAAAAGCATGCTTGACGCCCTTTCTGGAATTGTGGTTCAGTTCAGGCATAGGAGACTGGGGATAAGGAGAATGCTGGAGTTTGCGGAAATATTGAAGGGAGGGGATATAAACGTGATAGCGAGGTGGGATTTGAAAACTGATTCAATAAAGGAGATAAATGAGCTGAGCGTTTTGGCGGATACCCTTTCGTTGTATGCAGGTATGACGAGGAAGGAGATTGTGGAGGATATTGCGGAGAAAACGAGAGTTTTGAAGTGGATGCTGAAGAATCAGATAAGAGATGTTGACAATGTTGGGTTGGTGGTTTCGAGGTATTACCGCAACAGGGATGAGATGATGGAGATTGTGAATAAGGATCAGCCGTGGAGTGAGGAGTTGGGCATTTATGGAAGTGGATGAGGATGGTTGAGGAAGAGGTGCCAGAGGAAAGACTTGAAGGGGCGAGCGAGGAATTTTTGAGGTATTCAGCAGAAGTGAAGAGATTGGAGAGGAAAGCTGTTCAAATTAAAAGAAGCGGGGTGCCTGAGGGCAGTGTTTTCAGCGAGTTTGACATAGAGAATGTAGCGATAAAAACATATGAAGATGCGCTTGAAACAGCGAAAAGAATAGAGAGTAAAGGGGTTAAGGGAAGCGGTAAAAAAGAGGTTTCTGCGGGAGAGGTTCCACTGCCCGAAAGCGTGCTGAGCGAGGAGGAGCTTATCAAGATACCAAAGGAAAAAATTGAGGTTGTTGCAAGAAGTGAGCAGGAGATACTTGAGGAGGAAAGGAAGCTGAAGGAGATGAAGGAGAAATTCGCAAAGCTTCTCTCAGAGATTCCAAAGGAGGAACCGCAGAAGCCAAAGCTGTTGGAGGAGGCGGCAAAGAAAGCAGAGGAGAAGCCTGTTGAGGAGAGCAAACCTGAGGAGATAAAGGAGCTGAGCGAGAATTTCAAAAAAATAATGATGAAGAAGGAGGAGAGGGAGAAGAGGGAGAGGATAAGGAAGATGAGGAAGGAAATTGAGGAGATGTTGGAAGGCGGTGAGTGATGGTGGAAGTTGAGAAAAAGGAGGAGATGAAGCAGATCCTGGAGAGGATGGCGCCGAAAAAGGAGGTGCCGAAAGTTGAGCCAGGCGCGCAGAAAGTGAAAATGGGGTGGAGGAGAAGAATTGTTGGGATTGTTGTCAAGCAGTTTCCAGATTTGCCGAGAAAGCTTGAGATGGCAGATATGGAAATTGACCCCCGCGATTTTGTTGCTAGAACTCTTGCGAATGCGCTTGTTATGATGGTGCTTTTTACATTTGTGCTCAGCCTTCTTGCCTCTGCGATGAGGTTTCCTCTAATTCTGGTAGTGCTCATCGCTCCAGTAATATTTTTTGCTTTCTTCATGATGGGGATGGGGGCTGTGGATGTCAGGATAAGCCAGAAAGCAAGAGAGGTGGACAGAGATGCATTGTTTGCTGGAAGAGATATTTTGATTGCTCTGAAATCAGGTGCTCCTCTTTTCAATGCTTTGCTTGGGGTGAGAAAGGATTATGGGGCAACGAGCCGAGAATTTCGGAAGATAGTTGAGAAGATTGATAGTGGAATACCTGCGGAGATAGCGCTGCAACAGGCATATGAAGCTAACAAAGCTCCATCCTTCAGGAGGATAATACTGCAGATTCTCATGTCTCTTCGCTCTGGCTCGGATATAGCTACTGGGTTGGAGACTGCGCTGAATCAGATTTCGCAGGAGCAGGTTATAGAGATAAGGAGGTATGGGCAAAAGCTCAACCCAATTGCGATGTTTTACATGCTGTTTGCAATAATACTTCCGTCACTGGGGGTTGCAATTGGTGTTATTCTGAGCTCATTCATAAGCTTGGGAGTTGATTTTGGGATGCTGATGGTGGTTCTGGTAATACTAGCGCTTATACAATACACATTCCTCACAATAATAAAATCATCAAGGCCGAGCTTTGATATATGAGGTAGTGGAATGGCAGAAGTTTATGGGGTGCTGGGCAGGCTGCTGAAAAGGGAGTGGATAGTGAAAATAGAGGATATGCTTGCCATGGCTGGGATTGATATATCACCGGAGACGTTTACTGGAATGGTTTTGTTGTTTGTTTTTGGGGTTCCCATTCCAATATTCATTTTCCTGAGCAAAGCGCTTCCAGATGTTGCAATTATAGCTGCAGCAGGAGTGATGATTCTTGATGGGCTGATTGTTTATGTTTTGATAAGGATGAGGATAGATAACAGGAGAAAGCAGATAGAGGAAGTGTTGCCTGATTTTCTGCAGATATGCGCTGCAAACGTCAGAGCAGGGATGTCAATAGAGCGAGCTTTGTGGTTTGCAGCAAGGCCGGAGTTCGGTTTGCTTTCTGAGGAGATTGCGGACACAACAAGAAGAACCTTTGGGGGGGAGCCATTCACGCAAGCGCTTAGGAGGCTTGCAAAGAAGTTTGAGTCAAGACAGCTTACGAGAACAGTCAACCTTTTGATTGAGGAGAGCTCAAGCGGAGGAGAGGTTGCAACGTTGCTTGACAAGTGCGCTTGGGATGCGAGACAGATTCAGATACTGCATAAAGAGATTTCTGAGATGATGTTGATGTATGTTATATTCATCGTTTTCGCATCCTGTATTGGAGCGCCTATGCTGTATGGTTTGTCGTATCAGCTGATTAGCGCAACAAACAAAATATGGGGGCAGATACTTGAGCAGAACCCACAGGGATTTCCGAAGGTTGGTGTTATGTCGTTATTGCAGCCAAGCCCACCAAAAGTTTCAACAGAGGATTTTTATAAATTCTCTATAATAGCAACAATACTTGTTACATTTTCAGCATCATTTATAGTAGCTGTTGTGAACACTGGCTCGTGGATAAATGGATTCAAATATGCTCCTTTCTTCATAGGTTTAGGTTTGGGTGTGTTTTTTGTAATTACAATGGTGTTCAGCCTGGTGTTTGCCTCTCTGTTTGTGTGATTAAGAGGTACAGATACAGGTTGCACAGCTGTTCTGGCAAGAATACCATGGGTAGGACGGGCAGAGCGCGCTGCAGTCACAGCAAGTTTTGCCTGTTGGACAGCCACAGTCTATGCAGCAACCGAATTGACTTTCCGTATCCTCGCATATTCCATTTCCACACACCGCACCACCATAGCCAATTGCAAGCATCTCTGCGTCGTATACGCGAAGATGAGTGTAAGCAGCGGTTGGGGTGACCAAAGCAATCTCGTTATCTAAGTAGAAGTGGGGTACTGTTGCATCATCGCATATTGTAGTATTCTCGCAGTTTGGCATTCCTTTTATTTTATACTTAGCTGGGTTGGCTGTTTTGTTGAAGTAGTAGTAATCAACTGAAGTTTTGGGGACACGGAATTGATCAACCTTCACAAACGACTCCACTCCATATGGAGAGGGAGCGAATCTTCCGTATACTCTATCCAGGAAGCTTGGGGCAAATTTTGATTCAATGTAATACCCATTGGAATAGAACTCCCTGAGCTTTGAGATATCCTGAACAACTTTGTAATCGCCATTCAGCAGCACGTATGAGGAATTGGAGATGTTTAAATAAACGGTGCGTTTAGAGAAGTTGAAAAGGTATGGTTTGGCTGCAATATCCGGGTCGTTTAGGCAGTTCGTTGCATTCTTTATGCACGTATCATCCGCAAATATCAAACCAGCAAATCCCTTTATCGCTGGGCAGAGGGTGGTGTTTGCAATCAGTGATGAGTCATTCACAAGCAGTATTTTTGATTCGTCAACAAGCGGTGTTATATTATTGCAGTTGGGCCTGCTCACAGCCGGTTTTACAACCATCGCATAAATCCAGCTTGACCCACGCGAGGCAGTTGTGTTTCCAATAATTTTGACAAACGGTCCGGAGAGGGTGTTTTGTTTCAGTACTTTATGATAGGTTGTTGTGCTGTTTAAAGAATAAACTGGATCCTCAAAAGTCAGCACAGCTGGGTGAAGCTCTCCTGAGAATGAAACGTGATACGTTGTGGAGTTTCTTCCTATGTCATAACACGGTTCGTTGCAGACAACATCAATGGAGTTCGGTCCAAGGTAGAGCTGGTCGGTTATGAGCTGGTATAAACCAAGTGTGGTGTTGAACTCCATCTGGTTTGGCACTCCATTGATGTTCAACACACATGTTGCACCTTCAATAGTCTCGCTGTCTGTAACATTTATGTAATTTACTGTGAAATTCACCTTAGTTCCATATGGTGCAGTTTGGGGAGTGAAATTTATGATGGTTACAACAGGGTATGGATCCATAATTATGTATTGTTCAGTTGCTGTTTCCCTGTATCTGAAACCAGGTGCGTATGCAGTGCAGTTCCACTTATTTATTCCAGCGGGAAGCTCATTCGTTTCGTAGTAATAAACTCCCAATGTATCATTGAATTTCACATCAGGAATCTCCACACCCCAGGAAGTGTGAATGTTTGAATTAATTGTTATGTTAATCATTGCTCCTTGGGATGGTTTTATCGGAGCTGAGACGTTGCCATCAGTATAATTGCAGACGAACCTGACAAGTGTTCCAAAACATATTGGTGTTGTTGGTGGCTCTGCTGTAGCGGATAAATTCGCACATGGCGTCTGATTCCACCCTCCCGAGAAACAGTTCGCTTCATCACAAGCTTTCAGCGCAATGCTCAATGAACCATTCACTCCTTTATTGCAGAACACACAGTCAGAAGATGGGTTGGCTTGGTAATAGAAATTATCATTCTCTCCATCATCCCCACAGCAGCAGGAGGAGGAAGTGCAGTTTTCTGGTATGGAACCTGTAAGGGCGGTATACCAAGTTCCGTTTCTTCCTGTGTTGTTGAACATCGTGCAATCCTCTCTCCTTGCATCCCACTTCACATTGTATAGTAGAATGCTGATTGACTCATTAACTGTGTTGTTGCACTGTGGGTCTGACGTGCAGGTTAGGTTGCCTGTGCAGTCGCTGGTTTTCTGCCCTGTTGGAGGAGAGGCAGTGTCAATAGGCGATTTGGGATCCACAGTTCCATTGGTGGTGATTATTCCAACTCCCTTGTTTTCATACTGAGTATGGTAGAAAGTGATATTTGCAGTCCAGTCACCTTCAACCGAATAATTTTTAAGGAATGGGTAAGTGCAGCGAACATCGGTTCTGTTTATCAGAGTTGGTGAAGTTGTGTTGAAACCACAAACTGTTGGGCTGTCAAAGCTCACCCCACTTGAACGGCCAAGGAAGGTGCAGCTCATCACATCATTTATCACCGGAACCCCAACTGGGTTGAGAACAGTCACACGGGCGGATGTGTTGAGACAGCCAACGCAAAGCTGTGGGTATTGAACAGAAATTGTTTTGGTAGCAGTTTGCGCAAGGTTACTTGAAGTGTCGTTTGCGTAGAATTTGTATGAAATTGTTTTGCCCGCGCAGTTTGATGGAATGTTTTTTGTGGTGTTCGTCCAGTTGCCACTCTGGAAATTTTGGGGAGTGTCATCAACCCACGTATCGCAGTTATCCCCTCCTGCATTCCAGGAGAGCCAGTATTGGCTCAAACCAATGTTGTCGCTCCACTGAGAGTAGAGCAACACATCCTCGTTTGTTGTTGGTGCAGAAGTGTTTTCTCCAAATACGGAGTAGGTTGGCGGTTGAGAATCGACAATACCAATTGTGATATTCAGATAAGCATAATCAGCATAATCCGTTAAAACGTGCCCTGTTTTTGCCTGCATTCCACTGACTGCAAACTGAACCAATCCATCTGT